>Ga0116166_1004009_pt1 | contig 11004 bp, 7 predicted proteins | sample AD_JPNMR2_MetaG_FD_89884 | JGI IMG/M metagenome (GOLD analysis project Ga0116166, IMG submission 89884) | Active sludge microbial communities of municipal wastewater-treating anaerobic digesters from Japan - AD_JPNMR2_MetaG | ecosystem: Engineered > Bioreactor > Anaerobic > Digestate | place...
GCAGGCTGATACCTCGGAAGCTCGTGAACTGGACAGGATCAGGATGAACTTACAGCGCCGGTTTGGTCAATGGACTTACTTCAACCGAAGCCTGCACGTGTACGATGGTCCATTGACGTACGTTATGAAGCCGATGGAACGGTTCCTCTGGACACGAACCCAGGCTATGCTCGATGCTGGTGACATTATCGCCGATACCCTGGCAGGAGTGGAGAGCTAGATGCCTGTCTGCTCCAGTTGTACCGGGTCTCATGGGCAGTCGGCAAACCAGGCGATCTACGCCAAGGAGTTCCGGCGGCATGTCCACCAACTCTTGCTGATGGGGTACAGACGGCTTGATGCACCATCCTGCCGTAGCTTCGAGGAGGAACGCATCTCCGGCGATCTGAAGGAAGCCATGAGGTTGATCACGGAGGATGAGGATGTCGATGAGTGGGCGGTCCACCTCACGGTGCGCGATGAGGCTCCGGTGAACCTACCTGGCATCCACGGGAGGCGCAGGCCCCGCATCGATCTTGAGGTCGAGCGCACTCAGAGGGGCCGTCACCCGCGGTGGCGGTTCGAGGCCAAGCGCCTGAGGAACGATACATCGGTCGAGGCGTACATGGGTTCAGATGGTCTGGGGTGCTACCTGGTGGGCAGGTACGCCGCCGACCAGGAAGAGGCAGGAATGCTGGGATATGTCCAGAGTCAGGATGAGCAGACCTGGGCTGGGCAGATCTCCGATTGCATCGCCACGAATCCTGGCACATGCCGAGTACGAACTGACGGACAGTGGCGTGGCTGCGATGTTGTCGATGGCCTTGACTATTGCTACTCCACGAAGCATGACCGCGATGCGCCCCTGGGTCCCATCGAGGTCACTCATGTGCTTCTGCGGTTTCACTAGGTGGTCTGGCCCGCCTTGCCCTGGACACGCTTGCGCCGGATGCGGGCGGCCGACGGGCGCTCCGGTACCAGATCCTCCCGCTCCTGCCGTATCCGCTCCAGCAGTACCGAGGCCGGCTCGTCGCTCGGGTCTTGCGGCACCAACTCCCCTCGGAAAGCCTTGGTGAGGATGGCCTGGGTGAGCCTCTCCGCCCTCGCGCCGGCCGCCGCGACCCGCTGCTCGATGGTATCCGCCAGGGCGAAGAGGGCATCCACCCGCCGGACGATCTCCTGCTGTTCCGAGAGGGGCGGTAGGCTCAGTGGTATCTCTCGAACACGTTGGCAGTTGAGCGCCTGCGGCCCTGAGCCGGCGCCGGCCTCTCGCGTAGCCTCGTACCGAGAACGGAACCAGTACCAGAGGTAGGCGGACAACACAAGGCGGTCAGGCACGACGATAGCCGCGATGTTCTGGTTGATCGTCGCAGGCATACACAAAATGGCGCTCTGGCCCCGTGTACGTCCTTCGCCAATCATGGCCAGGAGCACCGTACCCTCCGGCAGTAAGCGGACCGAGCAACTGCGGTATCCGGCCTCGGTAATGCCCTCACGGGTTGCCCGGATGATGTTGTTGTGTACCTCTCCCGAACTGACCCAAGGGATACTTCCCTGCCAGTAGTCAGCACGCTTGCGAGACGGAGTGCTTCCGTTGGTCACAAGACCGACATCGCCAATGTGGCAGACCCTCCATGTGTCTGGAAGCTCTTCGGGGATGTCAGGATCCGCTGCCAAGGACCAATCCTGGAATGCCGAGACGGTATTGCGCTCCCTGCCCCCTGAGGCCCGCTCAAGCACCAGGCTGCGGATGCGCGTAAGCAACTCTCCCGCCGGCTCGACATCCGAGTTCTCTTCCCGCCAGTCTGCGGTGAGCCGGCCGGAACAGGCAGCGGCCAGCACCGCCTGCCGGAAGCGCTTCAGGATTGCTGAGGCCCGCTGCAGCCGGTCACGGGATGCATTCACGCGGGCCAGCAGGGCCTCGACCTTCTCTACGATACGACCTTGCTCTGCAAGGGGCGGGAGGGGAAATGGCAGATCCGCCAGGTCGCTGTAGTTCACCCGCGGAAGCTCGACCCCTTTCTGCTGATGGGCCGCGAACTCCACCAACTCACGGCGGTTCAGATACCACATCAGGATGCGGCTATCCAGGTGCTGCGACTGCGGAAAGACGAGGAAGTCCGTGGAGCAGATGCCATCGAATGGTGGGATGCAGACCTTGTTTAGGTACGGGCGCAGCTTGCCGTAGAGCACATCGCCCGCCCGGAACACGCTCTTGGTGCTCCGCACATCGGATCCGATGCCACGACCAACAATGCGGGTGGTCTCGGCCTCTACGTGCTCCAGGCTCAGGTACGGCGTATCAGGATGGTCAGCAGGTTCCGTCTTCTCTCCAGACGGGCGGGCGACATCACGAAGACATGCCCATGCCCAACCGGTTGGGAGATCCTCTTGGCGCCGCTCTTCCGAAAGCGGGCTCTGTACTCTCTCCAGGTTCACGCCACAGCCTCCGCGCCGTTGCCGTTCTCTAGAAGGGCCAGGACGGCTCTCAGGTCCTCCACGGCGCCGGCCAGTTCTGCCAAGGCGTCGGTCACCAGCTCCTCCGGCTCCGGCATGGAGTCCGGATCATCCAGACTCTCGTCCTTCAGCCACTTCAGGCTGTCGATCTTGAAGTGGTGCTCCTGCACCTCCTCGATGGAGAAGTTCCGCCAGCGATCCTCTGGGGAGTCCGTGGGGTTGCGTGGGGAACGGCCGTAGGGGTCGGCACCGAAGCAGCGCTCGAACTCGGAGAACTGCTCCGGCGAGAGCGGGCGTTCCTTCTTGGTGATCGCCGGCACGTTGGTCCGCGCGTCGTAGACCCAGGTGGTACGCGTCGGGGTACCCTTGGTGAAGAAGACCACGTTCGTCTTCGTGCCGGGGCTGTAGGGCGAGAAGGTCCCATTCGGTAGCCGGAGGACGGTGTGCAGGTCGCAGTCCTGGGTGAGGATAGCGAACACGTCGCCGGCCTGGTCGGCGAAGAGGCAGTTGTCCGGCACCACCACCGCGGCCCGGCCGCCGGGCTTGAGGATCGTCAGGACGTGCTGCAAGAAGTTGAGTTGCTTGTTCGAGGTGGAGATGGTGAAGTCCGGACGCTCCGGGATCTGGTTCGCCCCCTTGGTGCCGAAGGGCGGGTTGGTCAGTACCACGTCGAACCGTTGGCCCGAGGGCGGGTCGTAGATTGAGTCGCCCTTCGTAATCACCGGCTCCAACTGGTGGAGGGTGAGGTTCATCAGTGCCAGGCGGCGGGGGCGATCCACCAGGTCCTGCCCGTAGTAGGTGGAGCGCCGGACGCGCCGGGCCAGGTCACGGTCCAATGCCCCACCCGTCTGCTGCATGAACCACTCGTAGGCGCACACCAGGAAGCCGCCGGTGCCGCAGGCAGGATCGCCGATGGTGAACTCCGGCCGCTCCCGCGGGTCCGGCTTCACGCAGCGGGCGATGGACTGGATGAGGATGCGCGGGGTGAAGTATTGGCCGGCCCCCTTCTTCCCTTCGCTGGCCGCCTTCTCCAGCAGACCCTCGAACGCCTCGGCCTTCACATCCACATTGAGCTGCGTCCACTGGGTCTCATCGATCACGCGCAGCAACTGGCGCAGGTTCACCGGGTTGTTGAAGCGCGATTGGGCGCCGGAGAAGATGTCGCCCAGGATGCCGGGCTGCCGGCCCAGGACGCGCAACACGTCCGCGTAGAACTCGGTGAGCTCGGTGCCGCTTCGCTGCATCAGCGCCGGCCAGTCGCACCGGCGCTCCGGGGGAAGGACGCGGCCCTCGGAGTCGGTCAGCAGCGGCAGGTCAATCCCGCGCTCGTCGGCCATCTTGAGGAAGAGAAGGTAGGTGATCTGCTCGATGTAGTCACCGTAGTCAATGCCATCGTGCCGGAGGGTGTGGCAGAAGCCCCACAGTTTCTGAACAACGTCACTCATGCAGCCATCGCCTCATTCAGTTGGTAGATCAGGTCGTCCAGTTGGTCGAGGAAGACGCGCCGGGCCTTGCCCCATCCCCCGGCGCGGGCGAAAATGGGCACGTCCTCGAAGTCCTCCCGGCCTATGGAGAGATTCGCCACGAGGTGCTCCCGGATCCTGGCCAGCCACTCTTCCTGCTCCTGGGTGAAGAGCCGGTCGGCCGTCACCTTCTGGAAGGCCCGCTCGACCCTCTCCTCAGCGGTCAGCAGCGGGGCCTCTTCCCGTGCCGCGTGTTGGACCATGGAGATGATGTCCACCAGCGCCTTGTGATAGCGGAGCCGGTGTGCGGTCTGCAGGGCATCCACCGTGAACCGCTCGGGTGCCGCGAGGAGCTTCTGCCGCAGTTCGCTCAGCGCATCCACGCCCCACTCCCGCGGCCGGTCCAGGAGGATACGGATCGCCTCAATCTGTGCCGGGTTCTCGGTGACGAACCGCGTGAACGCCGTCAGGTAATCCTCGGGCTTGTACTCCTTGCCCGTTCCATCGCGGACGAGCCATACCGAGGAGACCTCATCCTCGGCGCCGTAAGCAACGACGAAGGTACGCGGCGGGCGCGGGTAGTTGACGAGCAGGTCCTGGAAGCCGGGGTCGCGCAGGAGACTCATGGTCGCGGTGAAGTCGCGCTGGAGTCGGTCCGGCAGTTGCGCGGCGAACCGGCCCATGTCGCCATCGGGGATGTGGGCAGCAAAGAGGGCGCGGGCATCGCCGGACATTTCCTTCTCGATGCGCTGGAGCCGCTTCACCAGGCACCGGGTGTTGTACAGCCGGTCCTTGTTCTGCCAGATCTCCTCGATGATCTGGGCGATGCTCTTGCTCTCCCGCTCCGGCGGCTCGTAGGTGATGCCGGTGGCCTGGCGGAAGTATGCCAGTAACGTGCCGTCGAAGCAGTCGAAGACGGTGAAGTGCGACTTATCCGGGAACTTCTCGCCCTTGCGGGTGCCTCGTCCGAGCATCTGCTCGAAGAGGATGCGTGACTTCACCGGCCGCAGGAAGACGATGAACTCCAGGTCGGGGATGTCCACTCCCGTGGTGAGCATATCCACCGAGACGACGATCCCCGGCTCCGGCCGGTTACGGAACTCACGGATCCGCTGCAGGGGTCGATCCACCGTGCCGGTGATCTTCTGGACGAAGGAGTCGCCCCTGCCGAACACATCGCGGGCGATGTCCACGAGCCGGTCGGCGTGGGAGGTGTGGGGCAGGTCGTTCACGGCGAAGATCAGCGTCTTCGGGAAGCGCCCATACCGTTGCTCGTGCTCCTCGGCGTACTTGCGGATCTCCTCCAGAATCTGCCGGTTGGAATCGGGGGCGGTCACCTGGCGCTCGATATCGGCGGCGTCGTACTGGCGCTCGTCCTCCAGCAGATCCATCTGCTCGGAGCCGCTGGTGGGATCCACCATGCCCACCTGCTCCCCCTCGCGGAGGAAGACGCCATTGATCCGCACATTGGACTTGATGCTCACCACATCGTAGTCCACCAGGAAGCCTTCACGAACGGCCCGCTCGTACTCATAGCGGAAGACCACATCCCGGAAGTACGCCTTGGTGTGCGCGGCCGGCGTAGCCGTGAGGCCGATCTTGATGGCATCGAAGTGGTCGAGCGTGTTCCGCCAGGTCGATAGCTCCGCCGTTGTGTAGCCGCGGTGGCATTCGTCGGCGATCACCACATCGAAGGCGTGGATGGGGATGTCCAGTTGGCCGGCGTCCTCATCGAAAGGCTCATCGCTCATGCCCAGGGCCGCATCGCGCCCGAACAGGTTGATGGTCATGCGCTGGATGGTGGAGACATAGACGAAGGCGTCGCCCGGCTGGGGGCGCACCAGGTAGGACTCGGGCAGCACGTTGGGATCAAAGCGGTTCTCGCCGTCGAGGTCCTCCCGGTGGAACCGCTGGCTGTACACTTCGTAGATGGCGTTGAACTTCTGGCCTGGCTCCGCCTCGAAGGCGGCGAACGCCTGGACCGCCTGCGCCGCGAGTGCCCGGCGGTCCACTAGGAACAGGACGCGCTTCGCCACGCCCGACTTCATCAGGCGATAGACCTGGTTGACCAGCGTGAACGTCTTCCCGGTGCCCGTGGCCATCGCCACGAGCATCTGCCGTTTGCGTTCCGCGATGGCGGCCTCTACCGCGGTGTTGGCCTCTACCTGGTAGGGGCGGAGCTTCGGGTGCGTGTTCGGCAGGAGCGCGAGGGCATCGCAGGCGCTGCCGAGGTCGCGGCCCAGGAACTCGCTCAGAGCGGCAGGAGTATGGAAGCCGGCCACTTGGCGGGAGCGGTTCAGCGTGTGACGGACATCGTGGTACCAGATGACCTCGCCGTTGGTGGCGTACAGAAACGGCACGTGGAAGCCATCGAAGTCGAGGCCGTTCCCAAGCAGCCCGCGGGAGTAGCGCTCCGCCTGGGTCAGCACGTTCTGCGGCCCCAGCGTCAGCCTCTTGGCCTCTACCACGCCCACAACACGACGGTTGAGGCAGAGGGCATAGTCGGCCGGGCCGTTGGACGTAGGGAACTCCGTAACGGCGCATCCGTCGTAGGCGCTCATGGGCAGCGCCAGGTCGAACGGCACCACTCGCCAGCCGGCGGCCTCCAGGCGAGGGTCTATCCGCTGCTGACGCGTCCTGCGCTCGCTTTCGCTCGGACCTGACATGGCTTATCCCCAGGGTGTGGATTGGCAAGGTATCAGGGCGTGTAAAGGTGCTGCGGATTGCGCGGCCCGGCCACTATCTTACTAGCCGGGCGGGCTCGTGTCAAGCTCCGGGAGCGGGCGATGGCAGACCACTTACCTGAGGCCCGCCCGTTGTACTGCTACTAGCAGGACTTGCCGGCCAGGAGGAGAAGACAACTGCCAGTCGCCTACGCAATCGTGCTGCGCAAACAGGGCAGGCAAATCCCACGCTTTGCACCGCCGCAACCCCTCGGGAATCTGCCGTCCGGTCGGTGCGTAGAGCGCTGGTCAGTGTTGTGGACAGCCGCCACTCGCTCGATGCCCGAGTGACCACATCACCTTGGGCACGTGCTACCGAGGAGAGAGTTCGGGATGGTAACCAACAGCATACGTGTTCAGGACCTGTTCTCGCTTGAGAAGCGCTTCCTTGTGCCTCTGTTCCAGCGACCCTACGTGTGGACCCAGACCGAACAGTGGGAGCCCCTTTGGCAGGACGTATGCTCCATCGCTGAGCGCCTGTGTGATGGCCGTGACGTGAGGCCCCACTTCCTCGGCGCTGTGGTACTTGACCAGATGCGGACGATGACGGGCGAGATAGAGGCCCGCCTTATCATCGACGGACAGCAGCGCCTGACGACGCTTCAGGTGCTACTCGCCGCTGCCCGTGATGTGCTTGGCGGTCTCAATTTCGCCAAGCCTGCGGAGATGCTGCGGCGCCTGACCGTGAACGACGACCCTGCGCCGGATGACCGTGAGCAGCGGCTCAAGGTGTGGCCCACCAACGTCGATAGAGATCAATTCGCCATCGTCATGGATCCGGACCCAAGCTACTCTCCCGAGGACAAGATCCGCCAGGCGACTGCGGTCGCCCCAGGCGAACGGCGGCTGGCCGAGTGCTACCGCTTCTTCGCCGAAGCCGTGAGCGGCTGGGTGAACGAGTCCGGTGAAGGTGAGCGTGAGACCCGCGTAAGGATGCTGCTGGAGGCGTTGCGCTCCCGTCTCTACCTTGTCGTGATTGACTTGGGTGAAGAGGACGAGGCCCAAGTTATCTTCGAGACCCTGAACGCCCGCGGAACGCCCCTTCTTCCCATCGATCTTGTCAAGAACCACCTGTTCCATGAAGCTGCCAGGCAGAAGATGAACTTGGAGAAGCTGTATGCCAAGTACTGGCAGAGTTTCGACGAACAGAGCGGGTTCTGGCGGAAGAACGTGGGAAGAGGCCACGCTCAGCGGCCACGGATCGATCTCTTCCTCCAGCACTACCTGGCGATGATGAGTGAGGACGAGATCGGCGCGTCCCATATCTTCGCGTCCTACAAGGAGTTTTGGGCGAGGGAGACACCGGGCGAGGGACCGGAGGAGCGTATGCGGCAACTCCACGACTACGCTCAGATCTTCCGTGGGTTTGAGGAGTCCGCCAGCACGACACCGCGGGGTCGTTTCCTCTACCGGGTCCGTGCCATGGACATGACGACCGTCTATCCGCTCCTGCTGCACCTCTGCGCTCGTACCGATGTTGCCGAGGCGTCTCTGGAGCCCATCTGGCAGGACATCGAGTCTTTCCTCGTGCGTCGGCTAGTTTGCCGTCTCTCCACTCGCGGGTACAATCGGCTCTTCCTTGACTTGATTACCATCGCCCGCAGGAGCGACGCGCCTGCTTCGGTGATCCGCCAGTGGCTCCTTGACCAGACCGCCGAAGCGAATCGTTGGCCAACGGACGAGGAGTTCGAGCGGGGTTGGCTGTCGCTACGGGCGTTCCAGGATCTGCTCCGCGCAAGGCTACGGATGATCCTGGAAGCGCTTGAGGCGCAGCTTCGCACCGACTTCTCTGAGGATGTCGTTCTCCGCAGCACTCTCCAGGTCGAACACCTGATGCCCCAGGCGTGGGAGGAACACTGGCCGCTGCCGGCCGCGACCGATGGGGCCGAGGGAAGAGACCGGCGAGAGGAGTTGATCCACAGGTTTGGCAACCTGACGCTGCTGACTAAGAAGCTGAACCCGGCCGTCTCCAACAGCGCGTGGTCGAGGAAGCACGAGGAAATCCAGAAGCACAGCGCTCTTGCCTTGAACCGGCAGTTGCTGCATGAGACGATCTGGGACGAAGAACGCATCGAGGAGCGCACTCGCAACCTGTTCAAGGTGGCGTTACGCGTGTGGCCGAGACCTGAGCCTGGCAGTTCAGCCACTACCAGCCCTCGGTAACCTGCCCGGCTCCAGCGTACGGGTCCCTGGCGAAGCTCCCGAGGGCGCCGAGCCAGCCGCCGTTCGAGCAACAATCACTTCCGTGACAGGGCCGCGTTTGCCTTCCGGGCAGAGGCGCCAGGAACGGCAGGCTGGCCCGTTTGCGATGGGCAGCACCCCATGGGTGGGAAACCCCTCTCATTGGCCGATAGTGGCTCAGGAGAGGCCATTCCGGTGTGGTGCCGGCGTCCCCCAAGTTGCATAGAATGCTGCTGGCTGCGCGTTATCCGCCAACGATCCGGTGGGTCCGGGAAGAACGGTTGGCGCGTCCGCCTTGCGAGTCCGGTGATGGACTCGGGAATATCGGGTTTGCTGCAGTCGTGCGTTCACTGGTCAAGCAGCCCGATGACCACGCGACCTTATTCCGAGGCTCCGATCTTGCCCTTGCCTCGGCAGGCAGGGCAGTTTCCCGGCGCGAACGCCCATCCGGTACTGCGGCATGTGGTGCAAGGGCCTGATTGCTCCGTCGGCCCGCCTGGACGCTGCAAGCCTGTCCCCAGCAGAAAGGTGGCCTGGCCGGTTCCGTTGCAGACGGTGCATCTCAGTCCGGGGTACTTGGTGGGAGTGCCTTTGCACACTGGACAGGTGAGGGGAACCCATCGGAAGTCGTGTCCGCACTTCGCACACGACGTTGCCCCCCACTTCACGCTCTCCCGGCAGTACGGGCAGAGCGCCTCGTACCTCTCTTCGTAGGACATATCTCGGCGCTCTTTGGCGGCGACGTCCCGCCAGACCACCGGCTTGCGGGCCAGGGAGCACCCGGCAAGCAGCACCAAGGCCCCGACAAAGCCGCACATACGGCGCATGGGTCTCCTCCCCTTCATACCTGGTTGTCCCGCCCGGCTGCCTGTTGGGCTGCGATGCCGGCATTGACGGCGACAAGATAGGCGCCGGCCAGCCGAAGGTATCGGGCGTTGCCGGCGATCCCTGCCTTCTCCATCACCTGAAGAGCCGTCTGCTTGATCTCCTGGCCGATGGGCGTTGATACGTCTATGCGGTCAACCAGATCGGCCAGTTCGCCGGAAGCCGCCCCTGCGAACCCAACGCCCGCCATGTAGGCCGCCCCCGCCATCAGGGCAGGCGTGTGCGGTACAGTGTCTCCAAAGTCGTAGAGGAACATGGCGATCCATCGGTCTATCGAGTCCTTCACCCCCGGTTGCTGCAAGGCGAGCCGGATGGTGTTCTCGTCTGGAGTGGGCAGCATCGGATCCCTCCTGCTATAGCCTCCGGTCTATTGCGGCCGGATGGGTTCGGGCGGGCATCCCTTCGAGATACGGAAGGCACCCTCGACTCCGCTGGGCAGGCGTATGTGAACAGTGTCGCCCGCGATCCTCACCACCGTATCCATGCCCTCGTCAAGCTGCGAATGGCACCAACTGCAGAGCACCAAGGTGTTCTCAACGGTGTCACGGCCCGAATGTTTCAGGGCTTCGATATGTGCGACCTCGCTGAAGAGCCGGCCCGAGCGTGATAGGAAGAAGGGCGTCTGGCACAACTGGCAGCGCGGAAGGTTCTCTGCTTGACGTGCCTGCCGGACCTTGGCGTTACGCACGATCACGGCCGTGGAACGGAACACACGGCGGGCCTCTTCGTCGCCCTCCGGGGCGTGTTCGGCCAGGTACTCGGCTACCATTACGGCGCTCTTCTGTTTCGCCTTCAGTTCGCTGGGGCCTTGAGGAACCTGGAAGAGAGACGGTTGGGCTATGGCCGCCTTCTGCCCCCTATCGAGCCGCGTTTCCTCGCTCATCACTACGCGACGGATCTCGCCGGTCGTTTGGTCTCTCAACTGCCGCAGAGCGTCCCTGGCGCCGAGTCGCCCAAGGGCGCAGACTGCGGCGAACCGGGCGTGGTCGTCGCTATCGTTCAGGGCGGTTCCGAGAAGGGCCGGCACACAGGTGTCGTTGCCCACTTCCCCCAGCGTCTCGCAGGCGAACCTGCGAACATCGCCGATGGGGGCCTCCGCCAGGACTCGAAGGAGGGCCGGGGTCGCCTCCTTCACAAGCAGGCGCCGTGCCCCGATGCAGAGCCACTCCAGGACCTCCGGGTCGTCTTCGTGCCCCAGCCACCGGACCAAGAGCTTGCGGGCTTGGGCACAGGACGAATCCGCCAACGCCTTCGCGTGGAGTTGGCGTTGTGCCGCCGGCCAACGGCCCTCTCTGCTACCGGCCGCAAGACCGGCA
>Ga0116166_1004033_pt1 | contig 10961 bp, 7 predicted proteins | sample AD_JPNMR2_MetaG_FD_89884 | JGI IMG/M metagenome (GOLD analysis project Ga0116166, IMG submission 89884) | Active sludge microbial communities of municipal wastewater-treating anaerobic digesters from Japan - AD_JPNMR2_MetaG | ecosystem: Engineered > Bioreactor > Anaerobic > Digestate | place...
GCACGATATTCATGCTTTTTTGTTCTTCGTACCAGCCCTTGTAATTTGCAGAATTGCCGACAAACGTTACAACCATGCCGCACAGGAGAATGGAGAAAATGGACAGCAAAACGGCTAAAATTTTTGTTAGAATACTCAAGTTACATCCCTTTCACCACAAAGGTTTAAATAATAACATCACATACCCATCCATACATTCGGTAGCGGCACAACGCACGCCCCCGACACACAATGCCTGAATTGTACGGATTTTACGACAGGCCTTTTAACAGGTCAAGCGTTTTTTATCTCTATTATATACTTATTTTTGCCGGTTTTTCGCCCCTATTTTGCCTGAAGCAGCACGGCCTGTGCAGCAATAAGCTGCAGGTCGCGCGAGGGAGTTTCTATGATTTGGGGCAGAAGACTGTTCAGCCGGCTGCTGGCCAAATACCCGATGGCGCGCACGGCCATTCCGTTGGCCATATCCATCTTATTCAAGTCCGGCTGTGTCTGGAAATATTCATAAACCTGCGTTTCTCCCCGTTTGTCGCCCAGCCGTGCCAGTTGTTCGGCAGCAGTCAGACGAACCTCCGGCACATCGTCCTGCAGCATTGTAACAATTGCCCCGCGCGATTCGGGAGTATTCAGCGCCCCCATCCCGCGAATCCCCATAACGCGGTCATCGGCAAACTTGCTGATCAGCAGTGCCCATAGTTTACTGCGGTACATCCGCTCATCTCCCAGACGGGCAATAGATTCAACCGCCTGCATCCTTACTTTGTCGGTCGACTCATTGTTGTTGAGGACTTCATACAGCAGGGCAAGATCATCCCGATTGCCGAGTTTGCCCAAAAGCAGGACGGCGTTGGCCCGGACAGTCGGGTCAGTGCTGACGGCAGCGGTCCGTATCAGCTCTCGGTATTTGAGCTGATTCATCTTGGCCAGCGCGTAGGCTGCTCCTATCTGCACATTCATATCCGGGTCATTCAGCATGCGTGTGAGTACATTTTCGCAGCTGAAGCATTGCATATCACCCAATCCGGTTGCTGCAGCAAAACGCACCGCAACCGAACGATCTGTTGTCAGTTTGACTACCAGCGGCAGCATCTGTTTCTGTCTGGTTTCAGCAACGACCTCAATCGCATGGCTGCGAAGATAAGCATTGTCGCTGTTCAGTGCCGCCTCGAGAATCACCAGAGCACGGGCTTTGAGAGATTGGAGTTTTGCAGGTGTTTCCAGACCGGCGGCCGGCTGCGGTGCCGGCGGTGCCGAATTTGTGCATCCTGCAAATGCTAAAACAAGCGGCAATGAAAATAACAGGACTGTCTTCATCTTTATTTGTCTTTCCTTAAATGCTTCCTGCATACATCATATATCGACCAGATCAGAATTATACTCCAGCCCGCTCCAAAAACAACATCCAGCCAACGACCGTGCCGGCTGAAAAATGTAATGCGGCTGTCAATGGGAACTCGATCGACAAACCACCCCCTGACTCCTTGTCTGTCCATGGCTTCAGCAGGGAGAGTGCCGGCAAGAAAGCCGTTGCGGATGCGGCCTGTCGGCTCTATCAGACAGCTGATGCCGGTGTTTACGCTGCGCACGATGCTGATGCGGTTCTCGACGCAGCGGAATACACTGATTGCGGTACGCTGGGCCAGCTCGGCCATCGGATAGACCCGACCATTTTTAAATCGAACATACCAGCCGTCATTGCTCAGGTTAACCAGCCAGTCGGCCTTTTTTTTGCCGTCAGGCCCGACAGCGAGCTTGCGGGTAACGGTTGGGTCTGTATCTTCATAACAAATCAGGACCCCGAAACGATAGACCCGGCTGTTGTCTTTTATCTCAAATGTTGTAAACTCTTTGCCCGGAGTCAGGTTATAGTCATAGTCATAGGGACTCAGCCATAAAATAGCTTTATAGAGCCATGGTATTGTGTCCCGAAAAGGGATATATTCTCCAAACGGCACAAGGTGGATTTTATCATACCGTTGGGGGTCAGCCGTGCCGTCAGGGCGATAAAGATAGGCCGAGTTATATTGGTCAGTGATTGCATAACGTCCGTTTTGTATGCCGATGGCTGCCCCATGGGCTCCGGCCAGTATATACGCCCTGTCTTTGCAGTGCTCGATAATCTGCCGGTGAAAGCGGGGAGGATCAGAATTGGCCACACACAGATCCAGATACTCCTGATTCAGGGGAGCCAGAACCATTGTTTCCGGCCAAGCCGCCATGACAGCTCCTGCTTTGATGCATTCATTGCTGTCGGCGATCAAGTCGTCTAAAATCTTTTGTCCGTTGTCCATTTCTTCTTTGATCCACGCCGGCACATTCGGCTGCACCATCCCGACAAGCGGTCCCCGGCTCAGATACGCCGGCGTTTGACGGATGCGATGCTGCCCGTAAGCCAGCGTCAGCATTATAAGAAGAACCGCTGCAGCAGCACTCCAAAAGGTTCGCATGGCCGCAGTCCGGCCGCTCCTCCGGTCTATAATCCATTGGGCAATAACACCATTAACCAGTGCAATTAATGCCGAAAGCCCCAAGGCTCCAAAGATGTCGCATATCTGAATGATGGACAGATTGCGATATTGGCTGTGAGCAAGGTAATACCAGCAAAAGCCGGTATATAATATCCCTTGCCATGCCTCCGCCCCGACGAATATCACCGGCGCCATCAGCGCCAGCGGCCAGTTCTTTCGCTGCGCAAACCGCACCAACCACGCCAATACCGGCCAGTACAGTCCCTGCATTACAGCAAAGGCAAGATAGCCGGCAATGGTGATGATATACAGCCAGTATAAGTTGCCCACCCAATAGCAAAGACCGATAAAATAGGCACTTAAAAGCAATCTGCCTGTCTGTAACTTTGATTTGCACGCCAGCATGAACGGCACCCATGCAAGCCATGCCAGAAAATGCAGATTCCACGGCGCCTGAATGACTGTCAGCAGAATGCCTGAAGCAGCAAACCCCAAAACAGCATTGAAAAGGGGATGGTTTATTTTTTGCTGGCCCATGTCGATAAGTCTTTAAGGGCTTCTTTGATTAGCTGGACATCATACATTGTTGGGCTGTTCAGCCGCAATCGGAGCTGGTTCATAAATAAAGTCAGCATTTTGCTGTTATGAATAAGTGTCTCCGCTGCAATACCCATCTCGGCAAACAGCCGCTTGAATTCAAAAAATTCTGTTGTGCTTAATTGCCCATTTTGGTAGCTGTGCTCAGTTTTTTCGATGTCTGCCAGACGCCGGCAGGTTTTTTGGACGTAGTCTTCAGAAATGTCAATGCCGCAGTATTGCCGCCCGAGCTGAAATGCCGCTGCAGCGGTTGTTCCTGAGCCGTTAAACGGATCAAGTACCAAATCGCCTGTGCGGGAGCTTGCGGCGATAATCCGTCCCAGCAGCAGTTCAGGCATCTGGCAGGGGTGCCAGCCCTGCCTTTCTCTGAATGTGCCGCATACCCGAGAATAGCTGTCCCAGACATCGTTGGGGATTTTACCTGCGGCGTTGGAACGCCTGTCATTATAGATTAGCTGTCTGTCCGAAGGCAGCCGAACTGCCAAATCATTGAAGATAAAATTTTTTGGATCGTTGACAAAATAAAGAATATGCGTATGGGAGCGGGCAAACTTGTTTTTTGTCTGCTGGCCGAAGGTGTAGTGCCAGATAATCCAGTTGCGGCAGTGCAGCCCCAGCTGATCGCCGATAATCCGCACATGCGCGGCATAGTCATCCCCGATGGCGATATAAAACGACCCATGCGGTTTTAAGACATGCACGCACGCCGCCATCCAGTCCCGCGTCCAAGCCAAGTAGTTATTCGTCTCGACCTTGTCGTGGTACTTATCGTACGGATAGCCGATATTAAACGGCGGGTCTGCAAACACCAGATCTGCAAACGGCTCCGTGACGCCGTTAAGCACCGTAATGCAGTCGCCGCAGATTATCGTATTGTGAAGTTTCTGCATAAAGGGTGCGATTACTGCTGTTTAACCAGTCGGGCTGCAAATCCGCCGCCGCTGGCAAGTTCGATTGTCAGCGTGTCATTTTTGGTAACCGTTTTGGTTATTTTGCGGTAGTCTTCTGCAAAGCGGTCTGCATTGATGCCGTCCTGAAACAGAGTCATTGCATACGTTCCTTCGTCGAGGAAAGATAAATCGAACACCGCCGTTCTCTTGTCTTCGTTGGTCATCCCGCCCAGATACCACTCATTGCCTTTTTTGCGGGCCATATAGAGGTATTTGGCGATTTTTGCTGCCATCACGCGCGTATCGTCCCAAACCGTCGGCACCGGTTTGAGAAACTCCATGCATTCCGGCTCGCGCAGGTAGTTGCTCGGACTGTCGCAGAGCATCTGCAGGGGCGATTCATAAATAACATACATCGCCAATTGACGGCAGCGCGTCCCTATCACGCCGGGACGATTAAAGACCGGATTAAACTGGTCGGGCTGGAAATTGCGCATTGCCCCCGGCGTAAAATCCATTGGTCCGGCAACCATGCGTATAAAAGGCAGAGTTACAGTGTGCGAAGGGGTAATGTTTTTGGACCATTTGCTGTGTTCATTGCCTTGGACGCCTTCCCGGGTTATTACATTGGGATACCGCCGCCGCAGACCGTCGGGTTTATAAGCGCCGTGAAAATCAACCAGCAGATGCCGCTTGGCCGCTTCCGCTGCAACTTTCTCATAGTACTGCACCATTTTCTGGTCATCCCGCTGCATAAAATCCACCTTCAGACCCGCAACCTGCCATTTTGAAAACAGCTCCATTGCCGGCTCAAATTGCTCATCGAGCGTTTTCCAAGTTGTCCAGAGAATAATGCCGACATTTTTTTGCTTTGCATACCGCAGCAGTTCCGGCATATCAATGTCCGGTACTGTCTTCAGCAGATTGCCCAGAGGGTACCACCCCTCGTCCAGAATGATGTATTCAATGCCGTATTGAGAAGCAAAATCAATAAAGTATTTGTAGGTGGCTGTATTGACTCCGGCGCGAAAATCGACTCCATAAACATTGTTTGCATTCCACCAGTCCCATGCCACCTTGCCCGGACGAATCCAGGATGTATCTTCCAGCGTGCAATCCGACGCCAGCTTATAAACCGTTTGGTTCAGCACCAAATCGGCATCTGTCGGAGCGACAATAACGACACGCCATGGATACAATCGGGTCCCGCTGGTTTTAGCCAAGTAATCCGCCCGCTTGACAACACGAACGTCTCTGTCCCCTTGTGGCCTTTCTTCAAGCGGATAATTCGGAAAGATGGCTTTAAGGGTTGTGGTTCCCTGTGCTTGCAGATAGCAGCCCGGGTAGTCGATCACATCGGACTCTGTTAAGGCGATTTTCGGCCCGCCGGGAATATCAACAACCGCCGGGATTGAGCAGAACGCTCCTTTTGTCAATTGGGACAGCGGCTTATTTATATAAGAGCGTTCCTGATGGGTGTAGAAACTGTCTTCCTGAGGAAAGAATATCGGATAATCTTCTGAAAATGCAAACGCGATTTGTTCTGCGACAACCTCAACCTCTCCGGGCAGTTTGGTCTGGATGCGGTAGGCAAAACCGTCGTTATAAACCCGGCAAATAAGCGAAAATGAGCTGTTGACAGGGAAGGTAACAGTTGTGTATTGGTCTTGTATAATCCGTTTTTTTTCCGGCACCACGGGGGTGATGGTTTCATCGACTAGCGTTTGACTGCTCTCGGGCAGAACGACATTTTTGCCCAGTTCGGTCAGCTGCCCGTCAGCTGTTCGGATGGTTAATCCTATCGGACAGTTTTGCATCAGCACTGTTCCATCATAAGCCAGAGAATAACCGAGCATCGGGCTGTCAGTAAAAATGACCTTGAGTTTCCCATCGGGGGATTTGATTTCTGCCGTGCCGGCATGAACGGATACGGCACTTATCAACAATGTCAATCCGACCGCAAGACGCGTTAAGTGTCCCATAATGTCTCCCTTCGAACAATTTTTAGCTGACAAATTTCCCCGGATTTCCGGACTGCCGCAATTGTATGGATAAGACGGTTTTTAGTAAAGTACAAATTGTCAGGTTGACAGTTCGCCTGTTTTGACCTATTATAGAAAGGCAGTGGTTTTTTGACCAAAAACACTGAAAAATCGCTGCGAAGGGAAGAAATTGTGAAAATAATTGCGGTTATTCCCGCCCGGTATGCATCCAGCCGTTTTCCCGGCAAGGTTCTGGCCAAAGAGACCGGTAAATATCTTATCCAGCACACCTACGAGCGGGCGTTGTGTGCAAAGTGCATCAGTCAGGTGCTCGTAGCCGCTGACGACCAGCGCGTGGCAGACGCCTGCCGGCAGTTCGGGGCGCCGTGTGTGATGACCTCTGTAAGCCATCCCAGCGGTACCGACCGCATTGCCGAAGCGGCTGCCGGTGTCGATGCGGATATTGTAGTCAATCTGCAGGCCGACGAGCCGGAAATTGCCCCGGCCTATATTGACCGCGTGGCGATGCTGCTGGTTGAGCACCCGCAGGCCGCAATGGCTACGCTGCTGGCGCCGTTTGAAAGTATTGCTGATATTGCCAATCCGAATATTGTCAAATGCATTACAGACAACTCCGGAAGGGCGATTTATTTTTCACGGTCAGTTATTCCGTATGACCGTGCCGCCGGCGGCATAGGCCGCATCGATGCCTACCATCGGCATCTTGGCATTTATGCCTACCGGAAAGAGTTTTTAATGACCTTTACTGCTCTCCAGCCGGGTTTTCTCGAACAGCACGAGAAACTCGAACAGCTGCGGGCTTTGGAGAACGGCTATGCCATTTTGACCGCCTGCGTCGAAAAAACGTGGGATGGCATTGATACGCCCGAGCAGTATCGGGCTTTTGTTGAGCGAATCAGGCAGATCACACAATAACATTTGGAAGATAATATGTCAGACAGCATGGATTTATTGGCCAAAATCAGCGGCACCTCGACTGATAACGAATATTTCCTCCCGCTGCCGCCGGGCTATCAGAAAGGGAAAACCCGCTATGTGATAGTCATGGGCACGGTGATGAGCGGGCTGGGCAAGGGGATTTTTTCTTCCTGTCTGGCCAAGCTGCTGCAGGATAAAGGACTGACGGTGGCTCCCATCAAGCTGGAGGGCTATCTGAACATTGATTCGGGCACGCTCAATCCATTTCGTCACGGCGAGGTTTTTGTCCTCGATGACGGAATGGAATGCGATATGGATCTGGGGACCTATGAACGGATGCTGGACCAGAACCTCTCACGCCAGAATTTCTCAACCAGCGGCCAGATTTACAGTTCGGTTCTGGAAAAAGAGCGGCACGGCGATTATCTCGGCCGCGATGTCCAGATGATTCCCCATGTTACCGGCGAGGTCAAAATGAAGCTGCGCCAGCTGGCGATGAAAACCAATGCCGATGTGGTCTTCGTGGAAATTGGAGGTACAGTCGGCGACCTTGAAAATGCCTTCTATATCGAAGCCATGCGCGAACTGGCTTATGAGGAAGGTCCCAACAGCTGCTGTTTCGTGGCGCTGACATATATCCTTGAACCCAAAGCCCTCGGCGAACAGAAATCCAAAGCCGCCCAGCTGGGCATCAAGCAGCTGATGCAGATGGGCATTCAGCCGGATATTATCGCCTGCCGTGCCGAGAAGCCCGTCAGCGATCAGGCACGCCAGAAGATGAGTGTGTTCGGCAATGTGCCGTTCGAACGGGTCTTCAGCATGCATGATTCAGCCAGCATTTACGCAATCCCTTCCATGCTGCGGGACTGCGGCATCGATTTTGAAGTGCTCCGCATGCTCAAGATTGAAGACCGCATCCAGCTGCGACACGAGCGCAAAGAGTGGGCACGCTGGTGCGATTTTACCGACAAAATCGGCAAAGAAGCGTATGACATTACCATCGGCATTACAGGCAAATATACCTCGGTCCGCGACAGTTATGCTTCGGTTCTCCATGCGGTCGAGCATGCCGGTATTCATCTGGGTATCCGGGTCAATATCAAGTGGATAGAGACCACCGATTTAACCGATGACAATGCCGCTGCCTGTCTGGCAGATGTGGACGGCATTATTGTTCCCGGGGGCTTCGGCACCCGCGGCTGGGAGGGCAAGATTGCCTGTGTGCACTATGCCCGACAGAACAATGTGCCGTATCTGGGACTCTGTCTGGGCTTTCAGGCCGCCGTGATTGAATTTGCCCGCAATGTGTGCGGCTTGGCCGAAGCCAATTCCACCGAGATTGATCCCCATATCGGGCAGCCGGTTATCAGTATCCTGCCCGAACAGAAAAAGATTGAAGGACTCGGCGGCAACATGCGTCTGGGAGGGCGGGATGTAGAAATCAAAAAAGATACAATGGCTTGGAAGCTCTTCGGTAAAACGTCCATCGTGCGGCTGCGGTTTCGTCACCGCTACGAAGTCGATCCTGCCTATGTCGGGCTGCTGGAAGAAAAGGGACTCGTCTTTTCCGGCAAAGCCCCCAACCAGCCGATTATGCAGATCCTTGAGCTGCCGTCGCAGCTGTTTTTTATGGGGACGCAGGCACATCCGGAACTGACCAGCCGGCCGATGCGTCCCTCGCCGTTCTTTGTCGGCTTGGTTGCCGCTGCCGGCAAACGCCGCTACCCGAATGCCGGCTTGGATAATCCGCTGGAAGCGGTCGAAAAAGTCAGGGGATTTTAGCGCCCCTTGTCGGATGGTCTGCAGTGCATGAGGCATCGGAAAGAAATGTGCATGTTTGACCTGCATCGGTCGGAAAGGGCGGTTCTATGAAGTACGGTATGGCAGCAGTTGTGTTGTGTGTTGCGGTCTTTGCAGGATATTGCACCAGCGCATGGTCCAAGGCGTCTGTACCGGTCCTTTACATCGTCGGCGATTCGACTGCCGCCAACGGTCCTGATAAGGGCTGGGGCAGCCATCTGCAGAAGTTTTTTGACCCCAATCAGCTCAACGTGGTCAATGCGGCCCGTGCCGGCCGAAGCAGCCGCACATACATTACAGAGGGTTTTTGGGATGATGTTGTCAAAAACCTTAAACCGGGCGATACCGTTCTTATCCAGTTCGGCCATAACGATGCCGGCCCTCTTAACGACAGCCGCCGGGCACGCGGCTCTATCGCCTCACTGGGCGACCAGACACAGGAAATTGATAATCTTGTTACAGGCCGTCATGAAGTGGTTCACACCTTTGGCTGGTATCTGCGCAAAATGATTGACGACACCAAAGCAAAAGGGGCTGTCCCGATTGTGCTGAGTATGACAGCCCGCAATGTCTGGTCCGGCGGCAGCGTCGAGCGGGACAACCGCTTTTGTGCCTTGGCCGAGCAAACCGCTGCACAAACAGGCACGGCATTTATTCCTTTTCGTCACATAGCGGCTGACCAGTACGACCTGCTGGGGCCGATACGCGTCAGCCGCCTGCATCCGATCGATCACACCCATACCAGCGCCCAAGGCGCTTTTCTGAATGCGGCCGTTGCTGTATCAGGTCTCAAAGCCCTCGGCAGTCCGCTAGCGGCAAAACTGAATGAACAGGGCCGCTCGGTTTCGGCCTATGTTCCGCATCTGATGCTCGAACCGGTTAAGGAATGGATGACCGCTCCGTGGATGCCTGATTCCCTGCCGCCGCCCAATCCGGCCAATCCCACACTTTTTCTGATTGGCGATTCTACGGTGCGCTGCGGCTCGCGCGGCGATGGGGCCGGCGGCCAGTGGGGCTGGGGGGCGCCGCTTGCCGACTATTTCGATTGCCGGCGAATCAATCTGGAAAACTGTGCTTGGGGTGGCACCAGCAGCCGAACCTTCCGCACATTGGGATACTGGGACAAGGTGCTGGCCAGACTCAAGCCGGGCGATTTTGTAATCATGCAGTTTGGCCACAATGATTCCGGACCCATTAACGACACGGCCCGTGCTCGCGGAACGCTGCCCGAAATCGGCGACCAGACACAGCAGATAGACAATTTACTGACCGGCATGCCCGAAACCGTCCGCACCTATGGATGGTATATCCGCCGCTATATCATAGAAACCAGAGCCAAGGGCGCTGTGCCGATTGTCTGTTCGCCTGTTCCGCGCAGCCGCTGGGCAGACGGCCGCGTTGTGCGGTCGGCGGACAGTTACCCGCAATGGGCGGCCAAGGCCGCAGAAGCCGAACAAGCATATTTTATCGACCTCAACCGCCTTGTTTGCGACCGCTATGATGCGGCAGGTCAGGAAAGGGTATCAGCCCTGTATTTTGACGGAGCGGAAACCACCCATACCAATGCCTCAGGAGCCGATTTGAATGCCGCCTGCGTAGTCGAGGGCATTCGTTCGCTGCCGGCCTGTCCGCTTGCTCAGTATCTTACCCCGCAACTCCAATTACCGCTGGAAAAACAGGACAGCCCTTTGCCGGAATAATGCCCTGCAAACACGAAACTTGTGTTTTTCTAAAAGAACAATAAGGTTTTTGTTTGCAAAACCGCCCCATATTGAGTATAAGTTTCCGCAATCATGCGGTACGGCTGATTTCTTTCATGGCGATAATTAAAGGCATTGCACCGAAAAGAAGGGCGGTTAGCTCAGCTGGCTAGAGCGCCTGCCTTACAAGCAGGAGGTCACAGGTCCGAGTCCTGTACCGCCCATTCAAAAAACCTCGTTTCTAAATCAGAAATGAGGTTTTTTCCTCTATTTATTGGCTCTATATACCCCCCTATTATGCACTTGGTACCCAGCGGGTACATGGCTTGCTTCCCAAAATTTGACCAAGGTTGCATGATAGGATAGCCGACAGAAGCAGTCTGAATAGCCGGGTAGGGTGGTCTTTGCGGCCGTGTAGCCGTCAGGTTTGGTGCATATGCTCTTGACAGTAGCGTTTGGGATTGCATCTGAGACCTGTGAATACCTGCGCCTATGGATTTTTAGCTCATTATCCATAGGCACAGACTGTGAGTATGGATTTTTAGCCAAATTTTCCATAGATACAGGTATTTACATATATTCACA
>Ga0116166_1004050_pt1 | contig 10937 bp, 9 predicted proteins | sample AD_JPNMR2_MetaG_FD_89884 | JGI IMG/M metagenome (GOLD analysis project Ga0116166, IMG submission 89884) | Active sludge microbial communities of municipal wastewater-treating anaerobic digesters from Japan - AD_JPNMR2_MetaG | ecosystem: Engineered > Bioreactor > Anaerobic > Digestate | place...
ACTTACTTACAAACTTGCAGTTCTATTTCAATCCTGATTTTGAAACTGGCGCGCCTGGCGCGATTTGAACGCGCGACCTCTGGATTCGAAGTCCATCGCTCTATCCAGCTGAGCTACAGGCGCTACTGTTATTATACTCCAAAAACTTCGGAAACAGGATGTTTTTCACCTGTTTATGGCTGGACGACTTTTCCGGCAAAGACAATCAAACCAGTGTTTTCTTCAATAATAAGAAATATAAAGGGATGGTCTGCTTTGAATATCTTTTTTACGTCAGGCCTTGCTGCCGTGATTCTCATGACAATTCCTGTCACAGCTGCTGCTTCTGTTCCTTCTTCATTGACTTCAACAAAGGATTTTTGAATTGCCTTTGAAATGAAAAGGTCTCTGCTACCTGTTATTCCTGAGAAATCTGCTGACATTGGATTGAAGGCGGATTTCAAGCCAAGATTTCTTAATGGTTTTACAAGGTCATATGTTGCTTCTATCTTAAATTTTGGTAAATAAAGATCAAGTTTTTGATTTACCAGTGCTTTGTAGAAAGTTTTCAGTGTTTCATAGTCAGGAATTTTCGGAATTTCAGAATTTATTTTCCTGGGTAAAAGTATCAACATTGAAAGATTTTTGCATTCATATGGAATTTTAACAATCTGAAAGTTTTCATCCTCATAATACGGAAATTCTTTGTTACATTGTTGCATCATCTGAACCCTGATGTTTCTGGTTTTGTCAATATGAAAATCATCGGGCGTGGTTAATTTTTTGTCAAATTGGGTTTGCCAGAAACCTTTGAAATATACTGCATTGGTGAGTATCAAACGGGTGTTTGAGTCAATACTTCCATAATTGAGAAATTTTTTGATTTTGCCAGCGGTTTTTTCTTCTGCCCATTCATTGATTCTGTCAATGGACTGCTCTGGTTTTGTAAGAAAATCAACATTGTACGCCTCGGCTTGATAGTATTTCTTTATTATGTCAGTATACGTTTTCAAGAGATTGAAGTTTTCCTGTAACCAGTAAGCACTTGCAAGTTTCAATGTACAGTTTTGTTTTTTCTCATTCAGCAAATTATTTAGTGATAAAAATCCATTCAGCCTTTTTTCGTTTGTCGGCAAAAGGAAAACAGATTGAATTTCTTCTGATGTTTTTTCCCGTGCTCCTTCATAAGCCATACCAAAGGCGCTTACGATACTGAAAGGTGAAAAGAAAATATTGCTCCTGTTTTCGCTTTCAATTTCCCTGTAAAAATTAACAGCGAATTTGTTACTTGCAGCTACAATATCAGGCGATTCTTCAACTGTTCTTGCGTGGCAGGATGATAGGAAAACTAAGAAAATAATTGTAATGAAAAAAGAGATGGCTTTTCTTTTCATATGCGCTCCTTTTTATGATTTAGACAGACTGAAACAGGAAAAAGTTCACAAACTTTCTTTGGCAAGGATTTTGCAGGCAAGCTCAACATTCTGTTTTATCTGGTCATTATATTTCTGGAAAACACCAACAAGTACTAAGTCCTGACTTTTAATATTATCAAAAGCAAATTTCAAAGAGGAAAAAATTTGATTTTCATTGTTGCAAAGTCGTCCAGCACCAAAAATTTTATATGCAATGCAGGGCTTTTTCACCTGCTTTATTACCTGACACATTTTTGGCGGGTCTTCTTGGTCAAATATTTCTCCTTCAGAACCTTTGATTGCAGTGAGTTCTTTTTTCCCTCTTCCTGTAAGGTTGAAAAAACAGCACATGAAAAAGTCGATATCCCAGTTTTCTTCTTCTGCCATAATGATAAATTCTGGTTGATGCGAGGCGAGTCCTGTAGGGTATCCTGTATCCCTGATCATTTTTAAGTGATCTTTCACCTGTTGTTTTTTCCCTTCCATTAAAAGAAGGTCAAGTTGACCTCCATGGTGATATATAAAGGTGGGTTTCAGTTTTGAACCAATAATAAGAGCCAGATTTGCCTGAAATCTTGAAAATTCAGGCGCTGTCTGAGCAAGCCAGTAAAAATTTTTTGCCCTTCCTTGGTTATAATACTCTCTGAGGACTCTTAAAATGTGTCTGTCTCCGCGTGCGCAAAATCCATTAATTCCATATTCTTGTGCCTTGTCCCATGTCTTTTTGATTTCCTCTGCCGTGTAGAAATCAAGCATTTCCTCATCTATTTGTCTTGTTTGATGAGAAAATCCACTGAAAGGATTTGATCCGAGAATTAATCTTGAGATTTTATAGCCGCAAAAATCCACCTCTGGTAGACAGGTTTTAACTTGATTCATTTTATTGCCTCCATGATGCCATAGGTTATTCTTTTCCCAATTTCAAGATAGTCCTCAATTGTTAAAACTTTTCCTTTACTGATGCCATAGGGAATTTCAAGACACAGCCCTGGGATTTTTAGACACATTCTGAAGTAAGTATCTAACATTAAACCAGTGAGATTTTTTAAATTTCCTACTGGCTTGCAAATTTTTTTATATTGTGAAAATACATATTCCTTACCAATAGCTCTGCCAATCACATTGATCCAGTATTTCTCCTTTTTAATCACAGGAGATTGCCCGTTATGAAAGGGAAAATATATACCATCTCCTTCAGCACCACCTGGAGCATGAAGGTCTAGTCCTAAAATTGGAGTGCATCTTTCCTGCCATCTCGCAATGTCCCTTTGAATTACCAGCGTTTCGTGCCTGAGTGGCTGGTTACCCCAGGACCGATTCAAATCATGAGGAAAATGGTCTTTGCCATAACAACCTTTTTCAACACCATCAATATTTGATAGTGGAATTGCCCATACAATGATATTTTTAACTCTGCTTACTGCGAGATATCTTAAAATTCCTTCCAGTACCCAGCTTCCTGGTGTTTCGCCTGAATGCTGCCTTGCCACAATATAAATACCTGCCTTTTTAGAACCAGCATCAGAATAATCATTGGACAACCTAATAATGGATTGATTTTCTGAACTGAGTCCAACGATATCTTTTTTCAGATAACCCCGTGTTTCTTTAACAAGTTTTTCAATTTCTGCCATACCATAGGGATAACAGAGTGCAATATCATTGATTTTACCTGGATTATTTAATATCCAGGAAACTTGATATCTTCCATCCTTCAAGGGATGAAACTGGTATGTTCTTTCTATTCGCTTCCAACTTGAATTGTCCTTTTTAACAATAGGTATAATGTTTGATAGGTCACAACTTCCCATCAACATATTATAAGGATGTTTGAGAACAAGTTTTATTGATTTCAGTTTTTTTTGTTGTAATCATTCTAAAACAAAACCAGAGTGCCTGAGGTCCTTCTTTTGGAGAAGATGCAAAGTAAACAGTGGCATTGTCTTGTTTTGTTTCAATTGAAACATCACAAACGTTCCCATGAGGAATATCAGATGAAATTTTTATTCTCATATTTTTAAATGGTGATTTCTACTCGTTTTTTCTTTTTTGCGCTTTCAATTGCTCCAAAGACCATGGCAAGGCTTTTGATGTTATCTTGTGCAGCAGTCATTGGCTTTTTACCTGTTTTAATGGCACAAATAAAATCCCTGATGAGTCCATGATGTCCCTCATTTTCTTCCTTTTTATCTGGAAATGAAATTTTGATGTCTTTTGTTTTTCTAATAAATCCTTTTTTACCGGTAACTATCTGAGCAAAAAATTTGTCCATTCCGTCCCAGATGGCACTTCCTTTTTCAGCAATAAATCTCCAGTTTCCGGCCCAGCTCGTATTTACTCCTTCTGCACACCAGCTTCCAAGATAGGTATAGATAATGCCGCCTGTCATTTCAAAAATTGCATTTGCTGATGCATCATATTTATACCATGAATTTAAAGGATTCCATTCATGGCAATAAACTGAAATTGGGTCAGCGCATGTGAGAAATCTTGCCATATCAAAAGTGTGAATTGCCATGTCGAGTAAAAGAACGTGTTTCATCTCATCACGAAATCCCCCAAAGTGTGCGCCAATATAAAACTCGCTATTTACAGTTGTCAGATTTCCCAATTTTTTCAAACTGAGAAATTTCTGTACTCCACGGATATAATGGTAATATCTTCTGTTTTGAATTACAGATAGAATCTTATTTCTTTTTTCAGCTTCTTCTACCATTTTTTTTGCATGATAAAGAGAGTGGGCAAGGGGCTTTTCAACCAGAACATGACATCCGTTTTTGAGTGCCTCTATTGTTGTCTCATAATGAATTTCAGGCGGAGTGCAATTGAAAACTGCATCTGGCTTTAATTTAAGGGCTTCATCAAAATTGGAGCTGATAAATACATTGTGTAATTTAAACTGGTGTGCTTTTGCTTCTGCATTGTTCTTGTTGACATCAACAAGCCCTATAATCTTGATTTTCTTTTCTTTCAGAGTAGGTACCAACCACGCTGCGCTTATTGCACCGCAACCTATAAGGACTACCTTAATCCGTTCATTTTCCATAAATCACTCCTTTGCTCTTTCTTATTCATCTATTGTCCAGCCATCTGCTTCAGCAATTGCCCTTGGCAGAACCAGTGCTGCAGGTGATTTTGCCCATAATTGTGGAATCGAATAAAAATATGGAAAAGCAAAACCATTTCCCTCAATTCTCGCGATTGTACCGTCTTCTCCTGGGTTCAATTTAATTGTGTATGTAGCCTGCTTACTGATGTCTATCCGCCTTATTTTTTCTTTTTCCTGAGGAAATAATCCAGTATAAAGTGTGAGTATTTTAGCCCCATAGGTATCGAAAACTTCAAAATCAAGACTTTTGGTACCCTTGGGGATGTAAAAATATACTGGATGTTGAGTTAATCCTTCCTGATTCTGAAAGTATGTGAATGGATATGGTCTGGAATGTTTACCTGTTTTAATATCAAAGTAAGGACTGGTAAGGGATGCAAGATTACCGCCATATCCAAGATGAAATCTGTATGTTCCAGGTCTGCTTTCTTTAATAGAAACATCAACAATTTGTACTTTTGAACCATCTGGAAGCAGTGCTTCCTGTGAAGGTTGTTTTGTTATTGTTTCATCCACAATTGAAACCCATTTTTTCCCTTTTACATCCCACAGGTACACACCATAAGAAAAATCCCTTGCTCTATAATAAGCGTCGTCTGGATTATACGGCCAGAATAATTTAAATCCGATAACATCACCGGTAGATCTAGCGACAGTAAAAAATTTCACTGGTTTTTGATAACCGCTATTGTAAACAAATGGAGCATCAAAAGGCGTTTTAGAATAATAGTTACATGGACTGGGAAATTCCTGTTGAAACTCTTTTACTATGACAAGGTCGTTGAGGTCTATTTCTGACGCTTTTTTACCATTGATGAGCGTAGTATCTTTAAAATATGTCACAGGAACAAGTTTCCAGAAATCCAGTACCTGGCTCCACCATTTTTCTGTTTCTTGGTGCGTGTAATGAGCAGGACCACTGGTAAATTCACCTGCTACATTCTTAACAATATGGGTTCCAAAAACTCTTCTCACCACAGCATGCATCGCAACCATATAAGACATCTGTCCCTTCCACACGTATTCCTGCATTTCCTTTGATGTTGGTGTTGCTTTTCCACTTTCTTCAAGATAATGGTAGTACCAGTACTGCTTCACATCGTCAATTCTTTTTTGAACATCAGGTTCTTTCATGGGATCAATTTTCTTACTGGCAGCATCTATCATTCTTATTGCCTTTGCCCATGAATTTGGACCATTGACAGGTAGATTATCAACCAGCATAAAGTCATAGTACTGCTTCATTTCTTTCCATACACTTCCAAATGCCTTTTGAAACCATCTATCTCTGATGGTTTCAAGTTCCTGAAGTGATATTTCAGGATTCCACAAAACCTTAGCCATTAAATAATACGCAAGTCCATATTTGCCGAAGTTGAAATCTGTTTCGCAGGAAAGCGCCTTGATACCTGCATTATAGGTTGTTTGCAAATCTTCAAGAATACTTTTTGGAGCAGCACTCCATCTGGCAGGGATTCCTGCAGTTCCGGAGTCAGCGTAATAAGCCAAGCTTATAATTCTATAATCTCCAGAAGGCTCCTTTGGAAGCATAATCTGGAATGCTTTTGCCATATCCATCTGAGTTTTAAAATTCTTCCATTTTCCCCATCCCCTGTGTTTGGGATAACTGGCAATCATAACGCGAATCCTCGGGTCAAGATTGAAATCCGGTGGAACATCGTGGTAATTATAACTATATCCACTGCACCTGACCATTTCTTTTTTTGATTTTCCTGTAGAAGTTATTTGTTTTTCAGTCGGTAGTGAATCAATCCATTTGTCATATTCATGCAAAAGCCAGTTTGCGAAGCCAAAAACAGTGTTTGCAGGAGAGGATGGGTCCCAGATTTCATTTGGTTGATTAAGACCATTATAGTTATGAAGCACGTAAGGTTTCCCGAATGGGATACCTTCCTTTTTACAATATTCAGGATACCAGTTTTTATTTTTCATCAATTTTTCTATTGCAGCATATCCACCAGCACCATCCTCTGGTTCATATGCGAATATGAAAACATCATCAGGATTTTTTTCAAAGTGAGATTCTGACTGCTTTTTCATTGCTTCAAAAACAATCCGCCTGACAGATTCAACAGACAAGTCAAGTGTTGCTCCAATTTCAGCAAGATTTTGTTCAATCCACTGTTTTCCATTGGAAATATAAACCTTATCCTTTTCTGGTCCTTCAGTGTCAGTGTTAATCCACATTTCTTCTTTGTTTTCAGCAGTTGCTTCAGGTCGTGTCGTTGAAGGCCCAAGACTGATTTTGGGAACAAGAAATCCTTCGGGTGTGCCTGTTTTTTTTATTTCTTCTATGACTGCTTTATGGTATGCCTGCAGGGCATGTCCAGGAAATGGAGGCATTGAGGAACCATATATTCTTGCTCCAATTGCCCATCTGTACCAGCTGACATCAACTGTTTCATCATCAGAATGAGGTGGTTTTTCGATAATTGTGCCAACACCATAACTTTGTCCACTTGTTGGCCAGAGTGCCCTGATATAAAAGCCAGGTCTCCCCGACTTTGTAATATTAAATGTAAGGGATTTAGTTTTGTAGTCAGGTGCATAAATCCAGTTTGGTCCCATACCGAGAATTTCATATCCTGTGCTTTCCATCAGGTCAACAACACCAGCAATGATACCCTTCGGGTTGTTTGCAATAACAAGAACCCTGTCTGGCTCGCTTTTAATAAAGTATGCTTCTTTTTCGTTATAAGCATCTTTACCATTGTTGGACAGGGCTTTTTTTACATCTGGGTCCTTTTTCAATTTTTCTGGTGCACCATTGATTGTTAATAAAATAATGCCTTTCGAGATGTCATTACTGCACACAGTCGGGACTTTCTTCCCTGTCATTTTTTCAATGCCTTCCTGAACAAAAATCGCAGCACGTCCCATTGTGGCTGCTGGTGAAGAATCATACCAGACAATCGGTTTTGAAAAATCCACGTAATATCCTGTTTTCATTTCTGCATTATATTGGATTACGATCGGTGGTAAATTCTCATTAGCCATTTGTGGTGTAATCATAGTATAGTTTGCTGCATGAATAAGTTGTGATAAACCAATTAAAACAAACAAAAATATTTTTTTCATAATTTATCTCCTATGATTTTTCTAATTTTTCTCAAGCCATGACGAAAGATTTTCAAATTCTTTTCTATTTTCTATACATATCCCATCATAAACAACAAGAGCCGGTTCAAGTTCCTTATGAAGTTTTTTTACTATTTCAGCAGTCAATGGTTGCATTGAATTTCCAAAAACATGAACCGCCTTGCCTGCTTTCTGTGCCTTTTTTAAAATATCAAGCCACTGGAAGTTCGGTTTTTGACCGTCACCTGGCTGCCATTGTAAAACCGAAAGTTTTCTTATGGAAAGTATATCGTCAAGATGTTTTAATGCGCCAGGTCCATCAAGGTGAAAATAGCTGTAATCATAATATTCGATTTCTTCTTCAAGTGCTGGAAGCACAAACTTTCGGAACATTTCAGGACTCATCATGCAAATGAAATCCGCTTGAACCACACTAAATTTCTTTTCACTGTAGAAACCACTTGTCCATGACACTGTGGTACCCAGACCACTATTGTCAATGCCTGCTTTGTAAAGCATATCAGAAATTAAAGGAAAGTCCTTCCTTAACTTGAGCATTGCCTTTTCTATGATTTCAGGTCTATCATACAGGTCCATACAAAGCTTTTCTGCTCCTCTAAGCGCAAGCAGGGCGTCGATGTTTGAGTGTCTATCTATATCTGAAACAAGGTATTTTCCCCTTGCATCTTCTGCAATGAATCGGGTATAGGCGAGAAGTTTTTGAAATGTTTCATTTAATGGGTTAAACTTTAAGGGTAAAAATTTGTCCCAGTCATCAATGATTGGTTCAGCCCAGCTGGTATGTTTGGATTGTTCAGAAAATCTAAGATTTGCACCATAAAATGCAGCAAACTGGTCAGGCCCGAAATCAGGTGATAGAGATGGTACACCATCTCCTAAAAAATCAAAACACTCTGCCCACTCGTTGAATAAGTCGATTTGTTGTTGCCACAGTCCATTATAAGCTCTGTAATAACGGAGGGAAAAAACATCATGGAATTGCTTTCTTACCCCTTTTTTATAGCAGCCCGCCATTAATATCGGTCTTTTGTATAGTTCTTTATTCCAGAAGTGTCTCCACCGAATTCTTGCCTGTTCAAAATCTGGTTTGTATTTTAGTTCCATATCCTTTTTTCCTGTTGGATTACGGTATAATTTATCATCTTATTTTTTTAAGTCAACACATAATTAAAATTGGTAGGAAGCCAGAATTTAAGGACGAATGTAGAATTGATTTGTCAATGGTATCTGAAATTGATACAATAGAAATTTGAAAAACTTTGAAAAGGAAAGTTATGAAAACGTTTGATATTCCAGAAATACTTGATAAGATAAGAAAGACCAAACCAGTGGTTCATCATTTAACCAACTGGGTTACGATTTATGACTGCGCAAATATTGTAAAAACACTCGGCGGTTCTCCAATTATGGCTCATGCGCCTGAAGAAATTGACCAGATAGTTAGTATTGCATCTTCTGTGGTACTCAACATAGGAACTCTCACAATCGATTTTGTTGAGTCCATGAAATTGGCTGCACGTGCCGCCAGCATTAGAAAAATTCCTGTTATCCTTGATGTGTGCGGAGCAGGTGCTACTGAATTGAGAAATAGAAAGATATTTGAGTTAATTGAATATGCTCATATTGATATTATCAAGGGCAATGCCTCTGAAGTTGCAAATGTTGCAGGAAGAAAAGTTTTTACAAAAGGAGTTGATTCATCAGATGTTTCCATTGATTTGATCGAAGTTGCAGAATCTCTTGCAAAACAGAAGTCATGCGTCGTTGTCATTACTGGAAAATATGATATAGTGTCGGATGGAAATAAAACATTTTATATTAAAAATGGGCATGGATTATTAACATGTGTTGTTGGCACAGGATGTATGGTAAGTTCTGTAATCGGTACTTTTGCTGCAGTTGAAAAAAATTTGTTGAATGCTGCAATTGGAGCCCTTGTGTGTTTTGGAATTGCTTCTGAAATTGCGGCAGAACAATCAAAAGGACCAGCTTCTTTCAAAATGGCTCTGTTTGACGTTCTATACGGTCTTGATAGAGAAAAAATCGAAAGCAGGATGAAGCTGGAGAAGGTGAAATGAAATATCAAATAAAAGGGTACTACTTCATTACTGACTCAAGTCTTACCCGCAATGGAATAATCGAGGATATTAGATGTGCTCTAAGGGCAGGTGTTAAAATTTTTCAGTATAGAGAGAAGAATAAATCAGCACTGGCTATGTATCAGGAAGGAATGGAAATAAGAAATTTGATTAAGGATGGTATTTTTATCATTAATGACAGACTGGATATAGCACTTGCAGTTGATGCCGACGGAGTTCACATAGGTCAGGATGACTTACCTGTTTCCATTACAAGGAGGTTGCTGGGAGACAAAAAAATTATCGGTGTCACAGTTCATAGTTGTGAGCAAGCGATTGAGGCTGAAAAAAATGGTGCTAATTATCTGGCTGTTTCTCCAGTTTTCAAAACCGCGACCAAGCCAGATGCCCAGTCACCTGTGGGATTAAAAGTTCTTGCTGAAGTCAGGGCCGCTGTGTCAGTTCCAGTTGTTGCGATCGGCGGGATAACACTTGAAAATGCTCCTTCGGTGATAAAGGCAGGCGCAGATGCTGTGTGTGCAATCTCGGCAGTACTAAAATCAAAAGACGTGTTTACTGAAATACAAAAGTTTTTAAATCTGTTCTGAAAATAGGAGGCATTATGAGAATTTTTAAGATTTCCATTTTTGCATTCGGAATATTGCTGTTTGCCAGTATATGTTTTGCCACTGAGGGTGGTGGAGGTGCATACCCTAATGGCGCAGAGGATTTTATGTCTGGCGCTGTGCCACCACCAGGATTTTATTACATTAACTACACAGTCGGATACTTCTCTGATACATTTAGAGATTCACATGGTAAAAGCTCTGTCCCTGATTTCAAACTTACGGTTTTTGGCAATGTTTCAAGGTTAATCTACGTGAGTAATAAAAAAATTTTGGGTGGAAACTGGGGAATGCACATACTTATTCCGCTAATGAATGTTGATGTAAGGACACCTGCTGGCAAGGATTCCAAATTCGGCTTGGGAGATATATTTGTTGATCCGTGTATTATCTCATGGCACTCAAAAAATGTTCATACAGCTGCAGGAATTGAGATTATTGTTCCCACAGGATCTTATGATAATGATGATATTGCTAATATTGGAAGGAATTACTGGACAATAGAACCAGTTTTTGCTTTTACGTATCTGTCTGATAATGGCTGGGATATTTCTGGAAAACTTATGTATGACATTAATTTTGAAAACGATGCAACCGACTACAGGTCAGG
>Ga0116166_1004062_pt1 | contig 10921 bp, 8 predicted proteins | sample AD_JPNMR2_MetaG_FD_89884 | JGI IMG/M metagenome (GOLD analysis project Ga0116166, IMG submission 89884) | Active sludge microbial communities of municipal wastewater-treating anaerobic digesters from Japan - AD_JPNMR2_MetaG | ecosystem: Engineered > Bioreactor > Anaerobic > Digestate | place...
CCTACCAATGTAGAGAATTAGCTAAGTGGATTCAAAATGCAGAAAGCTCTGGAATACCAGAGTTTGAGAAATGTGCAGCTACATATAGAAGATGGTATAGGGAAATTAAAAATGCCTTTAAATATGGTTATACTAATGGCCCAACCGAAGGTTTCAACAATAAAATCAAAGTATTAAAACGAATATCCTTTGGACTTAAAAACTTTCATAGATTTCGTAATAGAATACTTCACTGTACAAGCTAAACTTCTAAAAGTGAATACCTGTAAGAAGCCTACATTTTAGCTAGGTTTATTTAAGTGTGCCCAAAATACATGTAATTCTATCCATCTCAATCATAACACAAAAATAAGGGTAAAAATAGTAATGGAGCGGGATTTAAGAAAATCCCACCCCAACAATTGACAAAGAGCCTAAAAAAAACAGGGTTTCCCCTGTTTGATCTTTGTTTTATAAAATTTCTGGTTCTATTAATCCGTAGTTCCCATCTTTTCTCTTATATACAACATTTACTGCTTCTGTTTCTGCATCCATGAAAATGAAGAAATTATGTCTTAGCAATTCCATTTGCAATATAGCTTCATCTGTCGTCATTGGCTTTAATACAAATTTCTTTGTCCTCACTAATTTCGGTTTATCTTCTTCATTTTCTTCTAATGTAGGTAAGTTCTCAAATCTAATAGTTTCTCCACTTTTGTATCTCTTTTGTAATTTGGTTTTATGTTTCCTCATTTGTGCTTCTAATACATCTACAGCTTTGTCGATAGATGCATACATATCATCACTTGCTTCTTCGGCTCTCAAAATTGTCCCAGGAAGGTTTATGGTAACTTCAATTATTTTTCTATTTTTTTCAGTGCTAAAAGTTACATTCCCAACGAAGTCATTTTGAAAATACTTATTTAATTTACTGAGCTTTTTTTCAGTTACAGATTTTAAAGCATCTGATACCTCCATATTCTTTCCAGTAAAATTTATTTTCATAAACCCAGCTCCTTTCAGATAAGTCATTACTTATATTATTTAATTATATTATACCTAAAAAGGATATGTATTAAACAATGATTTATAATTTAAACAGCTAATTAATGATTTGTGGAAAATATGTTGTTAATTCTGTGGATATGTCTTGTTTTATCTGTGGATAATGTGGATTGTTTTGTGGAAAACTTATATTTATCTGTTTTTATTTGTGGATTAATATCTTGATAATTATATTTAAATGTTATAATATTAGTAGAAACTTTTTTGAAGGAGTTATTTATGTTTTTAGATAAATATAAAATTGGAATGAGAACAATTAAAACCGGTATAGCTGTCTCTTTAGGCATGTTTATTGCCGACAAATTAGGTTTATATTCTCCTCTTTTTGTTGGACTTGGTGCAATTAGCACGATGCAATCTAGTGTTTCAGAGTCCTTTCAATCAGGTAAAAATAGAATGTTGGCAACTATTACTGGAGCAATTGTTGCTTTAGTCATGAATTACATTTTCCCCATCAATTATTTTTTTATGGGTATTGGAATAATAATAGTAATTCACATATTAAATCTTTTAAATTGGAAAAAAGCTATTTCTCTTGCTGCTATGGTTTTTATTGCCGTTTATATGAATAGGGATACAGAAATGATAACGTATGCAATTAATAGAGTTCTTGATACATCTGTGGGTATAATCGTAGGAGTATTAGTAAATTATTCAATCTCTGCTCCACATAGCGATGAGCAATTTGATCTAATCTTCTCAAGTATGAAAAACGATATCAAAGACATACTTTATGATATAATTACAGGAAGAAACAATTTTGATCTTTCAAGATTTAAATCTAAACTGGATAAATTAGAATCAACTTATGAATTGGCTAAAGATGAAAAACGATATAATTTTATGAATAAAACATTAATTGACGATGATTTAGCGAAATTAAGGGCGATGCAACTTATTTTTACTGATTTGGCAGCCTTAAAATCTCTAAATTGTAAATGTTGTCTAAATGAAAGCAACAAATCATCGATAGAGAAATTATTAAATATGACATTGTTTCTTAAATGTGATAATGAGATAACTAAAGAAGACGTGATTTATAATTATCACATCTCATCACTTTTAAAAAATTTATCAAATATGAATCAAACTATTAATTTGGAGGTATAAATGAAAAACTTAAATTATGATGTTCTGATGCAGATTAATAGCGATATTTACAAAAATCTCGAAAAGTATATTAGAGCTAAAAAAATCAAAGAAGAATTATTCAATAAAATTCCACTTCAATATCCACCTTTTTTATTAGATGAAGAAAGCACCGCATTTAATATGTGGTTGATGTGCGATTATAAAGATGAAAAAGGTAAAACAGTCATAGACAAATACCTATATGACAACTTTTTAATTAGCAGTATTGAAAAAGAAGTACTAATCGCAAAGAAAAAATCCTATCCTTCTCTGTATGAAATATTGGAGATAAAAAATGAAATTATTGTTGCAAAAAATGCATTCACTGCTGATATTGTAGAAATACTTGAACCTTCTGCAAAGCGAATTCTTAAAGAAGGAGATAATTTTTTAGCAAGGGTAGACAATGTTTTAAGTTATAATATTTTTTCTGGTGAAATAACATATGCTCCTAAATCTGTAGTTCCATACTTCATTAAAGAAGTTCTTTATGACTTTAACTACGAGTTATCTAAAGACTTTAGCCTCTCTTTTTCAAATTATGTAAAAACCAATTGTTTGAGATTCTATGACATGTTTTATATGAATGCATATGAACATTTCAATGCTTCAAAAGAGGATGCATTGTCCATATACGAAGATATTGAAGAATTTCAGTCATATATCGTATCAAAAAGAGACTCTAATATTTCAGAAAAATATATAAGCAAATTGTTTGAAATATATGATTATTATTTAAAACCTGAAGAGTTGAGCTTGAGGGATATCAACAAAGTCGATCTGATTAAACTATTTAGAGATGCAATTTATGATGGTTTTATTGTCTCTAGTGAGTCTTTCTTATTGTATTTAGATGCTTTGACTGAATATGTCATCTTTAAATCAAATCAAACTATAGACTTCACACTTTCTCTGCAACAAATTAGAAAAATAAGGGAAAATAGATTTGAGTTTATTAATGAGATTCATACTGAAGATAGCTATTTTTACAAGGATAATTATCTTGTATCCAAACTATCTGAGTTAGACACAACTATAAACGATGATTTCATTAAGGATTTTGATGTATATTTGATTTATCTGATCTCAAATCCTTTGACCCTAACAGACAAAAAGCAAAATGTTAGGAAAGCCGATAAGTTAATTTTAATGGACTATATGTTCGGTTTGTATGAAATTGGTGATTATTTCAAATCAAGTATAGATGTTTTAGATATATTTAGGACATTAGGTTTATCCTTAGCAGTACTTGAGATAAAAGACAATAAATTGACAGCAAGTGATATCGTGGAAGATTACCTAATATTGACTCAAGAGGAAAAAATGCAGATTATGTTGTCAGAAATTTTTAAAATAGACTTTATTAGAACTTGTTTTTCTATCGATATTAAAAAAGCTGAATATTTAAAAGACTTGTCAATTAAAATATTAACCAAAATCATGAGATATCCTATGTCGCTTGAAGATTTATATGAAGAATTTAAATTTGAAAAACAAGTATCTTCATTTTTGTACATTCTAAATTTAATTGGTTTAATAGAAATCAATGATAGAAAAAAGCTTTTACTCACTCCTATTGGCAAAGTCTGCCTTCCTTTTATTAATCAATGGGATAAGAGGAAGATGGATAATATATTAATATTTACACCAAAAAAATCTGATAATTAATGGAGGTCATTATGAAAAAATTAGAGTTAAAAGATTTTACAGATTTTAAATTTATATCATCAATCAATATCTCTCCAAACGCTAAATGCTGCGGTTTTGTTGTAAGCAGCATGGATCTAGAAGAAAATAAGTATTTATCTAATATTTACATTTCTGATGATAATGATAAAATTAGAAAATTAACCAGTTTCAATGAGGAGCGAAGTTTTTTTTGGAAAGATGAAAAAAATATTGTTTTCACAGCTATTCGAGATAAAAAAGATAAGGAAAAAGTAGATAATGGCTATCCGCTTACCGTGTTTTATGAGATAAACATTGATGGTGGCGAAGCTAATAGAATCTTTAGTGTGCCTTTAAATGTATTTTCTACCGATATGATTGACGAGAATCATTATCTATTCACAGCTATGTACGATCAAAGTTTAGGCGAGACTATATCTCTTAATGATGAAGAATTAGATAAAAAAATAAAAGAGAAAAAAGAAATTTCAGATTATGAAATTTTAGATGAAATTCCTTTTTGGTCTAATGGAGAAGGTTTTACCAATAAAAAAAGGGCTCGACTATATTATTATATTAAAGATGAGAATAAATTAATTCCAATAACAGATGAGTTTACAAATGTTCATCAGGTCTATTTATCAGAATCAAAAGATAAAGCTTTATTGATAACTTCTTCTTTCACAGATAAGATGCACTTGTTTAGCGACATCCATATTTTAGATTTGAATAGTCTAGAAGTAGAAAAAATATCTCCATTCCGTGACTTTAACTATGGATGTGCTTTATTTGTTCTGGACAAAATTGTTTTCTTTGGCTCAGATATGAAAAAATATGGAATCAATCAAAATCTTGACATTTACTTAATGGATAGTGATGGCTCAAATTGTAAAATACTTCTTAATTTTGATGAAGGTATTGGAGATTCAGTAGGCTCTGACTGCAGGTATGGAAGTTCTCGCTATTTCAAAGTTGATGGCGATGCTCTGTATTTTGTATCGACCAGCGGATATAATTCATTTATAAACAAATTGACTTTAGATGGGAAATTAGAAAAAATAACTCAACCAAACGGGTCCATTGACGATTTCGATGTGGTGAATGATAAAATATATTTTACAGGGCTAAGGGATATATACCTTCAAGAACTATATGTTTTAACCGAGATCGAAAAACCCTTAACTGATTTTAACCTTTGGGTCGTAGAAGAAAAAACAGTTTCAAAACCAATTTATATAAATGTTAAAAATCAAGATGTTGCACTTGATGGTTTTGTTATCAAGCCTGTTGACTACGATGAAACAAAATTATACCCTGCCATATTGGATATCCATGGAGGACCAAAAACTTGTTATGGCAGTGTTTATTACCATGAAATGCAGGTTTGGGCAAATAAAGGTTATTTCGTCTTCTTTTTAAATCCAAGAGGCAGTGATGGGTATGGAAACGAATTTGCAGATATTAGAGGTAAGTATGGCAGTATAGATTATGATGATATCATGGCTTTTACAGATAAAATACTTGAACTCTACCCTAATATAGATAAAGAAAATATTGGTGTAACTGGTGGTTCTTATGGTGGATATATGACGAATTGGATTATTGGACATACAAATAGATTTAAGGCCGCAGCATCTCAAAGAAGCATCTCGAATTGGGTTTCATTCTTTGGAACTTCAGATATTGGCTATTATTTTGTTCAAGATCAAGTAGGTACAAATCCTTGGGACAATCAGCAAAAATTGTGGGATAATTCTCCTTTAAAATATGCTAACAATGTCGTTACTCCAACTTTATTTATTCACTCAAATGAAGATTATAGGTGTTGGATAGACCAAGGTTTTCAAATGTTTAATTCATTAAAATACCATGGTGTTGAATCTAAACTAGTAATGTTTAAAGGTGAAAATCATGAGCTATCACGTTCTGGCAAACCAAAACATAGAATTAAGAGATTAGAAGAGATTACTAATTGGTTTGACAAATATCTAAAATAAAGTTGGTGTAATTTTGAATAATCTTATTGATAGGCTTTTAACTCATAAGCCAATTATTGTACTTGATCATTTTATCTACAAGTTGCGGAATGACTATATATTTGGGTATGCAGCACAAATGGCGTATTATCTAGTGCTTTCAATATTTCCTTTCTTAATTGTGTTGTTAAATGTATTAAGTCTTACGCCAATTGTAACTGGTGAAATGCCACTAGAATTCTTAGAATTATTGCCAGTTGAAGTGACTAATATAATTGAAGGCTTTGTAAAAGATATTGCAACATCCAGTAGTCAAGGCCTTTTATCAATAGCTGCAATAGCAGGTCTTTGGACTGCATCAGGCGGAATGATGGTTACAATGAGGTCTATAAATGCTGCATACGGTTTTAAAGAAAAGAGATCTTATTTGAAACGAAAGCTACTTTCTCTTTTGTTTACAGTCGCTTTATTGATCCTTATAGTAATGGTATTTGTTACGCTAGTTGTCGGTGAATTGCTTGGAAAATGGATATTTGCATTTATTGGCAATGAAGTTTTATTCTTAAATCTGTGGCAATACTTAAGGTTTATTATACCAATTCTCTATATGATAATAATATTTGCACTCATGTACAAATACACGCCTAGCACAAATAGAGAGAATAAAATTAAGTTTAAGTCTACATTGTTTGGTTCTATATTTTCTACATTAGGTTGGATAATCGCATCTATATTGTTCTCTTATTATGTGAATAATTTTGGCAATTACGCAGTAACATACGGAAGCTTAGGTGGAGTTATTGTATTTCTCATTTGGCTTTATATAATCAGTATGATAATCATCTTAGGTGGGGAAATTAATGCCACTTTGCTCTTTTATAAAAAAAACGGAGTCTCATTTTACAAAGAAACTAGTTTCCTATACGACTTCTTTTTAAAATAATCATCTTATAGGCGTAGATAAACAGAGCCCAATAATTTTATCTGCGCCATTTTCTTTTAATTCTTTACTACATAATTCGAGTGTCATTCCAGTGGTTACAATATCATCTATTAATAGTATCTTCTTGTCTAATATTATCTTTTCTCTCTTTACAATGAAAGAAGAGCTTAAATTTAGTCTCCTTTCATACAGATTTAGCTTATTTTGTTCTTTAGTCCATTTTCTTTTTATAAGTACATCTTTATATATCGGCTTTTTATTATATTTTGCTATTTCATTTGCTAATAAATACGATTGATTATATCCTCTAATAGCCTCTTTTCTTCTATGTATTGGAACTGGTATGATTAGGTCGTAATCAAATATTTCTAGTTCACACAAAGTCTTATTCATATATGAAGAAAAGGTTTTAAAAAGATAACTCTTATTATTAAATTTATACTGATGTATAAAATCTTTAGCAAATCTATTGTAAAATATGGAAACATATAAGTCATCGACAAAATCGGTTTTTAAGTTCACCTTGGCATGTAATTCTTCAATTCTATCTCTACATTCTTCGCATAACCCATATATTAAATTTTCATCATAATCTTTGCAGAAGCTGCATACATTTTCTGTTGGGAATAAAAATTTATCTATCATAGCTTATACCTTCTTTAGAAAAGTAACTATAGAATTGTTGTATTTTTCTATCAAGGGATGAATACCTCTTTTCTATTTGATCGTTGTTTACCATCGTATGAATGTATCTTCTATCTCCGATCAAAACCACAAGTTCTTTGGCTCTTGTTATTCCCGTATAAAGTAAATTTCTGGTTAAAAGCATCTTAGGTCCAGATGTGATCGGCATGATAACAGCTCTGAATTCACTTCCTTGGGATTTATGGATTGTTATAGCATATGATAAAGTTAATTGGTCAAGATCTTTAAAATCATATTCTACTTCTTTTTCAAAATCAAATAAGATCTTTATAATCTCATTTTCATCATCTATATCTTTTATTATTCCAATATCCCCATTGTATATCCCTTCGCCTTCTTCTTTGCCTTCTTCTGTTGTTATTGTCCATTTCATCTGATAATTGTTTTTTATTTGCATTACTTTATCGCCAATTCTAAAGCAAAAGTTTCCAAATATTTTTTGTGCTTTATTTTTATCAGCTGGGTTTAATGCATCTTGAAGTTTTTGATTTAAAGAAATTATTCCTACATCTCCTTTTTTCATTGGTGATAAAACTTGAATGTCATTTATTGGATCAAAGCCATAATATCTCGGTAATCTCTCTACCACTAGCTCTTTTATCTCTTCTAAAACTTCTTTTGGTGAATTCTTTGTTATAAAGAAGAAATCTTTGTCTTTCTCATTTAAAATTGGCATTAATCCATTATTTATCCTGTGCGCATTGACAATTATCATGCTTTCTTCATCTTGTCTAAAAATTTCATCTAACTTAACAACTTTGATTATGTTTGAATTGATTATATCCCTTAATATGTTTCCTGCTCCAACCGATGGAAGTTGATCTATATCTCCCACTAATATAAGTCGTGTCCCAAGTTTTATGGCCTCCATTAAATTGTTCATAATTAAAATATCAACCATGGATGCTTCATCCACTATGATCAAATCACTTTCAATAGGATTTTCATCATCTCTTAAAAAGTTGAATCCATCATCACCATATGATATTTCCAGCAATCTATGCAATGTCTTTGCTTCATAGCCAGTAGATTCCTTAATTCTCTTAGCTGCACGTCCAGTTGGTGCTGCTAATACAAAAGTTTTGTTTTCCTTTTGATAAATCTCGATTATAGCTTTTATAATAGTCGTCTTACCTGTCCCGGGCCCACCAGTCAAGACAACTACACCGGTATCTATAGAACTTTTAATAGCATCTCTTTGCTTTTTAGCAAATTTTATATTGAATTTTCTTTCAATATCATTTATTTCTTTTTCTACATCAATATCTATATCATCTAATTTTATATTGCTTAATTCTACTAATTTTCTTGCTATATTATTTTCAAACGTATTGTATGGAGCATAGTAAACAATATCTTCTTCATCGATCTTCATCTTAACGAAATTATCAGCAAGCAACAAACTTTTTAGTTCATCTATAACTTTACCCTTTGGCACTTCAAGCAAATGCTCTGCTCTTTTTATTAACTCTTTCTCAGGCAAATAGGTATGTCCATCTGCTATTGCTTCATGCATAATATAGTTAAGTCCTGCCTTTATTCTGTAAGGTGAGTCCATTTCAATTCCTATTTTGTTTGCGATTTCATCTGATATCTTAAATCCTATTCCTCTTATATCTTCAATAAGTCTGTAAGGATTCTCTTTAATTAATCTGACTGTTTCACTGCCGTATTCTTTATAGATTTTTAGTATTTGATTGGTTGAGATATTGTATTCTTTAAGTTCTACTACAATCTGCCTTATTTCTCTCTGTTCTTCAAAAGCTTTCATTATCTTTATTAGTTTTTTCTCGCCAATTCCTTCCACTTCTAATAATCTTTGTGGATTATACTGAATTATATCCAATGAATCTTCCTTAAATCTGTCTACTATTTTCTTTGCAGTAGCTTTCCCAATATGAGGTATCAGTCCAGATGATAAATAGCTTTCTATTCCATTTAAAGTAGATGGTAATTTCTCCTTTAGGCTAGTAAATTCAAATTGTTCTCCAAATTTGTCATGATATATAAAATTTCCTTCTAACTCAACATATTGATCATTTTTTATGAAGAAAGTCTTGCCTACAAATGTCACTGGGCCATCTGATGTATTAAGCCTTCCAACAGTATATCCATTTTCTTCATTTCTAAATATTATATCTTCAACATTGCCTTCTATAAGCATAATTTACCTCCAGATTAACCTCAAACAATATCTTTACTACTATATATTATACAACAAAGACGAAAATAAATCCCTCTCAAAAGAGAGGGATTTATTTAAAGAGCTTTTCTTAAAATTTCTGCTTTATCAGTTTTTTCCCAGCTTAAGTCTAAATCAGTTCTTCCAAAATGTCCATAAGCAGCTACTTGCCTGTAAATTGGCCTTTTTAAATCCAAGTCCCTGATTATTGCAGCAGGTCTTAAATCAAAATTTTCTTTAATAAGTTTCACTATTTCCTCGTCACTTATTTTACCTGTTCCAAATGTATCGACATTTACAGATAGTGGATGTGCAATTCCAATAGCATATGCGACTGCAACTTCGCATTTGTCGGCAAGCCCAGCTGCAACTACATTTTTTGCTACATATCTAGCCATGTAGGAAGCTGACCTATCTACTTTTGTTGGATCTTTCCCAGAAAAAGCTCCACCGCCATGCCTTGCATATCCACCGTAAGTATCCACTATGATCTTTCTTCCAGTAAGCCCAGCGTCTCCCATTGGTCCGCCGATGACAAATCTCCCTGTTGGGTTTACATATATTTTAGTATTATCATCAATCATAGTAGGCGGTACTATTTCAGTTATCACATGCTCAATTATATCTTCTCTAATTTGTTCTAATGTCACTGCTGGTGAATGCTGAGTGGAAACTACAATATTCTCAACTCTTACAGGTAAATCATCATGATACTCTATAGTGACTTGAGTCTTTCCATCTGGTCTTAAATAATCAAGTGTGCCATTTTTCCTAACTTCTGCAAGTCTTCTTGCTAACCTATGGGCAAGTGAAATTGGCATAGGCATAAGTTCAGGTGTTTCATTACATGCATATCCAAACATCATGCCTTGATCTCCTGCACCTATTTTATCTAATTCATCATTTGATAAATTTTCTTTCAATTCTAAAGCTTTGTCAACTCCTAGCGCTATATCTGGTGATTGTTCATTTATAGATGTTAAAACCGCACATGTATCAGAATCGAAACCATATTTAGCCCTAACATACCCTATTTCTTCTACGGTTTTTCTTGCTATTTTAGGTATATCTACATAGCAATCAGTAGTTATTTCTCCTGCTACTAATATTAGCCCTGTTGATGCGATGGTTTCACATGCAACTCTAGCATTCGGGTCTTGCTTTAATATTTCATCTAATATCGCATCTGAAATCTGATCGCAGACTTTATCTGGATGGCCTTCAGTTACAGATTCAGATGTAAAATACCATTTTTTCATCTTATTCCTCCTC
>Ga0116166_1004064_pt1 | contig 10916 bp, 10 predicted proteins | sample AD_JPNMR2_MetaG_FD_89884 | JGI IMG/M metagenome (GOLD analysis project Ga0116166, IMG submission 89884) | Active sludge microbial communities of municipal wastewater-treating anaerobic digesters from Japan - AD_JPNMR2_MetaG | ecosystem: Engineered > Bioreactor > Anaerobic > Digestate | place...
ACCGTCCTTCTCCAGATCTTCCTTCAGAATGTCTATGCGCTGGCGGACATCAATGTCCAACAGGGCCTCAGGAATATAAACTTCAGATTCCCGACATAGAGCCACTACCGCTTCTTTCTCCAATCTCTCCTCCACTATATCTTGAGCCAGGGCTTCTAATTTTTCTCTAACTCTGTTTTTTAAATCTTCTATGGAATTTAACCCTTCTTCTAAACCAGATAGAAACTCCTCATTTACCTCTGGCCTTTCTTTTCCCATTATTCCACTTATCGAAAACTCTATTTCGGTTTCTTCCTCTTCTCCCTGAGTAATTTTCCCCTTTTCTCCTACTCTCATACCTAAAACTTCTCGGGCAATAGATTTCTCTTTATCTAAAGAAGACTCTGCTACCACAGCATAATCTTCGTCTTCTATTTTTAGCATAACCAGATCCCCTTCTCTTGCTGGTTCACCTTCCCCTTTATCTTTCCAGGTACTACGAGAGTCTATCAATTTCTCCACTTCTTTTTCTACATCTGATTCTCTAATCTCCAAACGATACTTTCTTACTTCTAACTCCCCGGGATCGGCTAACTTTACTTCTGGTTCCTCTATTACCTGAAGACGCAAAACTAAAGGCTCGTCTTCCTCTGCATGCACTATCTCTAAGTCCGGTTCACCAATTACTCTAATGCTCTCCTGAGTCAATACTTCTTGAACTACTTGAGGAATTAAATCTTGAGTCATTGTTTCTAAAATAAAGTCTTCGCCGGCAAAGCTCCGCAAAATACCTCGGGGGGCTTTCCCTTTTCTAAATCCTGGCACGGTCATTCTGTAGCTCAGCTCTCGGTAAACTTTATCCAATGCCTCATTTACTCTCTCTTTCTCCACCGTAATTTCCATCTCTACTACATGTTTTTCTTTTTCCTCTTTTTTAACTTCTACCATTTGTATCCACCTTTCTTAAACTAAAGTGTTAGATTTGTATAAGGTATAATAAAAACAGGAGTTATACCTCAAATCTTTCTCATTGAGGTATAACCCAGTTCATTCGATTTTATTTTACTATAATCTCTCTGGCAGTCAAGAAACTCATCTATTCCAAATAGCGTTGTCTCTTAAATTAGATTTGTCCGGAAACTTATCTCCCTCCTTCTAACCGGTAAGCTAAATATTCAGGAAGTCCACTATGTAATATTTTATAAGAGGCAGAAGAAATGTCATAGTCTACCCTTTTTATCTCCACTATTCTCTTCTCCGTATCAAAAATGGCAAAGCTAGCCTGGGGGTTGCCATCCCGGGGTTGCCCTACACTACCACAATTTATTAAATATCTATTATCAGGAAGTATCTCCAATTTTCCCCCTTCTCGAAAAGAAATCCTCTCTACTCTCCCACTCTCCTCCAGGATATAAGCTTCAGCCTGGTGAGTATGCCCAAAAAAACAGAGAGAGAAAGAAAAACTTTCAAATATCTCTCGAGCTATAAAAGGATGATCAATATACTCTTCTGTGGGCTGACGAGGACTCCCATGAACCCACAGAGCCTGAAGAAAATCAGAAATGACAGGAGGCAGAGACCGAATAAACCGGATACTGAAGGAACTCAAACGTTTCTGAGTCCAGAGCAAAGCTCGAAGAGCAAGAGGATTAAACCAGGAAAGAGGTAACTCACCAATGCAAGCAGCTTCATGATTGCCCAGAAGTACTTTAGCTTTTTTCTCTACTACCCACCTCACACAATCCTCTGGTTCTGCTCCATAGCCGATGATGTCTCCCAGAACCATGACATCTTCTAACTTCTCTATCTCCTCCGATACCCTCTCTAAGGCATCAAAGTTGCCATGAATATCAGCGAGAATGGCAACTTTCAACTCATCCCGTCAATCCTTTTCCTTTGATTCTCATAATGCTTACCACCGAAGAACGAGCTAACTCATCCAGTTTAAGAGTAATATATTTTATGGTCTCCTGTAAATTGGGAATCAGGACATACTCTAAAGCGTTAACCCGTCGGCGAGTTTTTTCTATCTCCACCGCCAGGAGCTCGATAGTTTTTTCTGCTTCTGCCAGTTTAACCATCAAGGGGAAAACCTGGAAAAAAGAGCTAAAAGCTTCATCTATCTCTGCCGGAGTATTTATTAAACTGTAGGTATAGGGGTCTCCTTCTACCTTGACCTCAAAATGAGGAACTTTTACTCCGGTAACATGGCGAACCTGAACCTCAAGCCCCAATCGCTCTCCCGGGAAAACAGTGATTAACTTTTTATCTTCCTCAGAAAGCAAAAGAGAAGCTTTACTCTGAGCTTCAAAAGCTTTAACGATTTCTTCTTCGATTTCCTGACGCAGGTAACGATTTTCTCTCACCGTGCGAATAAAATCCTGCATCAGGGCGTCTAATTTATCTTTTAAGAGCTTATGACCCCGTTCTGCCATGCTCAAACGACTTTTAAGCTTCATGAGCTCCATACGATTGGGATTAACATTCAATCTCAAGGGAAATCCTCCTATTCTTCAGAAGAAGAACTCTGGCCATTATAAAAATGTTCCAGGTGAATATCTTGAATACGCTTCAGTTCCTCTCGAGGTAACATGCGTAATAAATCCCAGCCCCGGGAGAGGGTGTCTTCAATGCTTCGGTCTTCGTACTCTCCCTGTTGAACAAACTTTTCTTCAAACTCCTCAGCAAACTTCATATACAAGCGGTCAAGATCAGTAAGAGAAGCCTCTCCCAGAATAGTAGCCAGTTCTTCCGCCTCTCTTCCTCGAGCATAAGCAGCAAACAGCTGATTAGCCACATCAGGATGATCTTCTCGAGTTTTACCTTCACCAATTCCTTTATCTCTAAGTCGAGAAAGAGAAGGCAAAACATCAATGGGAGGATAAATGCCTTTATGCTGCAGCTGCCGATTTAAAATTATTTGCCCTTCAGTAATATAACCAGTGAGGTCGGGAATAGGATGAGTTTTATCATCTTCGGGCATGGTGAGAATTGGAATCTGAGTAATAGAGCCTTTCTTGCCCCGGATTCTACCCGCCCGCTCATACATAGTAGCCAGGTCAGTATATAGATATCCAGGATAACCTCTTCTTCCCGGAACTTCTCTCCTAGCAGCAGAAACCTCTCGTAAAGCCTCACAGTAGTTAGTCATATCAGTTAATATTACTAAAACCTGCATATCCATTTCAAAAGCCAGAAATTCTGCCGCGGTAAGAGCCATGCGCGGGGTAATGATTCGCTCTACCACCGGATCATCAGCCAGATTAACAAAGATAACCGACCGCTCAATGGCTCCGGTGTTACGCAGCTCAGATATGAAATAATTAGCTTCTTCAAAAGTAATACCCAGAGCTCCAAAAACTACGGCAAATTTTTCCTCTTCTCCTAATACTTTAGCCTGGCGAGCAATTTGGGCAGCCAGACGAGCATGAGGTAAACCAGAAGCAGAAAAAATGGGAAGCTTCTGTCCTCTTACCAGAGTATTCAAACCGTCAATAGCTGAAATCCCGGTTTGAATAAAGTCGATAGGATAGTCTCGAGTTACAGGATTTATGGGGTTACCGTTAACGTCCAGACGAGCATCAGGAACAATTCCCGGACCACCATCAATAGGAACTCCCGAACCATTAAAAACTCTCCCCAAAATATCGGGAGAAACAGAAAGCTCCATCACTCTTCCTAAAAACCTGACTTTGCTTTGCCCGACACCTATCCCTTCTGTTCCTTCAAAAACTTGCACCAGCGCCTTGCCTCTGCTGGTCATAAGCACCTGACCCCGCCGTCGCGAGCCATCCTGCAACTCTATCTCCACAATCTCCATATATCGGGCATCTTCCACTTCTTCTACAGTGAGCAAAGAGCCAGCCACTTCTGAAATAGTGGTAAATTCTTTATACATTGCTTTCAACCTCGCCCCTCAGTTTATTGGCTATTTCCTCTTGAACTTCCTCTATGAGTTTTTCCAGAGTCTCAATTTTCTCTTCAGGAATATATTTCGCTCTCCCTATTTTCTCCCGAGCAGGAATAGAAAGAATATCTCTCAAAGATAAACCTTTCTCTAAAGCTTTTAAACCTTCCTGGTAATAAGTAATAATGAGTTTCAGCATCAAGTATTGTTTACGCAAAGAACTAAAAGTATCTACCTCCTGGAAGGCACTCTGTTGAAGAAAATCTTCCCGGATAGATCGAGCTATTTCCAGAACAAATCTTTCCCGAAAAGATAGCGATTCTACTCCCACTAAACGCACTATTTCCTCTAACTCTGCTTCCTGCTGGAGAATTTGCATAGCCAGATTTCGATTGGCAGAAAAATCAGGAGCCACATTTTCTCTCCAGAAATTCTCCAGATGAGGAAGATAAAGAGAATAGCTAATCAGCCAGTTAATAGCTGGAAAATGACGCTGATAAGCCAATCTATCTTCCAGCCCCCAGAACACCTGTACTACTCGCAGAGTGTTTTGAGTCACGGGTTCTGATAGGTCACCACCGGGAGGTGATACCGAACCAACCACGGTCAAAGAACCAGTTCTATCTTCTTTTCCTAAAGCGACCACTTTCCCAGCTCGTTCATAAAAACTGGCTATCCGGCTTCCTAAATAAGCAGGAAACCCTTCATCTCCGGGCATTTCTTCCAGACGGCCAGAAATCTCTCGCATAGCCTCTGCCCAGCGAGAAGTAGAATCAGCCATAAGAGCTACTTTGTAGCCCATATCCCGAAAATATTCAGCCATGGTAATTCCCGTATAAACCGAAGCTTCACGCGCAGCCACCGGCATATTAGAAGTATTGGCAATTAAAATAGTCCTTTTCATAAGAGGCTCCCCGGTGTAGGGGTCAACCAATTCGGGGAACTCCATCAATACGTCGGTCATCTCGTTACCCCGTTCCCCGCAACCAATGAAGACTATAACATCAGCATCTGACCATTTAGCCAGCTGGTGTTGCACCACTGTTTTTCCGCTTCCAAAAGGACCGGGAATGCAGGCTACTCCTCCTTTGGCTATAGGGAAAAAGGTATCGATAACTCGCTGCCCGGTGATTAAAGGCTCATCCAGGTTTACCTTTCTTTTATAGGGACGAGGAGTCCTGACTGGCCAGCGCTGTATTAAAGTTATGGGTTTTTCTTCTCCCTCCTGGTCAACTATGGCAATCACTTCTTCTACAGTAAAAGAACCTTCTTTTATTTCCTTCACTTTTCCCCGAACCCCGGGAGGAACCATGACCCGGTGAGTGATAGCAGTGGTTTCAGGTACTTCTCCTAATATATCTCCTGGTTCTACTTCTTCTCCTACTTTAACTAAGGGATGAAAATCCCATTTTTTAGAGCGATCCAGAGGAGGAACTTCTACTCCTCGGGCAATAAAATCACCAGAAATTTCTCGAATAACTTCCAGGGGTCTCTGTGTTCCATCAAAAATGTTACCTATCAACCCCGGGCCTAGCTCCACGCTCAGCGGTTCATAAGTTGATTCCACCGGCTCCCCGGGTCGGATTCCCGCTGTTTCTTCGTAAACCTGAATGGTGGCTTTATCCTGGTCAAGACCAATAATCTCTCCCACCAGTTTCTTTTCTCCCACTTTTACCAGGTCATACATCTTTGCCCCGGGAAGTCCTATCGCTACGACCACTGGTCCATTGACACTCAATATTGTACCTTTAGCGCTTCCCTCCAACATCATCATTCCTCTCTCTATAAAGTTATATCGCTCCCGGCCGCTATTCGCACCAGCTCCCTTATGAACTCAGATCCTTTCCCTATTTCTTCCTTCCGGGTAGGAATGCCTAAAATAACCGGCAAGGCCTCGGAGCGCTGGTCTTCAAAATGATCCTTAATCAAAGAATAAAACTTCCACTCGGTGAAAATCAGGGCATAATTGCTTCTCCGCAACAGGGGTAAAAACCCCTTTGCTTCTTCTGCGGAGTAGGCTACATAAACATCAAATCCCATGCCTCGAAAACAGAGGCTATTTTCTTCTCCTCCTACAAAAGCCAAACGACTATCACTCATAGTAACACTCTCGCAATTTACTTTTTATTTTTTCGCTCTCTAAACCAAAATATTTTCCTTCTAAAACCAAGCGCAAATTCTTGACGTCTATACTTTGCGCCCAGAGAAATCCAAAAACCGGCTCCGGACCAAAAGCTTTCCATCGATAAGAACGAATAAAATCTAAAAGATAATTATCCATATTTCGCTCTATTTCCGCTAAATAAGAAGGGTCATCCCGGAAAATTCCTTTTTCGGGAAGAAGAAAATCGAAACCAAAGTTATCAACTTCTTCCGCCACTTTCTCTGCAGGGGCACTCAGCATCTCTATAAATTTTTCTTCGGGAAAAAGCGGTTGAGGAAAGTAAAGAAGACGCATCAACTCCCCTTTTCTTTCCTGATAACGAGCTCGGAAAACTGCTCGGAAATAGGCTAAAAGCACAAAGGCTAGAAGCCAATTTTTGAGAACCCTGCTTTCCATTTCTTGAGCCAAGAGATAAACTTGCTCTAAATAATGCCTATCTAAAACCATTTCCACTGCCTGAATAACTCGGTAATTCTCATAAGCTTCTAAACTATCATTTATAGCTTTGATCCACAGATCAGGGAGATATTCTCGAGTTTCTCCTCCCAAAAATCTGTTTACTCTTACCAGATTTAAGGTCGTGGGGTAAGTCTCTTCCAAAGTCTTACCTGCTAAACGATACTTTAAAATTAATTTCATTTCACTAAAATCAAAAGGCCAGATAAAAAAACGAGCGATTTCATCTCCTGGAGAATGACTGTTTATTTCCTGTATAGTTTGCCAATAGTGATTCACCAAAGCTTTATCAATATCATAAATACGAGGAGGAACATTCTGAAAAACCTCTCCCCAGTAAGGAATCTCTGCTACTCCCCGTAGAGCCTGCTCTAAGTTTTCTGAACGGAGCAAATTCTCCAGGGTTCTCTGAGTCAAAAGACCTCGCTCTAGTGCTCTTACTCTACCTACTAAATAAGCATAGCGTGTATCTCCACTACCACTAGGCTTTCTCAAATCTGTAATCATTGTTAATCCTCAAAAAGCAGAGCAGAAATTCTTCTTTCGTTCTCTCTAATGTACTCTTCCACCACAGAAACAAAGCTCAAATCTACCATCATACCTCCTCGCCTCAAGAGAAAGCCTCGTTCTATGTCCTCTGCTATTCCACCAAAGCGCAAAGATAAGTTTTTCTCTTCATTTATCTCCTTCACAAAACCACTGCCCCAGATTTCTGCTTCCCGAGGAGCCATCCATACTTCCTCATCTCCGCTAACCACGTACTGGATAAGGAACTCTTTACACCATTCCCTGCCTTCTGTTTCTATCTTTTCTACAAAAGCTGCCACCAAACTCTCCTGCAGTTTCTCCCAGGCCTGATGTTTAACTTTACCCACCTCATTTTTCCCTGCTAATCTTGCCTGGGCAAGCCTGCGCTGGACTTCAAGCTCTACCTCTTTTCTGCGCTCTGCTAATAATCGATCAGCTTCTTCTTTTAATTCCTTCTGAGCCCTTTCCAACTGAGCGCTGGCTCTGGTCCGGGCTTCTTCTAAAATTCTCTTCTTTTTGAGTTCTGCTTCTTCCTCAATTTTCCGCAAAATATCTTCTAAAGGCATAATCTGGCCCCTGTTAAACTTGAATAGAATTCAAAAGAAGAATAGTAGCAAGCAAAGCTAAAACGGCATAAGTTTCTACCATGGCAGGAAGAATAATAGCCCTTCCTGTTTCTTCTGGTCGGCGAGCAATCATCCCAATAGAGGCAGCTGAAGTTCTTCCCTGATAAACTCCTGAAACAAGGCCTACAATGGCTACAGGAAGACAAGCAAATAATATTTGCAAACCCTGAGCAATGTTTATTTCTACCGGAGTTCCACCAAAAAGACCCAATTTAATTAATACCCAAAATCCAGCTAATAATCCATAGATGCCCTGCGTTCCAGGCAGCGCCTGCATAAGCAAAATTTGCCCAAACTTATTAGGGTCTTCAGTTAACACACCCGCGCCTGCTTCTCCAGCAATGCCTACTCCCATTGCCGAACCAATCCCTGCTAACCCTATAGCCAAGGCAGAACCTAAAAGTGCGAATGCCAGTCCATCAATCATAGATTACAGAACCTCCTTCAGCTTATTTTGACGTATTTGGTTTTATAACCAAAAGGTTTAAAGCTTTTACCTCCATCTTCGTAAAACTTGTTGAAGAACTCTACATACTGCAAACGAGCAGAATGAACAAAAGCACCTAATCCACTCATCAATAAATTGAAAAGGTGAAACACTAAAGCCACTATCAAAGCAATAAGCCATCCAATATAAGGATAACCTCCAAATAAAGACCCTAAAGTACGAGCTAAAATGGCAATGATAGTACTAGAAAGGCCTAAAGCAAAAAGACGTGAATAAGAAAGGGTATCCCCCAGATAAGATACCAAATCGTAAAGACTCAAAAGGCCAGATAGAAACTTCATAATGGGATTTTTTTGATGTCTGCCTTGAGTAGCTACTAAAAAAATAACACCCCCTATTATAATAGGTAAAGCCACCGAAGCTAAAAGAGGAGAGACAGCAACGCCCACTATATACATCACTATCGAAACCAAAAATATAAACCAGCTCAAGTGATCCATGATAGCTACAGCATAATTACCTCTCTTCCACTCTTTCATTACAGCAAGCATTATACCCACTAAAATCTGCACTATACCTACTCCCAAAGAAAAGATGAGCATAGGAAGAGGATTATTTAAAGGATCAATAACCATTAAGCCGTTTTTCAGAGTAGTTAAAAAAGATAAAGAGGGAGGAAAATAATCAAAAAGGTCCCCCAGCCAGGAACCAGTAAAAGTCCCCACCAAAATAGCGCCAACTCCTCCCCAGGCTAGCATACGAAGAAAAAGCTTGGTAGAATCAGAAATATCCAGACAAGCGGCAGCAATAAACCCAGAAAGGGCCAATACTAAACCATATATAACATCTCCCAAACACATGCCAAAGAAAAAGAAGAAAAAGCCTGCTACAAAAGGAGTAGGGTCTATTTCAGTATAGTTAGGAAGACCGTAGAGATGAGTTAAAACCGAAAAATTGTTCACCCAGGAATTATTTTCCAAGCTGACGGGTACGCTCTCTCCTTCTTTAGGCTCTCTATGATAAAGAACCCATTCTTTACCCACTTGGGAGATAGATTCTTCTACCAGAGGTAAATCTTCTTTTTTTACCCATCCACTAATGTAACAAGTCTCTTTAGTTTTCAAAAGCTTGGTTTCACTCTGATAACGCTCCCACAGGCTCAAATAGTAATCATAAGCTATTTTAAATTCTTTCTCAAATTTTTCTTGTAGAGCTGCTTTCTCTATAAGCTTTGATTGTTCCTCTTGAAGCTCACCAATCCGGTGTTCTAAATCTTCTATTATTTCTTGAGGAGTACCTTCAAAAGGCTGAGGAAGGCTCACAGGGGAAAGAGAAAGCTCAGCTAAAACCTCTTCCATAGCTTCCTCTTCGCTTTTATGTATTATCACCCACCATAAAACATTTCCCCCTTTTCCGGGAAATTCTTCTCTCAACCAGGCTAAATTTCTCTCCTTCAATTTTTCTTCTAATGCTTCTTTCTTTTTAGGAGGAAACTCCAGAAGAAAGCTGCGAGTATAGAGAGTGCCTCGCAAGTTCTCCAGCGGGACCTCCACCGATTGAATTTTTTTCATAAACTCCAGGTTAGAATTTAACCGATTTAAGTTACTACGAATGTTGTTAAGCTCTTCCTCCCAATCCAGGAAGGTCTTATAAAGAGGAATGTAATCAAAACTACAGCTCAAAAAATCTTCTTTTTCCATATGAATAGGAGAGGGGAAAAGAGACTGAGCAATCCCTAGCTTTTCTGAGCGATATTTATCAATAAAATCTAAGCAATAGCTCAACTCCCCCAGACGGCGTTCTAATTCTCCTAGTTCTACTGAGGGAGAAACAAACTCATCGAACAAGTCTTTTTCGTCTTCTGTTATTTCCAAAACTCCCAAATCTTGCAACTGGTCAAGAATTCCTTTTCGTAGAGAGTGGTGAGCAATAACGCCCACTTTCTCCATCGCACTAATTGCCATATTCTTCTCCCATCTCTTCTACAAGCTGAGAAACAATATCTTTTATCCGGGAAAAAGCAATACTCTCTAACTTTTGAGCTTGATGGTGGAACTCCTCTTCTATCTTCTTCGCTTCTTTTTCTCCCTTCTCAAGCATCTCCCTTCTCAAGGCTTGAGCTTTCTCTTCCACCTCTTGCATAACTTTCTTTCTCATTTCTGTTATCTGGTCTTCTACTCCGGCGATAATTTTAGCCGCTTCTCGCTCAGCGTTGTTTATTTCTCTTTCTTTCAGGTTCTCCAGCTCTCTAATTTCCTGGATAGCTTCTTCGATCATTTTCTTTACCTCCGAACCTGACTAAATAGTCACGGGATATATTAGCAAAAGAGTTTATTATTGGCAAGAAGAAAATGGCTCTATAAGAAAAATATCCAAGCCAAGCACACAAAAAAAATTCCGGATAGAAGGGGTTATATCCCCTATAGCCCGGATGCTAAGAAAACACTAACCCCCATTCTATCCTGTCATTGTGAACCATTTACCAAGCCATCTCTAATTTTTCTTTCGGGTCACAGACTGTCACGACGGTTCTACAATATTTAATGTGAAATCGGGTATTGAAAACACCTGCTGACCTCTGTATCCTAAGGATTATTAGCTAAAACTAAAGAAAGGAGGTCAAGAGCTGCAAGATAATTATATCGCAGTAGGATTAGAATTACCACAGCTCCAGATTTTGGAACAAAGAGAGCCGGCGGATCATTTTGAAGTGGTGGTAATGTATAGGCAGGATGAATTTATCTGTCCAAGATGTGGTCAAATAACCAATAAGGAGCATGATCGGAGACCACAGAGAAAGAAAGATAG
>Ga0116166_1004078_pt1 | contig 10891 bp, 10 predicted proteins | sample AD_JPNMR2_MetaG_FD_89884 | JGI IMG/M metagenome (GOLD analysis project Ga0116166, IMG submission 89884) | Active sludge microbial communities of municipal wastewater-treating anaerobic digesters from Japan - AD_JPNMR2_MetaG | ecosystem: Engineered > Bioreactor > Anaerobic > Digestate | place...
ACTACATATAACACAGCATATACGCTACAGGCTGATGCCCTTCGGGACATTGCTTCCCGCGGTCGCAACGTCGTATATGCTGGGAACGTTAGCCGAAAGTGGTGAGAGGAAATGGCTGGAACACAAATCGTGATTGATATTTCAGGGCTTGACCAGAGAATGGTTAATGGTTGGCTCTTCTTTTGTCGCTCTGCGTTTCGCTACGCAGGACTTGTAATGGAAGTATATGACGATCCTGAGCTTGGCAAGGATAAACTATTGGTTTGCGTAGATGGTCCTTTAGAAGCATTCACGTATAGAATGATCCCAATAGCTCAATATGGTGCTGCTTTCGCTGGTGCGATAGCTGAAATCACAGGCAGTGCAGACACACGATATTCCGAAGATATTTTTGTTAAGATTCTCAAGGAGTGCCGTAAGCATGTAGACGAACATGCTGAGGTTGTGGCTGCCTTGCAGTCTGAGGGGCTAGAAGTTGAGATATTTGTTGCAAGTTTACCTCCTGTGCTTGAAGCCATCCGAACCTATCCTAATCAGCCTGATTATCTTAAAGTCGTAGTTGAAGAACTATCTATCGCTATTAAACTTCTCCACGATAAACCGCATGACCCTACATTGGCACTAATAGCGGCCGATCGATCTGCGGAGATATTCCTCAAAGGAAGCCTTCAAGTTTCGGATAAGAATTTCCCGGAATTATTGACCAAAGCTCAAAGCAATGGATTACTGAGTTCGAGCCAGGCTTTAAATCTTGAAAATGCGCACCGAGCTCGTAATAAATGTCAACATAAAGGAGTTGACATCGATTTCTACGAAGCGGTACGACATGTAAAAGCAATAATTGAAGTTGTAACACATGGAGTGGCTTAATGAAGTACCGTCTTCGTCTAACAAAGCATTTACGGCATTGTTTGATTTCGCCTAGCTTGTCTTGCAAGTTCATAAATGGTCAAGCGTTAGGCGCAAGTGCAAATTTATACCGTCTGATACCTAAAAAGGTGACTTAAAATGGAAAGAAATGAAATAATTGCAAAGCTAACGGGCTTGAGTAACTCTTTGGAAAGCTGGCTGAAAGATCCTAGGAGACTTTACTTCGACCCTCAAAGCACTCAGGACCTTTTTGAACGCTTTGTCTCGATTCGAGATAAACTTAAAGCTTTATACCCAAGACTTTTTGAAGACTTACCTTTTCGAGAAGTACCAAAATCAAGCGGTACAAATGATTACGATGGGAGAGGGTATATTGAACGTCGTCATTTTGATCTTTTACTAAAGGATGTTAAGTATTGTTTGGATGTTCTATTAACTCAACCAATGATAGACATTTCCTCAATAGCTATTTCGCGTGAGGGAGTATTTTTTGCGGGACAATATTTCGATGCGTTAAAGAGAATAACAGGAATTTTAGAGCTTGCTGACACACAAATCGACATTATTGACGGCTATGTAAACTCTGATGTCTTGAATTTGCTGACTGGAAAGAAATCTACTGTGTCTGTTAATATTCTTACTAAATCTGTTGATCCTGCCCTAAAGGCGGCGGCAATCGCATTTAATAAACAGTATGGCGGATTAGCAATTCGAATGTCGGACGCATTTCATGACCGTTTTGTCATAATAGATAATAAAGATTTCTATCACTTCGGTGCTTCTATCAAGGATGTTGGGAAACGCGGTTTTATGTTTTCACGAATAGAAGAGGAGCATGTTATCGAAGCCATACAAAAAAAGCTATCAGAGGAATGGAAACAAGCGACCGTGGCAATTTAATTGAAATGGCACGATTTTCGTAATGCACCATCGAAAAAAATGGGGACACCCTAGATATTCACTAGTTTTTTAGTCCTGGGCCATGCTGTCGCCAGCCCGAAGATCGGGAGGTGCCATATGCTTTATTTTTTCCCGCTTGAAGCGATAGCGAAAGCTGTTCCTTTTCAATTTAAAATTAACCAACCGAATCCCTTACTTTTCAAAATGTTCCTTGCCTATCGGTTTCACCTTATCTTCGTAATGGTTCTTGGCACCTGACACCTTCTAGCAAGCAGGCTAGGTAAAATGTGACTTCCCCCTCTTACCCGCCACTGCCACCTGCCTCGTAATGCGCCTATTGCGCCCAAAAGCTGATAGCCTGGGCGATGTCAGTGATGTCTCTATCGCTCCCATTTTTTCCAATCATCAGGAGTCGCTGTTGAAGGTCTGGCTTTTTCTTCCTGATGGAGGCCGCCGGTCGCGATTGCCCGAGCTAAAAACTCGGCCAAGACCGTCTTTAAGCAAGCGGTAGGGAAGATGAAAGAGGCTCTAATTCTGTTATTTTTTAAATTATCGAAATCACTTTGCTCCAGAGGTTAATTAAAAAAAACAAAGAATTATCCTCTAACTAAGATATTAAAAAAATCAGATTTTATATTATATTAGATTTCGAGCATGATCTTATGGGCGATCGGTGCAAAATTACGAACTCTTTTTTGCAATTGAGCTAAGACAGCATCAACTATCAAATGGTCCTCTTTTAAGTCTGCGAATTTAAATTCCCATGCTCTTGCTTCAGCCTCGAGGATTAATGACTTTCTACATACGCTTTCGGTGACTATTTCTGCAAGGAGGACTCTAAAATGCGGTTCTTTATCTCCCTCCCAGACATTTGTCTCAGCATTATATTTTAAATATCTTCTTATGGAATCATGTTTTGCTGAAATCAATAGCAAGTTTGGTTTACCTTCATGTACTGCCCACAAAGCCCTGAAATTCCCAAAATCTTCATCCCTCAACTTTATTTCTATATTTACCCCATTTTCCTCTTTCTGAACTACTTTTACCTTAGTAATCGCCTTATTACCATTTAGCGAAGCTGTCAGATTAGCTGCCTCCCGAAGCAACCGTCTTCCCTTTATAGTGACCTCGCCTAAAGCATAATTCGTTCCTAATACGGGGGTAATATGACAGCGGCCAATTATAGGAATGCTTGTAGGATCTGAAGAAATTACCTTAATTTCCGTTTCCTGATTGATAAGTTCAGGATACTGAGCAAATATTTTAATATTTTTGCTACTTCCTTCCCTGATGCTATATAGCTTGTGTTCAAATTCTAATGGCTGTGTAAAAACATGATCTTCAAGTTTATTTTCGACTATTTGTATCAGTGCGCCGACCTGAGGAAGATTAGAACACTTCGCCTCAATATAAACGCTGTCCTTTATTTTCTCACCTCTAATTCGAAATGTGCCGATCAATCTATCAGACTTTTTTGGGTGCGGCCTTAGTCTAAATTTCTGGTCTAGGATACATATTGCATCATCATCGCAATAGACATCCACTTCTTGCCCTTCTTTATCAAATAAGTTCCTATTTACGTAAAAAGTAAGATGCCGAACTTCACCAATACCAACACGGAGATATGTTGGAAATATTAAGAGTCCTCTTTTTATAAAATCATTTTCGTCGACATCGTCACCAATAGATACCTCTTCAAGATCTTGGACTTGCTCCGTTAAAAACTTGCCTGCTGCTTTTGCCAAAGCACTTAGTTTGTCGTGTATTTCTTTGCTACCGATTTCTATCCTCTCAGATCTCGCCTCTTTTTTATCTTTCTCGATTAAAGTTTTTAAGCGATCAGATGGTATCTGAAAAAGAGATTTAGTAAAAGGATGTTCCCTTATCAGCCCTGAACGACGATTAGGATCTATTAGGAGAATGGGATTTTCAGGCTCTTGGCGCTCACCTCTACTTAACCTGGCGTCATACTCATCTAATAGGATATCAATATAATCGCATTCCAGTCTTCCAAAATACTTCAATGCAAACTGATCTTTTTCAAACCCCTGATATAATAAACTGCATTCATGTATCGCCCTTTTACCCTTGATGATTATTCCTGATCTTCTAAAGCTTTTATCGGGGGGATCTTCGAAGATCTCAGGATGCCTCCAAATCTTAAGCTTAGCTGTAACATTTTGATAACCTGGAACTCCGAATATTTCTTCACAAACTAAATCTCCCTCCGGTTGCCTATAAACGATTCTTACTGGTTTTGCAAGGGGATTATTAAGATTTCTGACTAAGACTTTCGTAGAGCCATGTTCAGATAATATATCTCTCAGCGCAAAATGCCAAGGCAGATCACGTACAATTGTATCAACATGAGGTATTCCAGGCATTCCCTTTCTGGCTTCGATTTCCAGTGTAATAACTGTTCCGTTTCCTTTTTCTATTCCTAGCGCCTTTCTAATGTCTAAAGTTGCCCTTCTATCATCCAGTGGAATCAACTTAGGTGCCGTCGTTAACTCACATTTGTAATACCTCTCATCCTTTATAGATTCTATCGTCATTTTACCTAAGGCAGTACAATCCTTCGCTCCCCTTCCCATAAACCCTCGATCTCCACTTTTGCTTTTGCGAATGCCTACAGCACCAAAATTTTCTATCATCTCCTCCAATGTCATTCCCTCTGCTTTGTCATGGACAACCACTATAGAGGGACGTCCTTTTCTTTGTTCGCAAATTTCAATTAGAATTGGCCCCCCATCCTCATTACGTTTTCCATTCTCAAAAAGGCGATGATAACTATCATCAGAGTTAGTAATTAATTCAACCAATGCATCGAAGACATCCCGTATTGCATATTGCCTATTAAACTTGAAATATCTTTCGGTTATATTTATGTCTATTGGTTCCCCTAATTTCATGTTCCCTCCTCTTGACATGATATATTTGTAAACTTTGTGGCGCATTGCTTTAAAAATTTAATTATTTCTTTGTCTTTAGCTAAGCTTGCAATCGCCAATAAGCGGTCTAATTTTTGCTGAATAGTTTCTTTGGAGGCATCAGGTACACAGCCCAGCATATCTGTAAACATATACAACGATACTTCACTTAAGTCACCGGTTCTCTTAAAGCCAATAAAAGCTGGATCATTCTTTAATCGACGAATAAACTGATCAGCTTCGAGTTTTGGCAAATCTGGACTTTCTTGCTTAAGAGCTTTTGAAATTCTTTGTTCATGTTTTTTGATCCATTCAGCACCCTGTGGGGTAAAAGACCATCCCTCTAATTCAGGCCGATTTATATCTCCGCCGGCTCTCCCAACGACTAACATCCCATTTTCTTTTTTCTTTGCCTGCTCTAGTGCAAACCGAACGGGTGTTTTATCAGGAAATCCTTTTTCTCTGAATTTGGGTAAACGCCAGGAAAAGCGCTCTTTAGCAAGCTGGTATGCCTCCCATGCAACTTCTTCGGTATGTACTTTTTTTGATATTCCGCCAGCCTTATACAAGGCAAATAAAGCTATATCCATATTTGATAACACATTTTTTAAACATTCTCTTTTCATAGCTTAAATTTCTCCCTTTTTTCAGATAAAAATCTTGCCTTTGTTATCTTTAGATATCTTTCTATTTCTGAAAAGATTTTATTTATTTCTTCTTCTGTGTATTCATAAGAGCTTTTATTTGAACAATTACCAAGTATTCTAATTCTCTCGAGGATATCGTTTGTTCTTTTTGTTGCTAATCTCTTAAATCGATCGTGCCTGCTTTCGGTATTTGGTCTTAACATGAATCCCCCAGATAAATATGATATATTTACATAAATATCACAGTTATTTATAAATGTCAAGGAAAATATTGAGCTTTTTATGCAAATCTTCTATGTTGCCGAAGTTATTATTACTAAATTATCATAAATGGGTTGATACTCATCACTCTTGCATAATAGCTATCCACTTTCTCATGCTAAAAGATAAGACCTTCTAAGCAAATGTGGCATTCATATCTCGTTTAATGACTTTAATTCCTCACCTAAGGTGCGTATCTCGACGTAAGTCGGCCGGGTATTCCAATGGGAAGGAGGTCACTTTTGGGGTGATGATTGGAATAGACGGAAGCGGTAAGGTAAAACGCAGTGGTAATGGTAAACAGAAATGCAATGGTCATGGTAAGCAGAAATCCCCTGGGGATGGTAAATAGAATTCCAGGGAGAAATCGGGACACCCTAGATATTCACTATTTTTTTCGGCCACGGACCATGCTGTCGCCAGCCCGAAAATCGGGAGGTGCTATATGCTCTATTCTTACGCTTGTGCGGCGATAGCGGAACCTGCCTCTTTCCAATTTAAAATTAACCAACTGAATCCCTTCCCTACCATAATATCCCCCCTATCAGTTTCGCCTGATCTTCTCAATGGCTCTCGGCACCTGATATCTTCCAGCGAGGAGCCTAAGTAAAATTTAACTCTCACCATCCTACCCGCCAGTGCCGCCGGGCTCGTAAAAATATGTGCCGATCTAGATCATAATACTGTACGTTTATTGACATAGAGTGGCGACACATTCTCTATTGCCTACTTTTGAAAGGTGAACAGCTTATTTAAATACTTATTTGCTTAAGCAACCATCCCTAACATATTTTTGGGTGGCACTCCATATTATCCATGACCTAAACCTATTGTTTGGTGTAAGGGAACATATTTCCGAAATAATCGAAGGTGAGCAGGAAGCATTTTTAAAAAAGGAAAAGAAATATAGGATTAAAACATCATAGGTTAAAAAATATTGCCAACTATCTTATACATCAGCTTGTGATCTGCTCGTTTACTAGATCTCTAAAAAACTTATACCATTCAAGTGATTCGCCCGAAATATTTATATCAGGTAAAATATTAGCAATATGCCCAATAACAGCATGGAATGCCTTGTCACTTAATTTTATAGGCAAGTCCATAGGTGGATTCTCTTTGTCGCAAAAGGATTTGAAAGGACTTAGATTTTTTTCAGGAATAAACTGAATCTCGTTAATTAGTCCAGCCGATTCTTCATCCAGACCAGGATTCCCTGGAGGAAAATAAAATCTATGCTCTGTCTTTAGTGCCTGATCATCCAGCACATAGCGTTGAGAGTGTCTTGGTTTATATGAAAAAAGCGGCAGGCACAACCAGAAACGAAAATATTTATTATATGGGAATCTCCAATCAGTCTCGACCTTACTTATAACTAGAACAGGCCTTATTTTACATTTAATGACCAGAAGGTCATCCTCAGTCTCGAGTTGGAAAAGTTTATATGGTCTGTGAGAGAGCCGCTTTTTTGCTGTTGAATCTTCGAATGTTGCCAGCCTCCATGTTGAAGTTTCTTCATTTATTGGGTCATATTTATCTTCTATCAGGGTAAGATTTTTATCGTCTTTATAAAAAACTGGTGCGCAACATATGTGTTTCTCTTTAAATCCCGTTCCAGGGTGACCCTGTTCAGCTGCAGATACCCATTCATAGAAGTTCCCATCGCAACAGTATTCATACAAGTCAGCAACCCCCTTAGTTGTCACAGTTTCCTTTTTGCCTCCCAATCTTTTAATTTTCTTTTTATCTCTTCCTTTTGCTTATCGCTCAGTTTATATTCTTTTATAGAATAAAATTTTTCTGGAAGTACCGAGTCGAAATCCAGCGTATCTCCTCTGTTTTGAGTTTTCATCATAGGTTCAGTGTCAAAATAAACGAAATCAAGTATCTCGTTAAGATCATCATGTGCATGTCCGAGAGCACGATCAATTGCAATCTTCTCGTTAAGAGTCAACTTTCTCGATTCATAATCGTCGCTGACTTCAATAGGATAGAAATCGTCTGTTTGATCAGGCCTAACAAATACTGTTTCATCAACTATAAGATTTTCAAATTCTTTGAAGTAAGGGCCGTATTTCCAAAATATCCAGGATTGATTTGTTAATCGCTTGCCTGTTAATCTTTTAAAATATACTTCTGCTAGATATGCCAGTTTTATTAATTTAGTTTTTGCTGGTGCTATTCCTGTCTTTTCTTTATAGTCTTTCGCCAGGATGGCTAATAAATCAACGATTTCCATTTCATCTGACGCTTTTATATTTATTGCTCAGAAAATTTTAAGTTATTAAATTATGTTCTCTTTGTCAAATCGTGAGCTCATTCAGGTTAAGACCTAGTATCCAGGGAGGATGGAGGAGTAAGGAACTTTGGGCTGAAGCATGTCTCCTCTCATAATATGACAAAACATGAACCGTCTCTGGACTGCTTTTTGAAATCTATGTTTAAAGAAGGCGGGATCCAATCGCAGCAAAATAGTGTACCTATCTAAATTATAATCATTAAGGACACAAGCTAGCCAACATATCTAAGGGCCATAAACGTCAAAATGGGTAATCATCATCGTCTATCTCTGGGTTTTCGCTACTTTCCTCAATAGGTTTATGGCCGAAAGTTTCGCAAAGAAACAATATACAGACTGCTGAGTTGTATAAGACAAATGAAGCTTCTTGAATGGTCATATTAGAAGGCTTAACAGCTGCATGTCTTACACCTGGCTCATTACTTGCGAAGCCGTAAAGTACATGGAAAATTTTGTCAAATGGTTTCCTGATCTTGCCCATGGCGTTTAACTTATCTACGGCTTTGCCTAAAGAAACGGTTTCATCATTTATTAGTAATCTGGCGACACCCTCAAGAGCGCCAACCGCTTCTTTAACACAGTTTTCAAGATCTGGATCTGGCCGGTTGCTTAGAAACCAAATTGCTTTATTGAACTGGTTATTAGGCCCGGCGAATAGCTGATTTTTAAGTATGTCTTTAGTCTTCTGGATAACTTCTGTCTCGAGAAACTCTGGGCCGATTCTTTCAAGTTGTCCTTTATTCAGACGCCAGCCAATGTTTTCGCCTTTAAATAAATTATTTATATCGATCGTATAGGTATCCCTAATTTCGCCTACACGCTCTGGAAAATCTCGCCAGCACTGTTGAGATTCATCATAGTCATGCAAAACCACTAGTTTATATAAATATTCAATCAGATCAAATAACTCATACCATTTTAGCTTTTTTAAAATAAGTCTTTTTATGGACTCAGAATAAACTATTTTTGTTTGCCTTTTCAATCTTAAGAAAGACGTAAATTTCAAGTAGAGAGGCTCATAATCAGGCAGATTATTGTTCCTAACATAATCCTGAATTAAGTTCCACAGGCCTATCCGCAGCTTTTCAGGTGCATCTTCATAGATTGGCGCGGATGCACAGGCCCCATAACCGTGCCTTTTTGTAAAACTTTCAGCCATTTCAAAAATAATCTAATCTAATTCTGTTCAACTGTAAATAGTGGGAATTACTGTGTCTAAAATAAATAGGTCGGAAAATCGGAAAATCGGGACACCCTAGATATTCAATATTTTTCCGACTGGATTCAATTGCCAAAATCACCGGATTCGCCACACGGACCGGTGATATATTCCTTGGCTATTAAATCATAATTGGCTTTGCAAAATAATTATAAATTTTATAGTCTAATTTTATGCCAGCTATAAGTGCTTTGGATAGTATCCCTAAAGTAAGATTTCATGAACCGGAGTTAAACTTACCAGGTCGTATGCCCGGATTACTTAATGGCGAAGAGAGTTTCACAATTCAATTTGCTCAGGCCTATGAAGAAAAATGGGGACGCCGTTTATATTTCCCATTTTTTAGCAGAGCTTAAGTATACAAAAATAGGAGTTGAGCAGAAAAGGTTGATAAAGCAACGGCTGTATTGCCTTACCGGCATATAAGAAAGCTTCAAATTGTAAATTTAATCGAAGGGGATGACCTATGATAGTCACTGCCTATAATAATGGTCAGCATCATCCTTCTGGTGTGGGGTATGGCTTGAGGCTAAGTGTAAAAGATAGAGACAAATATTTTAAGAAAGACTGGAAAGAAATCCTTTTAAGGCTGGAAGGTGAGGTAGAGGAAGTTCTGGTTAATGTTAGCAAGCCATCTTTTTGGAACTCTTCCTGTAGGGAATTGATAAGCAAAGATATTGGTATCTGGCTCATTAAGAATGGCAAAGTCCCGTGGCCAAAAGGTTGTCCACCTAAAATGAGAATAGAGCATTTAGGTGGCAACAGATTTAAGCTCGAGTTTCTGTAAGCCCGGCAATGTCAGGGGCTGTATACAAGTCTTGTTTGCGATATGTCCATCGTAATCAAGCTACCATCATTCATAATTCGGTTGCTTAGGTGGATAGAAGACGCTTAGGACTACAAAAACCTTCCTGAATCTGAATAGATTTCCCACGAAGAAAAGGACGTTTTTGAGGTATATTGTGGGCTGGAAATTTAATTTTCTCAAATATGTATTATTTCCAGGAAAATGGGGACACCCTAGATATTCACATTTTTTTATCTTATTGGCCGCTTTTTGCCATAATGGCAGGCAAAAAGTTTCTCATACGTATTCCAATCAAATCCGCCGGGCATTCCGACTGGAAGCCGGCCCCTAACTCCAATTGAATTCAACCGGGAGTTCCAATGGGAAGGCGGCCATTTTTTAGACGATAGTTGGAACAGGCAGCCGACCTCTATTCGGATTCTGTGCTCCACTGCATCGCCATAAGCAAATATCAACGAAAGCTGAGCCATAAAAAGACTTTGGCTTACCTATAAGAGTTAAGGAGCTACTTCTGATGATGCTAATAGAGTAATTAAGCATGTTGATCTTAATCTCATGCCGACTGCTCTGGCGAGTCCGGTTGCGGAGTGGGCTGTGGTTTTCCTGGCGAGACGGGGAAGGGCACCTGGACTGAGACAGTTGGCAGATGGCGTCCCCAGTTAATACCATGAGCATTTTCGAAAACCATATAGAACGGCGTTTTGTCAAAAAATAGCTCATATTGATTATAAAGACTCCGCACCAGATCTGAAAGGCCTTCTATATCTTCAGCATTAGTTATTTTAAGACCCACTTCGCGGCCTTTCTTTCGGTCGATACTGCGGCCATGACTCTTTGTGAGTTTTTGTTATATAGCAAAGGAGAGGCCTTTTCGTCAGGCGTTCAATACGAAGGAAAGTCTCTTTGCGGAGATAGAAGGGATTAGCTTCTCCCAGCCTGGCAAAAAAATTAGAAAGA
>Ga0116166_1004080_pt1 | contig 10890 bp, 7 predicted proteins | sample AD_JPNMR2_MetaG_FD_89884 | JGI IMG/M metagenome (GOLD analysis project Ga0116166, IMG submission 89884) | Active sludge microbial communities of municipal wastewater-treating anaerobic digesters from Japan - AD_JPNMR2_MetaG | ecosystem: Engineered > Bioreactor > Anaerobic > Digestate | place...
AAATGGATTAATATCGATGAAGCTGCTACCTATTTAGGAGTGAAGCCTGTTACTGTAAGAGATTGGATAAGAAAAGAGAAAGGAATTCCTGCCCATAAAATAGGAAAGCAGTGGAAATTTAAAATCTCAGAGCTTGATAATTGGGTTAAAAGCGGGAAAAGTGCTATGGAATAACACTATATATCTACTAAAAATATGAATCGCATAAGATTAGAAAGGAGTTAAAGAGGATTATGGCCGTGAAAAAATCAGAATTGTATTCCCTTTTGTGGGAGGCTTGTAATAAATTAAGGGGCGGCGTTGAACCGGCTCGGTATAAAGATTATGTGCTCGTGTTATTGTTCTTTAAGTATGTATCGGACAGGTATAAAGGACAACCGTTTGCAGGGTTTAAAATTAGTGAAGGTGCATCTTTTGATGATTTAATCAGAGCAAAAGGAAAGAGTGATGTCGGAGAACGTGTAGACAAAATACTCCAGAAGTTTTTGGAGGACAACAAACTGCAAGGAGAGCTTCCTGATGTTAGCTTTAATAATCCCGATGAGCTGGGCTATGGCAAGGAATTGGTGGACAAGGTATCAGGCTTAATTGCAGTATTTCAAAACCCTGCGATTGACTTCAGGAATAATAGGGCAAGTGGCGATGATATCATCGGGGATGCTTATGAATACTTTATGATGAAATTTGCCCAAGAATCTGGAAAGAGCAAAGGGCAGTTCTACACGCCAAGTGAGGTTTCCCGTATTATTGCAAGATTGATCGGGATAGACAAAATTAAGCAGACGCCATTAAAAAAATGGACATTGTATGATCCGGCAGCAGGTAGCGGCAGCTTATTGATTCGCGCCGCAGATGAAGCGCCTGTGGATGAAAATGGCGATCCAATTGTAACAATTTTCGGTCAGGAGAAAGATATCTCTACGGCGGGTTTAGCAAAAATGAATTTGATTCTCCATCAAATAGAAACAGGTGATATTAAGAAGGGAAACACCTTGGCTTCTCCTGCTTTTATAGACGATTTTGGAGGACTCAAAAAGTTTGACTTTATTGTCATGAATCCCCCGTTTTCAGATAAATCGTGGAGCGATGGTATCAAAGCAACAGAAGATAAATATAAACGATTTGATGGATACGGTATTCCTCCTGAAAAGAATGGGGACTATGCTTGGTTTTTACACGTTCTGAAATCACTTAACGACAATGGCAAAGCGGGTATTATTATGCCTCACGGTATATTGTTCAGAGGTAATTCTGAAGAAACCATCCGCATTGCAATTCTTAGGAAACGATGGATTAAAGGCATTATCAGTCTTCCAGCGAATCTCTTCTACGGTACAGGGATTCCTGCTTGCATTGTTATTATTGATAAAGAGGATGCTGATAAAAGAGAAGGAATTTTCTTAATAGACGCCAGCCGTGGTTTTAAGAAAGATGGCAATAAAAATAGATTACGTGAGCAAGACATTGAGAAGATAGTCCGGACCTTTATCAACCAAGATGAAATTGAAGGCTATTCACGTTTTGTGAAATATTCAGATATTCTGGAGAAAAATGCTGGCAATTTAAATGTATCACGTTACATACAAAAGATTGACGATACATTACCACAGAACATTGCTGCACACTTAAAAGGCGGCATTCCGGGAACAGATATTGACTCGCTTAAAAGACTTTGGAGTATATCTCCGGCTTTGAAACAGAAAATCTTCACTTGCACTGACAACCAGCGAAATATCTACCACCTTGCTATACCTTCTGAAAACATAGAGGAAGCTATCTGGCAGGACGTTGATGTGCAGAACGAGAAGAAAAAAGAAGTAGAAACAATGTTTACGCAATGGCGAGATGCTGTTAAAAGCATCCTACTGAATATTAACAGTGAAACGAACCCTAAGCAACTTATTCGTACTATCTCCTCCATGCTTTTGGATACGTATAAATCAGCACTACTTCTTGATAATTATGACGTTTACGATTGCCTGATGAATTATTGGAATGCAAAGCTTCAGGATGATGTATATGCTATCAAAGCATATGGTTACGAGGCCGGAAGAGAAATTGAATATGAGTATGCACAGAAAAAAATCAAAGATGAGAACGGCGAAACTGTATCCGTTGATGATACTTCTAAAGTAAAATCCTTTGATGGCGTTTTAATACCGAAAGAAATCATTGAGATGTCATATTTTCCAGAAGAACTAGATACCATCAATGCTTTAACAGAGAAGTCTGTGGCTTTGGGAGCTGAATTGGATGAAATGCGCGAAGAAGAATCCGGTGATGACGGGTTACTTAAGGAAGTACTCAATGAGAATGGAGATGGCATCCCGAAGGCGAATCTTAATAAGCGGTTAAAGGAACTCGAAAGCAAGAAGACCTCCGCGGTTATGGATGCAATGACAAAGCTGATGACTCTATTTGACGAGGGTAAAACCGACGAGATGGAGGCACTAATTAGTAAAGCTCCGGAACTGGCTGAATTCGATATTAGAAACAAGAATGGAACTTTCGGTAAAGCCAAGCTTAAAGCAGCACTAAAGCTCGCTATGGATTCAGCTGTTGTCCCTGAGATCTATAAAGAAGAGTACGATGCTTTGCTTGCGTATCAGGCTAAAATGATTGAGAAAGAAGAAACGGACAAAGCCATAAAAGAAGCTCAAAAGGCTCTTGATGACAAAGTGCAGGCAAAATACGGAGAGCTTACTGTAGATGAAATCAAGCATATTCTTTTTGATATGAAATGGATGGCAAAACTTGAGGCAAGCATTAGAGATGAGATTGAGCTAGTGCTGAATTCTATGTCTTCAAAGGTACTGCTTATTGCAAAACGTTACGAACATACACTTAGAGAAATTGAAGAAGATACAGAAAAATCAAGGCAAGCAGTTATGGCAGCTTTGGAGAGGATGGGATACAAATGGTAACTTATCCACAAGGTTGGGAAACATATAGAGTCATTGATGTAGCTGATCTTTTTGATAATTTGCGTATTCCAGTCACAAAAAACCAAAGGAGACCTGGAAATACACCTTATTATGGCGCAAATGGTATTCAAGATTATGTCGACGGATATACACATGATGGCGAGTTTGTCCTTATAGCAGAAGATGGAGCAAATGATTTGCTAAATTATCCCGTTACATATGCTAAAGGTAAGATATGGGTAAACAATCATGCTCATGTAATTTCTGCGAAAGAATCAGTAGCTGTTACAAAGTTTTTATATTACCTATTGAAAAAAGTTGATTATACTACTTTTTTGGTAGGAGGGACAAGGGCCAAGCTAAATGGAAAAACATTTAAGAATATTGAGATAACGATACCCAGTAATACTTCAGAACAAAAAGCTATATCTTCAATTTTATCAGATTTGGATAATCATATTGATAATCTAGGAAAACTGATTGAAAAGAAAAAGAATATTCGCGATGGTGCGCTGGAGGATTTGATTTGTTGTCGGACAAGACTTGACGGATTTCATGATGATTGGATAAAGGTATCCTTCAATCAAGTCATTGTTCCTAAGGCTAGAATTGGATGGCAAGGTCTCAAGAAGCATGAGTATTTGCGAAATGGATACAGCTACTTAATTAGTGGCACAGATTTTAAGGACGGGACAATAAGCTTGGATAATATATCATTTGTTTCAAAAGAACGATATGATATGGATGAAAATATTCAAGTCAAAGAGAATGATGTACTTGTTACCAAAGATGGAACAATCGGAAAAGTTGCAATGGTTCCTACCTTGAGCAGACCAGCTACTTTGAATAGTGGAGTATTTGTCTTTAGAACTGCTCCGCAACTTGAACCTGCTTTCCTTTATAGGGTGCTTATGTCATCCGTATTCAGAGAGTTTATTGATACTCTATCTGCAGGTTCCACTATAAAACATTTATACCAAAAAGACTTAAAAAACTTTAAGTTTGAAATGCCCAAAGACGTTAATGAACAGAGAGCAATCTCTGATGTGCTTACAGCAATGGATAAAGAAATTAAAAACTTGGAAGCTGAACGAGATAAAATGATTCAAATTCGTGAGGGTGCAATGGACGATCTCTTAACGGGACGTGTACGCCTGACTGTGTAAGGAGGAATCAAGATGGCAACAGTTGACGCTGAGAAGAAATTGCAAAATAGGGTACTTCACTGGCTGGTTGATGACCTGGAATATACTTATCTTGGTAATTTGGAGGATATCGATAACACACCTGTAAAAGAAGAACTTCTGAGGGCAAATCTAAAAAAGCGTGGCTATGGTGATGATCAGATTAAGATTGCCATCAACGAACTTATAAGCAAGATCAACAACCAAGCAGATACGCTTTATGAGATTAACCAGAAGGTATATTCTCTTCTTCGTTATGGTCGGCAAGGTGTAAAAGATGCCAATGGACAACGACAGACCGTGCATTACATCGATTGGGTGAATATTGACAAGAATGATTTTGCCGTAGCTGAGGAAGTTTCCGTCCTTCGTTATGACAAAGTCACAAGAAAGCGTCCTGATTTGGTATTGTACATAAACGGCATCGCTATGGGAATATTCGAGCTGAAGAGTTCATATGTCAGTTCCGGTAAGGGTATTCGACAGATGCTAACTAATCAGAAAAAGGAAAACATACTCAATTTCTTCGGCGCGGCACAGCTTTTGTTCGCAGGAAATGAAGCTGAGGGATTGTATTACGGTACCATTAATACACCGGAAAAGTATTACCTTAAATGGAAAGAAGATAAAAATGCAACTGATGATTTGTCTGTAAAAATCAAAACGTTGCAACAAAAGGAAGCAAATCGTCTGAGAGATGGTATTGTTTCACTTTGCCACAAAGAACGCTTTTTGTCTATTGTACATGATTTTGTGATTTTTGATGCCGGAATTAAAAAAATTCCAAGACATAACCAGTATTTTGCTAATATAGCTGCAAGAAAAAGTATTCTTGAGAAAAAGGGTGGTATTATATGGAATACACAGGGTTCCGGAAAATCTCTTATTATGGTATGGCTTACAAAATGGATTATAGAAAATGTTGCTGATAGTCGTGTTGTAATTATTACAGATAGAGAAGAACTGGATGACCAAATTGAAAGTCTTTTTATTGATGTAAACGAAAAAGTACGTAGAGCAAAAAGCTGTAAGGACCTGCGTGATATTCTAGACAAAAGCGAAGACCCCATTATTTGCTCATTAATTCACAAGTATGGTCATAATGCGGGTAAACAGGCAGATATAGACCAATATCGTAAAGAGCTTTTGAAGGATCTTCCAAAAGACTTTAAGGCGAAAGGAAACATCGTTGCTTTTATTGACGAATGCCATCGTACCAATTCCGGTAAGCTGCATGAAGCAGTAAAAACACTGATGCCCGATGCAGTCTTAATTGGCTTTACTGGAACTCCATTGCTTAAGACAGATAAGAAAACAAGTCTTGAAATCTTTGGCCCATACATACATACCTATAAGTTTGATGAGGGTGTAGAAGATGGCGTAATTTTGGATTTAAGGTATGAGGCAAGAGATGTTGATCAGGATTTATCCAGTCAAGATAAAGTTGACCTTTGGTTTGAACAGAAGACAAAAGGCTTAACAGAGCGTGCAAAGCTCCAGCTCAAACAAAGTTGGACTTCCATTAATAAATTATACAGTTCTAAGCAACGCTTGGAGAAAATAGCAGCTGATATAGTTTTTGATATGAGCCTTAAACCGAGATTAAGGGAAGACCGCGGTACTGCTATGCTCGTCGCAAATAGCATCTACGAAGCATGCAGATATTGGGAAATCTTTATGAGTATGGGCTTTACAAAATGTGCTGTCGTAACTTCGTATGAGCCAACAACCGAAAGTGTACGGACGGCTACTTCAGATCCTTCACAGGAAAGCGAAGAAGAATACAAAAAGTCTATATATGAGCGGATGCTTGGTGGCAAGAAGCTATCAGAATATGAAAAAGAGGTAAAGAAGCAATTTAAAGAAAACCCAGCGCAAATGAAGCTTCTTATTGTGGTTGATAAATTACTTACGGGTTTTGATGCCCCAAGTGCCACTTATCTTTATATTGATAAATCCATGCGTGACCATGACCTTTTTCAGGCTATTTGTCGTGTCAATAGACCGGATGGCGAAGATAAGGACTATGGTTATATTGTTGATTATATGGATTTATTCCGTAATCTACAGCTTGCCATTTCTGATTATACGTCAGAGGCATTTGATGGGTTTGACAAAGAGGATGTCGAAGGACTTATTAAAAACCGCTATGATGAAGCAAAGTCAGAAATGGAAGGTACACTTTCATCATTGGAAGCATTATTTGAAAACGTTTCAGAACCGAAAGCAGATACTGATTTCATTGAATTTTTCTGTGGAGATAACAGCGAAGATGATGAAAAAACAGCACGTCGAGATACACTGTACACGTTAACGGCAGCGCTCACTCGGTCTTTTGCAAATTGTTGTGATAAACTTGTATCTGATTATGGCTATTCGGAAGATGATGTCAATCATCTGCGCGAAGAGATTTCTGGATACAACAAAATTAAAGAAATGATAAAGCTGGCAAGCTGCGATTATATCGACCTAAAGCCTTATGAAGCAGATATGCGCTATATCCTTGACACTTATATTCGTGCCGAAGATTCTAGGGTTATCAGTGAAATGGGTAATATGTCAATTGTCGAGCTGCTTCTAAAAGGAAAGACCACCACACCGGTCGATTTAGTCAAAGATTTACCTGGTAATAACGAAGCAAAAGCAGAGATGATCGAAAATAACTTACAGCATGAAATTGTCAGAAAAATGAGTTCAAACAGTGTGTATTACGGCAAAATGTCTGAGATGCTTAAGAAAATAATCCTACAACGCAAGGCAGAAGCAATGAGCTATGAAGAATACCTGAGACAGGTTGTTGAATTGGCAGAGGCTATTCTTCATCCAGAAACAACCAGCAACTATCCTGATGAGGTAAAAGATAGCGCAGCAAGGCGTGCTCTTTATGATTATTTTCAAAATAATGTTGAATTGGCCGTTGATGTTGACAATGCAATTCGCATTTCCATACAGCCTGAGTGGAAAAGAAATTTTCAAAAACAGCAGCGTATTAGACTTGCTATATATAAAAAATTATTGGCTCATATGTATACTGAAGACAGAGCCACGGAAGAAACCAATAATGTTTTCGAAATAGTACAAAGGCAGGAAGAATACGATGCATAATGAAATAATGGTAATCGGTGGATTACCGATTGAGATTATCAGAAAAGAAAATCTGAAAAATTTATACATCAGGATAAACCCACCAACGGGTGATGTTACTGTTAGCACGCCAGCAGGAATAAAGAACGAGGATATCGAATTGTTTGTTCTTAAAAAAATGCCGGAGATTACTAAAGTCAGAGACAAGATGTTAGCACAGGAACGTCAAAGCAAGAGAGAATATATTTCTGGAGAATCCCATTATTTATGGGGCAAGCCCTACAGATTGCAGGTAGTATATGAGGGAACACACCGTAAAATTGTTAAGACACCGACTAAAATAATTATGACAGTACCAGAGGGAACGAACACTAAGACGAGAGAAAATCTGCTCATCGAGTGGTACAGAAAAGAATTAAAACGTGTACTGGAGACTGTTGTAATAGACTGTGAGAAAAAGACGGGAATTCATGCAGAGGAATATCGTATCAAAAATATGAGAACCAGGTGGGGCACATGTAATATAGATAGACGTAGGATATGGATTAACCTTCAGCTTGTCAAAAAGCCAATAGAATGTCTTGAATATGTGGTGATTCATGAACTGGTACATTTATTGGAGAGAAACCATACACACCGATTTCATGCACTTATTGAGGAATTATGTCCTACATGGAAAGAAGTAAAGAAGATTCTGGCTACTATGCCTCTTGACCATATGGAGAAAGGAGAAAAGGAAAAAGATGACGAGCAGACCGACATCGAGCGATATCTTTGATGTAAATAAAAAAACCGGAGCACTAATTCTTGGGAAAAATCGCCTTGATGATTATGCTACCAAATTTTTAACAAGACATTGTAAAGAAGCTCTGACAACGCCGATGCCACTGCCCGTTGAAAAGATATTGCAAGAAGTCGGCCTTACAGTCAAGGAAGTATCCCTTTCCAGAAACTTGGACATTTTTGGTTGCTGCATGTTGCTTGACGGTGAGGTTGAAGTTTACGATCGTGAGTCTGGTACATATCATTCTGCCTTCTTCCCTGCTGGAACTATATTAGTCGATCCCAATTCTGAAGCGCTATATGGTGAAGGCTCTAAGCGAAACACTCTAATTCATGAAGCATTGCATTGGGAGAAGGATAAAACATATTTTGAAATTCTAGCACTCAAAAATGCTGAGGCTACTGAAAAACTTTATCCGATTATGTGCCGTCAGTCAGAGACATTCTACGAACCGCCGGAGGGGAAAAAAACAAAAGAGAACGAAGTAAAATGGCTGGAATGGCAAGCGCACAGGCTAGCACCTAGAGTGCTGATGCCATATAAGACATTTAGGCAAAAAGCTTTGGAATTGATAGAAAGTTACAAGGCTCCACAGAGCAATATTACCCCATCCTGTGATATTTTAGTTGAAAACTTAAGCGAGTTCTTTATTGTTTCAAGGTCATCTGTAAAGTATAGGCTAATTGAAGTTGGACTTCTCGATGAAATATCTGAATTTGAAGATTATGATACAGTCTTTGATGAAATTAATAACCGCAAAGAATTTGCAGCGTTGACTCCTGCAGAAGCATACCAATTACTTTCTCAGAATTCTTCTCTCCGGGAGTGGGTCAGCGGTGGACGATTCGTGTTTGTTGACGGTTACTTTGTATTAGCAGACCCAAAATACGTAACAACAGAAAACGGAAGCCTGCGTTTAACCACTAAAGCAAGAAAGAACCTGGCTCAGTGTGCCATTAATATACATGAGCAAAAATATACAGCTTATCAGAATATTCGAAAAGACTTCATGGCGTATGTCCTGTATAATGTTGTTGGAGTTGATCAGCGGATGCTGACATTCCATCCAAAATATCAATCAAACTTCGTTTATGAACCAGATGAGGTTTATGCAGCGTTCCATGAACACCTATTATCCTATGACGAAAATGAAGAAATTGAGCTTATCAAAAAATTAGGAGACCCGACAACCACACTGTGCCAGTGCGTATGGTTTTTGATGGAGAACAGGAAATGGAAGTATCCAGAAGTATTTCATGAAAAAACACTGCTCCATAAGAATTACCACGGAAAAATAAAAAATGATAAGTACAACAATATGGGTACTGATGTATTAATGGCTATTTGTGTTGGCTTAGGTTTGAATCTCCGTATTATAGAAAAGATATTCCAAAAGTCTTCAAATAAATTAAATTACTATAAAGATCCGGACAAGACCTATATCCATATACTAGAGAATATGCCCGGGCTGTCGATACAAGATTTTAACAGTGTGTTGGATCAAGCAGGCATACCAAAACTAGGAAGTACATTAAAAGATGATGAAGATTAAAATTCGATAACTCATTAAGTTGGTTTTGGACTCCGAAAGGGGTCCTTTTTTTATGCCCAAAATTAAGTTTTAATCATAATCCTCGTCATTTTGATAGGGTTTCAACCAACTCATTGAGTTGGGCATGAAAATTTTATAAATGCGATAATGAACGCAAGAGAGGATGAGAAAAGCAACTTATTCTCTCTGAAATCAAAAATAATCTCAAAGCCTGAGATGCGCATAGGGCGGCGGGATACATAGGAAGTTTCAAACATGGCAAGTGCCGTGTTTGGAGCGACAGATGTGCCCACCGTATCTAGTCATGCTCATTTTCAGGCGCAACGGTCGGTGTACATCAATTGCACCGGCTTTTTATGTGTTCCTGCCGTCCTTCCAACAGGCGGAAAGGAACAAAGTATGAAAATTCAATGGAAATTTGCAGACGGCACCACGACTGAAGTTGAGGTCAATGAGGAATTCGGGAACTACATCACAGCATCACGACGTGAAGAGAGTAATCTTGCACGCAAAGAGCGTTATCATTGCTATTCGCTTGATGCCATTGATTATGAGGGTTTGGAGTTCTCGACAGGTATTACACCCGAGACGGAATTAGTATGTGAAGAAATCTCTGCTCGAATCAACAACGCACTGAATCAACTATCAGAAACACAGAAACGTCGTTTATTAATGCTTGCGGATGGCTTATCAGTAAATGAGATTGCCCGTATTGAGGGTGTTGCCCCAAATGCAGCATGGAAATCAATCGAAGGCGCTAAGAGAAAATTTAAGAAAAATTTTTAAAATGGGTGTATAAAACACCCATCTTTTCTCCGTATGTTGAGGGACATATCTACAACGTTCCTCAGAAAGGACGGAAGAGAGAATGAAACACAATTTAAAAATCAGCGTTTCAAAAAAGCCCATCGAAGGGGGTGTTTTCAGATGCAAACGTATAACAATGCGGGAACGATTACTTCATCATTTGTTCGGTAAAAAGCGACCGATAATGGTGATCGTACCCAGTGACAGCGTCGAATGTGTATCAATTACAGAACTACCAGAGGAGGGTGACGAGGATGAACAAACGTGATCCCACTCCGAAAATTCCGATGCCCATTAAAGCAAAACCTTACAAACATCAAATCGAAGCTTTCAATTTCGTTTGCAAGTGTTTCGGGCTGATTGCGGAAGGAGGCGCTTTCGATGCAAATGGCCGAGGTGACCTGCCGGATTTGCGGCAAGCCTTTCCTGAAGCCGGAAAGCCAAGTCCGTGAGAACAACTTTTGCTGCAAGGCTCATTTTTATGAATGGAACTCACAGCGGATGGCCGATTACAACCGCAACGCAAATCCAATGAACAAGCCGGGCGGAGTGCTT
>Ga0116166_1004114_pt1 | contig 10831 bp, 8 predicted proteins | sample AD_JPNMR2_MetaG_FD_89884 | JGI IMG/M metagenome (GOLD analysis project Ga0116166, IMG submission 89884) | Active sludge microbial communities of municipal wastewater-treating anaerobic digesters from Japan - AD_JPNMR2_MetaG | ecosystem: Engineered > Bioreactor > Anaerobic > Digestate | place...
CCTTAAGACCTCAATCACTATTTTTGCTTTTTCTTCCGGTGTAAAATTTCTTCTCTTTTCCATAGTTCCATTCTAACTTATTTTGGCCGTTTTGTCTGTCTTAATTTCTGGTATCATTATATGCTAGGTACACATGCATAAAAACTATCTTCAACCAGCAAACCTCTTTATAGCTTTAAAAAATATACTATACGATATCTGGTAGACGAATATGAATTAAATACCTAATACTAATTTTCTTAATCAATTACCTCAAATGTGTTTGGATATCCCTCCTTTATAAAAATTGGTTTATCTGTCACTATATAAGTCCATGTATCGTCAGGTCTCTTCACATCTATTATTTTATAAATATTTTCATCAACGGATTTAATCTCTTTCCCAATTAAGCTGTAGAAAGATGGGTCATTTGCTTTCACTAAAATCATGCATTCTTTATTACTGATACCATTTGTCCAGTTTGCATCAGTTAAATCGGATGGAGTAATAATTGTTGGGGCTTCACCAATAATATTATGAAAATCTATAGTTTTCTCCCAGTACATTTTTGTAATTGCATTGCCACTGTAACTATATTCTCCGAGATAAATTGATTTTATATCATATTTTGGTAGTTCAATCTTGGCAATATACTGTTTTCTAAAAAAAAGTCCATCTGCACGAAAAATTTTATCCTTAAAATCAAAGTCCATATTTATAAAATTTACATTACTGTAATCACCTATTGAGTTTATGCTCTCAGTGTTTTCAGGGGTTATGTGTAGCGCATATCTATTTCTATTATGCTTATTTCTCAAATAATATAAAGCATCCTCATAATAATATATGGTCGTACCTCTCTCTTCTACCAGTAATACCCCGTTATTTTCTATCTGCTGCTTAAATTCACTGAATAAATAATTGTTAGTAACTATTTTGGGTGTAACTAAGCAAAAAAGGAAACCAAGTAAACTAATAATAATTATTACATAGTACCCTTTGACAAATCTCCCGATTCCATCTCTTCTAAAACCAGAATTCAAATGTTCTAAAACTTTTCTTCCTGTAAAAACAATAAATGCTATTAATAGTAATGTAAAGGGTAAATACAATACAATAGAGCAAATAATTGTATGAACCGCAACATGAGGCTTGGCTAATACAAACCATGAAAGAGGAGCAAAAAAAGATAAACACACAATTATAGCTAAGTTTCTAATGCTCCTGTTAAAAATAATACTGCTCTTACTCTCGAGTAACTTCACTAATACTACCAAGAATATAAATACGAATATAAGCTTTAAATGAGATAGACTTCCTATAAACCTAACAGAAAAAGCGGGAATAGCCAGCATATTTTGTATTACTTTTAGTAACGATTCAGTGGCTGAATTTGAGATAAGAGGATTGTTATTGGTTGGGTCACCGAGTAGTCTGGTTACTATCGGACCTAAATACATATTTGTAGCTTCTTTAAAGGACCCGAAATCTTTTGCAAGTAAAATAAGCTTTATCAAACTAACTACAACAAAAGATAATATTGCTCCTATTATAGGAAATATACAAAGCTTAATAGTACTCTTTAACTCCCACTTTTTGTCTACTGTGTAAAAAATATAAGGTATCATCATTGCAATCATAACTGTAGATACAAATTCAAAATAAAATACCTCTTTAATAGTACATGTTATAAATGCAGCTATGAATGAAATAAAAAACATAGACCTTTTTGTCCTATGTTCTTTAATATTCAATACAAATATTGAACCTACTATAGGCAAAAAAAGTGACCATGCAGACCAATATAAATTTGTAGCATACATAGAAAGGTAAGGTGTAAACAACGAAATAATAACAAGTAAAATATATCCTGTTATTGAATCAGTAATCTTTTTTATCCATATAATCATATACATTAGCACGAGTCCAAACAAAAAAGCATTAAAAAAGTGCATTAATTTTAAAGACAACTTAGTATGACCAAATATAGCATCAATGGCAGAATATATATATCTATGAAATACTAAATTAGAGTGGTAGATACCAAATTCATCCTTCAGTGGAGGTGTATTTGATATATAATCATTTACGATATCAGAATACATCCCTGTATGTCCATCAGAAAAAATCATATCAGGATTCATCATTCTTAAAAACGATGTTTCATTTGCATAGCTGTTGTCAAATAGTAAATTAGATATTATTATACCCTCTGAGTAAGTGTCAAAGGTTTCCTGACCGTCATCAGACGTTACTAGCGAAATGTTAAAATATAAAAGAAGAGTTAGTATGATTGCAACTGGTATACAAAAAAAATCCTTCTTCTGCTTTAGCATTTTGGAATATAATCTCCTCTTAGGTTTTTAAATAATATTAGCATCAACTCTTTATTTCCTTTTATAAAACTTATCTTTGTTGGCACTTTGCCCTTTTTGGGATATGATCTTGTAACAGGTATCTCGCATACTCTTAGTCCTAATTGGCTGGCTCTGACTGATAAATATGCAAGTAACTCATAGCTCATAAAAATGTCTCTCAATGGCTGTACATTTGGGTGAAGCAAGTATTTACGTGAATATCCTCGATATGCGTTAGTAGTATCAGTAAAAGTATGCTTTGCAGTAATTGAAATTATGGGCGCATGTATCAGTCGTACCGATAAATACCGGATAACAGGAGTGTTAATTGCTTTGCCGCCCTTTATAAATCTTGAACCCTGTACAAAGTCATAACCTTCATCTAGCTTCTCAATAAATTTCGGTATATCTTCAATGCTATCTTTGTTATTTCCATCCATAGTAATAATACCTTCATAACCTCTATTAAGTGCCCACCATATACCCATTCGAAGTTGAGCTCCTTGTTTCCCGATATCCTGTTTTATCAATAATGTATTTACACCAAGCTTGCTTAATAATTCCCTATTTGTACTACCGTCTGTTGAACCACCATCGCAAATAACAATGTCTATCAAACTATTAATATTTGATACCATTGCACGCTTGAGTTGATTCACTATTCTATCTCCTTCATTAATTACAGGAATACATAAGCAATATTTTGATTGTTTTGCTTCAAGTTCATCACATAAAAATTTAGGTACTCCCTTTACTCCTTCGATTATCATCCGAATACCTCGCTTATATATTTGATTGCTCGCTTTATAACATCAATACTGTTTTGTTCTTTCATTTCAATAGATATATAGCCTCTATATAAATATTTATCTAATAGCCTGGCAAGATGTTCATGCAACTCTCTCTTCTCGATAACAGCAAGATAGGGTTCACTAATATGAACATGGTTGATAAGAGAAACAGAATCCGACAGTAGTTCTATATCTTCTCTATTATATATCATAGTCCCTAAATCCAAATTAAGTTTAATACCTTCACAGTCTATCTTGCTAATAATATCTATTGCTTCTTTTGTAGTATTCATAAAATTAGTATTATATATAGGCGGATTAGCCTCAAGAGCAAATACAGTACCCTTTTTTATTGCATATTCACCAACAGATCGTAAAAAATCAATTACAATATTAATATCCTTTGGGTTTGAAATATTCCTGTTTCTAGGACAACCAAACACGAGATTGTTGCAGTTTATTGCTGCAGCAAAATCGATTGCCTTTCTAGTATATGATAACAATTCATTATATTCTTCTTCGCTTCCTATAATTGTTTCATTTTTACCAAACCAAATAGATTGAATAGATGGAACACATAAACCATACCCATCCATTAATTCCTTACTATAAGCTACAGCATCAGAAATGCGCTCATACGGCGTCTGCCCAAAAATTTTTGTAGGAGCAATTTCTAAGCCTGAAAACCCAACATTTTTTAAATACTCATACATTTCTTCATTGTATGAATTATTCCATGCAATATTCGAAATTGCTAGCTTCATTTTATTCTGCTCATACCCTTTCCCCGCAATATTATATAATCTCATCCGTATTATTTATGTTTTCCATCCACTTCTTTAATCCATCCTTTAATGAATAGAATGGTATAAATCCCAGATCGCTTCTAATTTTGGAAATATCTGACACGCAGTCAGATATCTCACCTCTTCGTTTCATTTCTGTTGCCTTATAAGGCTTGTAAATTCCTGTTACTTGCATGGCTAATATAATAGCTTCTTCTACACTAATAGAAACACCACTTCCAATATTATATACACTATAACCACCTTTTCTTCTCAAAGCATAAATTAATGCTTCAACAACATCATCTATATAAACAAAATCTCGCTTTGGTTCTAAATCCATAACCTGTATTTCTTTAATCTCTGGATCTAAAATCTGCTTCATTATCTTAGGTAGCAGAAACGATTCATTTTGCCCATTACCATATACATTAAATGGTCTAAAGATCGTCGTAGTAATATTAAACTTTTCACTGTAAAATTTACATAATTCCTCCACAACTATTTTGCTTTCATGATATGGCGATGCTGCAGAAATAGGGTGATTTTCATCTATGGGCAGGTATTGCGGCTCTCCATATACGTAAGTACTCATAGCTGTAATAGCACACTTATTTTTACGGCAATACTCAAGGACTGTGACTGTACCCAATATATTGGTACGAAAATAATCGTATGTGTAGTCCCAACTTGATGGAACGTACGTGCAAGCAGCTAAATGATATACATAGTCAATATTCTTATACTTTTCGAGTGCTCCTTTTTCACTAATATCACCATCAGATATTTCATGACAAACAACATCGTGGTTTTCAGATCGCAGCTTCTTAACCAGATGTTTACCAATAAACCCATTTGCTCCTGTAACAAGAATCTTCATTTTAACAGCGTTCCTTTCATTCTGTTAAAATCATCAACAGCTTTTTCATAATCGTTTGGTCTTCCTATATCTAGCCAATAACCATCAAAAATTGCCACTTTAACCTTTTGATTACTTCTTACTAAATCCAGCATTAACTGATCGAATCCATAATACTCGTTTTGGGGAATATGCTTAAGTACTTTTTTAGAAACTGAATACACGCCCATACTGACCGTATAATCCAGTAACGGTTTTTCTTCAAATCCTGTTAAGAGAAATTCATTATTATACTGCAAAACTCCATAATCCACCCTATGTTTTCTGTTATAAGCAGATATAGTAAAAATATAACCTTCTTTTTCGTGATTACTAATGAATTCTCCGAAGTCTAAATCAGTTAATATATCACCATTAATCACTAGAAAATTATCAGGCAGATCCGGTATTAATTTAAGAGGGCCCATAGTGCCAAGCGGCTTATCTTCCAGCGAATAAATGATATCAACGCCCCACTTGCTTCCATTCCCAAAGTAGGCTTTAATTATATCTGCCTGGTGGTTAACAGTGATTATAATTCTACGAAATCCGTAATAAGCTAACTGACGTACAACAATTTCCATTATAGGATAGTCCCCTATAGGAACTAAAGGTTTAGGCATTGATATTGTATATGGACGTAATCTTGTCCCTTTTCCACCAGCTAAAATTACAGCGCATTTTTCAGACATTATATATCCCCGCTTTATACTTTTTCAAATTCTTTACATCAGTAAACCATTCAACCGTTCTTTTCAATCCCTCATCAATGCTATATTTGGGCTTAAATCCAGTTAACTCGCGAATTTTCGTATTATCACACCATAATCTCAGCACTTCACTATTCTGAGGACGTATTCTTTTTTCATCTACGATAATCTGCGCATCGCTATTCATTATATCACGTATTTTATTAAGAACGTCAAATATACTTATTTCAAAATTCGATCCAATGTTTATAGTTTCACCACTAACCTTATCATTAGCAGCAATTAAACAAAAACCCATGCAGGTATCTTCAACATAATTAAAATCTCGAGTAGGAGTACCGTCGCCGATTCGTATTTCCTTCATGCCCGATGCTATTTGAGTTATTATAGTTGGAATAACAGCACGAGCTGACTGACGCGGTCCATATGTATTAAAAGGTCTAGCAATCGTCACATTAAGGCCAAATGCGTTATGAAAGCTCATTGCTATGGCATCTGCTCCAATTTTACTGGCACTATAAGGTGATTGAGGTTGTAATGGATGTTTTTCATCTATAGGTACATATTGTGCTGTCCCGTATACTTCACTGGTTGAAGTTTGTATGACCTTTTCGACCCCATTATTCAACGCAGCTTGACAGATGTTAAGTGATCCCTTAATATTAGTGTCCACATAGCTTTCCGGCGCAATATAGGAATACGGGATCGCTATCAGAGCTGCAAGGTTAAAGATTATATCTTGCCCTTTTGCAATACTGTTGCAATAAGCTGAATCTCTTACGTCTCCACACACTACTTCTATTTCATTTAAACAGCTTACATCCTCAAGCCAACCCCAGCTGTTAAATGAATTATATTGAGAAAGTGCTCTAACTTGAGCGCCTTCCTTCACCAGCATCTCAGTGAGGTGTGAACCAATAAAACCATCCGCTCCAGTTACTAATATTTTTTTCCCATTAAAAAGACCCATTTTTTACACCTCATGATCAATATATTTTTCTATTCTTACAGAATATTTTTTTATACCAAGGCTTATTAAGCTCTTCATTAAGATAAAAAGCCAGTTTTTTATTTTCGTTAGTTAACATCAATACTTTCTGCTCCTGCTCCTCAATTATTCTACGCTCCTTTTCGTGCTGCTCATTTACTCTATCCAAGTGTGCTTTTAATTCTGCTAATGTATTATCTCTGCTTTCAATTTGCTGCTCTAAGTATGCTTTTCCGGCTTCTAACTGAGCAATCCATTCTCTTAACTCAGTCAATGCTTTATCTCTATTCTCAATTTGCTGCTCTAAGTATACTTTTCCTGCTTCTAGTTGAGTAATCCATTCTCTTAACTCAGCTATTATATTATCTCTGTTTTCTATCTGCTGCTTCAGATATTCTTTCCCTTCTTCCAACTGTCTGTTCCAATCTCTCAGTTCTTCATTAGTGTCCTTTTCCAACTGTTCTGAAGCTTGCATATTAATAATTTGATACATTAAGTACTTTTTAGCTTCTCTCAGTGTCATTATCTCTGAAATTTTAGCTTTATAATTTATCCGGTAACATTCTACTTCTGTTTCAGTATTGATAATACTTTTTTGGCCAGTGTTGCTCTTTAATTTAGTTTTGTCTTTATATACAGCATAAATGACAGTTTCATCAGTACCTGTTGTATGGTGTCTGAGATATAGATCATAATTTTTGTTTAATTCCTTAATTAGAAATGGAATCTCCCACAAATCACCAGGATTATGACAAATGCAAATCGCTAATATTGGAGCTTCTTGATTTATGTGTCGTTTTGCACCTAATAATGCTTCCTTCTCGCTGCCTTCTATATCCATTTTTATAAAATCAATCTGTTCTGATATATCATTATCCAATGTAACTCCATTTACCATTATTTTACCTGAAGCATCAAGTTTCGAGTTGCCTGCAACATTTTTACTAAATGTTAACGTCGTGTTGCTGCTATAAACAGCCGCATTTCGAAGTATTATATTACTCATTTCTAAATGGGCCAAATTCTTTCTGCATAGATCAAAATACTGTTCGATCGGCTCATATATATATACTTTTTTGTAATACGGACAATTCAGCATAAATTCCGCGGCTGTATATCCATCAAATCCACCGCAATCCACATACACACAATCTTTTTCGAAAAATACTAATGAATTGTCAAAATATTGCTGACTTTTCTCACAATATGCAGATATGATGTATTTTTCATTTCTTGTTAGACGATACGCAAGTAACTCTATTAAGGTTTTTTTTGAAAGATCATCAACTAATAGAGTTTCATGCAACTCTCCATATCTGTCCAAATTCTGCTTTATATCTGTAACTTCTTCTTTTATAGTATCACCGAGCACTATTGTATACTTGCCGGATGTAAGTTTGTTTAGTTCATCTATTTGATCATTCAATTTACCACTACTATATCTGTACCCATGCGTATAAAAAGAATTCCTTAGCGCATAGGAAATCATTTCATCAAGTGTATGTTCTCTAACATATTCACTTATATCTGAAAAACTTTTAAAATCCATTTATCCATTCCTCTATTTAAAAAATACTTGCCGACATATATCTCTAAGTTTTGATAATATTCTCCCTACAACAGTATTATCCATGAAATTTCGGTACTTTTCAATCATTTTCCACGTTCTCATATTTTGGATTTCCTGCAATCTAATCTCTGCTTCTGTCTTTGCAGACTCGCTGTTTACAGGATTGCTGTCTTCACAAAAATAAACATTATTTTTGCCGACTTCATTCTCATACAATTTTCTATACCATTCTCTTCCTCCCCATATGATGGCAGCCTCCCTGTCCTTATTCTCATAAGCCTGAAATATAGTCAAATAATCAACAAGAATATCTGAATATTTCTTCATTTCTATTGACAATGCAATCCTTTTTTCTATTTTATCCTGCTTACATAATTCTATGAATTCTCTATCGAGAGTCTCCATCAGCACTTTTAATGTAAACCCGTTCAAAGCCTTCTCTCTGCAAGCCTTCCCCATTTTTGCTAGCTGTGCACGATCCCCCAGCAGTTCACAAATTGCCGTACTGTACTCCAATATCTCTTCACGGTCAAAGCTTCTGCTGTCAAAGTCCTTTTCCTCATCCTGACGGCATGCTATCAGTCTTCCCGTTTCATTAGTAACCAATTCATACTGGCTCCCTACATCCGCACTTACTACAGGTGTCTCCATCAGCATCGCTTCTATAGTCGTTATGGACAATCCTTCCTTGATAGAACACAAAAGAAACAAGTCTCCCACCTTGTAATACGGCTTTGCGTCATCCACCCTGCCCGTAAAGTATACTGTGTCCTGCAGCTTCTCTTTTGCCGCTTTCTTTTTCATTTCATCCAACTGTGGTCCGTCACCAACAGCTAAAAAGCATATATCTGTAATGCTTTTCTTAACTTCCTTTGCTATCTCCAACATTAAAAATGGTCTCTTCTCCGGTGCCATACGGCATAAGTACAGCACAACAGGCCTATTTTCCGAAATACCGTATTCCATTTTAATCACTGAGCCATCTATGCTGTCCGGATCAAATTCAGTTTCATCAGCTCCTGTATATATAACTTGTGTCTTCTCTCTCTTTTTACCGTATTTCTCTACAAGTATATTTCTCGTATAGTCATTGGTTACAAATGTCTTTTCCAATATGCTGTCCAATGCAGCCGATACTCTCGGGTATCCTCCGGCACGCCAGTATTTGCCTTCTGCATGTACGCAGTCTATAATAGCGAGTTCAGGAAATTCAGTTCTTAACCATGGTAACGCATAATAACCAAAATAGCTGCTGATATTCCACAGTATTTTTACATCTCTTGAATATATGTAATAGTGGATAAATCCTGACCAATCGCCCATGTCCAGAAAACTTGGCAGTTCAAATACATCATCTGCATATTTCGTAAACTCTTGCCGCCACTCGTTTTCTGCCGGGACTGTTGTTATAACCCCAATTTCATATTTCTCTCTGTTAATGTTTTTAAGTATGTCAAGGTTGAACTTATCTGCACCGCCGCATTCCATGTGCGGTATCAGCATAAGTATCCTTGTCTTTTCCTCCTCAAACGGAAGCTTCCTTTCCCATTTCCACTTGCCTGGCTTTTCAAACTCTTTTATACGATTGCCCCTAAAGGTTATTGCTCGAATTCCGTCAGGTACCTCCTTTGCCAACTCGTTTATCCTTTTTTGGAGCTCTCTCTTGAGTTTCGGGTTCTGTTCTATTTTTGCCAACTCTCCGCTCTCAAGCCGTCTATACCAAAACAGTACCTGTTCAACGTGCACAGGACGGTAGCCCTTTGCCAGCATCTTCAGCCAGAGTTGATAATCTTCCCACATGTTTTTGCTTTCATCGCTATATAGCTTGTCTTCCGTAAAAACCTCTTTCCTTATTGCGGCAATATAGCTCAGAATATTCTCCTTTTTCATCTCTTCTGAGCTGAATTCCCTGCACCATAGATATTCCTGTCCCTGAAAGCCCAGAGAATCACTATATGCCCATTTCGCATCCGGATTTCGTAATAATGCGAAATACACATACTCTATATATCGTTCATCTATCAGGTCATCCGCATCAAGAAATATAATTACGTCTGTTTTGCTTCTTTGTATCCCGTAGTTCCGTGCTCCTGCAGCGCCACCGTTTTCCTTATGATAAATCCGTATCCGTTTATCCATCTCCTTAAATTTCTCTAAAAACCTGACGTCTGCTTCGTTTGTGCTGCCATCGTTTACTATTATCCACTCATACCATGGAAATGTTTGATTCATGACACTATTGAATGTCTGCTCAAAATATTTCCCGGCATTAAAATAGGGCGTTATTATACTCACCAGTGGTTCTTCACCTGGTGTTTTATATCTTCTTTTTAGTTCTTTCCCCGGTTCCAAACTGTAGTCAAACTCCATTACTCTACCCTCACGTATCATTTAATTATTTTTTTTATCAATCTTTTTACAATAGGACTTTTCTTTTTATTCACTTCTTTAATAATAGATATTGGATTTCTTCTAAATGTTATAACATCTATAAAGTATTGCATAAATTTGTACGCACCACGATAATCCACCTGTATGCTTTCATATTCATTATAAATTGCAATTAATTCGCGAAATATGTCTTGATTTATCATCATAGAAAACGCATTAATTTTTCTTTTCTCAACACTTTCCTTGTTCAATAAAAGAGTGAATTCTCTATCGAGAGTCTCCATCAGCACTTTTAATGTAAACCCGTTCAAAGCCTTCTCTCTGCAAGCCTTCCCCATTTTTGCTAGCTGTGCACGATCCCC
>Ga0116166_1004116_pt1 | contig 10827 bp, 8 predicted proteins | sample AD_JPNMR2_MetaG_FD_89884 | JGI IMG/M metagenome (GOLD analysis project Ga0116166, IMG submission 89884) | Active sludge microbial communities of municipal wastewater-treating anaerobic digesters from Japan - AD_JPNMR2_MetaG | ecosystem: Engineered > Bioreactor > Anaerobic > Digestate | place...
CGACCGGATCAAGGTGAACGGGGCCATCGTCGAGGCGCGGCACGCGCGCGCCGAGCGCGTCTACCTCGCGGTGTACAAGCCCGACAACACGCTGACCACCACGCGCGACGTCGTGGAGGACGACTCCAACACCCGGCGCACGGTGCTCGACCTCGTGGACCACCCCGCCAAGTCCCGGCTCATCGTTGTGGGACGGCTCGGCTTCCACGCGACCGGGCTCGTGCTGCTCACCAACGACGGCGAACTGGCGCACCGGCTCTCGCACGCGAAGTTCGGCGTGACCAAGACGTACCGCATCGAGGTGCGTGGACGCCTGCACCGCGAGGCGCTCGCGTCGCTGCGCGACCGCTTCTGCCCGCGCGCCGCGCCGGCTCCGGAGTCGGAGGGGGCCGACGCCCCCAGTCCCCTGGAGCCCTTGCGGATCGTCCGCGAAAGCCCCGGGGGCACGACGCTCGAACTGGTCATGCGGGCCGGCGCCGGCGCCGACCCGCGGCGCATCAGCGAGCCCGGTCTTGCAGCGCCCGACCCGGACGACCCGGGCCCGATGTCCCAGCGTGAGCGGCTCGGACGCCTCAAGGGCACGTTCCGCGGGCGCGGCGCGGCCCAGCCGCCGGATTCCGCGGCGGAGGAGGACGTGCAGGAACTCTCCGGCCCCGCGGCGAGCGGCGGTGAACTGGCGCGCATGCTGCTCCGCATGGGCAACCCGGTGCGCAAACTCGAACGCATCGCGATCGGGCCACTGGAACTGCGGTTCCTGCGCCCCGGAGACGTCCGGCGTCTGACCAAGGAGGAAGTGGAGTCGCTGCGTGTCGCGGCGGGGCTGAGCCGACCGGCCTCCGGGGCCGCGCCGGCTTCCAAGCCGCCTCGGACCGGTGCGCAAAGAGGTGGCGGCGTGCGCACCGATCGCCAACGCGGCGCCGATGAGCGGCGCCCGCGAGGCCGACCGCCCAAGCCAAAGGCCCGGGGCGGCAGCGCGGAGCGTTCGCGTCCGGCGCGGCCTTCGCAACACGACGACATCGAAGAGTTCTGACCATGCCCACGTTCCTGAAGACCAAGCCCGCACCCGCGAACGGACTGGCGGGTACGTACCGCACGCTCCGCGACGCCGCGGCTCAGGCGCAGAGAGCGCGCGTTCCGCAGATGGCGGCGGCGCTGTCGTACAGAACGATTTTCGGGCTCCTCCCGGTCGTCATCGTCGGGCTCGTGCTGCTCAAGGCCTTCACCACGCCCAAGGACCTGGAGAATCTGATCAAGGCGGTGCTCGACCGGTCGGGCCTGACGGCGATCGTCATTGACGGTGGGAGCGACGACGCGGACCGCGGGAGGCGCTCGTTCCTGTCGAGATGGGGGCTGGAGGGCGAGTTCGGCCCGGCTCGGCTGGAACAGTCGCCCAACCGGCCCCCGGCCGATGAGGACGCTTCCGCGGACGCCCAGCATCGCTCCCCGGGCGAGGGTGCGCCCGGCGCCCCGACCGTCTCGGCTCCCGCTTCCGCGGCCGAGGTCTCGCCGGGCGCGCGGCGCTTGGAAGTCTGGATCCGCTCGCTGATCGATCGCGTGAACCAGATCTCGCTCCCGGCGCTGGGGTTGATCGGCATCGGCGCGCTTCTTTACGCGGCGGTGGGGATGCTGGTGGAGATCGAGCGCGCGTTTAACCAGATCTACCGCTCGCCGCGCGGGCGCTCGTGGAGCGGGCGCATCGTGCTCTACTGGACGCTCCTGACGCTCGGGCCGCTGGGGCTGTTCGCGACGTTTTATGTCGGCAACCAGGCCAAGGCGCTGACCGAGCACGTGGTCCTCCTGCTGCCGGGCATGTCGGGTGAGTGGGGCGTCACGCTCGTCGTCGCCATCGGCTACGTCATCACGGTGATGATCTCCGGGGCGGTGCTGCTGCTGCTCTACACCGCGGTCCCGAACGCCAAGGTTTCGTTCCGCGCCGCGATCATCGGCGCGCTGTGCGCCGCGGCGGCGCTCGAGGCGGGCAAGTGGGGCTTCCAGCAGTACCTGTCTTTCACGCGCGGCCAGTCGTACGTGCGCCTGTACGGCTCGATCGCGCTCTTCCCGCTGTTCCTGCTGTGGGTCTACGTCACGTGGGTTGTGGTGCTCATGGGGCTTCAGGTTTCGTACTTCCTGCAGCACCGCGGCAAGGCAAGCGTCATGAGCCTGCTCGTAGAGCCTTCGCCGGGCGGAACAGCGCCGGCGCTGGCCGTTCGCGTCATGACCGAACTGGCGCGACGGTTTGAGAAAAAGCAGGGCGAGCCGCCCCGTCTGGCCGAACTCGCCCGCGCCGTCGAACTGCCCGACACCGCCGTGGCGGCCTCGCTCGAACGCCTGACCCGTGCCGGCCTCACGCACCGGGTATCGCCGCCGCCCGAGGAGGGGCCCGACCCGGCGGCGGGCAACGCGCCCCGCGCCCTGCCGGCGCGTGCCCGGTTTGCGCTGTCGCGCGCACCCGAAGCGATCCGTGTCGCCGAGATCGTTCGCGCGGCGCTGGACGAGCCGCCGGAGGCCCAAGCCTCCGTCCCACCGGTCGGGCCCGGGTACGCACCGTCCACCCCCGCCATGCCCACTCCATTTGCGGGCCCGCCTGGCGACACGGTGGAACTGGCGGCCAGGCTGCGAGCCGCGCAGGTCCAGGCGGTCGGGGATTACACGCTCCGGGACCTCCTGCCGGCACAGGGCCGGGCCGGCGGGACCTGAGGCCCGGGGCCGGCCGACTCCCGCCCGGCAGTCCGGCCGCCGAGCGTGCACCCGGACGGGCTCTGACGCGTATCCTGATGTACGACAGGAGGTCCGACGATGCGGCTACAGGCAGACTTCGGGCGATGGGGTTCGGGCCGCGGCAGGCAAACCACGATCGTTGTGGCATTGCTGGCGCTGATGGCCTGCGCGTGCCTTCTGCCGGGGTGCTACAAGCGGGTGGTTCGGGCCAAGGGCCTTGGGGCGGACACCGTCGCGGTTTCCGAGCCCTACCAGGAGTCGAGCAAGATCGATGACTGGATGTTCGGCAAGGAAGAGCACCAGAGCAAGTCGCTCCTGAACCGGGGCAAGTAGCCGGCGGGGCCGGATCGAGGCGGTCGAGTGGGACCGCGGAAGGCCGGGGAGCGTGGGGTTCGATCGAGAACGGGCGGTTGGGGGGCACGAGGAACGCATGGGACTGGAAGCCGCACTACCCGCCGATTTCTTCGTCACCACGCAGCTCCAGCGCGTGATCAACTGGGCCCGGCGGAACTCGCTGTGGCCGATGCCGTTCGCGACGGCGTGCTGCGGCATTGAACTCATGGCGACCGCGAGTTCGCGCTACGACTTCGCGCGGTTCGGCATGGAGCGGATGGGCTTTTCGCCTCGCCAGGCCGACCTGCTCATCGTCGCCGGGCGCATCGCCGTCAAGTCGATGCCGGTCCTGCAGCGCGTATATATGCAGATGTCGGAGCCGAAGTGGGTCATCTCGATGGGCGCGTGCGCATCGACCGGCGGCGTTTTCGACACCTACGCGGTCGTGCAGGGTTGCGACCAGTTCATCCCGGTGGACGTGTACGTGCCCGGGTGTCCGCCGCGACCCGAGCAGTTGCTCGAAGGCGTGATGGCGATCCAGCGGCACATCGATCAGACGGGGATGCCGCCGACCGGTCCGAACGGGCGCCGCGTGCCGCTGGGCCTGGCGCTCGAGCCGAGCACCGCACCCCGGATGCAGCCGGTGACGGTCGGCGCGACGTAACGCCGGGTTCGATCTGTAACGTGTTTCGGGATTGCGCCGCGGCGGCCCGCGTTCCGGCGGGTGCTGTCCGGCGGGTGCTGCCCGGCGGGGTTGTACGCTGCACGCGGGTCTTGCGAATGACGGGCCCTTCGGGACGGGGCCCGGCGCGGCTCGGCGTGAACCGGCGGGGAAAGGCCGTCGATAACCCTCGGGTGAGGCGCGGAGTTGTTCCCATTCGATCGAACCTTCGGGACCGCCCCGGGCGGGGCGTGAGAAACCGCTCGCGCCGCGCCACCGCGCTAATCGCGATCCTCATCGCGCTCATCGTCGTGCAGGTCGCGGTCGCGGGGGTGGTGGTCCTGGGCGCGCGGGACCAGGACCTGACGATCCGGCGGTTGGAGGGCGCCAGGGCGATGTACGCCGCGGAGGGTGCCGCGAACATGGCCCTGCGCGAGTGGATGACGCAGACCGACGCCGACGGGGACGGCGGGATCGGAACGATCTCGAACAACAACAACGACGACGACGACCCGTCCCTGGGCTCGGGCAGCCCGGCGCGGTTCTGCGTGAGTTCGCGCGTCAGCGGTTCGAACAGGGTGCTCGTCGTCAAGTCGCGGTGCGGCTCGGCGGTGCGTCAGATCGAGATCACCGTCAGCGAATAAATCGCCTGAGCGACGCGACGTTTCTCCGCCCTGCCTTGCAGCGACGAACCGGAGTCAGGAGGCCGCTTGTGACACGACGATTGATCGCGGTGCGGGTGATCCTGCTGGGGGTGTGTGCGACGGCGATGCCGGGGCTCGCCCGCGATGCTCTGGCCGAGACGTACTACGTGCGCAAGTCCGGGAGCGACTCGGCCAGCGGCCTGACGCCGGCGACGGCGTGGGCGTCGATCACCAAGGCCGCGACGTCGATGATCGCCGGCGACACGGTCTACGTCGGCGCGGGCACGTATCAGACCGAGGTTGTGCCGGCGTCGTCGGGCACCTCGACCAATCCGATCCGCTACATCGCCGACACGACCGGGCAGAACACCGGCGATGCGGGCGCGGTCACGATCAGCACCTGGGGGTCGAGCCACGGGTTCGAACTCAAGAACCGCGACTACGTCGAGATCCGCGGGTTCTCGCTGCGGATCAGCGGCCAGTTCGCGATCCTGATCTCGTCCTCGATCGGCTGCAAGATCATCGGGTGCGACGCGTCGGGCTCGTCGAAGCCGGGCTTCGACATCGTCGGGTCCGAGGTCGAGATCGAAGGGTGCGTCGTGAAGAACCTGGGCGCGGCGGGGATCGAGATCGGGCCCAAAGGAGGGGTCCAGAGCAAGGTCACGATCCGCAACGTCTCGATCACCGGCGTCTCGGCGGAGTGCGTGAAGATCAAGAGCGACTCGACGGTCGTGATCGAGGACTCGACCTTTTACAACTATCCGACCATCGGGGTGTTGGTCGGGGGTCGGGCGCAGGCCACGGTCTCGCGCTGCACCTTCTACGGCGGGTCCACCGGCGTGCAGGCCTCGGGCGACAGTATCGCGGTCGACAACTGCCTGTTCTACAACATGGGCGGCGAGGCCCTGCATGTTCCCAACGGCTCCGGCGCCAAGCACCAGGCGACGTTCATCAACTGCACCGTTTCGAGCGTCAGCCGCGGGGTATTCAACGACGCCGGCACCTGTTACGTGATCAACAGCATCTTCAACAACTGCGGCGGGGGCGGGATCGTCGGGAGCGGCAAGGCCACGTACGACTACCACAACCTCTTCAACAACAACCAGCCGTCGGGGAATATCACCGAGTCCGTCGGGCGCGTGACGGGCGATCCGAAGTTCAAGTCCTGGAACGATTTTCACACACAGGACGGCTCGCCCGCGCGAGACGCCGGCACGCCGGTGGATGCGTTGATCACGCTCGACAAACTCAAGCGCCCGGCCAACGGGGCGTTCGACATCGGCTGCTACGAGTACGGGGCGACGTCGAGCGAGGCGCAGCCGCGCGTCTTCCGCTGGACGCAGGTTGCGCCGCAGTAGCCGGGTGTGTGACGGCGGCGCATGCCGGAAACACAGCGCCCGGTCTGCACGGACGACGGAGCGCGTCCCTGCAGACCGGGCGCTGGTTGGAAATCCGGAACCTCAGACCGTGATTACTTCTTGTCGTCCTTGACCTCGAACTCGGCGTCGATGACGTCGTCGGCCTTGCCGGCCTGGGCCGATGCACCGCCGGCGCCACCCGCAGCGGCTCCCCCGGCGTTGGCTCCGGCCTGCGCGGCGGTCGCCTCATAGATCGCCTTGCCCATCTCCATGCGGGCGGTCTCGAGGTTCTTGAGGGCGGCGTTGATCGCTGCGGCGTCCTCGGTCTTGAGTTTGTCCTCGAGGTTCGAGAGCGCCGACTCGATCTTGCCGCGCGCCTCGGCGGAGACCTTGGCGCCGTGCTCCTCCAGGTCCTTGCGGATCTGGATGACCGTCTGGTCGCCGCGGTTCTTGAGTTCGATCACCTCGCGGCGCTTCTTGTCCTCCTCGGCGTGCATCTCGGCGTCGCGCTTCATGCGCTCGATCTCGTCCTTGCTCAGGCCGCCCGAGTTGGTGATCTTGATATCGGCCTTCTTGCCGGTGCCCTTGTCGGTCGCGGTGACCGTGAGGATGCCGTTGGCGTCGAGGGCGAACTCGACCTCGATCTGCGGCAGGCCGCGCGGCGCCGGGGCGATGCCCGAGAGTTCGAACTGGCCGAGCGTGCGGTTGTCCTTGGCGAACTCGCGCTCACCCTGCAGGACGTGGATCTGCACGCTGGTCTGGTTGTCGCTCGCGGTGGAGAAGGTCTCCTTGCGGCTGGTGGGGATCGTCGTGTTCTTCTCGATGAGTTTGGTCATCACGCCGCCGAGCGTCTCGACGCCCAGGGAGAGCGGCGTCACGTCGAGCAGGAGGATGTTCTTGACGTCGCCCTGGAGCACGCCGCCCTGGATGGCGGCGCCGATGGCGACGACCTCGTCGGGGTTGACGCTCTTGTTGGGCTCCTTGCCGAAGAGTTCCTTGGCGATCTGCTGGGCCTTGGGCATGCGCGTCGAGCCGCCGACGAGCACGACCTCGTCGATCTTCGACGGGTCGAGTTTGGCGTCCTTGAGCGCCTGCAGGCACGGGGCCTTGAGGCGTTCGAACAGGTCGTTGGTCAGGCTCTCGAACTTGGCCCGCGTCACGCTCACCTGCAGGTGCTTGGGCCCGTTCTGGTCGGCCGTGATGAACGGCAGGTTGACCGAGGCCTCCTGCATGGTGGAGAGCTCGATCTTGGCCTTCTCGGCGGCCTCCTTGAGGCGCTGGAGGGCCATCGGGTCCTTGCGGATGTCGATGCCCTCTTTCTTGCGGAACTCCTCCGCGATGTAGTCGATGAGCCGCTGGTCCCAGTCGTCGCCGCCCAGGTGCGTGTCGCCGTTGGTCGCGAGCACCTCGAAGACGCCGTCGCCGATGTCGAGGATCGAGACGTCGAACGTACCACCGCCGAGGTCGAAGACCGCGATCTTCTCGTTCTTCTTCTTGTCGAGGCCGTACGCGAGGGCGGCGGCGGTCGGCTCGTTGATGATGCGCTCGACCTTCAGGCCGGCGATCTCGCCCGCGTCCTTGGTCGCCTGGCGCTGTGCGTCGTTGAAGTAGGCCGGCACGGTGATGACCGCACGGTCGACCTTCTCGCCGAGGTAGTCCTCGGCGGTCTTCTTGAGGTCCATCAGGATGAAGGCGGAGATCTGCTGGGGCGTGAACTCGCCCTGGTTGACTTTCACCTTCACGAAGTCGTCGGACGCGCCGACGATCGTGTAGGGAACCTTGCTCTCCTCGTTGCCGCTCTTGCCGTAGCCCGTATCGCCGCCGGAGGAGACCTCGGAGCGCCGGCGTCCCATGAAGCGCTTGATCGAGAAGATCGTGTTCTTGGGGTTGGTCACCTGCTGGTGCTTGGCGGGCTGGCCCACGAGGCGCTCGCCCTTATCGGTAAAGGCGACGACCGACGGCGTGGTGCGGCTGCCCGAGGCGTTGATGAGCACTTTGGGCGTGCCGCCTTCCATCACGGCGACGCACGAGTTGGTCGTTCCCAGGTCGATGCCGATGATCTTGGACATTGGGGTGAATCCTCCCTGCGGCCGGCCAGCGGCCGCGGTATCTGAGGCTACGGCAAGCGGAGTGCCAAGCCGACGAGCCGCGCGCGTGCGAGTTCCGCCCTTCAACCGGACAGTGCCGGGGCATAACAGGCTGCGGGGCCCGGGTGAGTCCGGCCTGAACCTGCCATTTTGACGGCCAACCCGGGGCTCGACCGGAACGCATCCGCCGCGGCGCGATTATCCTGAAACCATGAGGGTTTTTGTCGAGCGGTGATCGGCCCTCGCCGCCAGCCTAGCCGGAATCGCCTTGCCCGGCCTGGCCGGGTGTGCCCACCCGGGGTTCGAGGGCGCAAACGAGGGTTCGCCGGGGCGCAGCATCGCGTGGAAGTCCCAGGGTCCGTCTCTCGACACGGTCGTGATCTGCAGCCGCGACGCGGACCGGCTCGCCGAGTTCTATCGGAAGGGTCTGGGGTTGGAGTACGCCGACCAGCATCCGGGCCATCGCGGGTTCGTGGTGGGCCGGTGCTATCTGGGGATTGACGACGCGCCCCAGGAGGCCGGCGGCCCCGGCCCGGTCACGATCTGGGTCACCGTGGACGATCTGGACGCGGCGCTCCGCCGGCTGCAGGGTCTGGGCGCGAAGATCAAGACCGAGCCGACCGTGCGGGCGTGGGGAGCGCGACTCGCGTCGGTCTTCGACCCCGACCGCAATACGCTCGGCCTGTCGCAGCGTCGATAGCCGCCGAAGAGCCCCGGGCCCAGGGCGGAGCATCAGCCCGGCGGCATGGACTCGATCCGGCGAGTGAGATCGCGCACGGCCTTCTCGGCCTCGGCGCGGTAACGGCGCATTGCGCGTGCCTCCTGCGACCGCGTGCGTTCGAGAAACTTCTCGAGGTTGGCTCGGGCTTCCCTGAATCGCCCCCGCTGGTAGTACAGCGAGCCGAGGCGGTAGATGACCAACTGGCTTCCGTTGATCCACGAGCCATCAACCCGGGCGGCTTCGTGCTCGAGCATCGCCAGCGCCTCGTCCGCGCGGCCCTGCTTGTAGACGACCACCGAGAGTTTCTCGACCACCAGCGGCGAAAGGTCGGGCGAGATCTCCAGGCAGTGCCGGAGCAGTCGCTCGGACTCTTCGAGTTTCCCGAGCCGGCTGTACGCGACAGCGAGCACCGAGCGGTAGGGCGTCAGTTCGCCCTCCCTCGCGACGCGCGGCTTGAGCACGTGGATGATCTTTTCGAACATCAGCGCCGACTCTTCGGTGCGCCCCTGGTCCAGGAGCAGGTACGCGCGAAGCGGGCTGAGGTTGGAGGGATCGCGTGACCCCGAGTCGGCGCGGTCGATGAGTTCGGCGGCGCGGTCGAGGTCGCCGTCGTCGTAGGCGCACATGGCCAGCACGCCCAGGCACATGCCGCTGGTCGGAACATGCTCAAGCCCCCAGGCCCACGTCGTGCGGTTGTCCTTCCAGAGCGGCGTGAGACGGTGCGAGAAGACGGCCATCCCGCCGAGACTCGCGGCCATCGCCGCGCACGCGGCGACCCCGACGCCGCGGGCCAGCGCCGGGCGACGGATCGACCCGAGCCCGAGGGTCAGGGCGGGCACGCACGCGAAGAACAAGCCGATGAGCGGGACGTAGAGGTAGCGATCGTGCACGGGCTGATCGGGCGAGTAGGCCGCGATGTTCATCGCCGGCGCGAGCAGGCAGATGAACAGGGTGAGCCCGACGCGGGCGCAGAGCCGAGCATCGCCGGGCCAGAGCGACAACGCGGAGTCGCCTGCGCCCGACGGGGACGAACCGGACTTGGGCGCCGTCGCCGTCGGCGCCTTGAACCACCACCACGCCGCGAGAAGACCCAGGGCCGCCAGCGCCAGCACGGGCTTCCAGAACGCGGCCCAGGTCATCGAGCCGGGCCCGGCGACCTCGATGAGGTACACCGGCGAGATCCGCACCGGCCAGAGCGCCTGCGAGAGGTACCACCATGCGGCGCTGGGAACGCTCAGCACGACCTCACCCGGCGTGTAGGTCGGGTTGTGCATCATGAACTGGCCGAGAATCCGCAGTCGGATCACGAACCATGCGGCGCCGACCGCGAGCATGGCGCCCGGGAGCGGAGCGGCGCAACGAAGCCGATCCCAAAGGCGCTCCGGCGGCGTGGTGCGTCGATCCCACGGCACAAGGTGCCAGGAGAGGACGCCGACGGTGGGGATGAGCCCGACCGCCGCCTCCTTGCTCCCGAGCGCCAGGGCAAAGCACGCCAGGACGCCGGCACCGAGCGCCCACCTCGCGCGCGTTCCGGACGCTCGCAGGCACGCGACGGCCAGGCCCAGCGTCGCCAGCGAACAGACTCCCAGGATCAGGTCCGTTGATGCGCCGATCCAGGCGACGGACTCGACGCGCGTCGGGTGCACCGCGGCGATGCAGGCGATCGCGAGCGCCGCGACGATCCCGGCGCGCAGTGCGAGCGCCAGCCGATAGGCCAGGAGCACACAGACCGCGTGCAGCGCGATGTTGCCCGCGTGCCAGGGCTTCGGCGAGCCGACGCCGAAGGCCGCGCAGTTCAGGATGTTCCATCCGACGAACGTCGGACGCCAGTAGTTGCTCATCGGGCGTGCGAGCGGATCGCAGAACGACCAGACGTCGGTGGTCAGCGCCTGCGCATAAAACCTCGGCGATTGGATCAACCGATTGCGAACGACCTGGAAGTGGTCGTCCAGCAGCCACGAGTTCTCAAGCGACGGCCAGAACACCATCACCGCGAGCAGCACCGGGAGCAGCCCCACGAGCCAGACCGTCCCGCGGCGGACGCCTGCGCTCCGCGTTCGCTGCGCGGTGTACGCTCGTGTGCTCATGGGCAAGCGCTCCAGACCGACACCCGGTTCCCGCACGCCGCGCGAAAGCGCGGGGCGGCCTCACGCGCCGACAAAGCGAGCACCCACCTCCGCGCCCCCGACCTCGCGGGTCTTTGAGATGCCCGCACCCAGGGACCCCGGCGCGATGCCCTCCGACGTCCGGATTGCGCTCGACGCGATGGGGTTGGAGTTGGAGCCAAGGGAAGTCGAGCAGTTGC
>Ga0116166_1004118_pt1 | contig 10823 bp, 9 predicted proteins | sample AD_JPNMR2_MetaG_FD_89884 | JGI IMG/M metagenome (GOLD analysis project Ga0116166, IMG submission 89884) | Active sludge microbial communities of municipal wastewater-treating anaerobic digesters from Japan - AD_JPNMR2_MetaG | ecosystem: Engineered > Bioreactor > Anaerobic > Digestate | place...
CACCACCAGGTCGACACGCTCGCGTTCGATCAGCGCTTCGATCTCGCTCTCCTGCGCGCGCTTGGCCGCGGCGTCGCTGCCCGGCGGCAGCGGCAGGTGGTGGAAGGCGATGCCATAGCTGCGCGCCAGTTCGCCGAAGTCGGGGTGGTTGGACACGATGGCCGCGATGTCCACCTCGAGCTGGCCGCTGCGCCAGCGGAACAGCAGGTCGTTCAGGCAGTGCCCGTGCTGGCTGACCATCAGCAGCACACGCGCGCGCTGTGCCACCGGGTACAGCTGCAGCTGCATGCCGAACTGCGCCTGGGTGTGCGCGAACAGCGTGTGCAGTGCGGCGGTGTGGGCCAGGTGCGCCGGCGCGGCGAAGTGCACGCGCATGAAGAACAGCCCGGTGGCGTCGTCGCCCTGCAGGTCGCCGAACTGCTGCGAATCGATGATGTTGCAGCCGCCTTGGTACAGCAGCCCGGACACCGCATAGACGATGCCGGTGGCATCGCGGCACGACAGCGTCAGGATGTACTCGTGGTCGTTCGGCATGAGCGGCATTGTAGGGACGCGGCCGTGCCGCTCGCGCCGCGCGTACACTGCGCCGTTCGACTTCAAATTCCAATTCATCGCATGCCCCGGCCCGCGCCCCGTTCCGCCGCCCAGGGCCGCCCGACGCGGGGCGCGCCGCGCGCGCACGGCGAAGCGACGCGCTCGCACCTGCTGGACACCGCCGGCCAGGTCTTTGCCGAACGCGGCTTTGCCGGCACCACCAGCAAGGAGATCTGTGCGCGCGCCGGCACGCCGCTGGCGTCGGTGAACTACCACTTCGGCAGCCGCGATGCGCTGTACGAGGCGGTGCTGATCGAAGCGCACCGGCAGCTGATCGCGCTGGACGACATCGCGGCGCTGACACGCGAACTGGACGCGCCGCAGGACAAGCTGCGCGCCATCGTGAGCCACCTGGTGGCGCTGGCCACGCAGCCGTCCACGCCCTGGGGCTTTCGCGTGATGTTGCGCGAGTTCCTGTCGCCGTCGCCGGCGATCCCGGCGCTGATCGACAAGGCGCTGCGGCCGAAGGCGCGCTGGCTGCTCGGCCTGATGGCCGAGTTGCTGGGCCTGCCGCCGCAGCACGCGGCGGTGCAGCGCGGCGTGATGCTGTCGGTGCTGCCGTGCGTGGCCTTCATGGTGGCGCCGCGCGAGGTGCCGGCGCGGCTGCTGCCGAACGCGGCCAAGGACCGCGACGCGCTGGCCGCGGATTTCGTGTGCTTCGTGATGGCCGGGCTGGACGCGCTGGCGCAGGCCCACCGGCCGGGCGCGCGCCGGGCTCAGCCGCCGCCGACGCGCAGCGCCTTGTAGACCGCCACCAGCGCCAGGCCCTGCTGCGCGTGGCTGATCGCGGCCTCGCGCTCGGCGTCCAGCTGCGTGCGCTGCGCATCCAGCAGCGGCGTCTCGTCGCTCAGGCCGCGCTCGAAGCGCACGCGCGCCAGCACGAAGGCCTCGCCGCTGGCGGCCAGCTTGCGCTGCAGCTCGCCGCCACGCCGGCGCTCGGCCTCGTAGCGCGCCACCGCGGCGTCGACGTCGTGCCAGGCGGCGACCACGCTTTGGCGGAAGGCCACCGCCGCCTGCTGCAGCTGCAGCTCGCGTTGCGTCAGCGCGGCGCGGCGGCGGCCGCCGTCGAACAGCGGCAGGTCCAGCGCGGCGCCGAACCACCATTGCTGGCTGGGGCCGCTGCCGAAGGCCGACGAGCCCACCGCGACACTGCCGTAGCCGGCGCCGAGCATGATGCGCGGGTACAGCTCGGCCACCGCCACGCCCACCGACGCGGTGGCGGCATGCAGCCGCGCAGCGGCCGCGGCGATGTCGGGCCGCCGCGCCGCCAGCGTCGACGGCAGGCCCAGCGCCAGCGCTGGCCACGGCGCAGCCGGCGCGGGCGCAGCGAGCTGCGCCGCAAGATCGCCCGGCATGTCGCCGCACAGCAGTTCGATGCGCCGCCAGGCGCCGGCTTCGGCTTCGAGCAGCGGCGGCAGCCGCGCCGCCAGCTCGTCGACCACGCCGCGCTGGCGCAGCGCGGCGCTGGCATCGGCCAGGCCGTGGCGCTGCCGCGCCGACAACAGCGCCAGCAGCTCGGCCGCGCTGGCGCGCTGGCGCTCGAGCACGCCGATCTGCTGGCGCGCCGCCGCAAGCTCGAGCCAGGCGCGGGCCAGCTCGGCGTCGATGCTGCTGTGCAGGTCGGCCAGCAGCGCCGCGGCGGCGTCGGTGTCGGCATCGGCGGCCTCGATGCTGCGGCGCACGCGGCCCCACAGGTCAGGCTCCCACGACGCGTCGAAACCGGCCTGGTATTGCGTGTAGGGTGCGCCGATGATGTCCAGCGCCTGCTGCTGCGAAGCCGGCGGGAAGATTTCGAACACGCGCGTCGACGCGTCGGTCTGGCTCTGGCGCCGGCGCTGCGCCGCCGCGCCCACGCCCAGCGCAGGCGCGGCCCGGCTGGCCGCCACGTCGCGCTGCGTGCGTGCCTGCGCCAGTTGCAGCGCGGCGCCGGCGAGCTCGGCGTTGCGCTCGCGCGCGCGCTGCTGCAGCGCCTTCAGCGGCTCGCCGCCCAGCGCGCCCCAGGGGTCGGCCGGCAGCGCGGCGGCATCGGCGGCGGGCGGCGCCGCCAGCAGCGGCGAGCCGGCATGGCGCTGGGCATAGGTGGCCGGCGCGCCGGCGGCCAGCGGCGGCGCGGCGTAGTCGGGGCCGACGGTGGTGCAGGCGGCGCACAGTGCGGCGATGGCCAGGGCCACCGCATGGGGCATCGGGATCTTCATCGGCGCATCCTTCTGCGGACGGTTCTCATGCCGGTGGCTCCAGCGCGACGCACGGACCGGACACGTCGCGCAAGCGCCGCGGAACCGGCTTTGCCGGGCCGCCAGCGGTACCAGCAGGTGGACACTGCTGGCGCTCGTAGGCGAAGAACAGTCCGCAGGGGGTGGTTCATACCAAACGGTTGCGGAACAGCCAGGCCGCCAGCGGCAGCGTCGCGGCGGCCATCGCCAGCATCGGCACCAGGTCGGGCCACAGCGTCGCCAGGCCCACGCCTTCCAGGTAGACGCGGCGCACGAAGTCGATGCCGAAGCGCAGCGGGTTCACGTAGGTCGCCAACTGCAGCCCACGCGGCATGTTGGCCACCGGCGTGGCCAGGCCGGACAGCAGCATCATCGGCAGCAGCAGCACGAAGGCGAAGAACATCGCCTGCTGCATCGTCGCCGACAGCGCGCTGATCGCCAGCCCGATGCCCACGCCGGCCAGCATGAAGCTGACCAGCCCGACGTACAGCGCGGCCAGCGAGCCGGCCATCGGGATGCGGAACCACGCCAGCGCGACGCCGAGCACCAGCGTGGCCTGCACCAGCCCGATCAGCAGCGGCGGCAGCGCCTTGCCCACCATGATCTCGGCCGGCGTCATCGGCGTCACCAGCAGCTGGTCGAAGGTGCCCTGCTCGCGTTCGCGCGCCACCGACAGCGCGGTCAGCATCAGCGTTTGCAGCATGCTCAACGCGGCGATCAGCGCCGGCACGAAGTTCCAGCGCGTCTGCAGCTGCGGGTTGAACCAGGCGCGCGTCTCGATGCGCAGCGGCGCCGCCGCGCCCAGGCCGGCGCGCACGCGCTGCTCGGCGTTGAAGCTCTCGACGATGGTGCCCAGGTAGGCGGACGCGGTACCCGCGGTGGTGGAGTTGCGCGCGTCCAGGATCAGCTGCAGCGGCACCGTCTCGCCGCCGGCCAGGCCGGCCTCCAGCCGCTGCGGGATGTGCAGCACCATCAGCACCTTGCCGCGGTCGACCAGCGGCCCGATCTGCGGCACCGCGTCGAGGTTGGCCACGCGCTGGAACAGCGCGGTGCCGTCGATGCGCGCCAGCAGCGCGGCCGAGGTGGGGCTGCGGCTGGCATCGAGCACCGCGTAGGGCACGCGGCTCAGGTCGAAGGTGGCGGCATAGCCGAAGATCAGCGTCTGCATGATCGCCGGGCCGACCATGATGATGCGCGTGGCGCGGTCGCTGAGGATGGCGAGCAACTCCTTGCGCACCAGTGCGGCGACGCGGCGAAGCAGGGCCACCATGGCTTTCAGTCCAGCCGCTTCTTCGTCACCGCCAGTGCGGCGGCGAAGAACAGCAGCAAATAGCCCACCAGCAGCGCCGCCTCGGGCAGCACCAGCGACGGCACGTTGCCGGCCAGGAACAGCGTCTTCACCACGGTCATGAAGTGCGTCGCCGGCAGCAGGTTGCCGACGACCCACACCGGGGCCGGCACGTTGCGCAGGTCGAACAGGAAGCCCGACAGCATCAGCGCCGGCAGGAAGCTGGTGAGCAGCGCCACCTGGCTGGCGACGAACTGGTTGCGCGTGACCGACGAGATGAACAGCCCGATGCCCAGCGCCACCAGCAGGTACAGCACCGATACCGCCACCAGCAGCGCCAGCGAGCCCTGCAGCGGCACGCCGAACAGCCAGCGCGCCGCGGCCAGGCACATCAGGAAGCCGAGCATGCCGACGGCGAAATACGGCACCAGCTTGGCGAACAGGATCTCCGCCGGCCGCGCCGGCGTGACGAACAGCGCCTCGAGCGTGCCGCGCTCCCATTCGCGCGCCACCACCAGCGAGGTGAGGAAGGCGCCGACCAAGGTGATGATGATGACGATCAGCCCCGGCACCAGGTACCAGCTGCTGGTGTTGGCGCTGTTGAACCACAGCCGCGGCTGCAGCTGCACCGCGCCGGCGGCCGCGCTCGCGCCGCGGTGTGCGGCCGCGTCGGCGCGGCGCGCCGCGGCCTGCGCGAAGGCGCCGGCCACGTAGGACTGCACGGTGCGCGCGGTGGCCGCGTCGCTGCCGTGCAGCAGCAGCTGCACCACGGCGTCGCCGCCGGCCAGCCGCGCGCTGAAGTCGCCGGGGATGTTGACGATGGCCAGGACCTCGGCGTTGCGCATCAGCGCCTCGGCGGCGGGCATCGAATCGACCCAGCGCGGCGCCAGATACGGCGACAGCGCCAGCCCCGAGGCGGCGTCGCGCGCACCCGGCGACGTGTCCTGCAGCACCACCGCCACCGGCGCGTGCTGCACGTCCATCGACAGCCCATAGCCGAACAGCAGCGTCAGCAGCCCCGGCAGCACGATGCCCAGCGCCAGGTTGCTGCGGTCGCGCAGCAGCTGGCGCATTTCCTTGCGCACCAGCGCCAGCACACGGCGCAGCCTGTTCATGCGGCCTCTTGCAGCCCGCGGCGCGCGGCCTCGACCACGCCGATGAAGGCCTGCTCCATGGTCGTCGCCGCACCGCCGCCGCCGCCGGCCGAGGCGCGCACTTCGGCCGGCGTGCCCAGCGCCAGCACGCGCCCGGCGTCCTGGATCACGATGCGGTCGCAGTATTCGGCCTCCTCCATGAAATGCGTGGTCACCACCACCGTGGTGCCGGCGGCGGCCAGTGCGGTGATGCGCCGCCAGAAGGCGCGGCGCGCATGCGGGTCGGCGCCGCTGGTGGGTTCGTCCAGGAACAGGATCTCGGGTTCGTGCAGCAGCGCCGCCGCCATCGCCAGCCGCTGGCGGAAGCCCCCGGGCAGCTGGCCGCTGGGCAAACGCTTGACCTGCTGCAGATCGAATTCGGCATAGGCGCGCTGCAGCTGGCGCTGCAGCGCGGCGCCGGCCAGGCCGTAGGCGCCGGCGAAGAAGCGCAGGTTGTCTTCGACCGACAGGTTGGCGTAGAGCGCGAACTTCTGCGACACGTAGCCGATGTGGCGCCGCGCCGCGGCGCGCGCATGGCGCATGTCCACGCCGGCCACGCTCAAGCGCCCGCTGCTGGGCGGCAGCAGCCCGCACAGCATGCGGAAGGTGGTGGTCTTGCCGGCGCCGTTGGGGCCGAGCAGGCCGAAGACCTCGCCGCGCCGCACCTCGAAGCTGGTGTCGGCGACGGCGACGAAGTCGCCGAAGCGCCGCGTCAGGTGCTGCACGCTGATCACCGGGGCCGCGGGCTGCGCCGCGACCGCGGGCGCGGCGATGGCTGCGGCGGCGGCGCGCGGCGCCGTGTCGGCGGCGTCGAGCAGCAGCATGAAACCGTCCTCGAGCCGCGCCTGGACGCTGTGCGAGCGCGCCAGCGCGAGGCCCGCGCCGCCGCGGCGGATGAAGCGCACCGCGCCGGCCTCGGGCACCGCATCGACGACGCGCGCGCGGTCGTCGAGCAGCCGCGCCTGCAGCAGCCGCGGGGCTTCGCCCGCGGCCGGCTCGGCGACCTGCACCAGGCCGCTGGCGCGTTCGCGCAATTCGGCCGGCGTGCCGCCGGCCAGCAGCCGGCCTTCGCGCAGCAGGTAGACACGCGCGCAGCGCTCGGCCTCGTCGAGGTAGGCGGTGGCGACGAGCACGCTGACCTGCTCGCCCTGGATCAGCTGCTCGACGATCTGCCACAGCTCGCGCCGCGACAGCGGGTCGACGCCGACGGTGGGCTCGTCCAGCAGCAGCAGCTGCGGCGAGCGCACCAGCGTGCAGGCCAGGCCCAGCTTCTGCTTCATGCCGCCGGACAGCTTGCCGGCCAGGCGCGAGCGGAAGGGGTTCAGGTCGGTCATCTCCATCAGCCGTGCATAGCGGGCCTGGCGCACGGCGCGCGGCACGCCGTGCAGGTCGGCGTACAGGTCCAGGTTCTCCTGCACCGACAGGTCCTCGTACAGGCCGAAGCGCTGCGGCATGTAGCTGATGCGGTCCTGCACCGCCTGGGGGTCGCGCGCCACGTCCAGGCCCAGCACCTGCAGGCGGCCGCGGTCGGGCCGCAGCAGCCCGGCGGCCAGGCGGATGAAGGTGGTCTTGCCCGCGCCGTCGGGGCCGACCAGCGCGGTGATCGATCCGGCCGGCACCTCCAGCGACAGCTCGGCCAGCGCCGCGACCTTGGCCTTGGCGCCGGGCGCGGGGAAGTCCTTGCCCAGGCCCTGCGCCACGATCGCGCTTGCGCTCATGGAACAGCGATGCGCACCGTGGCCGGCATGCCCAGGCGCAGCGAGTCTTGCGGGTCGTCGACCTCGATGCGCACCTCGTAGACCAGGCTGCTGCGCAGCTCCTCGGTCTGCACCGTCTTCGGCGTGAATTCGGCCACCGAGGCGATGAAGCCGATGCGCCCGCTCAGCGGTTTGGCCGGCGCGCTGTCGGTGCGGACCTGCGCCGCCATGCCGGCGCGGATCTGCGACAGCCGCGGCTCGGGCACGAAGGCGCGCACCCACTTGGGCTGCATGATCGCCAGCGTGAACACCGGCCGCTGCGGCGAGGCCAGGTCGCCGGGTTCGAGCAGGCGCGCGCGCACGACGGCGGCGATCGGTGCGTGCAGGTCCGATTCCTCGAGCTGGCGTTCGGCCAGCGCCAGTTCGGCGCGTGCCGCGGCGAGTTGCGCCTCGGCCTGGGCGATGTCCTCGCGGCGCGGCCCGGCGACGGCCAGCGCCAGCGCCTTGTCGGCGCGCTCGCGCTGCGCCTGGGCCACCTTGCGCCGGGCGACGGCGGCGTCCAGGTCCTGCGGGGCGACGCCGCGCCCGGCGGTGTCGTCGCGCGCGGCCTGCAGCCGCGCCAGCTGCTGCGCCGCCAAGTCCGCGTCGGCCTGCGCCGCGGCGGCGGCGGCGCGCGCCTGTGCGACTTCCTCGGGCCGCGTGCCGGCCTGCAGCCGCTTCAGCGCTTGTTCGGCCACACCGATGTGCGCCTGGGCCTGCGCCACGCGCAACTGCGATGTGCGCCGGTCCAGCCGGCCCAACAGCTGGCCGGGGCTGACGCGCTCGCCCTCGTGCACCGTCAGCTCGGTGATGCGCTCGGCCGTGTTGAAGGCGAGCGCGACCTGTCGCTGGTCGACGTTGCCGTACAGCACCAGCGTGTGCGCGTCGTCGTCGGCCGCGCGGCGCTGCCACCCGACCCAGGCCAGTGCGGCAGCGCCCAGCAGCACGAGCGCGGCGGCGAGCGCGGCACGGCGCCGGGAGCGCGGCGCGGGCGGGGAAGCGGAGGTGTTCATCGCAGCAGGCTCGCAGTGCTCGGTGGGGCGGCGGCGGGGAGGCTCGACGCGATGCCGGATCATACGGCAATTGAAATTCAAATTTCAACTTGACCCGCCCGCGCGGGCGGCCGCCTGATGCCGACTTGCATTCGACACGAAGCATCGAATGGCCGCTCGCGGCGCAAAGCGGCCGTAGGCCGCTTTGCGCCGGCAGCGGGCGCGCTTCTTACTGCCTCGACCGCGGACTCGTCGCAGGCGGCGGGCAGCGCGGTCTCGAAGCGCGTGCCTGCGCCCGGACGGCGATATGCCAGCCGCTGCCCGCCCATCGGCACGACCCGAACGCGCAGCGGGCTCAGGCCGGTGCCCGGGCCCACGGCCGCCGCGCATGTACCCAGCATGCGCGGCGCGCAGCGGCAGCCCAGCCGCCGCGCCGCGCGCGTCAGTGCGCCGCTTGCAGCCTCTCGCCGGCCTTCAGCCGGTACTGCGTGCTGCAGTAGGGGCAGCGGCCTTCGCCGGTGGTGGCCACGTCGATGTAGACGCGCGGATGGCTGCTCCACAGCGGCATCTTCGGGTTCGGGCAGTAGACCACGCCCGGGCCCAGCAGCTCGGCGGCGCTGAGCTCGACCACGTCGACCGGCTTGCTCATGGCATGGGCCCCTTCGCTCGAAGCCTGCTCAGACCTTGGTCAGCCATGCGGCGTACTTCGGATTGCGCCCGTTGACGATGTCGAAGAAGGCGGCCTGGATCTTCTCGGTGATGGGGCCGCGCGCGCCGGCGCCCAGCGGCACGCGGTCGAGTTCGCGGATCGGCGTGACCTCGGCCGCGGTGCCGGTGAAGAAGGCCTCGTCGCTGATGTAGACCTCGTCGCGCGTGATGCGCTTTTCCTTCAGCGTCAGCCCCAGGTCGGAGCACACCGCGAAGATGGTGTCGCGCGTGATGCCGTTGAGCGCGCCGGCCGACAGGTCGGGCGTGTAGACCACGCCCTTCTTCACGATGAAGACGTTCTCGCCCGCGCCTTCGGAGACGAAGCCGGCGGAGTCGAGCAGCAGCGCTTCGTCGTAGCCGTCGTCGGTGGCCTCGGTATTGGCCAGGATCGAGTTGCTGTAGTTGCTCACCGCCTTGGCCTGCGTCATCGTGATGTTGACGTGGTGGCGCGTGTAGCTGCTGGTCTTGACGCGGATGCCGCGCTTCATGCCCTCTTCGCCCAGGTAGGCGCCCCAGGCCCAGGCCGCGACCATCAGGTGGATGCGGTTGCCCTTGGGGCTGACGCCGAGCTTCTCGTCGCCGATCCACACCAGCGGGCGCAGGTAGCAGCTGTCGAGCTTGTTGGCACGCACCACGTCGAGCTGCGCCTGTTCCACCTGTTCCAGGCTGAACGGGATCTTCATGCGCAGGATCTTGGCGCTGTTGAACAGCCGTTCGGTGTGCTCACGCAGCCGGAAGATCGCGGTGCCGCCCACGGTGTGGTAGGCCCGCACCCCTTCGAAGGCGCCGCAGCCGTAGTGCAGCGAGTGCGTCAGCACGTGGATCCTGGCGTCGCGCCATTCGATCAACTCGCCGTCCATCCAGATCTTGCCGTCGCGGTCGGACATCGACATGGTTACGCTCCTTTGCGCCGTGGGGGGGGGTGGACGGCGATTCTAGTTCGCGCCCGCCGGCGAGCGGTCCGTCTCGGCGGCGGCGCGGCCGAGTTCCCACGAGCGCAGCTTGCCGCGTTCGAACAGCAGGGCCACGCGCGCGCCACTGGCGTCGGCCCAGCCCCAGCGCTCGGGCGCGTCGCCGAGCCTGGTGCCCAGGCTGCGCGTGAGCGCCAGCACCTGCAGCAGCGTCATGCCGGCGTGCAGCTTGCTGTGCAGCATGACCGCGCTGGCCACATGGCCCACCGGCGCGCCCGACGCGTTCTTCAGCACTCGCAGCGAGCGGTTGAACTGCAGCAGCAGCCCGAACACGGCCACGGTGACGCCCAGCACCACGCCGCGCCAGCCCCAGCCTGCATAGCCGGCGGCGATCAGCAGCACGATCAGCACCCAGCCGACGATCGGATTCATGCCCTCGAGATCCCCCAGCGTCGCCTGCCCTGGCCAAGCCGGTTAAGTCAGCTCACGCACGACGTCGATGGCCTGCTCCACGCGTTCCACCGCGTGGAGGGTCAGACCTTCGATGGCCTTCTTCGGCGCATTGGCCTTGGGCACCACGGCCACGCTGAAGCCCAGCTTGGCGGCTTCCTTCAGCCGCTCCTGACCGCGCGGCGCCGGGCGCACTTCGCCGGCCAGGCCGACCTCGCCGAAAGCGACGAAGCCGCGCGGCAGCGCCTTGCCGCGCAGCGAGCCGTGGATCGCCAGCAGCACCGCCAGGTCGGCGGCGGGCTCGCTGATGCGTACGCCGCCCACGGCGTTGACGAACACGTCCTGGTCCGCACACGCCACGCCGGCGTGGCGGTGCAGCACCGCCAGCAGCATCGCCAGCCGGTCGCGCTCCAGCCCCACCGACAGCCGGCGCGGGCTGGGCCCGCCGGCATCCACCAGCGCCTGCACCTCCACCAGCAGCGGGCGCGTGCCTTCCAGCGTGACAAGCACGCAGCTGCCCGGCACCGGCTCGCCATGCGTGGACAAAAAGATCGCGCTCGGGTTGGCCACGCCCTTCAGGCCCCTTTCGGTCATGGCGAACACGCCGATCTCGTTGATCGCACCGAAGCGGTTCTTGATCGCGCGCACCAGGCGGAAGCTGCTGTGCGTGTCGCCCTCGAAGTACAGCACCGTGTCCACCATGTGCTCCAGCACGCGCGGGCCGGCCAGCGCGCCTTCTTTCGTCACATGGCCCACCAGCACGATCGCCGTGCCACCGGCCTTGGCCGCGCGCGTGAG
>Ga0116166_1004119_pt1 | contig 10820 bp, 7 predicted proteins | sample AD_JPNMR2_MetaG_FD_89884 | JGI IMG/M metagenome (GOLD analysis project Ga0116166, IMG submission 89884) | Active sludge microbial communities of municipal wastewater-treating anaerobic digesters from Japan - AD_JPNMR2_MetaG | ecosystem: Engineered > Bioreactor > Anaerobic > Digestate | place...
AGCTGATGCATCACTCTTTTTTATACTTAATGTAACAGTTCTTTCTTCTAATTCAATCAAAAGCTCTTTTAGAAGGTTTAATAATTTTGGATCTATGAATTTATTATTCTCTAAGATAAACTTTGCTGCTTTTACCTCTTGCCCTTCTTTAAATTCCTTAAGATCTTCTAAAAATCTAAAAATTTCATTTGCAGTAGCTCTCCATTTAAAGGAAAACTCTTTACAATCTATAATATTCCCAAAAAAAGGCTTTAATATTTCTGGAAGGTTAAGTTCTAACTTTCCATTAAGGTCTAAATTATCAAGATAATTTAGACTTATTCTTATCGTTCTGCATTCCGGAACATCAATTTTTAATTTACGAAGATTTCTAATAAATGCATCTGCTGCAGGTAAATACTTTGAACCTTGTTCAGGTAATGCTATAGCATTTGGATATAGACGTAATTCATTAATAAAAGGAACTGCTTTGCCAATTATAAATCCATTCGTGGTTTCATCTAACTGTTTATAACTCTCTCCAAATCTCTTATAGAATAAGTTTTTATTATTTTTGTTTAAAAAAAGCGGTACTCTCTCTATTTTATTATTAGCATCTAAAATATTTAAATAAAACGGTATATTGTATAAATCATTGATTAATCTAATTCTCTGAATGTCAATTTTTGTTTCATTAAGTGATTGATTATATGTTTCTATAAAAGCAGAAGTTTCTTTCATAAGGATATTAAAGAAAAAATTATTTAATCCAAAATTTCTTGGAGAAGAAAATATTGTACTTGATTTTAAAAGATTTAAATTAAATCTATCTCCTAAATCTTTATTTATAAATTTAAAAGCGAGAGTCTCAATATCTGTTATTGTAGATAATGGATTGATATTACTTTTTATGTAATTTATCAAATTATTGCTTCTGTTTATTATATCTTCCTTGTTTTCTGGCAGATAAGCCTGCTCTAATAATCCTTTAAGTAAATAGTCAAAATACAGTGATTTTAACACATCTTTTATGTTTGCATCACTAATCTGTATCGAAGAAAAAAGATAGTTTTGATCTTGTACTGGAACAACACCAAATTTACCAAATGATTTAGTAAAGATATAAAATATTTCTTGTTCCTTATGATCATTAAAAAATAATTTAAGAACATCATTTATCTTATATGTACTATCTTTATGCTCATTACTAATACCTAATTTGCTCGTGAAACCAGTAGCTGCAATCTTTTCTAAAAAGTCTTTATCAAGTTTTTCAACATATTCTATATATTTTTTTGAAATTGCTCTGACATTTATTCCATAATCCTTTAGCTGTGCTAATTCGAGGGCTGGAAAATAAAATAAACCATAAGAAGTATCAATATTTGTATATGTTGCTACTCCAGATGAGTTTGAGTAATCTTCAGTTATTAAATAATTGTTATCTTCTATGTTGCTATAATACAATAGATTTGGGTCGGGAGTGCCGATTTTTTCATCATGAATAAATGAAGTAAATGTGGTCTGGGTATTCTGTTCCTTTAGGGAAGTATATAAAGCAATATCAGTAATTAGTGCATCCCAAAATATATTTTGATCACCTTTAAATATAATATTAATATTTTCATTATCTAATAATTTCATAAACAAACTCATTAATTATAACTATTAATATTAGTTTTATAAAACAATTTAAAAATCAATGAATAAATTTTATTTAGAAGAATTCTTAGTATTCACAATAATTATTGTGCCAATTCATAAATATTAATTTATTTTTTTTGTTAAGTAAAAATTGATTTTAAGCTATAATATTTTTATAAGGTGAAATTGATAAGTGAAAACTGTTATTTGGGAATTGCTTGATAAAGATGATAATGGTATAAATTTTACTCCTTTTTTAGAGAGAGCTTCAAATGTACTTGATCTATCTATTGAAAGAGAAGAAGTTCTTTTAACTGTAGATACAACCAATTTAAATACTATTGATCAGAAAAGAAGTGTAATTAGTTTAATAAAAGATTTAGCATACATATTGAATAAAAACAAAATAAGTATTATTACTTCCCAAAATGATGAAATGATAAACTCTAATATTTTAGACAACGAAATTAAAGTTAGGTCTATTTTTGAAGATGGATTTTGCTTAGTGGAACATAAAAGAAAAATTGAAAATTTTAGTGATTATAAAACCCAAAAACCTTTTTTTCTATCAAAATACTATCTACCAAATAGCATTTTAGATGCAAAATTTATAGTTCCAATTAATATGTTTGATGCTTCTCCAATATTTGGCATTAAAGGTGTTGTTTCATCATTTTTCTGGTTCTTGCCAACTTATACAAGAAACGAAATTCTCATCCATGAAGGTATAATAAATCGTTCAACAGCTCTTTTAGAGGTATTTTCTGAGATTAATAAAAAAATTATTTTCTCCGTAAATTTATTATTGTGTAATACAAGTGTAGCTGTAATTTCAGAGGATAGTGTCGCAGCAGATGCTTTCACTTCAGCGCTTGCGGGAATAAAGGCTTTGTCAATTCCTATAACAAAAATTGCCAATAAACAAAAATTAGGTACAGGGGATATAATGAGGTTAATTGTTTCTGGTGAAAAGTTTAGTAAACCCGTTACATTTTTAAATAAAAGAGAAGTCAATAAATCTATTACAATTGATTCATCAAAATGTAATTTATGTATGAAATGTTTGGATGTTTGTCCTTTTGGAGCAATAGTTATCAACAAAGATAATTTATTAATAAGTAAAGATAAATGCAACAAATGTGCTTACTGTATAGAGGTTTGCCCATTGGAAGCTATAATGTAAAATGTTAGTGTTTTGTATAAAGAACAACATTGAATTTTTAGTATACTGATATTTGTTTTAAATTACTAAACAAATTATATGGGATAAAGAGGAGATTTATAGATGGAAAAGATATTAGTTATAAATCCAGGTTCAACATCAACTAAAATAGCAATTTATTTTGATAATTCTAAAATCTTTGAGACAAATATAGCGCACGATGCTGCTGAACTGAATAAGTTTGAAAGAATAGTTGATCAATGCGATTTTAGAAAAAAGCATATTTTAGATATTTTAGAAAAAGAAAATTATAAGATATCAGATTTTACAATTATTGTTGGAAGAGGAGGATTATTAAAACCTCTCTCTGCTGGCACTTATAGAATTGATGAAAATATGGTTTCTGATTTAAAGGCTTGCAAATATGGAGAACATGCTTCAAATCTTGGTGCGATAATAGCTTATGATTTATCAAAAACGTATAATATTCCAGCCTTTATTGCTGACCCAGTATCAGTCGATGAGTTTACTGAACTTGCAAGGCTAACAGGACTAAAAGATATTCAAAGAGTTTCTCTGGATCATCCATTAAATATTAGGGCAATACTTAGAAAATATTGTGAAGAAGAGAAGAAAAACTTTGAAAATTTATGTGCAGTTTGTGCTCATTTAGGTGGAGGAATTTCTGTTACCGCTTTTAAAGAGGGTAAATTGGTTGATGTAAGTAATCCTAATGAAGGAGGACCATTTTCCACAACAAGAGCAGGCAGTTTACCATCAATTGATATTGTTGAAATGTGTTATTCTAATATTTATGATATGACTAGTTTAAAAAAACTTCTTCTGACACAGGCTGGACTAGTCTCGTATTTAGGGACAAATGATTTAAAAGTTGCAATCAAAATGATGGATGAGGGAAATTCATATGCTAAGGATGTAGTAGATGCTCTTTGTTACCAGGTAAGTAAAGAAATAGGAGCAATGTCTTTAGCACTAAGAAAAAGACCAGAAGTTATTATATTGACTGGAGGAATGAGTAATTCTAAATATCTTGTTTCTGTAATTAAAGAACGAGTTTCTTTTATAGCTCCTCTTAAAGTTTATCCCGGGAGCGACGAAATGGAAGCACTTGCATATGCAGCATTAAATGCAAAAAGTGGCAAAGAAGAAATCAAATTATACTAAATTTATTAAGGAGGTAAGCATTAAGTGATACAAAATTTTATAGAAGCAAAAGCTAAAGTTAAGAGTTTTCCTAAAAGGAGAGTTGCTGTAGTTGGAGCTGGGGATATAGACGTAATAGAAGCTGTATTTGATGCTAAAAATGAAGGATTAATAGAACCAATTTTTATTGATTCTAAAGAGAAAATCTTAAAAGCAAATTCAGATAAATTCGACTTAAGCGGCATAGAAATAATCGATGAGAGAGAAAAAATTCCTCAGTGTCAGGCAGGGATAAAACTGGTTAAAGAAAATAGAGCAGAGATTTTAATGAAAGGTTTAATACCAACACCAATTCTATTTAAAGAAGTTTTAAATAAAGAAACTGGCTTAAGATTTGGTAAACTACTTACCCATATAGGAATTATAAAAACACCTAACTATCATAAGATGTTAATAATGACTGATGGTGGTATAGTAATTGCCCCAACACTCGATGATAAAATAGCAATTCTTGAAAACGCTTCAGTTGTAGCAAAAGCTCTTGAAATAGAGAAACCTAAAGTTGCTGTAATATCGGCAGTTGAGACTATTTCAACAAATATGCAGTCAACTGTTGATGCTGCAATTTTAACAAAAATGTATGAAAGGGGACAACTACCTGGCTTAATTATTGATGGGCCTTTAGCTATGGACAATGCAGTTTCTAAGGAAGCCGCTCAACATAAAGGTATAAAAAGCGAAGTTTCTGGAGATCCAGATATACTCCTTATGCCTAATATAGAATCAGGGAATATATTTTATAAAACACTTGTTTATCTTGGGGGTGGCGCTGATACAGCTGGTATAGTGATAGGGGCTAAAGTTCCGCTTGTTGTTCCTTCAAGATCTGATTCCCCTCAAAATAAGTTAAATTCTATAATAATGGCAAACCTCGTTTCTTATTCAATTTCGAATTAAAGTTAGGGGTATAAAAATGAGCGAAGAATTGATACTTGTGATAAATCCAGGTTCAACATCCACAAAAGTAGCTGTTTTTGGTGAAAATAAAGAGATTTTTAAAACAAATATTTCTCATAGTGCCGAGAAACTTAAAGAATATAAATCCATAGTTGACCAATACATTTTTCGTAAAGATGCAATAATTAAAATTATGAATGAGAATAATGTTAATTTTGATAGTATAAAGTGTATTGCAGCAAGGGGTGGCCTTCTTAAGCCTGGACCCTCAGGAGTTTATGCTGTCAATGAAAAAATGGTTTCTGATTTAAAAAATTGCAAATACGGAGAGCATGCATCAAATCTTGGTGCAATAATAGCTTATGATTTATCTAAAGATTATAATATTCCAGCCTTTATCGCTGACCCAGTAACAGTAGACGAAATGGATAAATTAGCAAAATTTACGGGACTAAAAGGTTTAGAAAGAAGAAGTATTTTTCATGCTCTAAACCAAAAGTATATCGCAAGAAAATTTTCTAAAGAGAATAATAAAAAATATGAAGACCTAAATCTTATTGTAGTTCATATGGGTGGTGGTATTTCAATAGGGGTTCATAAAAATGGTAGAGTAATTGATGTTAATAACGCATTAAATGGAGATGGTCCTTATTCACCAGAAAGGGCTGGCACATTACCTACTTTGAGTTTAGCTGGTATATGTTTTTCAAATAAATATACAAAAAGCGAAATGCTTAAAAATCTTGCTGGCAAGGGTGGTTTTGTATCTCAACTTGGAACTAATGATGCTAAAGAAGTAGAAAATAGTGCATTGAACGGAGACAGCAAAGCAAAACTAATTATCGATGGTATGATTTATCAAATTTCAAAAGGTATTGGTGAAGCAAGTACTGTTCTTGGTGGTAAAGTTGATGCAATAATCTTCACAGGTGGTATAGCAAAATCCGAATTTATTACTTCTGAAATAAAGAGTTATGTGGATTATATTGCCCCAATTTTTGTTTATCCTGGAGAAAATGAAATGGAAGCTCTTTCAGAGAATGTATTTAGGGTATTGAAGGGAGAGATAAAACCATCAATTTATGAATAAAAGTATATTCTTGTTTATTGGAAATATGGGTTCAGGAAAAAGTGAAGTTGCTATTAATTTTACTTTGAGACTCACAAAAGAAGGGAAAAGACCTGTAAAATTGCTTGATCTTGACCTAATAAAACCTTACATTAGGATTCGGGATATTTCCGAGAAACTCTTAAAAGCTGGTATTGACCTTATTGAACCATATGGCAACCTCAAAAACGCCGACATGCCAATTGTTCCAGGTAAAATTATGGATTATATTATGGATGATAGTTATGATCTTGTGTTGGATGTGGGTGGTGAAGAAAGAGGAGTCATAACTATTGCTCAATTTGCTAAACCGTTAAAAGAGAAAAATCTTGAAGTTAATTTAATAATTAATACTTTGAGACCATTTTCCAGATCAATTGAACAGATTATCTCGGTAATTAATTCTCTTGAGTACAATTCAAAACTTAAAATTACAGGTCTCGTTAGTAATACTCATCTTAGATTTGAATCAACAATAGAAGAAGCTTATAAAGGCTATGAGATAATTTCTTCCGTAAGCAGAGAACTAAATATCCCTATTAAATTTGTTTGTATTTGGGACAAATTATTAAACTCAAGTTCAAGTAATGAGATCCGAGATAAATTTAAAGGTCAGGATATCTTGCCGTTAAAGTTGTTTTTGACTTTTCCATGGGAATTAGATTCCTCAGTTTGAAGGAATATAAAAAAGAAATTCAACTCCTTGATCTAAATTTCTTGCTATTATTTCTCCCCCATGAAGTTTAACAATTTCCTCAACAATACTTAAACCAATCCCAAATCCTGGGATAGTATGTTGTTTTTTATTAGAGGATGCGAATGGAGAAAATATTTGTTCAAGAGAGTTTTCAGGAATTTTGGGGCCATTATTTTTAACCGAGAAATAATGTTTATTTTCTGATTTATAATATGATATTTCGATAACACCATCGTTTTTTAAATAATTTATTGAATTTATTATTAGATTGTCAAATACTTCCTTTAACCTTAGTGGGTCTGCATAAAATGATGAACTATCATCATCAATTTTTAAATTTAATTTAATATTCTTATCATTTACTCTCACTAAATTAGCTTCTAAGACTTCCTCTAATAATGTTTCAATATTAATAATTCTTTTTTCAAGAGTAATTCCTTTGAATTCGATACGTGATAGTTCCATCAAATTATTTAAAAGTAATACTAATTCATTGGATTGTCGCAATATTAGATCTGGTAAATTTTTCTTATCACTGTCCTTAACTCCATCAGAAAAAGTTAATTTAGTGGCCTCTGTTATAACAGTGATATAATTTCTTATATCATGGAGCATCTTTGCAAAAAATAGATCTCTTTTTTCTTTAATTTCGGATATTTCTTTGTTTGCCTGAGAAAGATTTTCCAAAAGCATTAAATTTTTTAGTATTATACTAATATTTAAAGTTAATTCATTGATGTAATCTAAAATCTCAGGATCTTCGATAAAAGATTCTTCTTTTACCCTTAAAAAAGCTAAACATAGTATTTCTTCTTTATGAAAAAGAGGGATTATTAAACCTATTTTTTTATTTTCTATAAATTCTTGCTCTTCGTGCGTAACTCCAGTAAATTCTGGATATATATCTATATAAGAGCTAAATATAGGCTTGTTGTTACTTTTGAAATATTCGATTAGCATGCTTCTTGTAGAAACTTGAAAACTTGAATTTTTAATATCTGGATCTATATAAAGGTTTTTAAGTCTATCATAGAGAAACAAATATAGACAATCGCAGCCAGTTATAAATTTGAGATCACTACTGAAAAGTTCTGCAAAAGAATTGATATTATCGCAGGTTAAGTATCTCTCAATGGAAGATTTGATTGATTTTTCTATGGAAGTGTGCTTTTTGAATAGATTTTTTTCTAAAGTCTTTTTAACCTGCTCGTAAATTAGAGTTGTAACAACTACTATTATAGCGATAAATAAGAGCATATGAAATAAATTATTGTTAGTTGTACTTAATTTAAATGTATTCTCAATAAAAGGAATTATAATAAATATTGAGATATATGTAATCAATACTGTAATTACAACTGTTAAAAAAATTGCCAAAATGTAGGTTGTTAGCTTTCTTGCAAACCTTCTTGTTTTTATAAACTTAAATCTGAAAATAGCATAAAGGATTAATAAAGAATTTATTAAATTAGATAGAATATCTATTGGGTAAGCACCCAAAATTGGGCTTAAGTTGGCAAGTGTGCCAGTCATAAGTATGAATGAACCTATAATTACATATTTTAAACCAATTTTTCTAAATAAATCTTCTTCTTTCCGGTAAGAAAGAAGAAGTGTAATAGCAGAAAGAATCATAATTGCATAATCTACCCCATATGCAACTAATATTAATCGACCAGGTTCATAAATAAAAGAGATTCCCTCAAACTCAGCTTGTGATACAATTAAACCTGAAATATTTAATATTTCTAAAAAGAAATATGCTAATGTATTAAAAATTACTAATTTATTTTGCTTAAGTGCATATTTACATGCAAAATCATAGTAAAGCATAGGTATTAAGAGAAGAGCCGAAACCATGAATCTATTCCAGAAGAGCGGTGTAAAGATAGGAGAGTTAAGGTGCATCATAAAGGAGCCAAAGCTCCAGACAATATTGGCAAGAATGTAGTAAGTTAAAGCTCTGTTTGTTCTATTTTTTTCAGTTCTAAGAAGAACCACAAAAATTATAAAAAAGCATATAGATGTTAAAAGAGGAACTATGCTTGTTATATCAGTAATCATTTCTTGGGATCTTCTTTAACAATTTCCAAAAATTTATTCATTAATGTTGTTGATGGATTCATGTGTGGTATGGATATTGGTTCATCTACGTTTGATTGAATAAACTTTTTAAACTTTGAGAATGTTCCAGGCGGCACAAGAGTGACCTTAAGAGGCTTTTTGCCAATCATCTGTTCATAATCTCTATAATCATGGTCCAACTCTTTTAATGCATTATGAACTAAATCTTCAATATTTGGTTCAGAAAGTGAATTGTCTATCATTTCAATATAAATGTGAAGAAAAGCTTCACCTTCTTTTTTGCTAATTTCTTTAATTGCTAACCAATCCTTTAATTGTAATTTTGTATTTATAAGACTTTGTAAAATTGTTCTTTCTGTTAATCTTGTAAAACCAGCAATATCTATTACATCCTCAGTTCTATTTTCAAAACTTATTTGTGGAAGGTTTATTTTAGCCTCAATATCACTATTCCCCAAGACTCTTATTATATCTCCTATTCTATACCGAATGAAAGCTCCACCATTTAGAGATGTTATAACAATTTCATATAGTTTACCTGGTTCAAGTTCATTTATTAAAACAGTTTTCGGTAAATAACTTGGATTTATTAAGTTTTTTTCATGTTCTTCCCAGGGAATAAATTCAAGGAAATTTGTGTAAGGCACAAAAGTCATTCCTTTTCTGTTCCATGCTTGGAATGCAGTTATACCTATTTCTGTGCCACCATAAATCTCTAATGGTTTTTTGCCCCAGAGATACTCAATTTTATCGGCATAAAGGGAGGAATCTATACCTCCGCAAATTATTCCTGATAAATTCCAGATGTCACGTGGTAAAATATTTCGTCTGAGCATCATGCTCTTTAAAAAAGCCTGACTGAGAAGGAGAAATTTCTTTGGTTGTTTTAAAAGAGTTGAAAGTTTCAATGTTTTTAGATAATTGGGAAAACTATTTCCTACTTTAACAAGAACACTTGCAACACCAAAAAAATAATCAATTCCCTTTTGAAAACCGAGCTCAAAACCCTCTAAGTTTCTTTCTTCAAAAGACAATTTTTGGGCAATTTCATAATGTGGCATGTAGTCAAATTCATACTCATACTTTAGTCCATATGGAATAGTACCAGTTATATATGGAAGAGGAGCCATACCATAAAGAAATTGTTTTCCATACCCAAACTTAAATTTTCCTCTACCATAAGCGGTGGACATTATTACTGCACCAAGAAACGCTCTTGCATTATTAAGAACCATTCTGTATGGATAAGGTGCCCATTTTTCATCATATTCTCCTGGTTTACCAGTGGTCATTGCCCAATAGAGAGGTTTCTCAGGTAAAGCTGCTTCATCTTTTTTATCTAAAATTCCCAAATAATCAGAGTATGTAGTCAGAGAAACTTTATTTCTGAATTCTGAAATGGATTCTGGTATGAAACTCCCTAAGAATTTTTTCCCAAGCTTTGATGAATTAAGCAACTTTAATTGTTCAAGAAGAAGTACTTCTTGGATTTTCATAAACATAGAAATATCTAAATCTATGAATCCGCAATACCTATTCCATAAATCTATGAACCTATCCTGTCTTAATAACTCTGTAGCATTTAACATATAATTTTTTATTATTATAGTAATTTTTTAATATTGTTATAGTTTACAAACATTTTCAAATTAATAAATCTTATATATATTATTTCTATTTAACATCTCTTTGTATTACTGCCACAACACAAGCATGAAAATATTGTCTATAATCCCTTTGTGTGCCTTTTATATAACTGACAATTAAAACTCTTTACCAAATATAATTTTGGATAAATTATTTTCTGAGGAATAAAAAAAGCACTGGATTCCCAATCAAGTTGGGGATGACAAGTTACTTGATCCTTGATAAAAGATTTCAAGGATGACAGTGGGTATGCTTTCGAGGATGACAGTAGTGGTCATTCCCGCGACCTATTTCTGTCATTCCCGCGAAAGCGGGAATCCAGGAAGTATTTTTTGTTATTCTGTGCTTGATGCGGAATCCAGGAAGTATCTCTTTTA
>Ga0116166_1004129_pt1 | contig 10807 bp, 10 predicted proteins | sample AD_JPNMR2_MetaG_FD_89884 | JGI IMG/M metagenome (GOLD analysis project Ga0116166, IMG submission 89884) | Active sludge microbial communities of municipal wastewater-treating anaerobic digesters from Japan - AD_JPNMR2_MetaG | ecosystem: Engineered > Bioreactor > Anaerobic > Digestate | place...
CGAAGTCTCGACGGGCACGGGCTGTCGTGCGTCTTTCTTCTACCTGAACCGGTCGGCTCCTAGGCGCGCGGCAACGCCAGCGCTGCATCGAGCGCACGCTCGAAGCTGGCCACCGTGCGATCCGCGTTCTGCAGCTTGTCCAGGCCGAACAGGCCGATGCGGAAGGTCTTGAAGTCCGCGCCTTCGTCGCAGGCCAGCGGCACGCCGGCGGCGATCTGCAGGCCCTGCCGGATGAAGGCCTGGGTGTTCTGGAAGTCGTCGCGATCGGTGTAGCTGACGATCACGCACGGCGCCTGGAAGCCCTGGGCGGCGACGCTCGGGATGCCGCGCGCTTCGAGCAGCGCGCGCACGCGCTGGCCGATCGCCTGCTGTGCCACCTTGGCCGCCGCGAAGCCCAGCGCCGCCGTTTCCTGCATCGCGTCGCGCAGGTGGGCCAGGCCGTCGGTGGGCAGCGTCGCGTGGTAGGCGATCTTGCCCTGCTCGTGCGTCTCCATGATCGACAGCCACTTCTTCAGGTCCATCGAGAAGCTGCTGCTGGTGGTGGCGTCGATGCGTGCGCGCGCCTCGTCGCCCAGCATCACCAGCCCGGCGCAGGGCGTGCTGCTCCAGCCCTTCTGCGGCGCACTGACCAGGATGTCGACGCCGGTGGCGCGCATGTCCACCCACATCGCGCCCGAGGCCACGCAGTCCAGCACGAACAGCCCGCCGTGCGCGTGCACCGCGCCGGCCACCGCGCGCAGGTAGTCGTCGGGCAGGATCATGCCGGCCGATGTCTCGACGTGCGGCGCGAACACCACATCGGGCTGTTCCCGGCGGATGGCCGCCACCACTTCGTCGATCGGCGCGGGCGAGAACGGCGCCGTCGGCCCGCCGGCCGCCAGCCGGCGCGCCTTCAGCACGGTGGTGGCTGCGGGGATGGCGCCGGTGTCGAAGATCTGGCTCCAGCGGTAGCTGAACCAGCCGTTGCGGATCACCAGCACCTTCTTGCCCTGCGCGAACTGCCGCGCCACCGCCTCCATGCCGAAGCTGCCGCTGCCGGGCACGACGATGGCCGAGCGCGCGCCGTACACCTGCTTCAGCGTGGCCGACACCTGCTGCATCACGCGCTGGAAGCGCTGCGCCATGTGGTTCAGCGCGCGGTCGGTGTAGACCACCGAGTATTCGAGCAGGCCGTCGGGGTCGACGTGGTTCAACAGTGCGGGCATGGGGCTTCCTGTGTGGCAACGGTTCGGGCGGCGAGGTTAGCAGCGCCACGCGGTCGAGGCGCCCCGCACGGCGGCAAGAGTGCATGCCGCTGCCTAGAATGGGCCGCACCCCCCGCAGATGCAGGATGCCCGATGGACACTCGCACCCTTCCGTGGCCGATGCGCCTGCAGCGGCTGCGCGACCAGCTCGAGCAGCACGGCGTGCACGCGCTGCTGGTACCCAGCAGCGACCCGCACCTGTCGGAATACCTGCCGCCGCGCTGGCAGGCGCGGCAGTGGCTGTGCGGCTTCACCGGCTCGATGGGCACGCTGGTGGTGGCGCGCGACCGCGCCGCGCTGTTCGCCGACGCCCGCTACTGGGTGCAGGCCGAAGCGCAGCTGGCCGGCAGCGGCGTCGAACTGGTGCGCATCGCCTCGGCCGCGTCCACCGCCCATCTGGACTGGCTGGTCGAGCAGCTGCCGCACGGCGGCGTGGCCGCGGTCGACGCCCAGGTGCTGGGGCTGGCCGCGGCGCAGACGCTGAAGTCGCGGCTGGCGGCTGCCGGCATCGCGCTGCGCACCGCGCCCGACCTGCTGGATGCGGCCTGGCCCGAGCGCCCCGCGCTGCCGCTGCAGCCGGTGTATGCGCACCGTGAACCGCACGCCACGCAGCCGCGCAGCGCCCGGCTGGCACGCGTGCGCGAGGCGATGGCGCGCCACGGCGCCACGCATCATTTCGTGTCCACGCTGGACGACATCGCGTGGACCACCAACCTGCGCGGCAGCGACGTCGCCTACAACCCGGTCTTCCTGGCGCACCTGCTGCTGGAGCCTGCCGGAGCGCGGCTGTTCGTGGTGCAGGCCAAGGTCGGCGAGGCGCTGCGCGACGAACTGGCCGCCGACGGCATCCGGCTCGCCCCCTACGACGGTGCGGCCGCGGCGCTGGCGGCGCTGGGCGGCGGCGATGTGCTGCTGCTCGACCCGAAGCGCATCACGCTGGGCTTTCGCGAACAGGTCGGTGCCGGCTGCCGCGTGGTCGAAGCGATCAACCCGAGCACGCTGCTGAAGAGCCGCAAGAGCGAGGCCGAAGCCGCCTTCGTCCGCCAGACGATGATCGAGGACGGCGCCGCGATGTGCGAGTTCTACGCCGGCTTCGAAGCCGCGCTGTCCAACGGCGAACGCCTGAGCGAACTCGACATCGACGAGCGGCTGAGCGCCGCGCGCGCCAAGCGAGCGGGCTTCGTCGGCCTGAGCTTTCCGACCATCGCCGGCTGGATGGCCAACGGCGCGATGCCGCACTACCGCGCCACGCGCGAGTCCTTTGCAGCCATCGAAGGCGACGGGCTGCTGCTGATCGACTCGGGTGCGCAGTACCTGGGCGGCACCACCGACGTCACGCGAGTGTGGGGCATCGGACAGGTCAGCCCGGCGATGCAGCGCGACGTCACGCGGGTGCTCGAGGGCATGATGGCCTTGAGCCGCACGCGCTTTGCGCGCGGCACGCCCGCGCCGATGCTCGACGCCATCGCGCGCGCGCCGCTGTGGCAACAGGGGCTGGACTTCGGCCACGGCACCGGCCACGGCGTGGGCTACTTCCTGAACGTGCACGAAGGCCCGCAGAGCATCAGCCGCACCGTGCCCGACGCGCACATGGGCATGGAGCCGGGCATGATCACCTCGATCGAACCCGGCGTGTACCGCCCCGGCCAGTGGGGCGTGCGCATCGAGAACCTGGTGCTGAACGTGCCGGCAGCCACGCCCGAGGGCGATGCCTTCGCCGAGATGCTCGAATTCGAAACCCTGACGCTGTGCCCGATCGACACGCGCTGCATCGACCGCTCGCTGTTGCGGCAGGACCAGATCGACTGGCTCAACGGCTATCACGCGATGGTGCTCGAGCGGCTGGCGCCGCGCGTCACCGGCGCGGCGCTGGACTGGCTGCAGCGGCGCTGCCGGCCGATCTGAAGCCACACGCCGATGCACGCGCTGGGCATCGACCTGGGCGGCACCAAGATCGAGGCGATGCTGCTGTCGCCGCAGGACGGCGAGCGCTGGCGTACGCGCATCGCCACGCCGGCGGGTGACTACGAAGCCACCTTGCAAGCCATCGCCGCGCTGGTGGCGCAGGCGCGCGAGATGGCGGCCGGGCCTTGCAGCATCGGCCTGGGCACCCCGGGCAGCCTGACGCCGCAGGGGTGGGTCAAGAACGCCAACTCGACCTGCCTGAACGGCCGCTCGCTGCAAGCCGACCTCGAAGCGCGGCTCGGCCAGCCGGTGTGCATCGCCAACGACGCCAACTGCCTGGCTTTGTCCGAAGCCAGCGACGGCGCCGGCGCCGGCGCGGCGGTGGTGTTCGCGGCGATCCTGGGTACCGGGGTGGGCGCCGGCATCGCGGTGCACGGCCGCGTGCTGGCCGGCCCCAACGGGCTGGCCGGCGAATGGGGCCACAACCCGTTGCCGTGGGGTGAGCCGGGCGAGGACCCGCTGTTCGACTGCTGGTGCGGCCGGCGCGGCTGCATCGAGACGCTGCTCAGCGGGCCCGGCATGGCGCGCGAACACCGGCACCGTGGTGGCGCCGCGGGGTCGGCCGAGCAGATCGCCACCGCGGCCGCGCACGGCGACGTGGCCTGCCAGGCCACGCTGCAACGCCATGCGTCGCGGCTGGCGCGTGCGCTGGCCAGCGTGATCAACCTGCTCGACCCCGATGTGATCGTGCTGGCCGGCGGGCTGTCGCGCATCGCGACGTTGTACGAGCAGGTGCCGCGGCTGTGGCGCCGCTGGGTGTTCACGGGCGGTTGCCGGGACGCCGTGCGCACGCGGCTGGTGCCCAGCCGGCACGGCGATGCCTCGGGCGTGCGCGGCGCCGCAGCGCTGAGCTTCAGCAAGGGGCCCGCGCCATGGACAAGGTGATCCACGTGCTGTGGCGCGGTGCCCCAGGCGAGCGCAGCGGCGACGGCAGCGCCTTGCGCGGCGCGCTGGCGCAGAGGCTGCTCGAGCTGGGGGCCGCGGCCGTGCACGTCAACGTCTGCGACGACGCGGCGCAAGGTGCCGCGCCCACCTTCCTGTACGTGCAGAACGTGGTCAGCCGCGTGCTGAGCTTGGATGCCCCGCCGTATGGCGCGATCGTCGAAGAAGCTTTCCCGCCCGCGGCCTTCGGCCACCTGCGCGCCTTCTACGACGCCGTCGCAGACGAAGACGGGTTTGCGCGCCACCAGGCGGCGATGGCCAAGAGCTGCCCGCGCTGCATCGCCGGAACGAGTCGAGCAACAGCAATGGAAGTCGCAGAGGAAGCAGCCCCAGCACGAGAAGACCTCATGCCAGGGGGCAAAGCGTCATGAGCCTGCGCCTTCGCGCGATCACGAACGATGACCTGCCGCTCATCGAGCAATGGCTGCATGCGGATCACGTGCGTACCCCTTGGGGCGATCCCGGCGCGAACCTGCGGCTGCTGAGCGAGCCGCCAGCCGAAGGAAATTGGCGGGCCATGATCGAGGCGGATGGCCATGAAGTCGGGATCGTGCTGTGGCAGCACCCCACACGCGAGGAGCTCGACGCCGCCGGCCTTGCCGACATTCCGGCGAGCGTGATCGACATCGACATCATGATCGGCGAGTTCGACGCGCTGGGACAGGGGCTGGGGTCGGAGGCGATAAGCCTGGTCGCCGAGGCCGCGTTGTCCGACCCAACGGTGCCGTTCGTGATGGCGTGCGCCCGGCTGGACAATCTGGCCTCGCAGCGGGCTTTCGCCAAGGCCGGCTTCCGCAAGGACAGGGAATTCGACGACGTCCCGAACGGGCTGCACGTGCTCATGGTGCGTCACCGTCAGCAAGGGCAGGTTGCATGAACCAACCCGGACCTCGCTTCTGGGAGATCTTTCTCGAGGTTTACGAAAACCTGCCGCGTCAGGGGCCCGGCAACCGCACCTGTGCCGCGAGAGCCCTGGGTCTGTGCCGCGAACTTCGAGCATCCCCTGCGATCCTCGACTTGGGGTGCGGTGTCGGGGGACAAACCCTCCAGCTCGCCGAACTGACGTCAGGTTCCATCGTGGCCATCGACAGCCATGCGCCGAGCATCGAACGGCTGAAGGCGGCTGTTGCAGAGCGTGGGCTTTCGCAACGCGTCAATGCCGTTGTTGGGAATATGGCCCGCCCGGGGCAGCCGCCGGGGGTTTTCGACCTCATCTGGTCGGAAGGCGCGCTCTACAACATCGGGCTTCGGGACGCCCTTCGCGTTTGCCATGGCTTGCTGCGACCCGGCGGCTATCTGGCGTTCACCGATGCGATTTGGCGCCGGAAGAACCCGCCGCCCGCGGTCAAGGCCGGGTTCGACAGCGATTACCCGACCATGGGATGGCTGGATGACGATATTGCAGTGATCCAGGACTGCGGGTTTGAACTCGTCGGACACTTCACGCTGCCGGATGAGGCATGGTGGGACGATTTCTATGCGCCCATGGAAGCGCGCATCACCGAGTTGCGCGGCAAATACTTCGGCGATGCCGAAGCCTTGGCCCTACTTGACCAACTCGCCGAGGAGCCCGAGATGCACCGCCACTATTCGGAGTTCTATGCCTATCAGTTCTTCGTGGCACGCCGCCCCTTTGAAACGCCAGGCGCAAGATGGAACGAAGCACTGGAACAAGGCGCTGCAGCGGACGCGGACAAGCCGCGCCGCTGAACTTTGCCGTTGAACCCAACCTGAGCCGGACAGGCCGGAACCAAACAGGGGAGCAGCCTCGCTGCATCGCAGCGCGCAACGAAGCGGGGGCGGCGATGGAACTGTGCACGGCGAGGTACGCGCAGAACCTGACGGGCGTGCTGTCGTGCTGCGAGCGCATCGCCATCAACGGCACGTTGTCCGGCGCATGCTTCGCCGCTGGCATGACGAGCTTGCTGCGCGCGCGGCGTGCGCAGCGGCGGCTGCCCGCAGTGCGCGCTGCCGCTGCGCGAGCGCATTCGCGCCAACGCGCAGGCACTGGCCGCCAGGCATGGGGCGGCGATCGAGCCCATCGCCAAGGCCCACATCAGGAAGGAAGACGTGGCCGCCAAGGTGCGGGGGGCTTGGTCGACGGCCACGCGGCTCTGACTGGCCAGCCACGGTCGGCAACAAGTGCGCTGACGCGGCAAACGTTGTCGGCGCTGCGCAGCAGACATGCAAACTGCGCGCAGGGCATGATCGCGATTCCCCTGTCACCATGGGTCCGCCGATGCCCACCCTGTTCGAAAAGCTGCTGTCGGGCGAACTGCCCTGCGCCAAGGTCTACGAGGACGAGCACGTCTTCGCCTTCATGGACGCGGGCCAGGTCAACGACGGCCATGTGATCGTCGCCACCAAGGCGCCGCGCGAAACCCTGCTGGACTGCAGCGACGACGAAGCCGCGGCGTTGATGCGCGCGGCGCGGCGCATCGCGATCGCGCTGCAGGCGGCATTCGCGCCCGAGGGCATCACCGTGCTGCAGGCCAACCGGCCGGCCGGCTGGCAAACCGTGCCGCACCTGCATCTGCACGTGCTGCCGCGCCACGGCGGCGACGGCGTCGAGCTGGTGTGGCCGCGCAAGGAGCCCGGCATCGAGCGGCTGCGCGAACTGGCGGCGCGCCTGCGCGTGTGAGCCCGCCGGTGATCGCGACGGTGCGCGCCAGCGCGGCCGCGGCGCCAAGGGCGAGCGCTTGAGCGCCCTGCCCGCCGCCGCCGCACCCGCCGACCGCGCCGGCTGGCGCGGCTCGGCGGCGTTGATCGCGCCGCTGGCCTGGCCGGTGTTCGTCGCGCAGCTGGCGGTGATCGCCTTCGGCACCGTCGACACCTTGCTGGTGGCGCGCCATTCGGCGCTGGACCTGGCGGCGCTCGCGCTGGGTTCGGCCGCGTACATCACGGTGTTCATCGGCTTCATGGGCGTGGTGGTGGCGGCCGGGCCGATCGTCGGCCAGTTCTTCGGCGCCGGCCAGCGGCACGAAGCCGGCCACCAGTTGCACCAGGCGGTGTGGCTGGCGCTGGGGCTGGCGCTGCTGGGCAGCACGCTGCTGGTGTTTCCGCGGCCCTTCCTGGCGCTGGCGCAGGCGACCCCCGAGGTCGAGGCCAAGGTGCGCGGCTACCTGCTGGCCCTGGCCTTCGCGCTGCCGGCGGCGCTGCTGTTCGCGGCCTACCGCGGCTTCAACATCGCGGTGTCGCGCCCCAAGGCGGTGATGGCGATCCAGCTCGCCGGGCTGGGGCTGAAGCTGCCGCTGTCGGCGGCGCTGGTGTTCGGTGTGCCGGCGTTGGGCCTGGGCCCGCTGGGCGTGCTCGGCTGCGGCATCGCCACCGCCGTGGCGATGTGGCTGCAGGTGCTGGCGGGGCTGTGGCTGCTGGCGCGCGACCGCTTCTATGCGCCGTTCGCGCTGGGCACGCGGCTGCGCGCGCCCGACCGCCGCGCCATCGCCGCGCAGCTGCGCCTGGGCCTGCCGATGGGGGCGTCGATCCTGATCGAGGTCAGCGGCTTTTCGTTCATGGCGATCTTCATCGCGCGCCTGGGCGCCACGCCGGTGGCCGGCCACCAGCTGGCGGCCAACCTGGTGTCGGTGCTGTTCATGCTGCCGCTGGCGCTGGCCAACGCCACCGCCACGCTGGTGGCGCAGCGTGTGGGCGCGCGCGATGCGCGCGGTGCGCGGCGCATCGGCTGGCACGGGCTGCAGATCGGCGTGGCGCTGGGGCTGGCGGTGGGCGCGCTGGTGTTCTGGCAGCGCGGCGCGATCGTGCGGCTGTACACCGGCGATGCGGCGGTGATCGCCGCGGCGCTGCCGCTGCTGGCCTGGGTGGCGCTGTTCCACACCGCCGACGCCGCGCAGTGCGTGGCTTCGTTCGTGCTGCGCGCCTGGCGCATCGCCACGCTGCCGATGCTGATCTTCGCGCTGTCGCTGGGCGGCGTGGGGCTGGGTGGCGGTTATGTGCTGGCCTTCGACCTCACCGGGTCGACGCCGCCGGCGCTGCGCGGTGCGCGCGGTTTCTGGGCCGCCAGCACCGCCGGGCTGGTGCTGGCGGCGCTGGCGCTGTCGCTGCTGCTGGCGCGGGTGTTGCGGCGGCAAGCGCGGCGCGACGCGCCGGCCCACGCTACGCCGCCGGCTCGAGGCCAGCCGCGGCCGGCAAGCCCGCCGGCAGGCGCAGGCTGAAGCAGCTGCCGCCGCCTTCGCGCGGCTCGCAAGCCACGCTGCCGCCGTGCGCCTGCGCGATCTGGCGCACCAGCGCCAGGCCGAGGCCGACGCCGCCGTCGTGCTCGGCGTGGCCGGGCGCACGGAAGAAGGCCTCGAAGATGCGCTCGCGGTAGGCCTCGGGCACGCCGGGGCCGCGGTCGCACACGCTGATTTCGGCCCGGCCGTCGGGCGCGCTGCGCACCTGCAGCTCGATGCTGCCGGCGCCGTAGCGCTGCGCGTTTTCCAGCAGGTTGCGCAGCGCGCGGCGCAGCAGCCGCTCGTCGCCGCGCAGCTGCAGCGGCTCGCCGCCGACCTCGGCTTGCACCCGCGCGCCCTCTTCGGCGGCCAGCCCCAGCAGTTCGACGTCGTCGCGGCGCAGGCTGGCCGCGCCGGCGTCCAGCCGGCTGGCCAGCAGCACCTCGTCGACCAGCGCATCGAGCTCGCCGATATTGGCGTGGATCTCGCGCTGCAGGCCCTCGTGTTGTGCGGCCGGCGCGTCCTCGAGCATCGCCACCGCCATCTTCAGCCGCGCCAGCGGCGAGCGCAGCTCGTGGCTGGCATTGGCCAGCAGGCTGCGGTGCGAGCGCAGCAGCGCCTCGATGCGCGCGGCCGCGCGGTTGAAGCTGGCGCCCAGCGCCGCGACCTCGTCGCGCCCGTCCTCGGACACCCGCTGGTGCAGCGCGCCGGCGCCGAAGGCCTCGACCCCGTGCTGCAGCGCTTTCAGCCGCTTGGTCAGGCGGCGCACCACCGGCCAGGCCCCCGCGGCCACGGCGACGAACAGCACCAGCAGCAGCGCCGCCAGGCCCACGCCGCCGGGCGGCAGCAGCCACGGCCAGGCCGGGGCGCCGGGCATGCCGGGCGGGCCCAGACGCGGCCCGCGTTCGTCGGGCCCGGGCCCAGGCCCAGGTCCGACACGGCCCGGCAGCGCGTGCGGCGGCGGCCGCCACAGCCACAGCGTGCGCCCGTCGTCCAGCCGCACCGCATACGCGCCGCGCGCCGCGCCGGCCGCGGCTTCGCCTTCGCGCCGCGCGAAGGCCTCGGAACTGCCGATGCGCTGGCCCAGCGCATCGTCCAACGCCAGCGGCAGGCGCAGCCTTTGCGCCCAGTCGTTCAGCGCCGCCGCCTGCTCGGCGTGCGGCGCGTGCGCATCGGGCAGCGCGCGCTGCAGCAGTTCGGCCCAGGCCTGCGCGCGCTGCGGCACCGAGCTGGCGACGCGCTCGCGCTCGTGCTCGAAGTGGCGCTGCACCAGCCAGCCCGAGGCCAGCGCGAACAGCGCCAGCGCCAGCAGCACGGTCAGGTAGATGCGCAGGGTCAGCGAACGCACCGCGCCGCTCTCCTTCGGTCTGTTGCGTCTATTGGGTCTTGGCGAACACGTAGCCGGCGCCGCGCACGGTGAGCACGCGCTGCGGCGACTTCGGGTCGTCCTCGATCACGGCGCGGATGCGCGAGATGTGCACGTCGATGCTGCGGTCGAAGGCGTCCATCGGGTGGCCGCGCAGCGCGTCCATGATGCGGTCGCGCGACAGCACGCGCCCGGCGCTGCGCGCCAGCACCACCAGCAGCTCGAACTGGTGGCTGGTCAGGTCGCACAGCTGGCCGTCCAGCCGCGCCTGGCGCGCACCCAGGTCGATCTCGAGGCGGCCGAAGCGCAGCACCTCGGCCGCGGCGTCGTCGGGCGAGGCGCGGCGCAGCAGCGCCTTGATGCGCGCCAGCAGCTCGCGCGGCTCGAAGGGCTTGGGCAGGTAGTCGTCGGCGCCCAGCTCGAGGCCGACGATGCGGTCCATCGGCTCGCCGCGCGCGGTCAGCATCAGCAGCGGCAGCCGGCGCAGCCGCGCGTCGGCACGCAGCTCGCGCGTCAGCTCCAGGCCGTCGCCGTCGGGCAGCATCAGGTCCAGCAGCAGCGCGTCGTAGGCGCCGCGCGCCAGGCGTTCGCGCCCGGCGGCCAGCGACGGCGCGCAATCGACCTCGAAGCCGTGGCCGCGCAGGTAGTCGCCCACCATTGCGGCCAGCCGCGCGTCGTCGTCGATCAGCAGCAGCCGCTCGTTCATCGCTCGCCGCTGCGGCCGCAGCCGCCGCCGCTGTTGCCGCGGGCCATGCTCAACTGCGCGGCGTGTCGACGCTGCGCCGCTCGCGCTGGTGGCGCTGCATCATGTCGCGGCGCTGCTGCATGTAGTCGCTCATCTGCTTGCGCTGCTCGGGCGTGAGCACGCGGCTGATCTCGAGCATGGCGGCGGTCATGCGCTTGCTGAGCGCATCGTGCTGGGCCAGCTGCTTCTGGCGCAACGCCTCGACCGCGTTGGCGTCCACCGTGGGCTGCGCGAACAGCTTCATCGCCTCGTCGCGCAGCTCGCGGCCCGCTTCGCGCTGCTTGCGCATGTCGTCGGCGCTGGCCTGGACGATCTTCTGGATCTGCGTGCGCTGCTCGGGCGTGGCGTTCACGCGGTCGCTGGTCAGCGCGCACAG
>Ga0116166_1004135_pt1 | contig 10794 bp, 10 predicted proteins | sample AD_JPNMR2_MetaG_FD_89884 | JGI IMG/M metagenome (GOLD analysis project Ga0116166, IMG submission 89884) | Active sludge microbial communities of municipal wastewater-treating anaerobic digesters from Japan - AD_JPNMR2_MetaG | ecosystem: Engineered > Bioreactor > Anaerobic > Digestate | place...
AGGTTGTCTGGCTGATATAACAAAACAATTCTCATCTGCAAGATTCACGACACTTATTATGTTAATTGCTCCTGATTCTGATTTGACCTCTAATTTTGTATAAAAAGGATCGTAATAGACATTTTTTATCATTGATGATGTTATGTCCGGCAAATAAAATGAGTCAAAGAGGGTTGTTTGATTATCTCTATTGGAAAAATTTCTTGAACGAAAGTCTTTTCTTCTAAACGCATTGGGTTTATAAACAAATTCCATTTCACATCTGTCTGTTAAACATAACAAAGTCAACCTATTGCCACAACGATTTTGAAGTATAATATTATGAATACCTTCTTCAATCATTGGTTCTCTATAAAAAGTTTTCATGTTAACTCCATAGATATAGGAAACTATTAATCTTAAAATAAAAACAGCAAAATCATTTTCTCTTAAGTTAATTAAAAATTTCTAAAAGTAATAAAAAATAAAAATCTGTCCTCTAAAATAGATTTTCTTTTGCATAATTAACGGCATTTGCAAATATTTTTATCCCATCACCCTCTTTTTTAATAATCCCTGAAAGTTTTTTCCTTATCCAATCAGGTTCATTATAAGGCGATAAGAAAGCCTCTGGATGTGGCATCAATCCAAAAATTCTACCTGTTTCATCACAGATTCCTGCAATATTATTTATAGACCCATTCGGATTATATGGGAAAGCTGCATTGGTATCTAAAGCCTCATCACAATATTGCAAACAATAAAGATTTTTTTGCATAATTTCACTGATTATAGCAGGTTCAGCGACAAATTTGCCTTCCCCATGTCGTACTGGCATTTTTATACTAACAATATCTTTCGTAAATACGCAGGGTGAATTTTGATTTCCCTTCATAAAAACCCAGTCATCTCTAAAAAGCCCACTATCATTGTGTATTAACGCTGCTTGTTGTTCAAAATATTTTTTCCCTAATGCAGGCAATAGCCCCAATCTCGTCATTGTCTGAAAACCATTGCAAATGCCAATAATCAATTTACCTTCGTTTATAAACTTAATAATTTGTTTCTGAATTCTAAATTTAAGTCTATTGGCAAGAACAGTTCCAGCTCCCAAATGATCTCCAAATGAAAATCCTCCTATGAAGGCAAATATATGAAATCTTTCAAGAATATTTTCTTTCTCAAGAATATCATTAAGGTGAAGTTTTTCAGATTTAGCACCACAATATTCAAATGCAATGCCTGTTTCCTCTTCACAGTTCAAACCATAACCTGTCATAATTAATACGTTTACTTTCTTTTTTATTTTTTTTCCTGGCATATTATTCCATATTTTTTTCTTGTATTATTTTGCTGAACAATATATTTAAGTAAAAAAAAATCAACTCATGTTAAAGATAATATAGAAATATAAATATGAAATTTTCTAGTCTGTTAATTGTAATTACACTTATTTTAGTTTCTTGTAATAGATCATCTACTCAAAATAGTTTAACGGTATTTTCTGCAGCAGCTATGACTCCAGTCCTTGAAGAAATCAGAAAGAGTAATTCAAATAATTTAAACATTCTTGTTGAGTTTAGTGGTTCACAGGTTGCTTGCAGAAAAATTGCTGAATTTGGAAGGCAGGCTGATTTAATTATTTCCGCAGACAAAAATCTTTTTGAACTTATATTAAAAAATCATGTGTCTTTTCGTATTGACTTTGCTTGTGATGAAGTAGTACTTGGAGTGGGGCGTTTTGCGAAATTCGCAGATAAAGCAGAAAAAGATCCTTTTCTGACAATTTTAAATGAGGATGTAAAACTTGCGAGAGTTAATGAGAATCTTGCTCCAATTGGATATATGACTCTTTTTTCGTGTATGTTGCAGAGAGACTCAATAAAGAAAAATTAGGGCTTTTGGATGCCCTTAAGAAAAAATCAAATTACATTACAGATGATGTTATGTCACTTATTCCATATTTAAAGACAGGGCAGGTTGATTATTGTTTTATTTTTAAGTCAGCCTGCATTGCAAATGATATAAGATTCATATCTTTACCGAAATCATGTAACTTATCTAACCTGAAAACAGACTATTCTTGTGTAGAACTTGTTGATATACCAAAAAAAGGACTTTCATTAAAAGGAGGTCCAGCTCTATTTTCCCTTTCAATACCTGATGAGTCTAAGAAAAAAGCAGAGGCAGTACAGCTTATAAAATCACTGTGCTCTGCAGAACTCCTTTATGAAAAAGGTTTTACACCTTTAAATCCTCCCAGATTTTTTGGAGATTTTTCTCTATATAAAGAATATTTTGCAAATTTCGCAGAATATAAAGGAAAATATTTTTAATCAAAAAATCATATTTTTTGTCAATTGCATTTTTCATACTTAGTCATATCTTAGATACATTTTCATATTTAAAATCAAAAAAGGGAGAAAATAATATGAAATTAAAGCCAATTTCAGTACAATTGTATTCTGTGAGAGAAGAGGCGAAGAATGATTTTGTTGGAGTCTTGAAAAAGATTGCAAAAATCGGTTATAAAGGGGTTGAACCTGCAGGTTTTCACAACTTAAAGCCAGCTGAATTTCGCAAAATAGTTGAAGATCTTGGAATGCAAATATCTTCAAGTCATGGTCCATGGGCAAATCCTAATAATCTTAACGAGGTAATAGATACGGCAAAAATTCTTGGAATTGATCTTGTATCATCAGGTTATGGTACAGAGGAATTTAAAAACCTTGATGCTATAAAAAGGACAGCAGATACAGTTAATGGTATGGTAGAAGTTTTAAGTAAAGCTGGTATTACACTTTTTCTTCACAATCACTGGTGGGAATTTTGTAGAGTTAATGGGCGAATTGCTTATGATATTTTTGCCGAGCTTTGTCCTGATGTGAAATTTGAGATTGATACTTATTGGGCAGCAAATTTTGGTGAAAATGATCCAGCAGAACAAGTTGCGAAATTCGCAAAAAGAACAGTTTTATTGCATATCAAGGATGGGCCTCTTGAAAAAGATAAAGCAATGGTGGCAGTAGGTAAAGGTAAAATGAATTTTAAAAAAGTGATTCCGGCTGCAGATCCAAAAGTTCTGAGATGGCTTGTAGTAGAGCTTGATAAATGTGATACAGATATGATGGAAGCAATTGAGCAGAGTTACAAATATCTTGTAGAAAATAAACTTGGTTATGGAAATAAGTAAAAAAGAAGAACAGAAAGGGAATTATTTTATATGAAAATTGGAATTATAGGATGTGGTAATATTAGCAATACTTATCTCAAAAATGCAGCTAAGTTTAAGGACATAGAGCTTGTTGCATGTGCCGATATTAAAATGGAAGCTGCTCAAAAGAAAGCAGAAGAATTTAATATAAAAGCTTTATCTGTAGATGAGATATTGTCCGATAGCGAAATAGAACTTATTGTTAATTTAACTGTTCCACAAGCTCATACTGAGGTTAATTTAGCCGCCTTAAAAGCGGGGAAGCATGTTTATTGTGAGAAACCTTTTGCTCTAGACCTCGATGATGCTTCAAAAATAGTTGAGCTTGCAAAGAAGAAAAAATTGAGAGTCGGTTCTGCTCCGGATACATTTCTTGGGGCTGGATATCAAACTTGTCGTAAAATCATCGATGATGGAAAGATAGGAAAGCCTATTGCAGGTACAGTAGTTATGTTAAGTCGAGGACCTGAAAAATGGCATCCAAATGCCCCAATATTTTATCAAAAAGGCGCAGGGCCTATGTTTGATATAGGTCCTTATTATGTTACCGCTCTTGTCAGTTTATTGGGACCGGCTAAATCTGTTATTGGATATACTTCACGAGCTTTCAATGAGAGGATTGGAGGAGCAGGCCCTTATGCTGGAAAAAAATTTAAAGTTGATGCTTATACCCATTATTCAGGTTCAATTGAATTTCACAATGGCGCATTAATAAACCTTGCTGTGAGCTTTGATATATACAGAGGAGCTCATAATCCGATAGAAATTTATGGAACAGAAGGCAGTATTATCTGTCCTGATCCTAATACTTTTGGGGGGCCTGTGAAACTTTATCAACCGTGGATGAAGGATTGGGTAGAATGCAATCTTAGCGGAAGATATTCTGAAAATAGCAGAATACTTGGAGCAGCCGATATGGCATCAGCCATAAAAAACAAGAGATTACACCGTTGTTCTGATCTTCTTGCCAGGCATGTTCTTGAAATAATGCTTGCTTTTGAAGAAAGCTCAAAGAGTGGAGAAAAATATATTCTAAAAAGCAAATGTGACATTCCAGTTCCTATGGATTCATCATTAGCAGAAGGAGTTTTAGACTAAGAAGTGAGCACTATCAAGAGATATCATTCAAATCCAATTCTCACAGCAAAGGATGTCCCATATCATGCAACGCTCGTTTTTAATGCGGGCGTTGCAAAATATCAAGGACAATATGTGATGGTATTCAGAAATGATTATGGTCGTTGGGGGGATACTAAGTTTGATGGGACTAATTTAGGTCTTGCTTTTAGTTCTGATGGTATTAAGTGGAAAGTTCAACCTGAGCCATGTTGGCAATGGAACGACCAGGAGGTAAGAAGAGTTTATGATCCAAGAATTACAGTAATTGAAGGAAAATGTTATCTTTGTTTTGCGGTAGATACTAATCACGGAGTGTGTGGTGGTATTGCAGTTACCGAAGATTTCCAAAAATTTAAAATCAAAAGTTTATCAGTTCCAGATAATAGAAACATGGTTTTATTTCCTGAAAAAATAAGCGGGAAATACTGGAGATTAGAACGGCCTTTTCCTGTTTATAGTAGAGGCGGGAAGGATCGTTTTGATATATGGGGTTCGGCTTCTCCTGACCTTGTGTATTGGGGAGAATCAAGGCTTGTTCTTGCTGTTGAGCAATTTCCCATATGTAATGACAAAATAGGACCTGGCTCGCCACCTGTCAAAACTCCGTATGGTTGGCTTGCGGCAATTCATATTGTAGACAGAGATGAATCTCGTGGAAAAAATGGTTGGGAAAACACCTGGAAGAAGCGCTATTCAATGGGATTGGCGCTTTTTGATATAAAAGATCCATTGAAAGTAATAGGATATTCCAGAGAACCGGTATTGATTCCAGAAGCCGAATATGAAGTATCTGGTTTTGCAGACTTATCTCCAGGATTTAGGAATAATGTTATATTCCCGGGGGGAATGATACTGGAAGACAATGGAGAGGTAAAAATCTATTATGGTTCGGCTGACTCATATATATGTCTGGCTACAGCAGATCTTTCAGATCTCATAAAATTATGTAGAAAGACTATTTGAGTTTTCTGAAAAAGTCTTCTTTATTTTTTAAGAAATCTCTTGAAATATTATGTGATGGCTTGAAAGTATCAAGTGGAAACGATTGGCTAATTATTTTTCTTCCTTGTTGAAGTGAGCTGATAATTCCGGAAGCCATTCCTTGAGCGATAATATTTCCTATAGCTGTCGCCTCCACAGGACCTGCTATAACTTCTTTTTCCATTAAATCAGCAGCATTTTGCATTAAAAGTCTATTCTGGCAGCCACCTCCAATTATATGAATTTTTTCAAATTTTGTTCTGCATATCTTTTCAAGCTCCAGAATTTTCACTCTGAAACACATTCCGAGAGAGTCAAGTACACATCTTATGATGGAGTGGTCATCTTTTATCATTCCCTGTCCACTTTCATAACAATATTTTTTTATGAGATCTGGCATATTACATGGACTCAGGAAAATATTATTTGATGGATTTATGAGATATTTGAGAGGTTCTGCTTTTTCGCCCATTTCAACCATTTGAGAATAAGAATATTTTTTTCCTTCCGAGTCCCATATCCTTTTGCACTCCTGGAGAAGCCACAGCCCAGTGATATTTGTAAGGAATCTGATTTTTCCGTTAAGGCCACCTTCATTTGTGTAATTAGCTCTTTGACTTTCTTCATTTAAAAGAGGTTTATCAATTTCTGTTCCGAGTAATGCCCACGTTCCGCAACTTATATATGCAAAATGTTCATTTCCTATTGAAGGCACAGCAGCTACAGCTGAAGCTGTATCGTGGCTGCCAACATGGAAAAATGGAATATTTTCACAGTCAAGTTCTTTGCGAATTTCGCAAGATAAGTTTCCTGCTGAAGAACATGGTTGAGAAATATTTGGGAATAGAGTCTTTGGCAAAGAGAGTTTAGTTATTATATCTTGATCCCAATTTTTCTTTATGGCATTTAGTATTCCAGTTGTACTTGCATTGGTATATTCGCAGGAAACTTTCCCCGTAAAAAGATATGATAAAGCATCGGGCATCATAAGCACGGTGCCGTCCATGTCTTCAGGATGCATTTGTTTATGAACATAGAGCTGAAAGATTGTATTAAGGATCATAAATTGTATTCCAGTTTTGCGATATAACTCATCTGGAGAAATAAGTTCATATACTTTTTTTTCTGCTCCTTCTGTTCGTTTATCTCTGTAATGATATGGATTTCTTGCAAGTTTACCATTAGGTTTGACTATTGCATAATCAACCCCCCATGTATCTATTCCGACGCCTGAAATATTTGATACTGTTTTTAGTGCTTTGCGTAACCCTGTTTTAAGTTCGTAAAAGAGTTTTTCTATATCCCAGTAAAGAGCCCCATCTTTTTCTAATGGTCCATTAGGAAATCGATGAATTTCTGAGATTTCGACTTTTTCATCAGAAATCTTTCCTATTATTGCTCTGCCACTGGATGCTCCCAGGTCAAAAGCAAGAAATGTTTTTTCCATCATTTATCTCCATTTTATTTTATATTTTCTAGTAGAACAACAGCCATTGCAGCAATACCTTCTTCACGTCCTACAAAACCAAGCTTTTCTGTAGTAGTTGCTTTTACCGATATACAATTTTCCGAAATTTTCAAGACAGAAGAAATATTTTTTCTCATCTCTGAAAAATATGGAAAAAGTTTTGGTCTCTCAGCGAGAATAATAGTGTCAATGTTACAGATCCGCCAGTTTGCGAAAATCGCAAGACCATGTAGCATTTCAAGAAGTTTTAAACTATTTGCATTGCTATATTTTGGGTCATTATTAGGAAAATGAATACCAATGTCACCTGCGGCTAAAGCCCCAAGTAATGCGTCCATTATCGCATGAATCAGGACATCAGCATCGCTATGCCCATTGAGCCCTTTGCCGAAAGGAATTTTTACTCCTCCTAAAATTAGGTCCCTATTTTCAGAAAAGGGGTGAACATCAAAGCCATTTCCAATTCTTAGCATTATGAGCTCCTTTAGGAATCAAGAATAAGAAATAAAGCATTTTTATTCAAAATATCAAATGGACTTTTTTTGAAAAGTCATTGAGGTTGAAAGTTTCATGATAAAATGCGTGATTTACTCAAATTTTGCTCTTGTGCTATAATAAAATCGTAAATTGTCTATTTTATACCAGGAATGAAAAAGATATTGTCTAAATTTTTTCATCTAAAAGCCTTCATTATAATATATGTATAAACCATCTTTTCCAGGTGCAATAATATCGAGAACCCCCCTTCCTCTTAAATCGGCAACGGCAAAATGAATACCACACCCCTTACCTCCTAATCCTATCGGACCATAATCAATAATCTGTTTTGAAAATCCCTCTCCTGTCCATTTGAAATAATATATTCCAAGATTGTCATATTCTCCTGGATCGTTGCCACAATGCGCCCTATGACGTTTTCCGGTAAGCAATTCATTTTCACCATCACCATCTATATCGATCCAGATCATGTCGTGGTATTGTGCATTAAAGGGATCTATATGATGTTTTATCCAACTGCGATTGCCTTTGTTGTCTTTTTGTTGTTCAAGCCAAATGAGACCATATCCGTGAGCATTACCAGCAATGATATCATTTAACCCATCCTGATTTACATCTGCAACGATGATAGGAACGCTTGCGTTGTTAAATCCAAAATCAAATTCCTCATGCCAAATCCAATTTTCATTGGAAGAGAAATTAGCTCTTTCCAACCAGCCTTTTGAAAGAACAATATCCAATTTTCCATTTCCTGAAATATCGCCAACGCCAAGCCCATGGCCCTGTATTTTTCCTTCTTGAAATTCGAAAACAGTAATTTTTTCAAAATGTTTTTCTTGATTTTTTTTCTGCTGTAATTTGTAATATTTTACATCTCTTGTACATGGGGTATTTGGGAATATTTCTAATTTTCCATCTCCATCAATATCCCATGCTCTTGTGCTTTCTATATTTCCGGTATAATCAATTATGTGTTCTGTCCATGTTTTATTTGGATCACCTTTTGGGTTTTCTTTCCAGACGAGTTTTCCTCCCCACCATCCACCTGTAATGAAGTCGATAAAACCATCTCCATTTACATCAATCGGTATCGTAGAGAAATCATCGTAATATTCTCCTTCAGCTCTAACATTTCCGATAAAATGTTTTTTCTTGAAATCAGGTCCTTCATACCAGAATGCACCACTGACAATATCCAGAATTCCATCATTATTTACATCGAATACAGTGGCGGATTCGTATCTTTCATCAGATACCCAGACTTTTTTCCATTTTAAAGGCATATTTATATCTCCCCTTTTTTTTGTATTTCTTTATTTTCCTGTGAGTAATTTTAAGTATTGCCTTGCTATTTTGAGGTCATCGAGAGCTTCTTCGGCATCGCAGATGGGGGGAATTTCTCCCTTTACAGCAGAAATGAAATTGATAGCTTGTTGTCTCATTGGGTGAATTGATGGCATTTGCGGAATTATTCTTTCAGGTATTTTTTCATTTCCAGGGTCTTTAAATATTTCTATTTTTCCTGGTATATTAATTCGGAGGGGAGCTTGAATATCTAATCTGACCCACCCTCTTTCGAAGCAGACGATTGCCGATTCTTGCCAATCAATACTTGTTGAATATGGAGCCATTTCAATAGAAATTGTAATATTACTATTTGTTTTTCCCACTAATAGTATTTCATCTGGATCTGCATATGATATGTTATATTTTTCATCAAGAAGATATTTTGCTAGATTAATCTGATGAATATAGTAATTTACAAAAGTTGTATATTTTTTAAATGTTTCAGTATTCATATCTGTTGGTGCCGGCTCAGATTGAAAGTTATTCTGATATTCATCTTCTTTTATAAGGTCAAAAAAACCATTAGCAACCCAATCACCAGGAGGCATTGTTATCCGTAAATATTTTATTTTTCCTATTTCTTTAGAAGCTTTTAGTTTGAGAATTTCTTTTTTTGCAAACATCGCTGCAGGATCACTGCGTTTGTGATAACCAACCATTATCCATGTTCCTGAATCTTTTATAGCCTTGAGGATTTTCTCTCCCGATTCAATATTGCTTGAAAGCGGTTTTTCAATAAATATAGGAACTCGCGCTTTGAGAAGTTCGGGAATTAAAACTCCATGACGGGTGAAAGGTTGCGATGCAACAATGGCATCAATATCTTCTTTTTCAATCATTTCAAGAGCATCTTGGTAAACGTTTGGTATATTATATCGTGCAGCAACGGCTTTTGCTGTTTTTATTCGCGGATCTGAGATAGCTGATACCTCGCATAAATTCTTTAATGTTGCAAAATTTCTGAGGTGCGCACATTGCCCCATGTTACCAACTCCAGCAAAAGCAATTTTTAATTTAGACATTGAAAAATCTCCTTTTATTTTATATTATAGTTTAAGACGATTATTGTTCTTTATTGATATTAATTAAGTTCATCTTTAACTTGTTTTCTATGTTTTTTATTGCTAAAAATTGTTAAAAATTGCTATTTTATGATAAAGAGGTTAAAAATCATTTTTGTAGGAGAGGTTTCTGTTAATTCATATTGGCATCTTCCCTCACACTCCCACAATTTTAATGAGATTATTGTGATTCTTGAGGGGGTAATGAATGTATTCCTTGGCGGAAAAAGTTATATTGCAAAAGAAGGTGAAATTCTTTTTTATCGGAAAGGAATTTTTCATGAGGAAGCCTGTGATCCTTCAAAGCCATTTCATAGTATGTATCTCTGTTTTGAAGGGACAGGAATTAGCAGATCTATTCCAGATATAATTTTTGATGCAGATGGTCGCATAAGACAAATTATATATTGGATTGCTGAAAATAGAAAAAAATCTTCTCATGGTTTTCAGGTTATGGATAGATTACTTATGGCGTCTATATTCGAAGAGATCGAGAGATTGCGCAAACAAAAAAGTCAGGAAAATCATCTCATTGTCTCTGCGAGAAATTTTATGATGCAGAACTTTCTTAAGGATCTTACTCTGGAGGAAATCTCTGATTATATAAAAATAAGTAAATACCATTTTTGCAGATTGTATAAGGATAAAACTGGACACACACCGATAGAAGAACTACGTTTAATACGTGTAAACCATGCAAAAAAACTCATTCTCTTTTCCAGAAAACCCCTTAAAGAAATTGCTGCAGATTCAGGATTTAAAGATATTTTTCATATGTCGCGAACATTTAGAAAAGTTCTCGGAAGGACTCCAGGGAGTTTCAGAAATATAAAAGCTAAGATACTGTAAAAATTTTTATTCTAAACTTGAAAATACTAAAAAATTACACATCAAATGATTTAAATTTCTCCCTATAAATACCAGCTGGCGGTGTCTGTTCGAAAAAATTCGAACCGATTTCGCCCAAAACCGATAAAACTCGCGGGGCGGGCGGCATTCCCCCCCAGCCCCCCCTTCCGCCCGCCCCGCGGAAGGCGACCTTTTCGGATTGAAAAACTGCCAAAGAACCTGAAAAAATATCGGCTCGAACTTTATTTTGGCCAAAAGCGGGCTTTTTCTCATCTTTG
>Ga0116166_1004137_pt1 | contig 10791 bp, 13 predicted proteins | sample AD_JPNMR2_MetaG_FD_89884 | JGI IMG/M metagenome (GOLD analysis project Ga0116166, IMG submission 89884) | Active sludge microbial communities of municipal wastewater-treating anaerobic digesters from Japan - AD_JPNMR2_MetaG | ecosystem: Engineered > Bioreactor > Anaerobic > Digestate | place...
GACGATGTTTTAAGAATAAAAAGGCTAAAGACGCTAATCAGCGAGCTAAGGGAAGAGAACACAAAGTTAAGGCGGCAGCTCGAAGAGCTGGGCATTAAAGAAGTGCAAGATATCGAAGGCGAGCATGAAGAAAGAAATGATGAAGCGGTTGAAGCGGTAGGGAAAACTCAAGACATTGAAGAAGATGTATTAGGACGAATAAGAAATAAGAATGTTGCTGTATACGGGCGTGTAGGGGAAAATTATGACAAAGGGCCGGTTATAGCATTCCGTGAGGGAGATAAATGAGATGTAAATGCTCAAAGGCTTGCCAGGGAAAGCGATATACTTGTTGTGCTTACACGACTTTGCTCGCATGAGGTTATGTGGGCGGCCAAGGAATATGCTGCGGACACCGGAAAGCCCATCGCCTTTTCGCGGGCAAGTGGTGTAGAAGGAATCGTGAGAGAAGTTTACAAATTACTAACTGAAAAGACGTGCTATGAAAAGTCAATAGGCTAGAGCAAAAATTTCTTGACAATCACATAGAAATTTTGTTCACGCATTTTTGCCGGGAGGAGACCATTGATAATCCGGGTCATACGGCCGGTTATCCTTCCAGAGAGAGTAGATCAGGTGAACAAGTTTTCTTGCAACGGCTCCTGTAGCAACATTCGAGTGCTTTCCCTGGCTGCGTTTTTGATCATAATAAGCCCTCAACGCTGGGTTAAAACGGCGGGCTGAAACAGCGGCTAACCACAAGCTGTTTCTTAAAACAGGGGAACCGCGTTTAGACATACGGTTACGAGTACCCTCAAACAATTCTGAAGCCCTGACTGTAGCATCTAGACCGGCATAGGCAACAAGAGCACGGGGGTTAGGGAAACGAGAAATATCACCTATCTCACCGATAATTGCGGCGGCCAGGACAGGGCCAATACCTGGAATAGTTTCAATTACGTGGCGATAAGGGGTATCCTTACTGGGACGAAGCTCCTCCATAACTTCGTTAATTGCATCTTCGATAACCCTTATCTGTTCTTCAATAAATTCAATTTGCTCAACCAACAAACGAAGCTGTAATGTGAAAGCGTCTAGAGCAAGGGTAATGCCGAAGGTGCCTTTTGCCAGAGATTGAATCTTTTTAGCTCTTTCTTCACCGAAACGGCCGAGGGAATGTTCTTTAAGGAAAGCGGATAACTCTGAAAGGTCCACTTCGGCTAATTCTTCCGGCCCCGGGTAAGATTTAAGCAGCTCCCTTGAAGTCCGGATAAACACATCGGAGAAGCAGTCTGGGTATTCAGGGAAAATCCTATCCAAAATACCAAGCACCCTGTTCTTAAGGCCACCGACCTGGCGAACGAACTCAAAGCGGAGTCGGGAAAGCGACTGCAATTTGAGGGTTGTTTCGGAAGGGAGTCTGGTCTCGGGGGCTCTTCCCAATCGCAGCAAGTCGGCAAGGAGCAGAGCATCTTTTTGGTCGGTTTTAGTTTTACGCACATAGAGATTCCGCAAAGCATCCGACTGAATGGGATTGATGACATGAAGTTCGAATCCCTGGTTAGTGAGGTAGCAGTAGATAGGGAGCCAGTAATGGCCGGTAGCCTCTAAGCAGAACTTTACGTCATCAGGCTTTAAACCGAGTCTTTCCAATGCCTGTAAAAGCTTATTCATCCCTTTATGGTTATTATCTAGATGCATCCTAAGAACTATATCGCCGGAGTCGTTTACGAGGCAAACTTCGTGACTATGTTTAGCCACATCAATACCGCCATAGAACATGATTTATAACCTCGCTTTCACTGAATTAGGCAGGGTTCCCGCAATCCTCTATAAGTCTCAACCTTGCGCGTAACTCGAGGCATGCAGCAAGCTACATCCGCAACGTGCTCATTCGAGACATCTCATAGAGGAGGGGCTTCACTCTTTTCATCGGGACAGCGAAAGAGCTTCCCAAGGAGGAAGATCGAAGTCCCCTGCCGCTACGAGAAATATTAGCTAAGTTTTATCAGAATTCCTGTGTGGTTGTCAAAAAACTTTGAATGACCCTTAATTACATTATTAAAGCTAATTATATTGTACAAGGAGGTTGAAAAGTGTTTGAAAGTAATGATCTGACGTCGCAACCGTGCGATGATGTGCTCTGCGCGAACAAAACCTCCATGCAGGTTTTCAGGGCGCTGTTCAAACTGATCAGAGTTCATGGCCAGCTGGTTTTTAGAATGACTGCTCAGAAAGGTTTTTACCCTGGCCAAGCGGTCGCTTTAGCAGCTATTGCACGTAAACCAGGAATAAGTCAGCGGGAGTTGGCTAACTTCATGCATGTGGCTCCTCCCACTGTGGCTAATATGTTAAAGAGTCTTGAAAGAGCAGGTTTCGTCGAAAGGAAGGTTGATTCACAAGATCAGCGCTTTGTACGTATCCAGCTAAGCGAAAAAGGGTTAAATGCTGCCAAAAGTATTGATGAGATTTTCTCTGCAATCTGCGATGTGAGTCTGGACGGACTGGATGAGGAAAAAAAGCAGGTTTTGGTGGATTTACTCGGTAAGATAGCTGAGAATATGTTACGGCACATGGAAAATTTAGGAGGTGCAAACGAATATGATAAAACTGCTCAGTGAGTACTTGAAACCGTATTGGAAGTTCGTTTTGGTGGTGGTCTTGCTACTTACTTTTCAAGCGGTCATGAACCTTTATTTACCAAACTTGAATGCCGACATAATCAACAACGGTGTGGTAAAAGGTGATGTGGATTACATTTGGAAAACAGGTGGGTTAATGCTGGCAGTTACTTGTTTGGTCATTATTGCTTCCATCATTTCTACCTATTTTGCATCCAAAACCGCTATGGGGTTCGGCCGCGACCTAAGAAATGCCGTCTTTGAAAAGGTACTCAGTTTTTCACAAGCTGAACTAGATAAATTCGGTGTACCAACGCTCATAACGCGGAATACTAACGACGTACACCAAATGCAGATGATGGTTCAAATTGGCCTTACCATGATTGTGACCGCACCCATCATGGCTGTGGGAAGCATAATAATGGCTCTTCGTCAAGACGTGGTGCTTTCTTATTCCATACTTATAATTGTTCCGCTCATGGGAGCTGTGGTAGGCATAATGCTAACCATCGCCACACCTCTTTTTAGGTCAGTTCAGCAAAAAATAGACCGTGTTAACCAAGTACTACGCGAAAAGCTCATGGGTGTACGAGTCATACGGGCCTTTGTTAAAGATGACTATGAAGCCAGGCGTTTCAATGAAGCTAATAGGGATCTTATGCAAACCACCTTAAAGGTAAACCGTTTAATGGCTTTTGGTATCCCATCTTTAATGGCCATCATGAACTTGGCCATGGTTGCCATTGTTTGGTTTGGTAGCATGCGAATCGACAGCGGAGCCATGCCCATTGGTAACTTGACAGCTTTCCTCACATACATCATGCAAATCATGATTTCGGTGATGATTGCCATGGGGATGTTTATCATGGTTCCTCGGGCAGAGGCCTCTGCTGAGAGGATCTTATCTGTGCTTGAAACCGAACCTTCAATTGAGTCCGGTCCTGACGGAAAGATAACCCAAATTTCAGTGCCCAAAGGATTATTAGAATTTCGGAACGTAGAATTCCGGTACCCAGGCGCAGAAAGGCCTGTGCTAAGGGACATAAGCTTTACAGCTGAACCTGGCCAGTTTACAGCCATTGTGGGGAAGTACGGGATCCGGAAAAAGTACGCTGGTTAACTTAATTCCGCGTTTCTACGACGTCACAGCGGGTCAAATCTTGTTGGATGGTGTTGACATACGCGAGATGCCTGTGGAAAAGTTGCGGGCAAAGGTATCTTTAGTTCCACAAAAGGCTTTTCTGTTTAGGGGCACTGTGGAAGAAAACCTCAGGTGGGGGAATGATGACGCTACTATTGAGGAGCTTTGGCATGCTCTGGAAATAGCGCAAGCCAAAGAATTTGTGGTGAACATGCCTGGTCAGCTTCAGGCTTTTATTGACCAAGCCGGAGCCAACGTTTCTGGCGGCCAGCGTCAAAGGCTCTCCATTGCCAGAGCCCTGGTCAAGAAAGCGGAGGTTTATGTGTTCGACGATTGTTTCTCCGCTCTGGACTTTAAAACCGAGTCACTGGTGCGGTCATCTCTTCGAGAAGAGCTCAAAGATGCCACAGTCATTATTGTTGCACAAAGGGTTAGCAGTATCATGGATGCTGACAAGATTGTTGTCCTAAACGATGACGGTACCATCGCCGGTATTGGAACTCATGACGAGTTGTTAAAGACTTGCAGGGTGTATGAGGAGATTGTTTATTCACAGCTTTCAAAGGAGGAAATAGCATGAGTGACGAAAAGCGTCCTACAACTGGGCAAATGCCGCGCGGCATGGGTCCAGGCGGCAGGCGTGGCGTCGTACCCGGAGATAAACCTAAGGACTTCTCAGGCACACTCAGGCGCTTGCTGGTTTACTTTAAGCCCGAAATGCTTGGTCTGATTTTTGTAATTATCCTGACCATAACTAGTGTGGTTTTCACGGTGTATGCTCCCAGAATACTGGGTAATGCCACAAATGAGCTGTTCAAAGGAATCATAAGCAAGCAGCTTCCTCCAAATGTAACCAAAGACCAAGTAGTCGCCATGCTTAAGGCTCGTGGTCAGGATCAATTCGCCGAAATGATATCCAAAATGGATTTGGTGCCAGGTGCAGGTGTGGATTTCGCAGCCATTGGCAAGATTTTGCTTACTTTGGCTGCCATTTACCTTCTGGCGGCATTCTTCCAGTGGCTTCAGCAGTACATCATGGCTGGTGTATCCCAGCGTACGGTTTACCGGCTGCGACGCGATGTTGACCAAAAACTACAGAGACTTCCACTTAAGTACTATGATGGTCATCCTCATGGAGATGTTTTGAGCAGAGTTACTAACGATGTGGACAACATTGCTCACACACTTCAGCAAACGATAACCCAGATGCTGAGTTCCATCGTTACCGTCATAGGAGTACTCATAATGATGTTCAAGATTAGTACGTTGCTCTCTTGGATATCCTTGGCTGTCATACCTGTGTCGCTGGTGATCACACTTCTAATTGCAAAGCAATCTCAAAAACAGTTTGTCAGGCAATGGAACAGCACAGGTGCAGTTAACGCTCACGTGGAGGAAATGTTTACCGGACATAACCTGGTAAAAGCTTTTAACCGGGAGGAGGACGCACTTCAACAATTCCGTGAACAGAATGAAAAACTCTACGAGGCAAGTTTTAAGGCACAGTTCATATCGGGATTGATTCACCCAGTGATTAACTTCGTCAACAATCTCAACTATGTAGCCATTGCCGTACTGGGCGGGGTGAATGTGGCTAATGGTGTGATTTCCCTAGGTGATGTGCAGGCATTCATACAGTATTCCCGACAGTTTACTCAGCCCATAGTGCAAGTTGCCAGTATCATGAATGTGCTTCAATCCACGGTGGCTTCAGCTGAAAGGGTCTTCGAATTATTGGATGAGGAGGAAGAGGTACCCGATGTGGAAAACCCGGTGGTTTTAGAAAACGTAAAGGGCCATGTTCGTTTCGAGCATGTGTACTTTAGCTACAATCCCAATGTTCCATTAATTGAAGACTTCAACTTAGATTGTTCAGGCAGGGGACATGATAGCCATTGTAGGGCCTACTGGAGCCGGTAAGACCACGTTGGTGAACCTTCTAATGAGATTCTATGACGTTAACAGTGGCAGAATCACTATCGATGGCGTGGACATAAGGCAGATGCGACGCCGCGAGTTACGTAGGATCTTTGGGATGGTGCTCCAGGATACCTGGTTGTTCAGTGGAACCATAAGGGATAACATTGCATATGGTAAGGAGAATGCTACCGAAGAAGAAATAATCGCCGCAGCAAAAGCAGCATACGTGGATCACTTTGTTAGAACGTTACCTGATGGTTATGACACGGTTCTTAAGGGTGATGCCACGAATATTTCTCAGGGTCAGAGGCAGCTAATAACCATTGTAAGAGCCTTCTTGGCTGATCCCAGAATCCTCATTTTGGACGAAGCCACCAGCTCTGTGGACACCAGGACTGAAATGCTCATTCAAAAGGCCATGGCCAACTTGATGAAAGGGCGGACAAGTTTTGTAATAGCCCATAGGTTGTCTACAATCAGAGATGCTGATAACATCGTGGTCATGGATCATGGCAGAATAGTGGAACAAGGCAACCACAAAGAACTCATGGAGAAGAAGGGGTTCTATTACAACCTCTACATGAGCCAGTTCATGGGTGCTCTGGTGGACGAAGCAATGTAAGTGGTGTAGCAGTAGTAGCAACAAAAAAGGAGCCGGCCCGTTATGCCGGGTGCTGATAAGACAGTAATTTGAGAAAAATTGCGAAATCGGCATCTGTCGAACAGGATTGGGAAACAAACGAACAAACGGCATTTCAGCTTCGGCTGGGTGCCGTTGTTTGTTTTCGGGTGGAAAATCCTCAAAAATCGGCTCTGTAAGGCAAGGAAAGTGAAATGGGTGAAATAGTTATCGTTTTCGTGTTGATGTCCCTACTAAACACTAAATCACGCTATAATGAACACAGTTATTTGCGTTTTCGCCGATAATCCCATGAAATCGTAAAGTCGATAGGTGGTCATTTCGATGCAGGGTATGACCGGCACCTCTAAAACGGCCACATTCGCCTCTGTTCACAGAAAAGATACACTTTAATGGGATAAATTTTGGAAAACCTCTTGAAATATGGTACCCATATCTGTGTAATAATGTGTGTACACAACGACTCGGAATCGAGGAACAGCAGATGAAAGAGTTATTTTCTTGTGCGTTCAACATGGATAGCGGCTGCGTGGAACTGAAGTTCAACAATGGCGGTATAATTTCCATTAACTGCACCGCCGTGGAGAACGAAGCTGCCGACAATATGTATCAGCGGTCAGAACTTGACTATCTCATCTACAATGACCTGCTGGCGTATGCTGACCTCGTTCTGAATGGCGATCCGGAGGCGTATGTCAAAAGAGTCACCGAGTACACGCCTTTAGACTGTTGAGAAGCGTGATTGGATATGGAGGAGCTAAATGAAACTGGGATTTGAATTTGGTGGCGTGGAATATAACACTGCCAGCATTGTTGAATTTACGAAGGCGAGCATGACAGACTTCTGGCGTGAACCGTTCTTTCATTTTTTGTACCGATGTGGACAAGGAGAAATATAACTCTATGTCCGACGAGGAGCGATTATCTTTTTTACATACATATTTGGGTGGTTTCTATACTGCTCATAAATCCGAGATAGAAAGCAAGCTGTTAGCCTATAATGCTCATTGGAAAACTTACGAATCTCAAATTGTAGCTGCTTTGTATGACATCTTTGGTGTAGAGTTGAATGATGTATTCAATGATCTGGTATGCTATACCACCTTTAACCCCATCAGTCCTCGCTATCTTGATGGGACCACCTTTGATAATTTCTATCTTGAAAGCAAAGTGGGAGCGTCGGGAACAGCAATGTACGAGATTATCCACTTTGTTTGGTTTCATATATGGGAAAAGCATTTTGGTGATAACCCGGCAGACTACGAAACGACCCACCTCAAATGGGTACTCAGCGAAATGGTGGTGGAGCCAATTATGCGTGATGATCGGCTTGGACTTATCAATCCATATTACACCCATAAATCCTTTGTTTATCGGTACTTCTATACTATGCAAATTGACGGAAAGCCCATTCTGGATACACTCTATCAAATGCTATCCTCCATGCCGATAGAGAAATTCATGGAGCACGGTTATCAATATTGTTTTGAACATGAAGCGGAAATCAGAAGGCATATTGAATCAAATGAAGGAAGTTAATAGACAAGGTGGTTAGGACATGAGTCATAGAAAATTTGACTATTTCTTGTTTGATAATTTCGATGCTGCGGCAGTCCGTGCCGTTGATAATCCTCGCAGTTATTTGAATAAATCTGCTGATGGTATTTTGTCCGATGTAGTAAATGCTGGGTCTCTTGGGTGTAGCTACAATGAAATGTGCAATCAATACACAATCCAACAAATCAATGACCTTATTCATATCGGTTTGCTCCGGGTTGAGAACGATATGCTTTTGCTGGATTCCACTGTTATTGTGCGTGAGGATATTCAGAGTATTGAGGAATGCTTAACAACCGAAATTTCGCATTTGGCTAACAGACTTTGCGAAAAGAAATCCGAATTGTACACCTGTGTCCGTTCTGTCGAAAACGGATTTGACGAAAAGACAAATCTTTATCACTTATTGTGTGGTGCTATATTTGATGGCAGCTTCTTCGATTATTTAAGTGACTACCAAACACTTGCAACATCCCGTTTGCATCCGGCTGGTATCGACTACATCATTACTGTGTATGAGAAGTGTCCTAAGTTAGATAGCTTTTCACATCACCTACTATGCTCCTACAATCGCTTTTCTGATGGTAAACGAGCATTACAATCTTTCGGAGATGCTAACGGGAATAGGATTGATTTTTACCGATTCTACTGTCAAAAATTGTTAGGGGCAGTACCTCCAGCGCTGAAGTATATTGAAGAAATATGGGATTCTCTTATCTGCGATAATGATAGGATGCATATCCTAAACGCGCTCCAAATATTTGATGAAACTGAAAGCTGCGACGAGAATTGTATGCGGCTGTTTGAGGCATTTGGATATGTATCTGATGGTAAATATGTAGTGCCAGTCTTTCATCAGAGTGCTAAGTCCGTTGTTGAGAAACTGACAAGAATCGTGATTGACTGTATTGGAACCGATATGGGAAAACTACTAAGCGATTCTCCTATCATGTTTCAACTTCATTGCCGTCAACATGGCGTATCCAAGGAAGAAGCTGCAAATGAAGTGTATCACATTCTCTTTGGTATGTTAAACGAAGAACTTGTTTCAAGAGGAATCGTTCAAAAGCCGAACTTTATTGATGGTGAAGGAAGATACTTAAAGTCTATTGAACTATACACAAGTTAAGGAGAAATCTTTATGCCAGACAACAGAAATCGGCGACGCCCGATACAGGTAAAATTCTTTGTGAACGAGAAATAACTCGGTTTGATAAAACAGAAGATGGCACTGTTCGGCACGAAAACATGAGTGCCTATCTTCGCAAAATGGCAATCGACGGATATGTTATTAACCTCGATATACCGGAGCTGAAGGAGCCGACATCGAAGATGGGGCGGATCTCCAACAGCGAAAATCAGATTGCCAAGCGGCTCAATGAAACCGGAAGAATTTGCGAAGCCATCCTCGAAGAAATCAAAAATAACCAAGATGAAATCTATGAAGGCATCCGAAAAATTTTGGAGCCTCTCGCAAAACCTCTGTGATGAAAAGCTCCGTAGGAGCGCAGCCGAGTTTGCAAAAGAAATCGTTTAGGGGTTTGGGGTGTTCCCAAACAAGTTTTTGTGAAATGCAGCAGGGCTGGATTTTGCAAAAAGCACGATATGTGTCCACACGTGTATTGCTTGCCAAGTATGTTTTAACATCTGGCAACAACGGAGAGTGGGTACCGCCGTGCCGCAGAACGGCAACGGGCAAGAGCAATATGTTCTCCGGTCTGGTGTTCTGCAACGACTGCAAGCAGAAGCCGTACTACTCCACCACAAGCTATTTTGAAAAGCGGCAGGGCTTCTTTACCTTCTCCACCCATCGGGCGAACAAGGACAAGTGCAGCCGACACTATATTCGTGCTGTGGTACTGGAAAAACAAGTCTGGGAGCACGTTGAAGAGTTCATCTGGGTAGTCACCTGCTACGAGGCTTATTTCCGTTCAGAAATGGAGCAAAGACTCCGTATCCAGAGCGAAGAAAAACGATACGGATACATGGGAAGCGGCTGGCACAGGCTGAGAAGCGAATTGGGGAGTTAGACCGCTTACCCGTTAAGATTTACGATGACACGCCAATTCCAAGTTGAGTGACGAGAGATTCGCCATGATGAGCAAAACCTACGAGGATGAGCAGAAAGAACTAAAAGCCGAGGTCAAGAGTCTGCAACAGGAAATTGAAGAACAGGAACGACAGGCAGAGAATTTAGAGCAGTTTATTCAACGGGTACACCGCAACAGCAACCTCATGGGCTTGTGAAGGCAGTTTATGTGGACGCACCGGATAAGTCCAGCGGCAAGAGAAAGCAGAAGATTCACATCTGCTATGATCTCATCGGGTTCATCCCCGTGGATATACTGCTAAAAGCGGAACAGGCATGACCGAAATCATGCCTGTTCCAAGAAATTTGAATATTACTGCCTTACCAGCAGGGAGCTTATGCCGGCTTTCTTTTCTTTGTACCTCGATCGGTAAATAAGCGGCTTTGTTATAAGTTGCTAATCCATTCCATTAGTGTTTTCCATTTGCGAGCATTTTCCATCATGACCATAAGATCCGTCATTGCATTGGTATAGCTTTCACTGCTAGTGATCGTCTCTATATCGTTCATGTATCTCAAAGCTAAGTCATGGGATATGGAAGAAACAGGAGTATTTTCAGAGGTTTTTGCTAAGGATTCTATGTCGGAACGAACCTTTTCAACAAATGCAGTCAAGTCCCGCTCATTCAGGGTAACCATTACGGTTGCATTGTTTTGGTCCGTATAAGAAAGATCAGTGAATACGCTCATGTCTCCCAATTCCTTTGATAGTTCAGCATCAGCATCGAACTTTGCGGCTACTAATATCTTCTGAAGAGTGGAAATATTGCCGCCGCTATGTAAGTTTGTGGAAACAAACTGCCGTTCAGCCTTAAAAAGCCAAGGAATGTTTACGGCTTTTGAA
>Ga0116166_1004142_pt1 | contig 10785 bp, 6 predicted proteins | sample AD_JPNMR2_MetaG_FD_89884 | JGI IMG/M metagenome (GOLD analysis project Ga0116166, IMG submission 89884) | Active sludge microbial communities of municipal wastewater-treating anaerobic digesters from Japan - AD_JPNMR2_MetaG | ecosystem: Engineered > Bioreactor > Anaerobic > Digestate | place...
ACCACCGGCTACGAAGAAGCGGCGGCTCAGGGGCTCATCGCCGGGATCAACGCCGTCCTGCGGCTGCGTGAAGAAGAGCCGCTGATCCTAAAACGCAGCGAGTCCTATATCGGGGTGATGATCGACGACCTGGTTACGCGGGGGGTGGAGGAGCCTTACCGCATTTTCACTTCGCGCAGCGAATACCGCCTGCTGCTGCGGCAGGACAACGCCGACCTGAGGCTGACGGAAACGGGTTGCCGCATCGGCCTGGCCGGCGAAGAGCGCTACGCGCTCTACCGGAAGAAAAAAGAGTATATTGAGGGAGAGCGGCGGCGCCTGCGGGAGAAGCAGTTTCAACCGGGCGGAGAGATTGACAGCCTGCTGGCCTCCCTGGGCTCCGCGCCGCTGCAGCATCCTCTCTCCGCCGAAGAGCTCCTGCGCCGCCCCGAGATCAGCTACCGCCGGCTGCTTGATTTTGAAAGAATAACGCCGCCGCCCCTGCCTCCCGGCACGCTCAACGAGGTGGAGAACCAGGTTAAATACAGCGGCTACATTGAAAAGCAGCAGCGGGCAGTGGAAAGAACAGCCCGGCAACTTGAGATAAAAATCCCCCCCGATTTCGATTACAGCAAGGCGGTGCACCTCTCGGCGGAGGCGCGCCAGAAGCTGGCCCGGGCGCGGCCCTATACCGTGGGCCAGGCCGCCCGGATGGAGGGGGTCACTCCCGCAGACATCTCCATGCTGCTGCTTTACCTGCAGCGGCCGGGCATGTTAAAGAAGTGAGAAGTGAGAGGTTAGAGTTGGGTGGGAAGGTATCGGGCGGGCAAAAGGCTTGTTATATAAATCCCCCCCGTCCCCCCTTTTACAAAGGGGGGAGAATTTTTGTGCCCATACATGGTTTACATGCCTCGACGGGGTTGTAGGGAGCTGTCCCAAAAGCCATTTATAAGAAAAAATCCTTTGTGTTTATAGGGGCCCGTACATGCCCATGCGTCAAGTTCGTAGGGGCGAGGCATGCCTCGCCCGCTGGTTTGATCAAGGTGTTTGCTTTAGTAGTGGCTATTTCTCTATACATAGTATTGTTTTTATTGCCGTTACGGGTTTGGGCGGCTCATGAGCCGCCCCTACAACACTATCCTCTGACTTCTGACTTCTGACATCCGGCTTCCTATTTGCGGCGAAGCCGCAATATCTGGCGGGCTTCGTCAGGGGTGGCTATTTCACGGTAGTGCAGGCGGGCGATGCGGGCTACCCGCTCCACCAGCTGGGCATTGCTTTCGGCGAGCACCCCTTTTTCATAATAAATATTATCCTCAAAGCCCACCCTGACATGGCCGCCCAGCAGGATGGCCGCCGTGGCCATGGGCAGTTCGTGGCGCCCCACGCCGGCCACGGTCCAGGTGCTCCCCGGAGGAAGGCTCTCCGCCAGGTGCAGCAGGTTCTTCAGGGTGGCCGGGATCCCGCCGGGGACGCCCATGACAAAGTCGTAGTGCATGGGCTCTTCAATGAGCCCCTTCCGGGCCAGGTAAAGGGCATTGTTGATCATGCCCACCTCGAAGACCTCGATTTCGGGTTTCACTCCCTGCTCCTGCATGGCCCGGGCAAATTTCTCCAGGTATTCCGGCGGGTTGTAAAAAACATCGTCACCAAAGTTGACCGTCCCCGTAGTCAGGGTGGCCATCTCCGGTTTCAGGTAAACAGGCTGGAGCCTCTCTTCGGCGCTCATCCCCACTGCCCCGCCGGTAGAGGTCTGGACAATGATGTCACACCTGGAGCGGATCTGCTCAATGGCCGCTTTAAAGTAGGCCGCATCCTGGGTGGGGCTGCCGTCTTCCTTGCGCACGTGCAGGTGAACCATGGCCGCTCCGGCACGGTAGCATTCATAGGCGGCTTCGCCGATCTCGGCCGCGGTTAACGGCAGATTGGGATTGTGCTCCCTGGTCACCTCCGCCCCGGTCAGGGCTGCGGTGATTATCAGCTTTTCCATTACCTTTCCTCCTCTTCTTTTTCCGGGGGCGGCTGCGGTCCCCGCTGCAGATCTTTAGGCACCACGCAGGTGCCGGAAGCTCGCGCCACCAGCTGCGGCGGCGCCAGAACGTTGCAGGCGGAAGGCTGCTCCTTCAGACCCGCGCTGGTGATGACCTTATATACTTCGAACTGCATATGCCGGGAGCTGCTCCCTTCCCGGTCAATCCAGCCGCTGATCTCGAGATAATCGCCGGCATAAACCGGCGCTTTAAACTCCACATTGTCATATGCCACAAAGAGACCCTCATCGCCGTCGCGGCGGATCAGCAGCTCCGTGGCCACGTCGCCGAAAAATTCCATCAGCCTGGCGCCGTCAACCAGCCCGCCGGCATAATGCACATCGCGCTCGCTGATCCTGACCCGCAGCATCACCTTTTCCATTTAAATCCGCCTCCTTTACTGGCTCTCCGGAGAGGCCGCTCTCTAGGTATAGAGCTCTTCAAAAATCCGCCGCAAAACGGGGCTTTCGCGCATCACGTTAAGCGAGATCTCAGCATGCCCCTTGGTGTAGCCATTTCCCACAATCATAGTAATATCCTTGCCCACCCCTTCGGCTCCCAGGGCAGCGGCGGTAAAGCTGGTAGCCATGCTGAAAAAATAAACCGTCCCGCCGTCGCGCGTGGCCAGAATTGAGGCAAGCTCAGTATGGGGAATATTGACACAGTTGATGGTCACATCGGCCATCTCTCCCCCGGTGACCCCCTTAACCTTTTCCATCACTTCAAGGGCGTTGGTGGCATCGGCCAGGATTAGTTCATCGCAATAGCCGGTCGATTCAGCCCTCTGCCTGCTCTTTTCGCGGGGCGCAATACCGATCACCCGGCCGGTTACCCCGGCCCGCTTGCGCGCCTCGTGCAGGCAGAGCAGACCGGATTTTCCTCCGGCTCCAATGACCACAACCCGGTCGCCCGGCTTGACCAGCCTGGCGGTCTGGGCCGCCGCGCCGGCCACATCGAGCACGGCCAGGGACAGGGTTTCAGGCAGATCATCGGGCAGAATGGCATAGATGCCGCTTTCAAAAAGAATAGCCTTACCCTCAATCTCTACCTGATCCGTATCCCGGTGGATCTTCCTAATCCGGTCAATCCGCAAAGGTGTGAGGGAAAGAGAAACCAGTGTGGCCAGGCGATCGCCCACTTTAAGGTCTCTCTTGCAGGCCAAAGCCGGACCGATCTCCGCCACCCGGCCGATGAGCATGCCGCCCGAGCCGGTTACAGGATTGTGATGCTTGCCCCGATCCGCGACTATCTTCATCATGATCTCGCCGATGCGGGCATCATCCTCCCCCGCCTCCTCCTTGATCTGGGTAAAGCTGGCGGAGTCGATGTTCAGCGTATCTACATCAATCAAGATCTCGTTGTCATAAAGCTCCATAGTGTTGTCGATCTTCCAGGCCGGCTGGGGAAGCAGCCCTTTTGGCTCAAGCACCCTGTGGGTACCGTAGGGGCATCCGCGGCGCATAGCCATGACCTCCTTTGTGAAAATTATGGTATAGTACAAGATGAAGTAAATTAAACCAACCAGGCCCCAGTGGTCCGAGGTAAAAATAGCCTTTAATTGTCTTTCGCCCCCGGCCAGCAGAACCCTTTACCTCTTTAGCTGAAGATAATTGGCCTGATTGTATAGTATTTAAATTTTCCCCCGCCTGCCTTTTTCAAAGGGGATTTAAAAGTAGGGTTTCCAGGCGCGGCAGCGAAATAATAGTTGACCAATTGATTATGCAAAGGCGGCTGCAGAAATGTCCGGTTTGGAAGAGCTGATCGCACGGTGGCGGGATGACCCCGCTTTTATGCGCAATGTGACCCGCTGGGAGGAGATCCCGGCACGGGAGGGATCTTACGAAGAGCTCCCCTCTTCCCTTGATCCCCGCCTCCGGGAGACGCTGCGCCGCCGGGGTATCGAGCGCCTTTACAGCCACCAGGCCGCCGCTCTCCGGGCAGCCGGCCGCGGCGAAAACATAGTCGTGGTGACTCCCACCGCCTCGGGGAAAACCCTCTGCTACAATATCCCCGTGGTAAACGAGTTCCTGGCGGACGGCGAAAGCCGCGCTATCTACCTTTTCCCGACCAAGGCTCTCTCGCAGGACCAGCTTGCCGAGCTGAAAGCGCTGGTCGGCGAGATGCGGATCGACCTGCGCAGCCATACCTACGACGGCGATACCGCCCCGGGGCTGCGCCAGGCTATCAGGCAGAGCGGCCACATTGTGGTCACCAATCCCGATATGCTCCACACGGGGATCCTCCCCCATCACACCAAGTGGGCCAAGCTCTTTCAGAACCTGAATTATATCGTCATCGACGAGATGCACCAGTACCGCGGCGTCTTCGGCAGCCACGTGGCCAACGTTATCCGCAGGTTGAAGCGGATCTGCCGCTTCTACGGAAGAGCGCCCCGCTTTATCCTCTGCTCGGCCACCATCGCCAATCCAGCCGAGCTGGCCGAAGCTCTAATCGAGGAGCCGGTTACTCTCATAGATAATAACGGGGCGCCGCGCTCAACAAAGCATTTTATCTTTTACAACCCGCCGGTAGTCGATCGCGAACTGGGCATCAGGCGCAGCGCGCTCCTGGAAACGCAGCGGCTGGCCAGGGAGCTCTACCGGCAGAAAGTGCAGACCATTGTCTTTACCCGCAGCCGCCTCGGGGTGGAGCTGCTGCTGACCTACCTGCAGCAAGGCCGGAAGGAGATGCCGGGAGAAGAGAGCGGCATCCGCGGCTACCGCGGCGGCTACCTGCCGCGGGAGCGGCGCTCCATCGAAGCGGGGCTCCGAGAAGGCTCGGTGAAGACGGTGGTCAGCACCAACGCCCTGGAGCTGGGCATCGACATCGGCGAGCTGGAGGCCTGCCTCATGAACGGCTACCCCGGCACCATCGCCAGCACCTGGCAGCAGGCAGGGCGCTCGGGGAGGCGCAGCGGCACCTCCCTGGGGCTGCTCGTGGCCAACAGCGAGCCGCTGAACCAGTATATCATCAACAACCCCGACTATTTTTTCGGGCGCTCCCCGGAACGGGCTTTGATCAACCCCGACAACCTGATCATCCTGACCAACCACGTGCGCTGTGCCGCTTTTGAACTGCCCTTCCGGAGCGGTGAAAGCTTCGGCAGGGCCGCCGTGGAAGAGATCCTGCAATTTCTCGCCGGCGAGGGCACCCTCTACCACGCAGACGGAACCTATCACTGGATGGAGGATGCCTACCCGGCCGAGGAGATCTCGCTGCGCAGCGCCGCCCGCGAAAATGTGGTGATCATCGATATAAGCACGGAGCAGCCGCAGGTTATCGGCGAAGTGGACCGCTTCAGCGCCCCCATGCTGGTCCACGAAGAGGCCATCTATATCCACGGCGGCCGGCAGTACCAGGTAGAGCGGCTCGACTTCGCCGAGAAAAAGGCCTATGTCCGCGCCGTCCGGGTAAATTACTTTACCGACGCCAACCTCTCCGTCGATCTCAAGGTGCTGGATATCTTCGCCCGGGAAGAAACGAGGGTTTTACGCGCCTGGGGCGAGGTGCGGATCAATGCGCTGGTTTCCATGTTTAAGAAGATCCGCTTCCATACACATGAAAACCTGGGCACCGGGCCGGTAAACCTGCCGGAAACGGAGATGCATACTACCGCCTTCTGGATTGCCTTCCCCCCGGCCTCCACCGGGGGACTCGCGCCTGCAGCTCTCGAGACGGGGCTGCTGGGCCTGGCCAACCTCATCCCCCAGATCGCTTCCCTCTTCATCATGGGCGATCCCCGCGACCTGCGCGCCGTAAGCCAGGTTAAAGCGCCCTTCACCGGGAGGCCCACTCTCTATCTTTATGACAACTATCCCGGAGGCGTGGGCTACAGCGAGCTCCTCTACCGGATCTACCGGGAGATATTTAAAGCCGCCCGCGAAGCCATTATCAACTGCCGCTGCAGCATGGGCTGCCCCTCCTGCGTCGGGGCCGCCGGCGAAAGCGGAGCGGACGGGAAAAGCTATGCCCTCCAGTTGCTGGAGGTGGTGCTGGATGAGAAATGATCTCCGTTCGCGCCTGGAGAGGCTGCAGCGCTCAGGCGAGCTGGGCCGGGCCCGGCCGGCAACGGAATCCGCGGGAAGGGATCTTCCGGGAGAAGTTTTTCTCTTCCCTGGCGAGGAGAGCCTGGCCCGGACCTCCTCAGGCTGCTGTTACCTGCGCGATCTTTCTTTCCCCCTGCAGTGGCGGCATGGCGCCTATACCCTGGAAGAGAGCCTTGACTGCAGCGGTAGCGACCTGGCCCTGCCGGCGCGTGACCGGAGCCTGCCGCCAATTGAACCGGCCCGCTTCCTCTTTCTTGATGTCGAAACCACCGGGCTGGCCGGCGGCACCGGCACATGGGTTTTTTTAATCGGCCTGGGCTGGCTGGAAGGCGATTCTTTCCGCATCCGCCAGTATTTTTTAAGGAATCTCGCCGAAGAAGAGGCCATGCTGCGCCATTTTGCCGCCTTCGCGGCTCCCTTCAGCGGGCTGATCAGCTTCAACGGGAAAGCTTTCGACCTTCCCCTGATCCAAACCCGGCAGCTTCTCAGAAGAACACCCCAGTTCACCGCGCCGCGCGCCCATCTAGACCTCCTGATCTGCGCGCGCAGCCTCTGGAAGGAGCGCTTCCCTTCACGCAGCCTCGGTTTTCTTGAAGGATCGCTGCTGGGATTTCAGCGGCACGGCGATATTCCCGGCGAGGAGATCCCGGCCGTCTATTTCAACTATCTCCGCCGCGGCGAGACCGCACTTCTGAAAAAGGTGTTCGAGCACAACGTTTACGACATTCTATCCATGGCCGTGCTGCTCGGGCGAGTCGCCTCCACTACAGCCTCCGAAAAACCGGAGCACCCCTCGGAATGTTTCTCCCTGGGCAGGCTCTACTACGAGGCCGGAGATATGGAGAAAGCGCAGCGCTATTTCCGGCAGCTCGTCGGCAGCAAGGCAGGCTCCCTGGAAGAAGAGGCGCTTGCACAGCTGGGCCTGCTGTGCAAAAAGAGGGGCAACTGGGTGGAAGCGATCGCCTGGTGGCGGGAACTGGCCCGCCGGGGCGGCCGCCTGGACGCTTATGTCGAACTGGCCAAGTATTACGAGCACCGGGCCCGCGATTATTTGACGGCTCTCGACTGGAGCAACCGGGCCCTGGCCGAGGCCTGCAACCGCCGCTTCATCCCTTTCAGCAGCCCCTGCCACCCCGCGGCGCTGCGGCACCGGATCAACCGGCTGAACATGAAAATTAAGCGGCAAAAATTATCTCCCGGATTAAAAACTGCCGAATAGAAATCTTTCAGCCCGCTCGCGGAATCATCACCGTTGCATTAATAAATTTTGACAACCTTTCTTCTTACTTGACCCTGCATGCCGCCGCAATCACGTGGAAAACTAAGGATATCTTAAATTCGAAATGAGGTGCGCCGGATGCAGCGTCTTGCTTTGTTTTTTGTCCTCTGCTTGTTTGCCTTGCTGTTATGCTCCGTTGCGGCAAATTTACCTCAGAAAAGCCCTCTTTTGCCGGAAAAAGCAGAAGTCCCCCCTGCTCATGCCGGGGAAAAAGATAATCCCCTCATTGAAAAGAGAGAATTTTTCCGGAAAAATCCCGGTCTCTTTTTCCATGCCGCCGGGAAGCGGCCCGATTCTGACGCGGCTTTTCCGGAGATAAAAGAGATAGAAAACGAGACGGCTGCGCCCGTGGAGGAAGCTCCTGCGCCGGAAAATCCGCCCCGGAAACAAGAAAGGCCTCTCAAACAGCTGCCGGGCGAGGATAAAAACAGCATCCACTTTCTCCTTACCGGCCGGTGGTGGGAAGATGAGGCTGCGGAGGTGATAATGATGGTCACCCTGGTCCCGGAAAAATGCGCCCGGATTACCGCACTGGATCCGGAAACGGATTTTGTATCGGAAGAGAAAAGCTGTCCCCTTGGCGAGCTGCTGAAGCGGGGGGGCAGCCGCGACCAGCTGTTCCTGGCCGTGAACTCCTTAACGGGGTTGACGCCCCGCTTTTACATAGATTTAAATTTACACGGCTTTGTTGAGATGGTCAACCTCCTGGCAAAGGAGGGCCCCGGCGGCGTTTCGCCGGACAGCCGGGCAGCGTCTCAATCAAAAAGCCGGTTTGAGGGAAAGGAACTCCTGCAATTGCTGAATGACGCCTCGATTTCAACCGCAGCCAAGGAAAAAAGCCTGATTGAGCTTCTGCTTGCCGCCTGTGAGATCCAGTTTACCCCGCTGGGTCTCAAACTGCTCTGGATGGGCTATCACAATTTAAAAACCGATCTGACCCTGAAAGATCTCCTCGAGCTGAGAAAAGTGACCCAGGGCATTGCGCCCACAGATGTAATTTTCACTGAGATTAAACCTTGAGCCCGGGTGGATAGGAGTATATCCGGCGCAGCGCCTGAAAAAGGGCGAAAAGGATGGAAATAAGCCGTTTCCACGAAGCCCAGGTTGATATTTGACCGCAATCATAGTAAGATAAACCTTGGGATTGGTTCTGATCATTCGTTAAAGAAAATATAGAACACCCAAATGGAGGAATGTATATGTCCAAGCTAACACAAACGCTTGACGGTAATACCGCAGCTGCTCATATTGCCTATGCCTTAAGCTATGTTGCCGCCATCTACCCCATTACCCCCTCTTCACGCATGGCCGAAACCTGCGATGAATGGGCCGCCTACGGGCGGAAAAATATTTTCGGCCAGGCCCTGCGGGTCACCACGATGCAATCCGAGGGGGGAGCCGCCGGAGCGGTACACGGTTCACTGGTCAGCGGCGCGTTGACCACCACCTTTACCGCTTCCCAGGGACTGCTCCTGATGATCCCGAACATGTATAAAATCTCCGGGGAACTGCTGCCGGCAGTTTTTCATGTCTCAGCCCGTTCCCTCTCCACGCATGCGCTCTCCATTTTCGGGGATCACTCAGACGTGATGGCGGCGCGCCAGACTGGCTTTGCCCTGCTGGCCTCGGCCTCGGTGCAGGAAATCATGGACCTGGCCCTGGTCGCCCATTTGAGCGCCATAAAATCGCGGGTTCCCTTTTTACACTTTTTTGACGGTTTCCGCACTTCTCACGAGATGCAAAAGATTGAAGTTATCGACTACGAGGATATCAAGAAGCTGGTGGACTGGGAGGCCATCGCCGCTTTCCGGGATCGCGCGCTCAACCCCGAGCGCCCTCACCAGCGGGGCACCGCCCAGAATCCCGACATCCATTTCCAAAACCGCGAAGCGGCCAACCCCTTTTACCTGGCCGTGCCGGGGATAGTATCTGAAGTAATGGAGCAGGTCTCCACCCTCACCGGGCGGCGCTACCGCCTTTTTGATTACGCGGGCGCACCCGATGCCGAAGATGTAATTGTCTGCATGGGCTCAGCCGCGGATACCGTTGAGGAGACCGTCAATTACCTCTGCGCCAGGGGAGAGAAAGTGGGCCTGGTGAAAGTCCGTCTCTACCGGCCTTTCTCCGGGGAGCATTTCCTGGCGGCGCTGCCTGAGAGCTGCAAGCGCATCGCCGTGCTTGACCGGACCAAGGAGCCGGGCGCTCTGGGCGAACCGCTCTACCAGGATGTCTGCACCGTCTTCATGGAAGCGGGCCGGACTCCCCTGATAGTCGGCGGGCGCTACGGCCTCAGCTCGAAGGAGTTCACCCCTTCCATGGCCAAGGCGGTTTTTGACAACCTGCGGGAGTCCCGCCCGAAGAACCATTTTACCGTGGGGATTACCGATGATGTTACCCACAGCTCGCTGGAGATAAAAGAGCACATTGACGCCGCCCCCGAAGGAACCTATAGCTGCAAATTTTACGGGCTCGGCTCCGACGGAACAGTGGGCGCCAATCAGAACAGCATCGTCATCATCGGCGACAATACTGATCTTTACGCCCAGGCTTACTTCGTTTACGATTCCAAGAAATCAGGTGGGATCACTGTCTCGCACCTGCGCTTCGGCCCCAAGCCGATCCAGTCGCCCTACCTGATCGAGCAGCCCGACTTCGTGGCCTGCCATAATCCCTCCTACGTTACCCGCTACGATCTCCTGGCCGGAATCAAAGAGGGCGGCATCTTCTTGCTGAACTCTCCCTGGAGCCTGGAGGAGATGGAATCGCGGCTGCCGGCGGAGATGAAGCGGACCATCGCCCGGAAGAAGCTGAAGTTTTATAACATCGATGCGGTTAAGATCGCCGCGTCGGAAGGCCTGGGCGGAAGAATCAACGTAATTATGCAAACTGCCTTCTTCAAGACAACGGGAGTAATTGAACCCTCGCTCGCCTTTGCCGAAATGGAGAAGATGATCGAGAAATCTTACGGCAAGAAGGGCCCCAAAGTGGTGGAAAAAAATATCGCCGTTATGAAGAAGGCTATAGAAGCGATAGAGCAAGTTCGCTACCCGGAAAGCTGGGCCGTTGCAGAAAGCGGAGCCCGGCATGTTCCCGAAGAAGCACCGCAGTATGTCCGCGAAGTGGTATACCCCATGATGGAGCTGCAGGGTGACCGGCTGCCGGTAAGCGCCTTCCAGCCGGACGGCGTGGTCCCCCTGGGGACAACCCGCTATGAAAAGCGCGGCATTGCCGTTCAGGTGCCGGTCTGGATTCCCGATCTCTGCATCCAGTGCAACCAGTGCGCCTTTGTCTGCCCCCACGCGGCTATTCGCCCCTACCTGGCCGCAGAGCCCGACCTTGAAGAGGCGCCGGAAGGTTTCGTCACCCTCAAGGCATCTGGCAAAAACCCCGAGGGGCTGCGCTACCGCATCCAGGTCTCGCCTCTCGACTGCACCGGCTGCGGCAACTGCGT
>Ga0116166_1004143_pt1 | contig 10785 bp, 7 predicted proteins | sample AD_JPNMR2_MetaG_FD_89884 | JGI IMG/M metagenome (GOLD analysis project Ga0116166, IMG submission 89884) | Active sludge microbial communities of municipal wastewater-treating anaerobic digesters from Japan - AD_JPNMR2_MetaG | ecosystem: Engineered > Bioreactor > Anaerobic > Digestate | place...
AAACTTCCTCCAGTTGATTGGTTTAAAGAAAGCATAAAAAAATATTTTCTATTTGGATTGTTTTACTTTACATTTCTAATGACAGACAGAATTGTAAATTGGACATCTTCATTTAGCAGAAATGGTATGCTTTTCAACAGTTCTTATGAAATAGGGCTTGATTTTGCCCTTATATTTTTCCCGATTTTTCTTATTTTAGCAGAATATGCAATGAGGGTAATTTTTGGCAGAATCATATATCTCCAAAAGAATCTTAAATCAACCGAGATTGAGAAATATAATATAAGGTTTTTTATCTATTACATTATAATATTTTGCGCTATACCAGCAATTTCTATGTTGATTTATGTGTTTTTAAATCCCATTTTTTATGTTTTGTATAATTCGTTTGGATTTGAAATATTAGGGCCTTTATTTAACGATAACTTAACAAAATTTGTATTTAATGCCTCTTACTATGCTTATATTTTTACTGGTATTGGATTGTTCAATTCACTTCTTCTTATTTCTCATTCAAGGCCAGAAATGCCACTTAATTCTATCCTCGTTGCTTTTTTTACAAATATAATCGTAGGCATATTACTATCAAGGCTTATAAGTCCAGAATATAGTGTATTCGGACTTCTTTTAGGAGGAATTGTTTTCTTTGTGACTACAACAATTGCCTCTGCAAATTTGATGATGGATTTTGATTATGCAACTTTCTATAAATGAGCAGATAGTTATTTCTGCCATAGAAGCTCACGATCCATTTTCTCTTCCAAATGAATTTGCAGAAATTATCGCTAAGAGAATACCTCTCAATTGCTTAGCAATATATTCAGGAACTATTTCATCGCAAAAGCTTATTGGACTCTATGTGGACCATTATTCACTCAAAGTATCAACAGATTTAAAGAATAATTCTTTAAGGCCTATGTATGATAGTAGATCAGTTAAAACTATAGATATTCCTCAATTCTTAACTTCTTTTGATTTAAAAAAAAGAACAATTAGGATAGGTGGTTTCGAATTCTTGTCTATTTCTAAATCATTTAAAGATAATGCTATAACAGTCGTTTATAATGCTGAAAAGAGAAATTTAAAAAAAGCGGTAAGAGAAATTAATAAAGTTTTTCCTTACATTAATCTTGCAATATTTCCCATTATTAAACTTAGAGATCACTTTGAAGATGCAGGTTCTTTAATAAATTCTTTAATTAATAATTTTTTAAAAGAAACAACCACAATAGATGGATATCTAAAATTTTATTTAAAACTCGCGATTCACTTTTTAGGAGCTGAGTGTGGTTTATTAAAAGGTTCTGTTTTTGGTAATGACTTTCAAGTTTTTATTGGAAATGATATTAATAGCAAGGTCTCTAAAAGAGAATTTTATTTAAAAGATAATGATGAAAAAATTTTTTGTACCATTATTATTGCTTCGGATAAATCTATTTTAAATACACCGCAATCCCGTTTTTTAATGGAGATAACGCTTTCTTATTTGAGAGAGATAATTTATAATTATTACAATAACACACTTGACTTAAATATTAAGTTAAGTAATTTTTTTCTCCTTTCAAAAATTTACGAAGTATTGGAAGAAGGAAAAATCGGGCATTCTGATAGAATTATTGATACTGCTTTATATATTGGAGAGAGAGCTGATTTAAGTAATTCTGAGTTAGGTTTTATTTATCATTTAGCAGCCCTAAAAAATATTGGTAAAATCATAATTAAATACTTCTCGAAAATAGATAGTAAAACTTTTGAAGAAGAGTTTAATGAATCTATAAACAATGAATTGTTTGACCACTTTTTTATAAAGAGAGGTAATAATGACTTTTATCGTGAAATCGTTAATGCTTCTATAGATTTTGTCTATTTAATAGAAAGTAATGAAAATAATTTTGAAAATGGTATAAATAAATTAAACATTGATAGCTCTCTAAAATCATTGCTTAAGAAAAGAATTAAAGAACTTGAATCTGAAAGGTGTTTCAATATAAAACATTGTCCTGAAATTCTACTTAAGAATTGCCCATCTTTTATTACTAAAAAGGATTGTTTTGAATCTGGAATTACTCCTTGCTATTATAATAATTATGGTAACTGTAAAAACTGCTTCGTTTTTAAAATCAAAAATAAGAGAGGATAAAAAAGAATATGAAAAGAATTGTATCTCTATATATAGTCTTAATTATTTTAACTTTATCAACAAGCATTCCTACTGCTGCATTTACAAGAAAAAACCTACAAAGTGTACTTATTGTTTATTCAACTGAGGATCCGTACTGTATGGAAGTTTTAAAAAATACAGAAATAGTGCTTGAAAAAAATGATATTTACTTCACAAAATTTAATTTATCAAGTAATTATACATTTCCAGCTTTAGATGATTTTGCAATTGTTGCAATTGCAACAGAGACAATTTATTATCTGCCAATTGGACCACAAATGGACCTCAAAAATTATGTAAAAAATGGAGGTAGAGTTGTCCAATTGTTACGAGGATACTCCCAAGATGTTGTAGAAATATATGGTATCACAAACACAACAACACCCGAAATAATAGAACAAGTTGGAGGTATAGAGTTTATAACTGATTTTATACCTGGTGTTAAAGGGTTAAAAATACCTCCTAAAGATTGTGAAAATGTATCTTACGAAATATCGTTAAATCAAGATGCCAGAATCATTGCAAGGGCTTATAGTGGATTACCTCTTGCATGGAGTTACGTTTATGGTAATGGTGAAACAATATTCTGGAATGCTACACTTCTTTCTGATAAAGCCTACAGAGGATTAATAATCGGAAGTATTACTTCCCTTCTACCAATAAGCGCAAGAAAAATAATAGGAGCAGGCTTAGTTTATATTGATGATATGCCATCACCCTCATGGAAGACAAAACTTGAACCAATAAAATCAGAATATGATATAACTGATACTGAATATTATTTCAAAGTTATGCTACCAGATTTAATTGACTTGGGAAAAAGATACAATATAAAATATACAACTGCTACTGTATTTTCATACAATAACATAACAAAACCCCCATTTAGCTTCTTTGAATGGGATAACACGACACTTCTTAATGAAGATGGATCTAAAATAAATGTCCCAGAGCAAACCTTTAAAATCCTTAATGAAGAGAAAGCAGAAGTTGGCTTTCATGGCTATAATCACATTCCATTTACCTTAGCGGAATGGCATAACCAAGCAAACATGAAAAAGGCAGTTGAATCTGCAAGAGAAAAGTGGTTTTCTCTATCGAGCACAGCTCCAAGAGTGTATGTCCCGCCAATGAATGTTAACGATAGGGAAGGGTTTGATGCAGTTATGGATGTATTCCCTGAAATTAGTATTTATGCATCTCTATATACTGGCTATTTTGACGAGGGATGCGATAGAGAGTTTGGCATTGAACCATGGAACGAAAGAATTGTTTCTATACCAAGAGTTACTTCTGGTTATAACTTAAGTGACTATGATAAAATTTTAGCTCTCTCTGCAATTGAATCCTTTGGTGTCTGGACTCATTTTCTTCACCCAGATGATGTTTTTAGTACTCCCATAAATTATCCATTAGCCGAACCTGAATGGATTAGAAATCCTGAATCTCTTCCATGGAAGGGTGTAAATACTGGTAAAAATGGATTATTTTACAAATTTGAAAAGGTAGTTGATAAAATAGAATCTTTGTACCCTTGGCTATCTTTTAAAACTGCTCTGGAAGCAAAAGATGATATATTGCACTATGACGACAGTGGTAGTTCTATCGATGTCTATAATGATTTCATAAACTTTAACACTTTTCACGAAGCTACTTATATAGTAGAATTGCCTTCAATTTTAACACTTGAAAAAGATGAAAACTTAACAATACTTTCTAATGAGATATTTGGAAATAAAAGGAAAATGGTGATAAGAGTAAAAAATGGATGCAAAGTTTACTTCAAAGCTTCATAGTAGAGCAAAAATTATAGCAACGATTGGTCCTTCGTCGAATAGTCCTTTAATAGTTAAAAAACTAATTGAGGCAGGTGCTACAGTTTTTAGATTTAACCTTTCACACAAACAGGAAGATGAATTAATAAATGAAGTTAAAGTTATTAGAGAAGTTTCCGATTCATTAAGAGTTAATACTGCTACAATTGCAGATCTTCCTGGACCCAAAATAAGAGTGCATGGTCTTGCAGATAATCTCGAAATAGAAAAAAGAGAAAAAATTACAATATTAAAAGAGGCACCTAAAGTTGATTACAAATTTTTGCCCACAGAAAAATATATTTTGATTAATTATCCAGATATAATATATGATATTAATGTTGGCGAATATGTTTACATTGATGATGGACTAATAAAGTTAAAAGCTATCGATAAAGACGAAAACTATATAATATGTGAAGCTCTAAATACTGGTGTAATAAAGCCAAATAAGGGAGTCAATCTTCCGTTCACAAAACTTCATATAGGTTATCCAGTTGAAACAGACATAAAATGGCTAAAACTTATTACAAGCCTTGACCTATGTGATTATATAGCACTTTCATTTGTAAGGTCATCAGGTGATGTCGAAAGAATTAGAGAGATAATAAAAGAAGGTGGTAGAAATATTGGAATCGTTTCAAAAATAGAAAAATATGAGGCAATACAAAATCTCCAGAATATTATAAAATCATCAGATGCTATTATGGTTGCAAGAGGCGATCTTGGTATAGAAGCTCCAATAGAAGAAATTCCATTCCTCCAGAAAGAAATTATTAGGAAATGCAATATTGCTGGAAAACCAGTAATCACTGCCACACAAATGCTTGAATCAATGGTTACGAGCCCCACACCTACAAGAGCAGAAGTTACTGATGTAGCAAACGCAATTCTTGATGGAACAGATGCTGTAATGCTTTCAGCTGAAACAGCTGCCTCAGTAAATCCTGAAATAGTTGTGCAGACAATGCAGAGAATAGTTCAGAAATCTGAAAGTAAAATGGATTATAAAAAATTGTGGAATATCTTAAGCGAAACTGTACAAAACGATGTTTCAGATGCCATTGCATTTAGTGCTGCAAGGGTAGCTGGTGACGTTAATGCCTCATGTATTGTATGCCTTACATCATCTGGTAGCACTGCAAGGAGAATTGCAAAGTATAGACCAGAAATTCCTATTCTTGCACTATCGAGTTCGAAGAGAGTAGAGAACATATGCGAGTTATTCTGGGGTGTTAAGCCACTGGAAGCTAATCTAACTAACAATGTCGAAGAATCCATAGAAATAAGTAAACATATAATATTAGAAAAAGAATATGCTAAAAGTGGAGATAAAATTGTTTTTACACTTGGAACACCTATGGGTGTTTCAGGCACAACAAACCTTGTTGAGGTAATAACAATTTGAAAGGAGTAGAAAAATGAAATGTTACTTTCACTCAGAAAATGAGGCTCAGACAGTATGTACGAATTGTGGTAAGGCAATATGTGGAGAATGTATAAATATTTATAACAATAAGTCTTATTGTCCTGTTTGTTATAGTATTTTAACCGGAGAAGAGAAACCAAAAAAAGAAATAAAGAGAAATACAGCCACATTAATTGGTTCTATAACATTAATATTTATAGGTTTATTTCTTCTCGCATATGAACTTCATTACCTTCACGTATTTTGGAAATTTTTCTGGCCCTCGGTAATTATCCTGTTAGGACTTTACTTTTTAATAGATTATGTCGTGTACAAAACAAGAAGTTCTGTTGTTTCAGGTATTGCTCTTGGATTGCTCGGTATTTACTTACTTTCTTCTTATCTAAGTCTACTTCCCTCTTATTTAAGAGGATGGCCTACTTTTTTAGGCATAATCGGAATCATTCTTCTTGTTTACTATTCTGTCTTTCGAGCAAAAAATTATCTAACAATTGGTATTTTCTTCCTCATTATAGGAGCTCTGCTTCTATTAAATAATTTAAATATTATACCATTTGCCATAATAGCTAAGCTTTGGCCTGTTATATTCATTGTTCTTGGAGTAAAGCTATTATATGATATGCATAAAAGGAGAGCGTAAATGAAGTGCTTTAATCATGAAGATAAAGATGCAGTTGGAATATGTGTTTCCTGCACAAAGGGATTATGCAGAGATTGTGCAATAGAATATGATGGAAAGTTGTACTGCAAAGATTGTTTTAATGCTGCGCAACAAAGAAAAAATAGAAAACTTGTAAGAAATACAAAGAAGGCAATTTTGGGAGGAGTTTGTGCTGGTATTGCTGATTATTTGGGCATTGACCCAATCATAGTAAGAGTTATATGGCTTGTTACTTTTGTAATTCCTCCTTTTATAGTATTTTCAATTTTGCTTTACTTTTTACTATGGATTATACTACCAAGAGGATAATTTTAATTTAGCATTAGCTCATTAATGCCGAAGTGGCGAAATTGGCAGACGCGGCAGACTCAAAATCTGCAGGGGTTCAGAGCCCCGTGAGGGTTCAACTCCCTCCTTCGGCACATTTATTGTTTATCTTTAATTTTTACAAATATTCCTACGTATATAGTAACTCCATAATTATAAAATTATGTTTGGTAAAAGAGATTAGATTATTTATATAAGAGCTGCGCGAAAGTACTAAAGATATTATTTTTATGCCTTATTGTGGCAGAAACGCCATGAGATGTTTAATTGTAATTTTTTAATTCTTTATATGCTATGAATTTTATGATTAATATTCCAACGTCCTAAATTTTATTAGGAGCCTAAAAAGTAATTATCTTCAAGTGTGTTTTTAAACATCACATTTTTCCTTATTCATTATCGTTGACCTGATCAAGGATTCATAGTAACAGACATTCTCGAAAGTACACCCACTGTCATTCCAGAAGGTACGCCCACTGTCATTCCCGAAAACCATCCCATTATCATCCCCGAAAGCACACTCACTGTTATTCCCAACTTGATTGGGGATCCAGACCAATTTTTTATAAGTATGGCCTTTTTCAACCATTCTAAAAGTGCAGTGTTGTCTCGCAGGTCTTTAAGAATCTCCGTATTTCAATTATTTCGATGTGGTATTTATTTATAAGTAAATACAGCTATTCCATTAGTGAATAAAAAAGTTGATTTATATCTTATTGTAGAATAATTTGAATAAACCGAACATTTGATATAATTAATTGTATTTTAATAAACAATTTTATAGAGGTGGATAATATGAAGAAGGGTATTAGTTTTATTATAATAATTGTTATTGCTGTAGTCATTATCGGTGGATATTTTATATATAACTATTTAAATAAAGATAAATTAAAAGTTCAGGGCGTTATTAAAGATACTTCCTCCAGCACTAAAGTAGTTATTATAACTGATAAGGAAAATAACGAATGGAACATAGTGACCACTGAAAAAACAAAAATCCTCGATGAAGATGGAGAAAAAGCTGATCTAAAATACCTCATTCCTCAATTTGAGATCGAAGTGTCAGGGAAACTATCAAAAGATGCAATAACCCCTAATTCATTGTTTGCCTCTCAAATAAAAATTCTAAGCTCAAAAGATATAGTAATTATTTCACCAGTAGATGGGAAATCCTTAAGTAAAGCTGAAATAAATCTAAAAGGTTATGCAAGAGCAGATTTAGGAACTTTGTATGTAAAAATAGATAATACAGAAAAAGGTTCTATAGAATTACCGCAAACAGAGGGAAAGTATTGCTATTTTGAAAAGAGTATTCCTTTATCTAATATTGATTTATCTGGAAGTGCTGAGAAAGAGATTGTTTTATCAGTCTATCAAAAAAGTTCTAAAGATGGTTCAGAAGCAAATAAAGTCTCTGTAAACTTAAAGTTGGAACCTAAAACAGTTTCTCTCTATTTTAGTAATATTAAGTTTGATCCAGAAATGAGTGATTGTACAAAAGTTTATCCAGTAACAAGAGAAGTTCATATATTAACTGACCCAGGGGACGTAATGCAACTCTTATTGCAGGGTCCTACAGAAGAAGAAAAGGGAAAAGGCTATTCAAGTCCAATTCCAAAAGAAGCAATAATAAATGAAATAAGCATAAAAGATGGAGTCGCAAAAATTGACTTTTCAAACCTAAATCCCGGTGGCTCCTGTAGAGTTGCTGCCATTAGAGCTTCAATAACTGAAACTCTGAAACAATTTCCTGAAATAAAGGAAGTAATTATTTCAGTTGATGGTAATATAGAAGAGGCTCTTCAACCTTAAGGAAAACATTCATTCAGCTAATGTATCATGCGAAATAACGATATTATTCACTTTAACATCTCTTTGTATTTCTGCCACAACACAAGCATGAAAATAATAACTTTAAATCCTTTTCTTATGCCACTTATATAATTAAACAATCTAATTTCTTTAACAATCATAATTTTATATTGGAATTATTATTTTCAGAGGAAGCACTAATTGTAAATTTACGAAATATTGATTGGTATTATTAGATAGAATTTACTCCCCTCACCTACTATACTCTCAACTTTTATTTCTCCTCCCAAAATTTTTGCAAGCTCTTTTACTATAAATAACCCCATACCTGTTCCAGGGAACTTTCTATTAGCAGAACTATCTATCTGGAATAATTGGTCAAATATTTTATCTAAATTTTCTTTCGCTATACCAATACCTGTATCACTAACACAAAGCTCTATTTCCTCCAAACCTAACAATTTTTTTGCGGTAACTGTAACATCTCCGCCATATTTATTGTACTTTATTGCATTGATAATTAAATTATCTAAAATCAGTTCCAACTTTTTATAATCACTTTTTATTGTTGGTAGATTGCTTTCTATATCGTAGTTTATTATTATTCCATTTTTTTTAGTTAAAGGGTTTAATCTAAATTTATCACAGGTTTCAATTATCAAATCTGATAAGTCAAATTCGGAAACATTTAAAGAGATTTTCTCGTCCTCGATATATGCAGCCTCTGTCAAGTTTTGGATAACATAATTTTGCTTTATTACTGCTTGCTCAGCAGTATCAATAACCTGTTTAGCGTTATTGTCTAAGCTAACGATATCCTTTAGTAATTCAAGAGAGCTTTTAATTACTGTAAGGGGGGTTCTTAGCTCATGACTTACATTGGAAATTATATTATTCTTCAGTTGATCAATTGTTTTTAATTCTTCATAAGCTTTTTTCAATTTTTCATGAGAATCTCTCAATTCTCCTGTACGTATTTTAACTAAATTCTCAAGGTTTTCTTGATATTCCCTTAATTCACCCTCTAAAATTTTCTCCTTTGTTATATCTATTAATATCATTTCTATATCTAATACATCACTAAATCTATCGTTTATTTTTGCAGACCTTAAGCTTAAATATTTTTTTGATAATGGAAAATAAGAAACCTCGTCTAATATATTTTCTGAAGAAGATATAAATTTCTCAAAGAGCTTTACTAAAATATTTATTTCTAATTTCTCATCCTCGTTTGTTGAATTAATATTAAAGATTTTCTTTCCTAAATAGTTTGAAAAATTGAAACCTAAATGTTTATCTACGTTAGGATTTATTATAGTAACAAAGCCATTTCTATCTATAATTATTACTCCATTTGGTGTATTTTGTACAATTAATGCTGACTTAACTTCGCTGTATTTAATTATAGAATAAGTTTGCATAGCAATAAAAGCCAGTATAAATATATAACCAGCAGGATATATTTCGATTCCATAACAAGGTATAAAATCCATAGAGCCAAAAGATGCAATAATCAATGATATCGTTAAAAGGCGAAGTTGATTTTTTTCTGCGCTTTCCTTTTTACGCCTGAATGCAAAATAGAGATGAGCAAGTGATGCAATCATCATAATTGAAAAAGCAGGAATTATTAAGTAAGATAAACGTCCGTAAATAGGACATCTTCCCCAAAAATAGGTTGTCTCACCTATTAATAGCCAGTTTTCATTTTGCGAGAGAATATAAAGAATTAGCATAATGACAAAATTTGCAATAATAATATTTCTTTTCTCTTTGTTTATTCTGAGAATTGAAGCTGTCATAAAATAGACTGCTGGACCAATAAAGAGTATTCCGCCAAGTATATAGTGCAAATAGAAAGGAACAGCTAACTCTGAATTATTAATAGAATAATATATAGCTATTCCACTAAGCCATACAAATGCAGTCAAGCAGCTTATAAAAAAGGAGATGTTTATTATAGATTTTACATTTTCAAGTAGCACATAAATCCCAAATAGTAGTATAAGTATAGAAGCCAATGCAACTGGTATTGAATAAAAATTGACAATATAATTTGCTGGGTTAAATAGCTGTTCTAATATTTTCTATCTCCTCTCTTTAAGTTGCAAAGCATAAATCTTCATTCTCCTTTTTAGGCTTTAATCTAACAATGCGAAAGAAGGTTATAATAAAAAACTTTTAAATTTACAAATAGTTCATAAATAAATATTGAAGTAAATGATATTTTGAGATATTTTGTTATAAATATTATTTATAAACAAAGCATTGAAAAATGTAATTATATTTAGTGCCTCAGATTTATAATTTTTTATTGTTAATTTGATAATTGAATAGGTTTTAAAGCATTTTTTTTGATTTAATTAAATAGTTTCCTTTTTTATTTTTTAAAATGGAATTTGAATAATGCCAATATAATGTAGAAATTGACAGAGACACGTTCCTCCAATGGATTATAAAAAGAAGGTATAAGAAAGGACCAAAGTTTATGATTGAGCTTCTACAAGACGAGATATTTCTTAGGGAGTTAACTCAATTTTCAATGATTTTTGCTATGATTATCAACATTACCGTCGGTTTA
>Ga0116166_1004145_pt1 | contig 10781 bp, 9 predicted proteins | sample AD_JPNMR2_MetaG_FD_89884 | JGI IMG/M metagenome (GOLD analysis project Ga0116166, IMG submission 89884) | Active sludge microbial communities of municipal wastewater-treating anaerobic digesters from Japan - AD_JPNMR2_MetaG | ecosystem: Engineered > Bioreactor > Anaerobic > Digestate | place...
ATATGGAAGTTTATAAGCTGCGGAAGAATTAAATTATTGTAAATAGGTGCTATTCCTATACTGCATGCCAACACTCCGACAAAAAGAACAGACAGTGCACTCCTTATAGAAAATGCCAATTTTTCACCATATAACTTTGTCTTATATGACATTGTAAGAACTATTCCTATCCATTTTGCCCAAAACACTACAGTAAAGGCACTTCCAAAAACTACAAGAATCAGTACAATCGGTGACTTATCAACTGAAGCTTCAATTGTCAGCCACTTTGATACAAGCACTCCAAATGGAGGCAGCAGCATGGATATCATGCCTATAACAGTAATAACAGCAGTAAACGGCATGAGCTTCATAAGCCCCTGCATGTCCTCTATGTCTCTGCTTCCTATACCCTGCTCAATAGTACCTATGCAGAGGAACAACAAACCTTTAGATACTGCATGGAATATTATTAGAAGCATTGCAGCACCTAAAGCTACCGGATTGCCAAGTCCGGCACAGCAAACTATAAGCCCTAGATTGGCAATAGTTGAATATGCAAGAACTCTTTTACCGTTACTCTGGCTTATGGCGATGGCAGATCCTGCAACAAATGTAAATCCTCCTACAACAGCCAATACCTTTGCCAGATTTGTACCGTAATAAGCAGGTGCCAACCTTACTATCAAATAAACTCCGGCTTTAACCATTGTACTGGAGTGCAGCATTGCAGATACCGGTGTTGGAGCAACCATAGCTCCTAAAAGCCAGCTCTGGAACGGAAATTGTGCTGATTTTGTAAAACCTGCCAGACACAAAAGTCCAAGTCCTAATGGAAGTAAGGTTCCAATGTCAGCCAATGACTCAACAGTTGCAATTTCATCAATCGCAAGGGTTTTTTTCACTTGGTATATTACAATTATTCCAAAAATAAATGCAACTCCGCCAGCCATATTTATTAGCAGTGCTCGTGTTGCATTCTTAATTGACTGTTCGTTATTATCATGTGATATAAGTAAAAATGAACAAAGGGTCGTTACCTCCCAGAAAAAGTAAAGCCACATGATATTGTTTGTCATTACAAGGCCATTCATGGCTCCAAGGAATATAAAAAGTATTACAAAAAATCTTGGTTGTCTTGATTTCTTAAGATTCAAATGATGCTCATGTTCCTTCATATAACCAATTGCAAATATAGTAATAATAGGTCCTATTATGGATACCAACAATATCATTATAAGTGAAAGATAGTCAATAACAAATGCTCTCTCAAGTTCATTAGGTCGCACAATAAACTCAAAAATAAGAACAGGAATAAGCTGTAGAAATGTTAATCCAACAATTAAGGGCTTCTTTAGCTTTACTCCAATATACATTAAATAAATAAAAAGTAATAAATCAAGCAGTTTTATAGCCAGCTCGGCAGTCATTGCCGTAGCATTATGCAGTTCAATTGTTAACTTCCCACCATTATCAAACAATAATTTAACGAATCCCCCTGCAACTGTAAACATAATTAAGGCAGTAACAACTATTATTATATTTCTAATCGATGCCTTTCGAAAAACATAACATAGCATGGCGCTGACGGCAGGTAATAATATTGCCACAGCAAGCAGTTGAAGTTCCACTGCATCCACTCCTTTCAAATTTATGACAAAAAATAATATATGTTTAACAAAATAACCATGCAAAGCGAATAAAATAACTATAAATTGTTATACTATTTTATAGGCTTTAATATCGGTAACATTTTACATAGCTGGTTCAGGCAAAAGTATTATGACAGCCCCATCGCTTGACAATACCTTTTTGCCAACCCCATCGTCGGTAAATTTACCAGAATCAAGCATACACTAAATTATTTTGATAATTACCTAATCGCACAGCTAATTTTGATATAAAGTTATGAAGCTTTTCCTACAGCTAAAAACCCCAAACTTCATTATAATTACTAGCAGGTACTAAGTCAATTATAGTTTTTGTATTTTAAAAGGATATTTCTCTGTTTTAATTCAAATTAATGATTGCCTCTTAACTAATCTCATTATAGTGATATTGTTTAAAGTTCATAGTGTAATGGATTTACAAATGTGGTACAGTATTGTTAGTGTATTTTACTACAACAAAATAGATATATTGAGGACTTATATATATATGAATAAAAAAGGTATTACTTTGGAAAATGCAATTCACGAAAAATTCATGATGATGGCATATAGGGAAGCACTTAAAGCGTATAGCAAACTTGAAACACCAGTTGGAGCGGTTATTGTTTTTGATGGGAAAATAATAGCAAGAGGTCATAATTTACGAGAACAAAAGCAAGATCCAACACAGCATGCAGAAATTATTGCTATTAAAAAAGCAGCAAAAAAATTAGGCTCATGGAGGTTGACAGATTGCGACCTCTATGTTACCCTGGAGCCTTGCCCTATGTGTGCAGGCCTTCTCATTCAGTCCCGCATAAGAAACCTTTATTATGGTGCAAAAGATCCTAAAGCCGGAGCCGTTGGATCGGTTCTTGACATATTGGCTATTGAAAAATTCAATCACAAGGTTAATGTATATAGCGGTATTATGGAAAAGGAGTGCTCATCTGTTTTAAAAGAGTTCTTTAGAGAACTTCGAAAATCTAAGAGCAAGAAACTTTGACAAAACTAACACCAAGCATTTTAGAAGCCAGGAGTGCTTCTCGAACATCTGAATCCACAATTATATAGTCTTCATCAAGGCCCTTTACCTTAAATACTTTTAAGTATCCAACTCTTTTTTCATCAATTACAAGCTTTTTTACTGAGCCGATCTTATCAAATTCACTTAAACTTGACAGGCAGTCAATTATCTCAGGTATTACAAGCCAATACAATACCTGTTTCATTCTTTTGATGTCAGCTAAAACAATTGGCTTGAAAAATATGTATTTTTGAAGCCTGTCCAGCTCTTGCTTAAACCCGTCAGATACTAAATGAAACGGATTTTGTATATAATCAGGATAGACATTATCACTTTTGTCTTTGACATAAAATTGCATAGGTTCTTTATCCATATATTGAAATTTACCGTTTTTAACATACTCCTTATTAATAGCCTTTGTCATTTCCTGAGGCTCAACAATATTTGATACATTTTTATCCTGTGTTAAATAAAAATATTCCATAGCATTCACCTTATCTCTCATAAGAAGTTGTCTCAACTATTTTTGCACCTTTTATGCCCATATTTTCAAGCGCTTCTTTTAATTCCTGATTTATCACCCAAATCTCGCTCAATGCATCTTCTATCTTAAATATTTTATAATTGCCTACCTTTTGGTCATCAATTTCAAAAGCACCTTCAATGTCTTTTAGACCGCCTGTTTTCTCTCTATATTCGCTTTTTTCCCATTTAACACAGTCAATTACCCTCACAAACGGAATATAATACTCAAAATAACTATCCTTATTTTCCACCAAAAGAATGGGTTTATAATAAACATTGTCCACTCCTATGTCATCAAACACTTCTTTCATCCTATGGGAAATCAACGGAAGGTCGTAGTTATAAATGTCAGGCAATTCTTCATTCCTTTTAACCAGTACAAGAACTTCCTGCCTAAGATCAATATATTGCATTTCTCCAAAATATAAGGCCCTTCTATCAAGATTAAAATCAGCCGGAATCCCAATTCTCATTATATGATCATAATCATATGGATTAGAATCCAATACATAGTATTTTTTCATAATATTTTTTCCCTTTCTATTATTTTTATTTTGCCAAAATCATTCCATAGTAATGTCCAAGGAATAACTTGCAAATCTTGTTATTTGCCATCAATTTTAACAATATATTTATTAGCCTGCTCATTCAATATATACTCTCGCTCCCCTGGTTCTTGCCCTTCTCTTACATTCATATCTGTTCTGATTTTCTTAATTTTTTCTTCCATTTCATTTCTCAACTTCTCAAATTCCTTTTTTCGGTCCTCCGGAGCAAAATTCTTCCCGCACAGTTCTAATTTCATCATTTGCTTTTCCATTTCAGCAAGAGCCTTTACAATTTGAAGCTCATAAGCATCTTTTCCCGGAGGCTCAAATGTATGTGGCCCAAGATGCCATTGGAGACCTGTTGCCATCATTGCTGTCTCAGTAATTTTATCCCTTTGTTCAGTAGAAATACTTTCTTTTCCTTTTGGTGCTTTTTTACCAAAAGATTTACCGGGGTTTTTTGCTGCAAACTTTTTTGCATCGATAGATGGAAGTGCTATGCAATTGGCCTCAGAATTAATATTAAAACCAATCAGGTTTAACATCCTTGCAGTACGCATTGTTAAGGAATAGGGTGCTACCGAAATAAGATGGTGAGATTGAAAATTAAACATGTCTATATCCAAATTCAGCCCTGTTTCCTCGGATAGCTTTTTTACATCAAGGTTATTTCTCAGATCATTCATTAATTCCTCGGCATTAGCTGCATTATCTTTATATTCTTTTTCTCTTTTGGGAATGTCGTTCATCTTCTGAATATCTTCATCATTTGTTTTATCTGTTTTTGGACCTCAGGATCGTTTTCATCTTCAATTTGTAAATCATCCAAAGCTCTCTGAAGCTCTATCTTTTCATTTCTATCACTTTTAATTAATGCTTCCATTTCCTTTTTCCATGCATCTATCCTTGTTTCTCGCTCTTCTCTCACACATTCAAATCTTTTCACTGGGTCTTCCCAAATTTTCGTAAGATCTTGAGCACTTCTTGCATTAGTTGTAGAAGTTTTCAACTGTTATACCCCCTAATCTTCAAGTATAATAGCTGTCTTTTGTTCTTCACTTAATTCTAAAAAGGACAGATCACTTTTTAATAGTTTGGTATTTTTTAGTACTGCATTTTTTAAGTTTATACCTTTCAACTTTGCTCCCCTCATATCGGAATGTCTAAGATCTGAACCCTCAAAATTACAATTCTCAAGGTTCGCTCCTTCAAAACACACTCCTTTCAATGCTGCTTTTGTACATACTGCATTGCTTAGGTTCACATTTCTCATATCACTATAGATTAATAAAGCTTCCACTAAGTTAACATTCTCCATGTTAGCATCTTGGAAATTTATACGTGATCCCTTTACGCCTTTCATATTAGCATCTTTTAATTCTGATTTTGTAAAATCGGCATGGTCAAGCGTAGCACCTTCCAGATCGGCACCTGTGAGTATTGTTTGAATAAATTTTGTTCCGATAAAAGAGCCATTTTTTAGTTTGCATTCTTTCATATTGCTTTTACTTAAATCTCCATATTGAATATCTATTCCTTCATAATCACCATTGGATAAATCCAAATCCTTTAAAATCTCATAGTCATATGTGCCTTCTTTACTTTCAAGCCATACTTTAATCTCGGAAGAGTTTTTTATTCGATTGTCTTCCTTGTACATTAACTCACTCGCACCTTTATAGGGCCCCGCTCTGACCTCTAATACATCCGCCTTTTCTATTTGCTTATATTCCTCTATTTCTACAGCATAAGGCATTGCATACCTTATAAAATCCTTTATAACTGCATTATAGATACCAAATTCCTCTAATCTAAATTGTTCCATATCTGCCTTTGTGATCTTATCCATGTAAAGCTTTCTTTGAGGCTCAAGCTCTTCTTCAAATTCATCTAAAAACCGGAAGGCCCAGCTTACATCATAGCTATCACAGCACTCTACCTCATCATAAAACCATTCCGTATTATATGCATCAATGACATATATATAGTTTCTCTCGGCTATATTACTTGCCATTGCCGAATATGTTATGTATCCTATCTTATCTTTCTCTCCCCTAGCCTGCATTTCAGCTATCTTGACACATATCCTCCTAAAGGACTCTACAAAATCAGGTACCAATTCTTTCTTATGTATTTTAAAAATATTCATTAAGCTGGTCCATTTTTTCTATTCCCTTTTCTTTCAAAGGACCAGATTTAAAATGTTCTAATGCTTGTTTCCTATTCATAAATATATAATCCTCCTATTTAAGATCATTAACCTTCAAGTAAAATAACTGCCTTTTCTCCTATTCATAAATGCTTCTTCCCATATTTTAGGATAGATGTGTACAATAAGATTCTATCATAAATTTACTTATTTGTTAAATACAAAGTTCATTTTCCTATTTAGCTTCATCGATCCGCAATCCTGCTTAAAAGCACTGCAGCTTCCGCTCTTGTAGTATAATCCTTTGGTGCAAGAATATTTGATTCTTTTCCTGTGATAATCTTTTCACTATACATGGAGGCAACGCTTAAAACTGCATAGTCCGATATCTGAGATACATCCTTAAATACATTTAAAACTTCAGGTTTACTGCTTTTCAGGGGTTTACCCAGTGCCATAAGTGCTCTGGTTATTATGACTGCAGCATCTTCTCTGGTAATGGGCTTATTGGGATAGAAATAGTTACCGGGAGCTCCCGATATAATTCCAAGATTTTTAGCAGTCATAACCTCCCTATAAAACCAATCACTACCTTTTACATCGACAAATGAGCCTGCAACAACCTCATCGGGCTTAAACATCCTGATTAAAATGGCAACAAATTCTGCTCGAGTTATTTTATCATTGGGATAAAACATATTTTTAGCTTTTCCCTTTATTACTCCTCTTTCGGTAAGGCTTTCTATGGCAGATATTGCCCACCTTACATTACCAATGTCATTGTATATTGTACGGCTTTTAGTTAATGCGGATTTGGCACTGCTGTAGCTGCTGTAGCCATTTTCGTTATAAGAACGTATCCTGTAGAAATACTGCTGATTGGGACTTAGTCCTTTATCAACATAGCTTGTTGTATTGGAAGGCACCTTTGCTATTTCAACATACTGACCGCCATTCTTTTTTCTTTCCACGGCAAATCCCATTTCATTTTCAGAGTTGTCGCTCCAATCTATCCTGATTTCCGTTGCCGAAAGTGCAGTAACAACAATATCCGATGGAACCTCGGGTCTTTTCAAAGAGACGGTTATTTCCGAACTGTAGGAATAGCTGTTGTTAGTGGAATTAAAAGCCTTTATCCGGTATGTATATGAAGTACTTATGCTTAAATTGTCTATTATATAGTTTGTAACATTCTGTGAAAGCGAAGCAATCTCAATCCACTTTCCGGTCGAATTGTCCAATCTTTCCACCTTAAATCCATCCTCATTATTTGAGTTGTCCCTCCATGTCAGTTTGACGGAATTGGCATTTACAGCCGAATATGTCAAGTTGTCTGGAGGTGCAGGTATGGTAGCTACAACTGATACCACGGAGGAATACGGGGAATAGATCCCATCATCTCCAAGAAATGCTCTGACCATATATGAATATTTTTTACCTTCTTTTATTTCCATATCGGTAAAACTTCTCGTATTACTTTCAACTATAGCAAGAAGCTCCCACTGCATATTGTCGACAAGTCTCCAAATCTCAAATCCCGATTCATTTAATGTGTTATCAACCCAGCGTAATTCAATGCCCTCAGAGCCTCCAGCATAAGCTGTAAGTCCTGTAGGTGCCGCTAAATTGGTACACATTATACTTGTTACCGTAGAATAATCGGATTCATTATACACAGTTTTAGCCTTTATCCTGTATGTGTACATTAAATTGGGAATAAGATTTATGTCAGACCATGACGTAACATTAATGTCGGTTTTTCCAACTTCAGAATAGCTTCCGTCCTTTGTTTTTCTTTCAATAATGAAGTAGGAGTCCACTGAATTGGAATACCAGGAAAGGTTGATCTGCGTTGATGAAACCGCAATTCCAGTAAGATTTGAAGGTGCAACAATTTTTGTATATTTGCCGATGCCAATATCATCATTTGGATAGGCTTGAGAATATACATTAGATGAATAATACACCTTAATCCTGTAAAAATACTGGGTATTGCTGCTAAGTCCAGTATCCTCATAACTCATCCTGCCTTCGATTGCAGCAATTTCTGCCCAAGTTCCGGCATTTCCGGTCTTTCTCTCTATAACAGTTCTGTAACTTCCAGGTGCTGAAAGGGACCACGCAAGATTAATCTGATAGGGCGAAATCACATCAACATCCAGCGAAATTGGCTTAACTATAGTATTTATCGATGCGGAAACCTCATTTGTATAAACTGTTGAATTCGTTGCTGAATTCATAAGAAGAATTCTATATGTATATACATAGCCACTTGTAACAGTATAATCCGAATAACCTGTCTTATTGGGTTCAACAACACTTATCCTTTCAAAGCTTCCTGATCCTGTCTTTCTCTCAACAGCAAAGCCTGCCTCTCCCGTTGCGTTATCTGTCCATGAAAGATCTATTCTGCCTGAATTAATGATGCTTAATTTCAAGGTAGAAAATACTGTGTAGACCTCCATTCCTGCATTATTGGGATACGCAGCGGAATAAACGTACCCTCCCGGCTTTGCCTTGATTCTGTAGAAATAGAGAGTATTGGACTGTACTGTGTTGTCGTTGTAGCTAAGAACTCCGGAAGCCGCTTCATATAATTTTGTCCATGTTCCGGTTTCACCTGTCTTTCGTTCTATAACAGTAGTATAGGCATTCGATGCCGGATAGGTCCATGTAAGTCTAACTGTATTGCCGGAAACAACCACAGCATCAAGAGAATTAGGCGACTTTACCGTATTCAGAGTAATTGCTACTTCATTGGAAGAGGCTGTGGAATTTCCAAAATAGCTGTTAGCCCATACTCTGTAGGTGTAAGTATAATCGCTTGATACGGTATTGTCCTCAAAGGAGGTAACATTCTCATCAACAGTCCCTAATAAAACATAGCTTCCTGTACCTGTCTTCCTTTCTATACTGAATCCCGTCTCATTAGTTGATTTATCAATCCAGCTTAGTATAATTTTCGTATTGGACTCAAGAGATAGTGAAAGTGAAGCGGGTGCCTGGGGCAGTACAGCAGCTATAGAGCATTCGGCACTAACATCCTTGTTGTTTTCCGAATCAAACGCAATAATTCTATAGTAATATGTCTCATTGGAAGCAACAATAAAATTGTCTATATAAGATGTTGAATCTTTTGAAAGCACTGCAATCTCCGAGTAGCTTCCGTTTCCTATCTTTTTTTCTAACTTCAACTGGGTATCATTTCCTTCTATATTTGTCCAGCTTATGCTGATACTACTATTACTGGAGAACTGTGCCGTCAGATTTCTAGGTGCAGCAGGTTTTGTTACTGATTCTGTTATGTTGCTGTACCCGGTATATGAGCCTGTGCTCTTTGTTGCCAGTCTATACCTGTAAACTCCTGCTGTCGGAAGTACATCCTCCATAGATGTATTTCCGGCAGCAAGCTGTGTTGAAAGCGTCTGCCAGTCTTCCCATGAAGTTGTATACTTAGACCTCTGTAATTCAAAATTGGATATGTGTTCATAGCTTCCCCATGAAATTGTCGCTGTTCCATTATTTACAGAAACAGTTATAACAGGGGGATCAATTGGAAATATGCTCACAGCATCTCCTTCTTCTGAACTGTGGCCATTTGAATCTGTTGAAACTACTGTATATTGATTTTGCTGGTCCTTAATAAGATCGGGATCAGTGAAAGTAATTGTAGATTCGGGACCTGTGACAGTAGCCAATATTCCTGTTCCGCCAATCCTTTTTATAACGCTTCCTGTAAGAGCTTTTGAGTTATTTTTCCATGTAAGAGTAACCTGATTTGTATTTATATTATATTTTGCAACAATATTGCTGGGCTTAAGCATCTTGTCCGTTGTAACGGTAGTGCCAGCAGATGCAAGTTCATTAGTCATTTCCTGGTCTGAATAAGCCTTTACAGTATAAATATAACTGGTCTCAGGGACAAGACCGACTTCATCAGTCCCCTTATCAGAATAACTGGTAAAATACCTGTCGATGTTAATATCTATAGTTTTTATTAACACATCTCCACTACCGCTGTTCCTGAATATCTTATAATAGTTGGCTCCATTGACCGGATCCCAGTTCAAATCGATCTCAGTATCAGGGTTAACCGCTGATACCGATGCTCTTACAATAAAATCTGCATATGTTACAATACCAGTCAAAAATAAAATTGATGCTGTGCATGCAAACAGCAAACCCAACTTTATAATATATTTAATGAAATTATTCATGATAGTATACCTCCAAATACGCGTATATATAATTATTTCGGCTTAATATGCTTATTTGATTACGGTTATTGTTAAGTTATTTTTCTATAATGTTTTGCCTTCATGTATTCGCTTTAATAGGGGTACAATTATTAAGAAATATATGATACTATAATATAGAAAACATTAATTCTGATTTTAATAAGCACACATCTTATTTAGAGCATGTCAAAAAATACCTAATTCAAGGGAGGCTTTTCCGAATGAATTTTTTGAAAAAGGCAGTTGCGGTTTTTATGCTATTATTACTAACGCTTTCTTTTAACTCTTGCAGCAACAATTCAGAGGCACCTGAGAGCACTGCATCCATATCTCAATCTAATACACAGGAGCCGGCTAATACCGACAAAAACAGTGAATCACCAGATATTGAAAAACCAAAAGCACTTGAGCCGAACAAGCCATTATTTACAGACATTTTCTTTGCCGATCCATCCGCTCATGTATTTAACGATAAGCTCTACATTTATCCGTCCCATGATATAGACAGCGGAATACAGCCAAATAATGACGGTGACCAATATGCAATGGAGGACTACCATGTACTTTCAATTGATGATTTTAATTCAGCTTGCATCGACAATGGTCAGGCACTTCATTTAAAAGACGTTCCATGGGCAAAAAGACAAATGTGGGCTCCGGATGCCG
>Ga0116166_1004152_pt1 | contig 10772 bp, 10 predicted proteins | sample AD_JPNMR2_MetaG_FD_89884 | JGI IMG/M metagenome (GOLD analysis project Ga0116166, IMG submission 89884) | Active sludge microbial communities of municipal wastewater-treating anaerobic digesters from Japan - AD_JPNMR2_MetaG | ecosystem: Engineered > Bioreactor > Anaerobic > Digestate | place...
CGAGCAGGTCGCCCAGCGGCAAAGGCGCCGGCGCACAGATCAGCGCGGTTTCGAGGACGCGTTTCGCATCCTGTGTATTCATCGGCGTGCTCTAGATTCGCGGTGCGCTGAGGCACCGTCGGTGGAACCGGTATGCGGCTCGCCCAAGAAGGGCAGGTGGCGAAGGGTGCGGGCCGGTCGCGGTGGGCCGCGGCGCCGGTGCTGTTGCCAGTTGGCGCGCATTGTAGCGCCGCGCCTCGCGCCGTCCACGACCGCGCCATCACGCCATCGCGCCCGGGCCTCAGCCCTGCACGACCTGCGCCCAGGCCTGCGCGAAGTCCGGCGGCGGCGGGCAATCGAACTGCAGCGGCTGCAGCGTGTGCGGATGCTGCAGCCGCAGCTGCAGCGCATGCAGCGCCTGGCGCCGCAGGCCCAGCGCGGCTGCACCGCCGTAGGTCGCATCCGCCACCAGCGGGTGGCCCAGCCAGGCCAGATGCACGCGGATCTGGTGCGTGCGCCCGGTATGCAGCCGGCACTGCAATGCGCTGAACGACGCCGCGCGCGCCACGCAGCGCACGTCGGTGCGCGCCGGCTTGCCGCCGGCAACGACGGCCATGCGCACGCGCGAGGCCGGGTCGCGCCCGATCGGTGCGTCGATGCGGCGCTCGTCCCAGGCAAACGCGCCGTGCACCAGCGCGCGGTACACGCGCTGCACCTCGCGTGCAGCGATCGCGCGCGTCAACGCCGTAACCGCCGGCAGCGACTTGCCCACCACCATCAGCCCCGAGGTGTCCTTGTCCAGCCGGTGCACGATGCCGGCACGCGGCAGGCCGGCCGCGCCCTCGTGGTGCGCGAGCAAGCCGTTGAGCAGCGTGCCCGACCAGTTGCCGCTGGCCGGGTGCACCACCCGTGCGGCCGGCTTGTTCAGCACCAGCAGGTGCGCGTCCTCGTAAACGATGTCCAGTGCCAGCGGCTGCGCGCTAAAGGCGCGGCTCTCCTCGGTGGGCACCAGTTCCAGGCGCAACTGCTGGCCGGCCCGCAGCTTGCGCGACGGCAGCGCGACCACCTGGCCGTCGATGCGCAGGTGCCCCGCTTCGATCAGCGACTGCAGATGGTTGCGCGAGAACTCGCCCGCCAGCGTCACCAGCGCCTTGTCCAGCCGCATGCCGTGCATCGCGGCATCGACGCAGGCCTCGCGCAGCTCGAACGCCGCATCCGCGGTTTCGGCCGGATCGTCGGCGCAGGGGCGCTGCCTATAATCCGCCGCGTCTTCGACTCGTGCAGCCGCTGGCGCCACCGGTGCCACCATGTCAATGAAGGTCTTTCGTTTTCGGCGCCTGGCCGCGTGCCTTGCGCTGGCGAGCCTGGTACTCGCCGGGTGCAGCACCAAGCCCAAGGAGCCCCCCGAAGTCGCGCAGCAGCCAGGCCGGCCGCCGGGTGCGATCCCCGCAGGGGTCGAACAATTGTATGCAGACGCCAAGGACGACATGAACGCGGGCGCCTGGGACAGCGCGATCAAGGCGCTGGAACGTGTCGAGGGCCGCGCCGCCGGCACCATCCTGGCGCAGCAGGCGCAGCTCGACCTGGCCTATGCCTATTGGCGCAGCGGCGACCGCGCACAGGCGCTGGCGGCGATCGAGCGCTTCATCAAGCTCAACCCGTCGAGCCCGGCGCTGGACTATGCGCTGTACCTGCGCGGCGTGATCAACTTCAACGACGACATCGGCGTGATGGGCAGCCTGGCCGGGCAGGACCTGTCCGAGCGCGATTCCAAGGCGTCGCGCGACGCCTACCAGGCCTTCAGGCAGCTGGTCGCGCAGTTTCCCGATTCGGCCTATGCCGAGGACGCGCGGCTGCGCATGAACTACATCCTCAACACGCTGGCCCAGTACGAAGTGCACGTGGCGCGCTACTACTTCCGGCGCGGCGCCTACGTGGCGGCGGCCAACCGCGCGCAGCAGGCGGTGGTCGACTTCGACGGTGCGCCGGCCACCGAAGAGGCGCTGTTCATCCTGGTGCAAAGCTACGACCGGCTCGGTCTGGACACGCTGCGCGACGACGCGCAGCGCGTGTTCGCCATGAACTTCCCGAACAGTGTGCTGCCCAACCAGGGCCTGGGCCGCGGCGGCAAGTCGTGGTGGCACGTCTGGAACTGAAGCGGAACTGAAGCGGAACCGAAGGCGCCGCCGCAGCCGGCCGCGCCGCTTCAGTGCCGCGCCGCCAGTTGCGCCAGCCAGTCGAGCGCCTCGGCCTGCCCCGCCACCTCGCGCATCGGCGGCAACGCCGCGCGCAGCCGTGCGCCGTAGCCCATCTGGCGCAGCCGCGGGTCGCACACCACCAGCAGCCCGCGGTCGCTCTCGCTGCGGATCAGCCGCCCGGCGCCCTGCTTCAGCGACACCGCGGCTTCGGCGACGAAATACTCGTTGAAGGCGTTGCCGCCGCGCGCTTCGATCCTGCCGGCGCGCGCGCGCACCAGCGGGTCGTTGGGTGGCGGAAACGGCAGCTTGTCGATGATCACGCACTGCAGCGCGTCGCCGGGCACGTCGATGCCTTCCCAGAAGCTGTGTGAGCCGACCAGCACGCAGCCCTTGCCGTCGCCATAGCGCTGCAGCAGCGCGCGCTTGGGCTCGCTGCCCTGCACCAGCACGTCGAGGCTGGCACCCTGGCACTGCAACGTGTCGCGCAGACTCTGGGCGATGGACGGCAACGCGCGCAGCGTGGTCGTCAGCACGAAGCAGCGTCCGCCCAGGGCCTGCGCGCAGTGCGCCGCCAGCACGCCGACGGCGGCCGGGTGATGCGCGTCGTTCGGCTTGGGAAACGGCAACGGCACCCACAGCCGCGCATGCGCTTCGTAGTCGAACGGACTGCCCACGCGCAGCCGCACGGCATCGTCCAGCCCCGCGGCCGAGGTGAACCAGCCCAGGCCGTCGTCGTCGCCCAAGGTGGCCGAGGTGAAGATCCAGGCCTTCGGCGCCGCGCGCCGCTGCTCGGCGAGCATTTCACCGATGTCCAGCGGCGACTCGACCAGCCGCGCGTGCTGCGCCGACAGGTCGACCCAGCGCACGCGGTCGACGCCGGCCGGCAGCGCGAAGCCATCGGCCAGCTGCGCCAGCGACTGCGTGCGCTGCTCGAGGCGCACGAAGTCCGGCGCGATCGCACACAGCGCGTGCAGCGCCTCGGCCACGGTGTGCGCGGCGTCGGCCACCGCCTGCAGTGCCTGCGGCCAGTCGTCACCTTGCGCCACGTCCTCCCAGCGCAGCTTGATCAGGCCGCCGCGCGCGGCGCCGTGCGGCCCGGCGCAGCCCGCGCGCAGCTGCCGCGCCGAGCGTTCGAGCCGATCGGCCAGCGACGGCCAGTCGCGCAGGCCGCGTGCCTGCTGCATGCCCACGGCCAGCAGGTCGCGCGCCAGGTCGAACATCTGCGCGGTGCCCAGTGCGCTGCCGAGGAACTGCACACCGGTTTCGACCAGCTGATGCGCCTCGTCGAACACCGCCACCTGCACGCTCGGCAGCAGTTCGGCCACACCGCCGTCGCGCAGCGCGACATCGGCGAAAAACAGGTGGTGGTTGACCACCACCAGATCGGCCGCCATGGCCTCGCGCCGCGCCCGCATCACATGGCAGGACTTGAACTGCGGGCACTCGCCGCCCAGGCAGTTGTCGCGCGTGGAGCTGACCAGCGGCAGCAAGGGTGAGCGCTCGTCCAGGCCGTCGACCTCGGCCAGATCACCGCTGTGCGTGCTGCGCGCCCAGGCCTCGATGCGCGCCAACGCGCGCACCGCCCAGCGGTCGTGCAGATCCTCGTGGTGGCGCGCGGTGTGCAGCCGCTGCAGGCACAGGTAGCTCGAGCGCCCCTTCAGCAGCGCCAGGCGCAGCGGCAGGCCCAGCGCAGCGCACAGGCGCGGCAGGTCGCGCAGGTAGAGCTGGTCCTGCAGGCTCTTCGTGGCCGTGCTGACCAGGGCGCGCCGGCCCGACAACAGCAGCGGCACCAGGTAGGCAAAGGTCTTCCCCACCCCGGTGCCCGCCTCGGCCACCAGGGCCGCGCGTTGCTCGATGGCCAGCGCCACCTGCTGCGCCATGCGCTGCTGCGCTTCGCGCGGCTGCAGCGACGGATGGTGCCGGGCCAGCGGGCCCCCGCGGGAAAAGGCCAGCGCCACCTGCTCCGACAGCGGCAAGGCCGCGTCGAGCTCGGGCATGCTCAGGCGGGAGACGGAGGGTCGAGCTCCAGTTCCAGGCGCGAGATCTGGTCGCGCAACGCCAAGCGGCGTTTCTTCAGGCGGCGCAGCGCAAGGTCGTCCAGCGGCAGCGACAGCGACAAGCGGTCGATCATGTCGTCCATGTCCGCGTGTTCCATGCGCAGCTCGATCAACCGGCGCTGCAATGAGTGCAAGTTGTCATCGATTTGCGGGGTCTGCGTCATGGGGCGCGAGTTTATATTCACGGCGATGAATGCACCAGACCAGGCGTTTCGCATCGCTGCGGCGACCGGGTTGCATCGCGGCGATCGCGCCTACCAGCAAGACCAGGTCGAACTGCTGACGCACGACCGGGTACCCGGCTGCGCGCTGGGCGTGGTGGCCGACGGCATGGGCGGAAAGAGCGGCGGGCGCAAGGCGGCCGACCAGGTGATGCTGACCGCGCAGCAGCTGTTCGAGCGCTATGTGCCGTCGCGCGACGATGCCGCGGCCACGCTGCGCCAGTTGGTCACCGAAGCGCACCTGATGATCAAGCTCACCGCCCTGACCGCCGAGGAGGAGCCGCACAGCACCTTGGCAGCCTTCCTGGTGGAGCCGACGCGGCGCTGCGCGATCGCCCATGCCGGCGATTCGCGCGTCTATCACTTCCGCGGGCCCGAGCTCGTGTCGCGCACGGTGGACCACTCGTTCGTGCAGCGCCTGGTCGACGAGGGCCAGCTCAGCGAAGAAGAAGCGCTGGTGCATCCGCAGGGCAACCTGCTGACCGGCTGCCTGGGCACGCACCAGGATCCGCCGCTGTGCGTCGCCCAGGTCGAGCGGCTTGCCTTCGGCGATGCCTTGCTCGCGTGCAGCGACGGCCTGTGGCACTACTTCACGCCGCGCGAGCTGGGTGCGATCGTGCATGGGCTGCCGCCGCGCGAAGCCAGCGAAATGCTGGTCAACCGTGCACGGCAGCGGGCGCGCGGCAGCGGCGACAACCTGTCGCTGGCGATCCTGCGCATCGACGCGCTGGGCTGACGCCGCCGCGGGCCTTTGCCGGCGCGCCAAGGCGGCGGCGCCGCAGGCTGCCAAGCGAAAGCGCCGGGGCGGCCTGCGCCGGCGGACCGGGCTGTCTGCCTCCTGCCTCCTGCCGCCTCCTGCCGCCCTGTGCCGCCTTCTGCTCAGGGCGCCGGCGCGCTGGCGATGGCGGCCACGCTGGCCGCCGAAGGCACCGGCAGCGGCTGGGACTTCTTGCCGCGCGCGGCGCGTTCGGCGTTGCGCTGTTCGACTTCCTGGCGATGCGCGGCGGCGTCGCTCAGCCGCTGCTGCCGCTCGGCCGCGCGCTGCGCCGCCTCGGCGGCGTCGTCGGCGGTCTTCGAGGGCTTGCGCTCGCGCGGGCCGGCCTGCGCCGCGCTGGCCGGTGCCCGCGTGCGCACGCTGGCAGAGGCCGCCGCCGGCGGCGCACTGGCGGCTTCGGCACGCTTGGCCTCGATGCGCTGCGCGCGCTCCAGCGAAGCGGCCTTGCGCTCGGCATCGTCCAGCACCAGATCGCGCTCACGCAGCGGCGCCAGCGCCGCACGACGCCGCGCCTGAACCTCGGCCACGCAGCCGGACACGGCAAAGCGCGTGCGGCATTCGGCCTCGGCCCGGGCGGCGTCGGCCTCGACCGCCGCGCGCTCGGCTGCGATGCGCTGCCGCTCGGCCCGTGGCTCGGGCGGCGCGTCGGCCAGCGCCACAGCACCGCCCAGCCACTGCAGCCCGGCCAGGGCGGCGCAGACCAGGCCGCGGCGCATCATGTCAGCGCGGTGTCGACCGCGCGCCGCGTCAGCGCCAGGTAGGCGGCCGTCTGCATCTCCTGCAGACGCGATGCGGTGCGTGGGAACTCGTGGCACAGCGGTCCTTCGGTATAGAGCAACTCGGGTTCGACCGCGGCCGACAGGATCAGTTTCACGCGCCGGTCGTACAGCACGTCGACGAGCCAGGTGAAGCGCCGCGCCTCGCTGGCCAGCCGCGGCGACATCGCCGGCACGCCGGACAGCAGCACGGTGTGGAAACGCGACGCCAGCTCGAGGTAGTCGTTCTGCGAACGCGGCCCGCCGCACAGCTGGGAAAAGTCGAACCAGACCACCCCGCCGGCGCGGCGCCGCGCATGCAGCTCGCGCTGCTCGATGTGCAGCGTGGGATCCTCGCCGCGCACCTCGGCCAGCTCGTCGAAGGCGGCCAGCATCGCCGCGTCGGCCTCGGCTCCCAGCGGCGTGTGGTAGACCTTCACGTGGTCCAGCGTGCGCTGCCGGTAGTCGGTGCCGGCGTCGACGTCGAGGATCTGCATGTGCTGCTTCAGCAGCTCGATCGCCGGCAGGATGCGCTCGCGGTGCAAGCCGTTCGGGTACAGGCCGTCGGGATGGAAGTTGGATGTGGTGACGATGCTCACGCGCTGCGCGAACATCGCTTCCAGCAGCCGGTGCAGGATCATCGCGTCGGTGACGTCGGCGATGTGGAACTCGTCGAAGCAGATCAGCCGGAAGCGCCGCGCGATGCGCCGGCCGAGTTCGTCCAGCGGGTCGGCGGTGCCGCGCAGCTCGTGCAGCTCGCGGTGCACCTCGCGCATGAACTCGTGGAAGTGCAGCCGTGTCTTGCGCTTCAGCGGCACCGACTGGAAAAAGCAGTCCATCAGGAAGCTCTTGCCGCGGCCGACCCCGCCATACATGTACACCCCGCGCGGGATCGGCGGGCGGCGGATCAGCTTGGCCAGCGCATTGCTGCGTTGGCTCAGGTAGGCGATCCACTCGTTCTCGCAGCGCTCGAGCGCGGCGACGGCGCGCAGCTGCGCCTCGTCGCTGCGGTAGCCGCGCTCGGCCAGCGTGCGTTCGTACAACGCGCGAACAGCCATCGCCGCAGGACGCGCGGATCAGAAGTTCAGCGTGCGCTTGTCGACGGCCAGCGCGGCTTCCTTGGTGGCCTCGCTCAAGCTCGGATGCGCGTGGCAGATGCGCGCGATGTCTTCCGAACTGGCCTTGAACTCCATCGCCACCACGGCCTCGGCGATCAGCTCGCTGGCCAGCGGGCCGATGATGTGCACGCCCAGGATCTCGTCGCTGGCAGCGTCGGCCAGGATCTTGACGAAGCCGTTGGTGTCGCCCAGCGCACGCGCGCGGCCGTTGGCCATGAACGGGAAGCTGCCGGCGCGGTAGGCGCGGCCCGCGGCCTTCAGCTGTTCTTCGGTCTGGCCGACCCAGGCGATCTCGGGGCTGGTGTAGATCACCCACGGGATGGTGTCGAAGTTGACGTGGCCGTGCTGGCCGGCGATGCGCTCGGCCACCGCCACGCCTTCTTCCTCGGCCTTGTGCGCCAGCATCGGGCCGCGCACCACGTCGCCCACCGCCCAGACGTTGGGCAGGTTGGTGCGGCAGTCGTCGTCGACCGCGACGAAACCGCGCTCGTCCAGCTTCAGTCCGACGGCCTCGGCATTCAGGCCGGTGGTGTTGGGTACGCGGCCGATGGAGACGATCAGCTTGTCGCATTCCAGCGTGTGCTCGGCGCCGGCGGCATCGGCGTAGGCCACGCTGACGCCCTTCTTGCCGGTCTTGACCTGGCCGATCTTCACGCCGAGCTGGATCTTCAGGCCCTGCTTGGCCAGCAGCTTGTGCGCCTCCTTGGCCACCTGGGCGTCGGCCGCACCCAGGAAGGCGGGCAGCGCTTCCAGCACCGTGACCTGCGCACCGAGGCGACGCCACACCGAGCCCATTTCCAGCCCGATGACACCGGCGCCGATCACACCCAGCGTCTTGGGCACCGCGCCGATGCGCAGCGCACCGTCGTTGGACAGGATGCGCTCCTCGTCGAAGTCGGCGCCGGGCAAGGCGCGCGGGTTCGAGCCGGTGGCGACGATGACGTGGCGCGCACTCAGCGTTTCCGCCTTGGCGCCGGCCACCGCGATGCGGTAGCCGCCTTGCGACGCCTCGACGAAGGTGCCGCGGCCGTGGAAGAAGCCGACCTTGTTCTTCTTCAGCAGGTACAGGATGCCGTCGTTGTTCTGTTTGACCACCTGGTCCTTGCGCGCGACCATCTTCGCCTCGTCGATGCTCAGGTTGCTCAAGCCGATGCCGTGCTCGGCAAAGGCGTGGCCGGCATGTTCGAAGTGTTCGCTGGACTGCAGCAGCGCCTTGCTCGGAATGCAGCCCACGTTGGTGCAGGTGCCGCCGGGCGCGGGGCCGCCGGCCGCGTTCTGCCACTCGTCGATGCAGGCGGTATTCAGGCCGAGTTGCGCGGCACGGATCGCGGCGATGTAGCCGCCGGGGCCGCCGCCGATGACGACGACGTCGAAGCTTTTGTCGGACATGATGTTGACTCGAAGTTGAAGGCGCTCATTCGAGCGGCACGAAGATCCACAGCAGCAGATAGATCAGCAAGCCGGTGCCGGCGAAGACGAAGAGCAGCGCGAAGGCCAGCCGTACGATCCAGCTGTCGATGCCCGAAACCTGCGCGATGCCGGCGCACACGCCGCCCAGCCACTTGTCGCTGCGGCTGCGGCGCAGGCGGTTCAATGCGGTCCCGGCGGGGGCTGGCTCGACCGGCTCGGCGTCGATCAAGCGCTGTTTGGCACGCTGGAAGTCGTCCTCGGACAGCGTGCCGCGCGCGCGCATCTCTTCCAGACGCGCGAGTTCGTCGACCAGGCCCATGGCGTGAGCGCTGCCGCCCGGCCGAATCAGATGTCGAACAGCAGGCGCGCCGGGTCTTCCAGCGCTTCCTTCATCGCCACCAGGCCGAGCACGGCCTCGCGGCCGTCGATGATGCGGTGGTCGTAGCTCATCGCCAGGTAGTTCATCGGCCGCACCACCACCTGGCCACCCTCGACCACCGCGCGGTCCTTGGTGGCATGCACGCCGAGGATCGCCGACTGCGGCGGGTTGATGATCGGCGTGGACAGCATCGAGCCGAACACGCCGCCGTTGCTGATCGAGAAGGTGCCGCCGGTGAGGTCTTCCATCGACAGCTTGCCGTCGCGCGCCTTGGCGCCGTACTCGGCGATCTTCTTCTCGATGTCGGCAAAGCTCATCTGGTCGGCGTCGCGCAGGATCGGCACCACCAGGCCGCGCGGGCTGCCCACCGCGATGCCGATGTCGAAGTAGCCGTGGTAGACGATGTCGGTGCCGTCGACGCTGGCGTTGAGCACCGGGTAGCGCTTCAGCGCCGCCACCGCGGCCTTGACGAAGAAGCTCATGAAGCCGATCTTGACGCCGTGCTCCTTCTCGAAGCGGTCCTGGAAGCGCTTGCGCATTTCCATCACCGGCGCCATGTTGACTTCGTTGAAGGTGGTCAGGATGGCGTTGGTGGCCTGCGACTGCAGCAGCCGCTCGGCCACGCGCGCGCGCAAGCGCGACATCGGCACCCGCTGCTCGGGGCGGTCCCCCAGGCTGGCCATCGCCGGCGGTGCCACCGGCGGCAGCGCGGCCTTGGGTGCGGGTGCGGGTGCGGGTGCGGGTGCCGCGGACGCAGCCTTGGGCGCGGCCAGCGCACCGAGCACGTCGCCCTTGGTGACACGGCCGTCGCGGCCGCTGCCGGCAACGTCGGCAGCCGACAGCTTGTTCTCGGCCAGCAGCTTGGCGGCGGCCGGCATCGCCACCTCGCCTTTGCCCTTGGCGGCAGCTGCGGCAGGCGCGGCAGCTGCCGCAGGCGCCGCGGCCGCCGGTGCGGGCGCCGCGGCCCCGGCCTGGGCCTCGGTATCGATACGCGCGATCACCTGCTCGGCCGCCACCGTGGCGCCATCGGCGGCCACATGCTCGGCGAGCACGCCGGACGCCGGTGCCGGCACCTCGAGCACCACCTTGTCGGTCTCGATCTCGATCAGGATCTCGTCCATCTCCACCGCCTCGCCGGGCTTCTTCTTCCACTGCAGCAAGGTGGCCTCGGCCACGGATTCGGACAACTGGGGAACCTTGACGTCGACGATTGCCATGATGTGTTTTGGATTCTGTGGTGGGGTGCAGTTGCATGAACGTTGAGCCTCGCGCGGCCTGCATCACCCGCCCGCGGCAGCGGGCTGCATGCAGCCGGGCCCGACGGGCCCGGCCGGCCCGGCGAGTCACCGTTCATCGTTCATTTGGCCAGCGCGAAGCCCTTCATCTTGCCGAAGGCCTGGTCGAGCAGCGCCTTCAGTTGTTCCTGGTGCAGGTGCGCGTAGCCGACCGCGGGCGAGGCCGACGCCGGGCGGCCGGCATAACCGAGCTTCTGGCCGTCGAGCATGTTTTCGTGCACGTAGTGCTGCACGTAGAACCAGGCGCCCTGGTTCTGCGGCTCGTCCTGGCACCAGACGATCTCGGTGGCGTTCGGGTAGCGCTTCAACTCGGCGGCGAAGGCCTTGTGCGGGAACGGGTACAGCTGCTCGACGCGCACGATCGCCACGTCCCAGGCCTTCTTCTCGTCGCGGCGGCGGATCAGGTCGTAGGCCACCTTGCCCGAGCAGGCGATCACGCGCTTGACCTTGTCCACGTCCACCTCGTCGCGGCTGGCGCCGATCACGGTGCGGAACTCGCCCTTGGTGAACTCGGCGAGCGGCGAGGTCGCGTCCTTGGCGCGCAGCAGCGACTTGGGCGTCAGGATGATCAGCGGCTTGCGGAAG
>Ga0116166_1004156_pt1 | contig 10768 bp, 9 predicted proteins | sample AD_JPNMR2_MetaG_FD_89884 | JGI IMG/M metagenome (GOLD analysis project Ga0116166, IMG submission 89884) | Active sludge microbial communities of municipal wastewater-treating anaerobic digesters from Japan - AD_JPNMR2_MetaG | ecosystem: Engineered > Bioreactor > Anaerobic > Digestate | place...
CGACCCCGCACGCGGATCCTTCAAGAACTGGCTTTACGAAGTTGCGCAGAGCTGCCGGGCGGACTTCTACCGGCGCTGGGGCGGGGTGATCGCCGGCGAGCTGCCCCCGGATGACCTGCTCCGGTCGGAGTGGGGGCCCACCGTGTACTATGACAGTTACCCCGAGACACGGGCTTGGCAGTATGCGTCGCATCAAGACGAGGGCGAGGGCCCGGAGGAGTCGAAGATCATCGCAGCAGTGCAGGAGGTGCTCACGAGCATGCCGAAGCGCTACGCGGAGGTACTGCAGCTGGAGCAAACGGATCTGACCCGCGAGGAGATCGCGATTCTGATGGGAATTACCCGCGACCACCTACGCGTTCTGCTCAGCCGCGCGATCGCTTGCTTCAAGCGACTTGCGCAGCAGAACCTGGTTCTCGCCGAGTGGCTAGACCGGGCGGAGCCCCTCCCGCAGGAGGAAGCGCCGCGACGCCGGGGGCGCCGCAAGGCGTTCGCCGAACTATAGGAGACCGAGACGGTGGAACGTGACGTGGAAGCCGGCAGTAGCCCAGGTTGCCGCTGCAGACTCCTCCCACGCGGGGGATGCGCGGCGCGCGGACGTGGGCCCGTGTCGGCTCGAGTAGAGTACCGGGGCATCTCGAAGGTGAGAGAGGAGGCCGCGCTATGACCAGGGCCGCTGGCAGAGTCAGGAAGTCTAGAGACGATGCAAACGGTTCAGCGATGAATCAGGGCCGTCGTTCCCGCCCCGGAACAGAACGGTTGATCCCCGTGAAGGACCGGTGGATATCGAGGCTCATCGAGCTGGCATCGGACTCTCCCTATGAAGTGGCGCACGACCTTTTCGCGGGTCAACCTGGCCCTCCGCTCCCCAACGGGGTTGAGGAGCGGGTGCAGCAGGCGGTACGATGGGGGCTGCAGGAACGCGAACTGGAGAAGTATGAGAGAGAGCTCTCGCGTCGGACGACGCTGGGCGAGTTCCTCTCGTGGGCGCGCACTCGGAAGGGGTGCACCGAGGAAGAGTTGGGACAACGCGCGGGCATCAGCGCGGAGTGCATCCGCGCCCTCGAGAAAGACCAGATCTGCCCCCTCGACGTCGCGCCAGAGCACGTCGCGCGGGTCGCGGCGGTTCTCGATGTCTCTGTCTTCACCCTGCTGGAGCGGTTACAGGCCGCGCGCCTCGACAGCGAGAGCAGGAAAGATCGGGGCGGGCGGGCACGGCCCCCCAGCGCGGATCCGAGCGTTGTCTGGTCGAGTGGCGCCCGGCGCGCTCGCCAGGTGATGGAGTTCCTTTGCCTGCGACGTAAGGAGCGGCAGCCTGTAACCCAAGCCGATCTGGACCACTACTGTGGTGCCGTCTATCGGGCCTGGAAAGAACAGCGCGAGGATCCTGCGGAGTAGCGAGCGTGCGCGCGCGCCAGAGCAGCCCCTGGCTGACAGTGCCCCTTCCGGGGCTCGCACCGGCCCGCCGTGCTGCTTTCGCCTGTTTCAAGGACGGTCTGGTGGGAGAGCGAGCGTCCTGGAGCAGCATGGGCGTGCGGCGCGCGGGCGAGAGAGGGGTAGGCTGCCGTGGCGCATCCATGCGGGAGAGCCGAGCCGATATCCGACCCGGCAGGCGAGCCGATGGCCGTCCTACGGGCTCGCTTTCAGGCGGGAGACCTGGTGCTCTTCCTTGGCGCGGGCGTATCGCTTTCGGCCGGGCTTCCTGGTTGGGAATCGTTGCTGCACCGGCTCGCCGTGGAGATGTGGGCTCAACGCCTCGGCGCCGATGCCGGGGGAGAGGACGCGGAGGAGTTCGCGCGCCTTTTCCGACATGCGTTCGGCGGCTTTCCGATCATCTCCGGGCGTTACATCCGCAAGGCGCTCGGCCATGCTTTCCAGGAGCGGGTGCGCGCCATCCTCTACTCGCATCCGGATGCCACATCCAGCCTGTTGAAGGCCGTCACGCGCCTCTGCGTGTCTTCGGGGAGTGGCGCCGGCATCCGCGCTGTCGTCTGCTACAACTACGATGACCTCCTGGAGACCCACCTGGCCGAGGGTGGCGTGAGCTTCTGCAGCGTAAGCGCCGAGGGGCAATCGCCGCCACCCCAAGTCCTCCCAATCTACCACGTGCATGGCTTTCTCCCTCGCGATGGGAGCCTCGACCACCAGAGCGAGATCGTCTTCGCCGAGGATGCCTACCACACGCAGTTCCTTGACCCCTACGCCTGGTCAAACATCACCCAGCTCAACCTCCTGCGCGAGCGCACCGGCCTCTTCGTCGGCTTCTCGATGACCGACCCCAACCTGCGCCGTCTCCTCGACGTCGCCAACCGCTATCGCCATGGGCGGCCCCATTACGTCATCATGCGCACCCCCTCGCGCGAGCAGATTGCCTTTGGCGATACAAGCCAGGTGAGTGATGACCGCCTTGAGGACTTCATCGGGGCCTTCCGCAGCGTTCAGGAAGATGCGTTGGCCGATCTGGGCCTGCACGTGGTGTGGGTGGAGCATTTCGACGAAATCCCCTGCCTGCTCGACAGCATTCGCGAGAGCGCGCCAGACAGCACGCCGTAGCCTGGAGTGGCCGCAAAACAGGAGAGCGGCTGGCCCTCCTGGATAGGGGTGGAGCCAATTCGCATCGCGAAGTGGTCCCCTCTCGCAGCCCGCGCAAGCCCTCGCCCCCTGAACCGCGGGGCTACCTTCGCCCGAAATCGTCACGCGGAGGGCGCCGCGATTTGCATGTCTGGCTGCCCCTGTGCTATCATACGGGGGGCAGAGAGGCTTTGGCCTTTCCATGCCCTGCGATGACAACCTGATTTGGCCGACACGCGCACCTGGAAGCTAGGAGGGGAGAGATACATGCCCGCTGTTGAAGTGAGACCCGGTATCTATTGGGCGGGAGTGAACGATCGCACGTCTGATCTCTTTGAGGGCTTCTGGCCCGTGGCCCGCGAGGGGGTGTCACACAACTCCTATCTGATCGATGACGAGAAGAAGGCGCTGATCGATATCACCAGCGAAAGCCTGCTCGAGTCGCTCCTCAGCCAGATCGCCACGGTGACCGATCCTGCCGGCTTGGATTACATAGTCATCAACCACATGGAGCCGGACCACACCGGCGCACTGCGTGCGCTCCGGCGCCTGGCACCCCGCGCGACCCTTCTCGGCTCTAAGAAGGCCGTGGAGATGATGGAGTCGTACTACGGGGTGACGGAGGGTGTCCGGGCTGTGGAAGATGGAGAGACGCTCTCCCTTGGCCGGAACACGCTCCAGTTTTTCTCCACGCCCTTCGTTCACTGGCCGGAGACGATTATGACCTACGCGCAGGAGCAGAAGGTGCTCTTCTCCTGCGACGGCTTTGGCGGTTATGGCGCGTTGCAGGGCAGTATCTTTGCAGATGAGTACGCAGACCTGCGCTTCTACGAGGAGGAGGCGCTTCGCTACTACACCAACATTGTGGCCCTCTTCGGCAAGCAGGTGCTCAAAGCAATCGACCGGCTGAAAGATTTGCCGGTCGAGGTTGTGGCTCCCTCTCATGGATTGGTGTGGCGCCGGAACCCTGGACGGATTATCGAGCTGTATCGCACGTGGGCTGGGTATGCCACGGGGCCGGTCGAGCCGGGTGTGACAGTGGTCTTCGGCACGATGTACGGTAACACTCGCGCCATGGCCGAGGCGGTCGCTGCGGGGGTTGCCGGCGCCGGCCTGCCCGTGACCCTCTTTGATGCGGCGCGCGTTCATCCAAGCTATATTCTCCCCGCGATCTACTCGCGACAGGGCGTAGTGATCGGCTCGGCCACCTACGAGGGTGGCCTCTTCCCCCCGGTGCGCAACCTTCTCAGCCTGGTGGAGTCAAAGCGGATTGTCGGGCGCACGGCGGCGTTCTTCGGCAGCCGCGGTTGGGGCGGCGGCGCGCGCAGGGAGTTCGCACGCCAGGCGGAGACGTTGCAGTGGGAAGTCGTGGATGCCTGGGAGATGCAGGGCGGCCCCACCACCAAGGATCTGCAGGAGGGAGAGGAGTTCGGCCATCGCTTTGCCGCGGGGCTGCGGAGATAGCCGCGCCATCCGCCCGGCCGTGCTGCTTTGGCCCCCGCCGAGGTGCCGCGATTCGGTTTTCCCCTATCGGGGAATGGGTACCTATCGGGAGTATCCCTGAACACGGATCTTGAACGGGAGAGGGTGACGAGTTGGTCGGTCTTGCCGGCGAGAGGGCATCGCGACCGTCGGAGGGGGCCGTGTCCTGGATTGCGGCGCGGCTCGATGCGCGCGCGGCGGAAGTGCGCCTGGCCTGGATCATCCGCATGCGCGAGGAGGGTATCCTGGCCCGGATGCCGGACGAGGAGCTATCGGCCCAGGCGGAGCGCGTGCAAGCGGCTTGGCAGCAGTACCTGGCTTCCGCGGGCACCGGCGAAGTGGGCGGCGAGCCCGATTGGGGCGAGGTTCGGCGCGCGCTGGCAGGCTGGAGCATCGAGGATGCGCTAGGCGCACTGCTGGCGCTGCGCGCGGTCTGTCGCGACCTTCTCGCCACGGAGGACGCGGGGCGGCCGGAGGATGCCATCGCCACTTTCGAGCGAATCGCGGATCGGTTCATCACCGGGGTGATCTCGCAGGGTGTGGTCGGGCAGAATCTCCAGCACGAGAGTGAGTGCAGCGACCGCCAGCAAGCGGAGGTGCTCCAACGGGTGATTGCCGCCCAGGAAGAGGAGCGAAAGCGGATTGCCCGCGAGCTGCACGACCAGACCGGGCAGTCGCTCACCTCGCTCATGATCGGCTTACGCCGTCTGGAAGCGGCGCAGATGCCGGAGGAGGAGCGCCAGGCGATCGCTGAGTTGCAGCAGAATGCGAATCGCGCGTTGGATGAGCTGCATCACCTGATCTTCGAGCTACGCCCCAGCGTTCTGGAGGATCTTGGTCTGGTCGTTGCGCTCCAGCGCTACATTGAGGAGTTCGCGCGGCGGACAGGGCTCCGCGTGGAGACGGAGCTGGATGCGCTGGCCGGTGTGCGCCTGGAACCAGCGGTAGAGATTGCCCTCTACCGGATCGTCCAGGAAGCGTTGACGAACGTGGACAGGCACGCGCGCGCAACGACCGCAAGCGTACTCCTGCAGTGCCGTGGCGATTCGCTGCTCCTCATCGTGGAGGATGATGGAAGCGGCTTTGTCGTGCCTGAGATTGGCGCCGGCGATAGCGAGCATTTCGGGCTGATGGGGATGCAGGAACGCGCCGCCCTCATCGGGGGCAAGCTCACCATCGAGTCCTCGCCCGGAGCAGGGACGACCATCTACGTCGAGGTGCCTCGGCCTGGATGCAAGGAGAGGAGCGCGGCACCTTCTGCGGATCCCAGGGTCATTTCATTCAGCGGTCTCGGGGCCGCCCGGCGGTCAGCACGATGGTGACTGCCTGCTTGTACCGACCGGCGTACGTGCGGAGAGCCGCCGCGATGTTGTGTGCTCCGGCACGTCGCGCCAAGGCAAGCGTCAAGTTGCGCAGGGCAGCCATCACCTGTGGTGCCGCCCCCGTCCTCACCTGGCTGGCGTCCTCCTGCAGCGTGGTGTCACGCACGCAGTGCGAGCCGTTCTCTACTGCACCCCAGTAGCCGCGCAACTCCAGGCTGATACGTTCCGCATCCGCTTCGTCCGGGTTCAGGCTGGTGATGGCATAGCTTATCTCAACCGAGGAGCCCTTTGCGGTGAACCGTTCCCGCTTGATCCAGCATACCTGCTGCACAAACGGCCAAACCTCCCCCGCATCGCCTGTAGTGCCCAGGTAGGCGTTCAGTTGTGGCCAGTGCAGCGCCCAGATCTCGCGCCGCTCGAAGCGGCCATGCGAGCGTTTCCGGGGCGCATCCAGATACGCGGTCACCCGCATCCCTTGCCGTTGCAGTTGGCGCAATGCCGCTTCGGGAAGAATCGGGTCGGGCAACTCCTCAACCGGAAGGACGCTGACGCGGGTCTTGCCTTCTTCCAGGAGCGCCTGCGCCGCCAGCATACGTGCCGGGAGCGTTGCGCCCGGGTCAAGCCCCAGAGGGGGAAAAAGCGCGGGCAATCTCCCGCTGCAGCGAGGGCTGGTTCTCTTTGACCGGAACGAGGTAGTCGCCACCGCCTTCGACAACACGCTGGCAGATGTCCCGCTGGCACAGCAGGGCATCGCCCACGAGCAGGTTCCCCTTCAAAGGCAATCGCTCAATCAACTGGCGCACCCCGTCCAGTTCCCGCCCTCTCCCTGCGCAAGCTATCTCGTCGATCACCTCCTTGGCATGCACCGCACATGCCGATACGAGATGCACACCCGGGACCTCCTCGCCGTGGATGCCCCGCAACGATTTGCCGTCGATGCCTATCGTCTCCCCGGGCTCCAGACCGGTGCTTCGCAACCACCCGCCAAGCGCTGCCTCGAACGCGGCTGCCGAAACCCGCTTGAACACGCGATGGAACGTGGGTTGGCTTGGACATTTCCCCTTTCGCACCCCAAGGGCCTCAAGCAGTTCGGGGGCATCTTCGAACCGCTCTTTCGCCCACTGGGCAATGGCATAGATGCTCTTGGCACCGCACAACATCGCCACAACAGCCACCTGCATGATGGCCACCAGGCTGTGCGTCCGGCGCTGCCGCCGCCTTGGGTCGGGAATGGTACTGAAGGCCTCCGCCAGGGATCCGGGAGGCCACTCCCCACTGCCACCCATGGTCTCCTCCCTGATCAGCACGGACTCGCGGGGTCACCAAGCGCTTATACCCACTTTTCCTCTGAATGAAATGACCCTGTGCGGATCCGCGCGCGTCTTGACGCCCTGCCCGCGCCTGTTGTATACTGAGCTAACCAGACGTGCCCCTGGCCATTCGTGAGCGTATGCTGCTGGCAACCCCTCATGGTCGCTGCCGGCACAGGCGTACGATAGGAGCTACGACCGATGAACCGTCTCCCGTGCATCGCTGCAGGTCTCATCATCCTGGGGAGCCTGGTGGTTGGTGTTTCGCCATCAAGTGGCGACGCTGCCACCCCCGCGCTGGACGCAGAGGCTATCTCACTACCGCTTGGCCTCCTGTGGAAGTTCTCCTCCGTGGATGTGGGAAAGGAGCTACCTGCCCGCAACATCCCGACCGCCCCGGTGGTCAGCGGCGATACGGTCTATGTCTGCGCTCGTGGGATGACCGCAGAAAACGTGCCCACTACCTCCGTCTATGCCCTCTCGCTTGAAACCGGCGAGAAGCTGTGGGATCACGTGCTTGAGGGGACGGTCTTCGGCACGCCGGCGCTCGCGGATGACACCCTATGGGTATCAGATAGCCAGGGCTACCTGTATGCTCTGGACGTCCGCAATCAAGGGCGAGAGCGCTCGCGCTTCCAGCTGGGAACGAGCAGCCGGTGCTCTCCAGTCGTCCACGATGGCGTAGTCTATGTGGGCGACGATGGCGGCCTCGTCCTCGCCGTCGATGCCAAAGCGCTTCAGGAGAAGTGGCGCTTCCAGGCCAAGGGCCAGGTGAAAGCGCCGATCGCCGTATCGCCCGAAAACAAGTATGTATATGTCTCCTCGGGCGAGCCGCGGTTGCATGTTCTGCACATGGCGACCGGGACCGAGGCGTGGAACTACCCCATGCCGGAAGTGAGCATGGAGTCTGCGCCTGTTCTGTGGGACCGCTACCTCTACATCGCCTCGGGCAAGCGCCTGATCTGCATTACCGCATCGCAGGGCCGCTATCAGTGGGACAGCATGCGGATGGGGATAACCACCGGATACCCGATCATCGGCACGCCGACGCTGGCGCCCGATGAGAAGGGGAAGGAAGCTCGCCTCTACTTCTGCTGCGAGGACGGCACGGTGTACGCGGTCAACGCGCGAACTGGCCGGCTCGCTTGGAAAGCCCCGGTGAAGCTCGACCGCGTTGCCACCTGCGCTCCAACCGTCACGCGCGACGCGGTGCTCATTGGCGCCCAGAACGGACTGCTCTATGCGGTGAGCGCCAATGAGGGGAGCAAGCTCCTTTGGAAGTACCGCGCTGTGCCGCCGGCCGATATCACGGCGCAAACGACGGCAGTGAGCATCGCCAGTTCCCCGGTCGTGAGCGATGGGCGGGTGCTGGTTCTGGCCGATGAAGGCACGCTTCTTTGCTTCTCGCCGGCAGCGGTGGATGTGGCCCCGCCCGAGGTGAAGGATCTGAAGGTGCGCGACGTCGCCATCGAGTCTCAGACGCCGGTCTACGGGATGCCCCCGCTCCCCTTCACGGCGACGATCGTTGACGAGGGATCGGGGATCGACGAGTCGAAGATCGTCTTCAAGCTGGACGGTGAAGTGGTGCCGCACCAGTTCGTGGCCAGGACCGGCGAGCTCTTCTATAAGACGCCTGTCACTCGACCGATCCGGCCGCTGGCGGATGGCGTCCATACGATCTCAATCACAGTTGCGGATTGGATGGGAAACACTCTCACCCGCGAGTGGGTGTTCCGGGTGGATCACCGGCGGATTCCAGTGCCGAAAGTGCAGGATAGCCCTGCGGCAAATCCTGACGCCATCAACTTCTGAGAGTGCGGCGAGCGCGGCGTTGGGCTCCACAGAGGGGTGGGCTTCCATCTCGTTCCGATAGCTGTAACTCCGCGATGGTCCAGGGCTATCAGACGGCTCATGGCGCCGGTCTGTGGGGCCTAGATCAAAGGTCCTCCGGCACGGCGCCTGTGACGGGAAGGCCGGCATGAGGCTGCTGTCGAGAGTACTAGCCGGGTCCCTGGCGGATACGGGTGGTACGTCTCGTGCGTCGGAGCAGGGCGCATCGACGGTTGCCCCCGCGCTCGACGCGGAGACGCGAGAGTTCCTGTACCGCCATGTCAACTCGCCCGTCAAGCTGGACCTGATCCTCTACCTGCATGATAACCCCTATGCCGTAGATGGCGCCGACGTCTTGGCGCTGCGCCTGGGGCGCGAGCCGCCGGTCGTCGAGGAATGTGCCGAAGAGTTGGTGCAGGCAGGTTTGCTTGAAGTGGTTCCACGCCGGCCTGCCGGTGGCCCTACGCTCTATCGCCTTGCCGCCCGTTGCGAGTGGAGCGCCTGCATTGATCGATTGGCGCGCCTCCACCGAGAGGGAGGCGCCCTCCAGATCAGAACGGCGATCCGAGACTTTGGCATTGCCGCGCACGTGCGCGCGGTGATTGCCGATTCCGGGCGAGTGGGCGTGTCGGACGTGGAGGTGCGCTGCGAGGCCGGAGTGGTGCGTCTGGAAGGCCGTGTCCACACGGCTGCCGAGCGTACGGAGCTCGATCTGATCTGCGAGCGTTTGCACGAGAGCCGCGGCGGAATCCGCGCGGTTGAGAACCGTGTGGAGGTGGAACGGCGCCCGCGAGAGGATGATGAGGAGATGCGCGCCGCGCTGGAGCAGCATCTCGCTGCCCTGATCTCCGATAGCGGCGGCATGGCGGGGGCGCGCGTGCAGGTGGATGTGATCGGCGGCGTAGCCTATCTGACTGGTCTCGTGGAATCGGCGCAGGATCGCGCCTTCGCGGGGCAGCGGGCGCTCGAAGTGCCTGGGGTGACGGCCGTCGTCAACTGGATTGACCTGCAGGGCCACCGATACCGGATCCGTTAGCGGGCGAAGCGGTTGTGGATGCGGGGCGCGGGGCGCCCCCTACCCGAGTCGCGTATAACGAGCAGGGCCGTCGTTGCCAGATGGGGAGAGCCATGGCGACACTGGACGAGATCGAGCCCTGGGTCCGCCTGAACCGCGCGGAGTTGATGCCGCGGAAAGCGGCGCGGCTCCTGGCGGAGTTTGGAACCCCCGAGGCGGTTCTGAGCGCGGCGCGCGCCGAGCTCGCACGCGTGGACGGTCTATCGCGTGCCAACTGCGACCGTCTCGCCGAGGCAGCCCTCTGGGATGGCTGGCCGGCCGAGCAAGCCACCCTCCAGCGCCTGGGCATCCGCGTCATTCCCTTGACGAGCGACGACTATCCCGCCCGGCTGCGCGCGATTCCAGATCCCCCACTTGTCCTCTACGTCCGCGGCAGTCTCCTGCCCGAGGATGAGTACGCCGTTGCCATTGTCGGCTCGCGCCGGGCGACGCCGTATGGGCGCCAGGTGGCGGCCGACCTGGCGCGCGGCCTGGCGCGCGCTGGCGTCACCATCGTCAGTGGGATGGCGCGGGGCATCGATGCCGCCGCGCATCAGGGAGCGCTTAACGCTGGCGGCCGCACCCTGGCGATCCTCGGGTGTGGCGTGGACCAGTGCTATCCCCCGGAGCATCGTGGCCTGCGCGATTCCATCGCCGCGCAGGGTGCCGTCATCTCCGAGTTCTCCCTGGGCGCCGCCCCGGACAAATGGCGTTTTCCCGCGCGCAACCGCATCATTAGCGGCCTCTGCCTGGGAGTGATACTCATCGAAGCCCCGGCCGACAGCGGTGCTATGATCACCGCCGATTTCGCCCTGGAACAGGGGCGAGAGGTCTTTGCCGTTCCTGGCAACATCGATAGCTTTGCCAGCCGCGGGTGTCACCAGCTCATCAAAGAGGGTGCCCACCTGATTGAGAGCGCTGCGGATATCCTGGAAGCGCTCGATCTCTCCACCGCCGCTCTGGATGCTCCCCCGCCGGAGCAGCCGTCTCTCCCGTTCCCGCTTAGCCCGGAAGCGGAGCAGGTGCTTGCGCTCCTGGGCCCGCAACAGCGACACGTCGATCAGATCGCCAGCGAGTGCAAGTTGCCGCCCGGGCAGGTCCTCTCCGCGCTCACCCTCCTGGAGATGGCGGGCGCTGCCCGCCGCCTGCCAGGCAACTTCTACGTCCGCATCTCGCCCCGGTGACAGAGCCGGCTTCGC
>Ga0116166_1004158_pt1 | contig 10765 bp, 7 predicted proteins | sample AD_JPNMR2_MetaG_FD_89884 | JGI IMG/M metagenome (GOLD analysis project Ga0116166, IMG submission 89884) | Active sludge microbial communities of municipal wastewater-treating anaerobic digesters from Japan - AD_JPNMR2_MetaG | ecosystem: Engineered > Bioreactor > Anaerobic > Digestate | place...
AAACAGTCCCTTCCCCCAGGCGGCTGGACACTTCGATCTGCCCGTCCAGCAGTTGCACCAGCTTTTTGACAATGACCAGCCCTAAACCGCTGCCCTCTTCCCCCCGGTAGCTGTCGCGCTGGTTGCGGACCCGGTAAAAGCGGTCCCAGATATGCGGCAGATCTTCGGGGGGAATACCGCTGCCGGTGTCGCTAATGCTCAGGCAAACCGTCTCCTGGCGCCTCTCCACGCCGATAATAATAGTTCCGTTTTCCGTGACCCTCAGGGCATTCTTGATCAGGTTTCTTAAAATTTGCTCCACCCGGTCAACGTCCCCGATAATGATGGCCTGATCAATTTCTTTCTTTAACCTGATTGAGGTGTTCTTCCGGGCGGCCTCCGTTTCCATGGATGCGGCCACGCCTTCAGCCAGGGCAATCAAATCCACGGGGAGCTTTTCCACGGCTATGGTGCCGCTTTCGAGGCGGCTCAGGACCAGCAAATCATCAACCAGCCTGGAGATATGGACCGTTTGGGTGTAGATAGTATCAAGGTACCTTTGGCGCACCGCCTCGTCCTGCACAATGCCGTCCCGTATCGCTTCAACAAAACCCTGCACTGCTGTTAAAGGGGTCCGCAGCTCGTGGGATATTTCCGCAAACAACCTGGCTTTTTCTTCTTCCATGGCACTGCTTTCGCTCTGTATCCTCTGCAGCCTTAATGAAAGATTATTTAGCTGGCCGGCCAGGGCATTAATCTCATCCAGGGTCTGTTCTTCCGGGATGATCAGATAACTGCCCCGCCCGGTATCTGCAGCCATGGCCGCAAGCCGCGAGATTGGCCTGGAGATAGACATGGCCAGGTATACCGACACAAAAATAACCACAACCAGGAGCGCCACGCCGCCGGCAACCAGGAACAGGCGCATGCGATTTAAAGCCAGGTCGGTATTGATCGATTGCGATTCCAGCAAAATGCCGTTTTCAAGGGTTTCCATGTTGTTGCCCATGGGCACCACGGCGATAAAAGCATACTGCCCGGTTTCCGGATCCAGCACCCTGGAAATGGCCAACTGGCCTCCCTTAAATAGCTCCACGTATTCCCGCTCAATCTTGCTGCCGGGCAGTACTTCCTGCGCCGCCGAAGTGTCCAGGATGGTTCCTTCCCGGTCAAAAACTGTAATCCTGGTGTCAAAGATGTCAGCCAGAAAATTCAACAGCTCCTGCCTGCTTTGCGCCTGCCAGGCCGGCACCTCTCCATCGCCCATGTTCTGGTTTGTTTGCTGCAGCAAGGCAAAGTTAATTCTTTTGGCTTTGCGCAGGAGCTCCTGCTGGGCCTGGTCGTAGGCTACCTGCTTTACCATGTGGCTGGAAAAAAAGATTAATCCGATCATGGTTATCAGAAAGACGGTAACATTGGTAAACAGGATCCTGGTATAGATGTTTTTATTGAGCTGATCCCGCAATATTTGCTTGAACGCCTGCCCGCACCCGCGCACGGCGCCCCAGAGCCGGCCCAATTTCTCCCTGCCCCGGTGGAGATAAGATATCATCGGGCCGCCTCCCCTTCCCTGGCCGGAGGTGTAAACTGGTAACCCACGCCCCATACGGTGGTCAGGTACTCGTGGGGCAGAGCCGCCAGTTTTGCCCTCAACCGGCGAATATGGACATCCACGGTGCGCTGATCGCCGAAATAATCGTAGCCCCATACCGCAGCCAGCAGCTTTTCCCTGGTGAAAACACGCCTGGGATTCTGGGCCAGGTAATAGAGCAGGTCAAATTCCCGGGGCGTTACTTCAATCTTCACGTCATTAACCAGCACTATGCGGATATCGGCCTGGATTTCCAGCCCCGGATATTTAAGCTTCCAGTTTGCCGCCGTGCCTACCGGCTGGGTGCGGCGCAGCACCGCTTTTATCCTGGCCACCAGCTCCCGGGGGCTGAACGGCTTGGACACATAATCGTCGGCTCCCATCTCCAGCCCCAGCACGCGGTCCGCTTCCTCTCCCTTGGCGGTAAGCATAATGATGGGAACCATGCGCACCGCCCTTAAATTACGGCAAAGAGTAAGCCCGTCTGTCCCCGGCAGCATGATGTCCAGGATAACCACATCGGGGTTCTCCCGGTCAAAAGCAGCCATGACCAGGTCGCCGTGGTTTACCCCGACAACAGCAAAACCTTCCCGCTCGCCATACAACTTGACCAGCTCCAGAACGTTTTGGTCGTCATCAACTACTAAAACCTTGCCTAAGTACGGCATAATTACCTCCATTAGTTAACATAACTATAGTATACATGATCTGCCCGGCCATTGCCAGAAAAAGCTGGGCAGCCCCGGTCCTCTCTTTTCCCCGGGAGAAGACGCCTTCCTGGCTTTGGCAATATTAAACAAGGCTTATTACGGCGATGTTACTGAAGTAAGAAAATAATTTGCGAAATTGTTAACAGACGTTACGGGGCTGTCCTAAACGGCCGTGGACGTTTCCGGGTGAGGCGGATGATGACATGCTTAAACGCCTGGCCGTGAATTACCCCGGCCAGGCGTCAAACAAAACCGATTCCGCCGGGGGGCGATTAGTTTTACTTAAAATTATTTTTCGTCAAGAATGCGGCGCTCCCCTTCCCGGGATTTAAGCTCGGTAATATCCTGGGTCAGCTCCAGGGTGCCCAGGTAGCGCCCCTCGTTATCCCGGATGGCCACAAACTCGATATTGATCATTCTGCCCTTAAGCTCCAGCCAGAATTCAGCGCGGTCGCGCGTTCCGTCCTTAAAGGAGCTTAAGATTTTTTCCACCAGTTCGACGCTCTGGGGCGGATGGCAGTTGTGCACATCACGTCCGATGATCGACCGGGTGCGCACAAAGATGCGGCTGCGGCTGTCCGAGAAGTAGCGCACTTTGTCATCGGCATCGACGAAAGTCAGCTCCACGGGGAGGGCATTGAGGATATGGGTCAGCTCCTTCAGGTTAAGCCGGCCCGTGGGGAAAACAACCTCTCCTCCCTCCCAGGCCGCCTCTTCCGGCACGGCATGCTTCAGCTCGCGAACCAACTGCGCTTGCCCGGCCGGCTGTTCAATGAAGGCATAGCCGATGTTGTCGCTTTCTTTCAAGATCTCGACCCACTCCGCGGTGCTTAATTTTTCCATGGCGGTAGGGAAAAGGATCTGTTCTTCTTTAAAAATCATTCCTTCCACTTCTTCGATCAAAGTGGAGAGGGTGTCCCGGGCCAGCCCCTGAAGCTGCTCGCGGCTTCCGGCTTCCATTAGCAGCTTCAAAGCTTCTTTGTAAAGGTCCCTGATTTCATCATCTTTACCCCACATCACTTTGGACGGGCCCAAAAAGCCGTGTTTTTCCAGGTAGGGGAAGAGAAGCTGCTCTTTGCGGGCATAGTGCCGCTCCAGGCCGCCCAGCCGCTCCAGGGCCGCCTTGATTTTTTCCCGTATGGCCGCCGGTTCTTCTTTCTCTATTTCGGCCAGGGCTTCTTTTATTGAAGCGGTTATCTTCTCGATTTCGCGGTTTTCCTGTTTGAACAGGGAAACGGGATGGCCGGGGTTTTCCACGGCAGCGATGCTTTGTTCCAGGGCCTCCTGGAAAAGCAAAGCATGAACATTGCAGAATTTTTTAATCTCCTCCGGGGAGACGCCTTCTTCGATGAGCGACTGCTCCAGGGCGGCAATTTCCGCCGCGGATATCTGTCCCACCTCTCGCTCAAACCTCTCCTTGGCCTCTTCCAGGGAAAGACCCCGGTGCAAATCTTTAATAATTGTTTTAAGCACATCCTTTGGGGCACCTGTCTGTCCGGTCACGTTAATCCCTCCCGATAATGTTAAATAAAAAGCCAGCGCTTAATTATAACCTTTTTGGTTATGTATATTATAACCTACCCCTGCCGCCCTGTCTACCCCTGCCTAATATTTTTCTTCCAGCCGAACCGCAGAGAAACGATTGATTGATTCCGCTTTTGACCGGAGGTATAATGGTGCAGTGGGTATCGCTGATTTATGACCATCTGCTTTTCAGGAGTATGAAAAAACATGCGGAAGCTGTTGCACTTTTTAAAACCTTACGCCCTGGCCGCTGCCGGAGCGCTGCTGTTCATGTTTTTGCAAACCCTGTCGGAGCTGTTCCTGCCCACTTTGCTGGCTGATATTGTCGATACCGGTATCGTCAACGGGGATACCGGCTATATTCTCAGGGTGGGCGGAATCATGCTCGTGGTGGCCCTGGGCGGGACTTTATGTATCATCGGCGGTAATTATCTCTCGGCCAAAGTAGCCTCAGGCTTCGGCAGGGATTTGCGCCGCAGCCTCTTTGCCCGGGTTGAATCATTCTCCTTGCAGGAATTCAACCGCTTCGGCACCGCCTCCTTGATTACCCGCTCCACAAACGATATTAACCAGGTGCAAATGTTCCTGCTCATGTTCATGCGCATGATGGTCACCTCGCCGCTGATGCTTATCGGCGGAATAATCATGGCTCTCTCCAGGGACGTGGAGCTGTCCAAAACCATCGTGGTGGCCATACCGCTGCTGGCCGCAGCCGTCACCTTCATTGCCCTGAAGGCGCTGCCCCTGTTTAAGGAAATGCAGCTAAAACTGGACCGCCTGAACCTGGTTTTACGTGAATATCTGACCGGAATCCGGGTGATCAGGGCTTTCAACCGCACTGGGCACGAGAAGCGGCGCTATAACCAGGCCAACCTGGATCTTACCGCTACCGCCGTGCGGGTTAACCGCATCATCGCCGCCCTGCTGCCGGTAATGATGTTTAGCCTGAACATTACCACCGTGGCCATTATCTGGTACGGCAGCAGGCGCATTGACAGCGGCCAGATGATGGTGGGCGATCTGATGGCCTTTCTGCAGTATGTCATGTTAATCTTGTTTTCCCTGATCATGGTCTCAATGCTGTTCGTGATCATTCCCCGCGCCTCCGTCTCAGTGGCGCGGATCAACCAGGTGCTGGATACGGTCCCGGAAATAAAAGACCCCCCGCAGCCCCGGCCGGCCGGAAGGCCGGGTGGACGCGTGGAATTCAGGGAAGTAACCTTTACCTATCCCGGCGCGGAAAAGCCGGCTTTAAGCGGCATCTCTTTCAGCGCCGGCCCGGGCGAGGTTACCGCGATCATCGGCGGCACCGGCTCGGGTAAATCCACTCTGGCCAACCTGATGCTGCGCTTCTACGACGTGGACAGCGGCGCCATTCTGGTGGACGGGGTGGATGTGCGGGAAATGTCCCAGGGCGAACTAAGGCAAAAAATCGGCTACGTCCCTCAAAAATCGTTCCTTTTTAGCGGCAGCGTCGCCAGTAATATCCGCTTCGGCCACCGCGGCGCCTCCGATGAAGAGGTTCGGCGCGCCGCGGAGGCAGCCCAGGCGGCGGATTTTATCGCGGGACTGGCCGGCGGGTACGAAGCGGAAATCGCCCAGGGCGGGGTCAATGTATCCGGCGGTCAAAAGCAGCGCCTGGCCATCGCCCGGGCGCTGGTACGCCGGCCTGAAATTTATATCTTTGATGACAGCTTTTCCGCCCTGGACTTTAAAACCGACGCCAGGGTAAGGGCGGCGCTAAAAGAAGAAACCGCCGGCTCCACTGTCTTCATCATCGCCCAGCGGGTAGGCACAGTGATGGATGCGGATCGCATTATCGTCCTGGACGGCGGCACTATTTGCGGTATCGGTACGCACCGCGAACTGCTGGAAAGCTGCGCCGTCTACCGTGAAATCGTTCTCTCGCAGCTATCGGAGGAGGAGATCGCTTGAGCGAGCGGCGGCAAGGGCAGCAGCAGCGCGGCTTCTTCGGGCGGGGCCCGGCGCACGGCTTGGCCATGCCGGTAGAGAAGCCCAAGGATTTCAAGGGAACCGTAAAGCGGCTGGCCGGGTATGTAAAACCGCGCCGGCACCTGCTGGTGATAGTGTTGCTGATGGCTGCCCTGGGCACCGCTTTTAACATTGTCAGCCCGAAAATCATGGGACTGGCCACCACCAGCCTGTTTGACAGCTTTAACAGCGGCAGCAGGGTTGATTTCGCCTATATCCGGCAAATCCTGATCGCCCTGGGGGGGCTCTATCTTTTAAGCTCTCTCTTCCACTATGCCCAGCAGTATATCATGGCCGCGGTAGCCCAGCATACCGTCTACGACCTGCGCGAAGATGTCAACGCCAAGCTGGCGCGGCTGCCGCTAAAATATTTTGACGGGCACAGCCACGGCGACATCTTGAGCCGCGTTACCAACGATGTAGATACTATCAGCGCCACCTTGCAGCAAAGCATCATCCAGCTCATCACTGCGGCGGTGATGCTGGTGGGCATCCTGGTCATGATGCTGATCATCAGCCCCCTGCTGACCCTGGCCGCCTCTGTCGTCATACCGCTTTCCTTCCTGGTCACCCGCTCGGTGGCCACCCGTTCGCAGAAATATTTCGCCCGCCAGCAAAAAGTGCTGGGCGAGCTGAACGGGCACGTTGAAGAGATGTTCACCGGCCATATCCTGGTCAAGGCTTACGGGCGGGAAAAAGAATCGCTGCAGCAATTCCAGGAAATCAACGAAAAGCTTTACGATACGGGCTGGAAAGCCCAGTTTATATCCGGGACCATTATGCCCTTGATGATGTTTATCAACAACCTCGGCTATGTGCTGGTCAGCGTATGCGGCGGCATCCTGGTAACCCGCGGCGCCATCTCCATCGGCGATGTCCAGGCTTTTATCCAGTATGCCAAGCAGTTCAGCCAGCCTATTTCCCAGACAGCCAATATCTTCAATATCCTGCAGGCCACGGTTGCTTCAGCAGAGCGGGTTTTCGAACTGCTGGATGAAAGCGAAGAGATCCCCGACACGCACGGTGCTGAAATACGCAACTCCCGGGGTGAAGTGAGGTTTGATCGGGTGCGTTTCGGCTATAAAGAAGGCGAAGTGCTCATGGAAAATCTCAATATTGAAGTGTCCGCGGGGCAGACCGTGGCCATAGTGGGGCCCACCGGGGCGGGCAAAACGACCCTGGTCAACCTGCTGATGCGCTTTTACGATGTGGACGGCGGCAAAATTACGGTGGACGGTATTGATATCCGCCATTTGAAACGGGAAAGCCTGCGCAGCATCTTTGGCATGGTGCTGCAGGATACCTGGCTTTTCCATGGCACCATCAGGGAGAATATTGCCTACGGCCGTCCCGGCGCCACGCTGGAGCAGATTATCCGCGCCGCCAGGGCCGCCCATGCCGATCATTTTATTCGCACCCTGCCCGGCGGTTACGATACTGTGCTTGACGAAGAGGCTTCGAATATCTCGCAGGGGCAGAAGCAGCTTTTAACCATCGCCCGGGCGATCCTGGCCGATCCGGCCATCCTGATCCTCGATGAAGCGACCAGCAACGTGGACTCCCGCACAGAGCTGCTCATTCAAAAAGCCATGCAAAGGCTGATGAAGGGGCGGACCAGCTTTGTTATCGCGCACCGCCTCTCCACCATCCGTGACGCCGATCTGATCCTGGTCATGCATAAAGGAGCAATCGTGGAAAAGGGCACCCACCGGGAGCTTCTGGAGCGGGGCGGCTTCTACGCCGAGCTTTACACCAGCCAGTTTGCCGGCCGCAACAGTGCATAATAGGCAATCTCCTTACCGCTCCAAAAATGATCTACACTGCAATCAGGCCAGCAGCATCCGGTCAACCTGCAGCTCTGAGCCGCTGCACCGGTGAAACATTTGCAGCAGCCCTGAGACCGTTGTTTCCTGGCGTTTTTTACCGGATAGATCGAGAATAATTCTCCCTTCATGCATCATGATGGTGCGATTGCCCATGCTTAAGGCCTGCTCCAGGTTATGGGTTACCATCAGGGTGGTAATCCCTTCAGCAGCCACCAGCGTGCCGGTAAGCTTTAGCACTTCCTGCGCCGTTTTCGGGTCCAGGGCCGAGGTGTGCTCATCCAGCAAAATCAGCCGCGGCTTAACCATGGTGGCCATGAGCAGAGTCAGGGCCTGTCTTTGCCCGCCTGAAAGGAGGCATACGGGCAGCTTTAGCCGATCTTCCAGGCCCAGTCCAAGCAGGGCTAATTTTTCTCGAAAGTAGCTGCGATCGCGCCTATTGATACCGGGGCGCAGGCGCCGCCTTTTTCCCCTCTTCATGGCCATGGCCATGTTCTCTTCCACGGTCATGGAGCCGGCTGTGCCCTGCATCGGATCCTGAAAGACGCGGGAAATATGGCGGGCCCTTAGATATTCGGGAACCGGGTTAAGCAGATTGCCGTCCAGGAAAATTTCACCGCTGTCTGCCGGGTAGCAGCCGTTAATACAATTAAGCAGGGTGGACTTGCCGGCGCCGTTGCTGCCGATAATGGTGATAAAATCGCCCTCTTTGACTGACAGTGAGAGCGAGTCCAGCGCTTTTTTTTCATTAACGCTGCCGGCATTAAATATTTTAGTTAAAGCTTTGATTTCGAGCACAGTATTTTACCCCCTCGCCGGTTGTTTTTCCCCGTTCTTTTTACTTGCAGCGCGGCGGTTGTAACCCTGTTTCAGCTTCGGGGAAACCAGGGCCAGAATGACCAGGATCGCTGTAAACAGCTTCAAATCGGTGACCCGGATAAAATCAAGCTGCAGCACCAGGGCGATGACGAAGCGGTAAACGGTCGAGCCGATGACCACGGCGCACAGCTTCCCCTGGATCGAATTAACCCCCAGCAGCACTTCGCCGATGATCACTGAAGCAAGGCCAGCGATAATCATGCCGATCCCCATGCTGATATCGGCAAAACGCTGGTATTGGGCAATCATGGCCCCGGAGAAAGCCACCAGGGCGTTTGACAGCGCCAGGCCGGCCACCTTCATCTTCCTGGTGTCCACGCCCACGCTGCGCATCATCGCTTCATTGTCCCCGGTACCGCGCATGGCCTGGCCGTACTCGGTATTCAAAAACAGGTAAAGGATGAGAACGCAAAAAATAACGGCGGCAAAACTGCTGATCAACTGCACCGCCTGGCTCGACAGCCCGGCTGCAGACAGGCAGTCAAAAATGACTTCTTTACGCATCAGCGGCAGGTTGGGCACTCCCATCACGCGCAGGTTAACGGAGTAAAGGCCGGTCATGGTCAGAATGCCGGCCAGGAGAGGGGTAATCCCAAAATAGCTGTGCAGGATCCCGGTAACCGCCCCGGCGGCACAGCCGGCTAGCGGTGCCGCTAATGTGGCCAGGAAGGGATTAATCCCGGTGGCGATCAAAATGGCCGCCGTGCCGGCGCCAAGGGTAAAGCTGCCGTCCACGGTTAGATCGGGGAAATCGAGCACCCGGAAAGAAATATAGACACCGAGGACCATCAGGCCGTAAAGAAGGCCTTGCAAGATGACCCCGGTGATCACAACTGTTCCCATAAAGCTTCCGCCTCCAGTACTGCCAATGGGGGGGGGAACGTTAAGCCCGGGATCCCGTTCCCCCTCCCCTTGCTTCGGCTATTTATTCTTCCACTACTTCCGCCTTAGACAGTATCTCTTCGGGGATTGTTACTCCCATCCGCTCGGCGGCAGCAAGATTGACCGTGTAGGAAACTCCCAGGTCCATCCCTTTGACCACAGCCATGGTTGCCGGATCCGCCCCTTCGAGCACCCGTGCGGCCATGCGGCCGGTTTCAAGCCCCAGGGTATAATAATCGATTCCTACCGTGGCCACCGCGCCGCTTTTAACGGCATCGCCTTCTCCGGCCACCACCAGAATGTCGTGTTCTTCGGCCACCTGCAAAATGGAAGCCAGGGCCTGCACCGCGGTATTATCCGTAGGCACATAGATGGCCTCAACCTTGCCGACCAGGGACTGGGCCGCCTGGGCCACCTCGCTGGTGTTCGTGACCGTAACCTCTTCCAGGGCCAGGCCCATTGCTGCAACCTTCGTTTTGACCAGCTCAACCTGGACGACGGAGTTGGGCTCACCGGGGTTATAAATAACGCCGATGGCTTTCACCGCGGGATTTAAGGTCTGGATTAGCTCAATCTGGTCTTCCACCGGATTCAAATCAGAGGTGCCGGTGACATTAACCCCGGGCGCCTCCCACGATTGCACCAGTTCAGCAATTACCGGATCAGTGACCGCTGTAAATAAAACCGGGGTGCCGCTGTCTGCTGCGGCCGTTACCGCCGCCTGGGCGGCGGGGGTGGCTATCCCCAGGATCAGGTCAACACCTTCGTTAACCAGGTTCTGGGCGATGGTCAGGGCAATAGATTGATCCCCCTGGGCGCTGTGGTACTGCACCGTTAAATTTTGACCTTCCGTATAGCCCGCCTCAGCCAGGCCGGCCAGGAATCCTTCCCTGGAGGCATCAAGCGCCGGATGCTCGGCAATCTGGACTATGCCGACCGTAAAAGTTTCCCCTTCAACATTTTCCTCCCCGTTGCCGGCGGGTGTTTCTGCTTCCTGGCTGCACCCCGGTACTACAAGCACCAGCAGCGACACCAGGAAAATGAGCAACCCATACTTCTTCAGCAACATCATTTTCCTCCCTCTTTAAATGAGATTTGGCGGGGTAAGGAAGGCAGGAAACAAAAAAACATCCCGACCGGGATGCCTTAAGTGTCTAGCCCGCTCTACCGTGCTACCGTCCTGCCTTAAAGAAGTTAATTACCCTACCATGCTTCAAGTACCATTGTATGCAAGAAATTATTTCTTGTCAATCCATCGATAATTGTACGACTGTGTCAAGACTTAGTAGGTGAAACTCCCGCATTTTTTTAAGCCGGCCATTGCACTGAGGCGATTTCTTTAAGCACATATTTGATCCAAGGCCTGCCGGCGAAGGGCCCATATA
>Ga0116166_1004160_pt1 | contig 10762 bp, 12 predicted proteins | sample AD_JPNMR2_MetaG_FD_89884 | JGI IMG/M metagenome (GOLD analysis project Ga0116166, IMG submission 89884) | Active sludge microbial communities of municipal wastewater-treating anaerobic digesters from Japan - AD_JPNMR2_MetaG | ecosystem: Engineered > Bioreactor > Anaerobic > Digestate | place...
AGATTTTTGGCAAGTTTAAGATATTTCGTTTCGTCCATTGATATAAAGAAATATGAGGAAGAGGAGAATAGTTTGATTAATATGGAAAAGAGGATAAAAAGGATTAGAAGTAAGTTATTAGATTTTTCACTTTTCATCTGGACTCTTTTTGAAAACATCTATATTTTTTATTCCTATCTTATAGGCAATATATTTTCCCAGAACTGCAAGAGAAGATATATCATATTTAACACTTTCTATAAAGTTGATAGAAGATGCTTCACGAAAGTATCTTACAGGTATGGGAACATCACCTATTCTAAAACCCGCTACCACCGCCTGCACAAGAAATTCAGTATCAAAAACAAAACCATCAGAATTTTTTTGATATGGAATTGTTTCTAAAACTTTTCTGCGATATATGCGAAATCCACTATGCCATTCTCCTAAATTCTGACCCGTAACAAAATTTTCTATTATTGTTAGAAATCTGTTTGAAAAATATTTATAAATAGGCATCCCACAACCAAGAGCTTCTTTTCTTGTTCTTATTCGGTTACCTAATATAATGTCGCATATACCCAGTTTTAGGAATCCTATCGCATAGGGAATTATGCGTGCATCATACTGGTAATCAGGATGAACCATAATTATATACTCAGCGCCGGATTCTAAAGCTAATTTATAACACGTTTTTTGGTTAGCCCCATAGCCACGATTTTCAGGATGAATAAAAACTTTTAAACCTAATCTTCGGGCTATATCTACTGTTTTATCTTTGCTATGGTCATCAACAACTATAATTTCATCAACAATATCAGAAGGAATATCATTCACTGTCTTTTCAAGTGTTTTCTCTGCATTGTATGCAGGCATCACCACCACTACTTTTTCTTTCATCTTGCTCCTGTAATAAAGAATTTTATAATTTCTGCCACATAGTAATTAAACTTTTACCACTTATTATACGAAGAAAAATAGGTTTATCCAATAAAGAAAAATCGTCAATTATAATAGAGTTTATCAGTTTGAGATTGTTATTAGATAGTAGTAAATTAAGAGATTGATAATTAAAATGAAAAATCTGGGCTGGGATATGTAGTAATGCTCTGCTTTTACCTGTAAATGAAAGAAGATTTGATAGAAAGAAAAGTAAAGGAGAATGATAAGGGGTTTTAATTATCAGATACCCCCCTTGTTTAAGAATTTTTGCAACGGTCTTTATATAAGATACAGGGTCTTTAAAATGAGCAATAACATCAAACATTGTAATTATATCAAAAGAATTTTCCGGTAGATTTAATTCTGGAAGAGGTTTATCGTAGACGTCAAATCCCTTATTTCTGCAGTGAGTAACAGCAAAAGGAGAGATATCCTGTCCGTATACTTCACATCCCTTTTCTTTTGCCACTTCAAGAAGGATACCGGTACCACACCCCACATCAAGCAGTTTCCCTTTTAATTCTATATCCCGCTCAATTATTGAGAATAATTTTTTAATATAGTTCTTTCTTTCGCTGTGGTATTTTATGTACCAGTTTTTGAAATATTCATCATTGTATATAAAAGAGGTATTTTCCGGTAAAGGATAAAGAAATGCGACCTTACAGTTTTTACATCTATAAACCCTGTACTGTCTTTCTCGCCAGATTAAATAACTCTTTACTTTACACACAGGACACAGTATCATTTTACAATCCTGTACTTTAAAAGTGTGTAGATTGCTACAAGACCATCTTTCCACCTTATCTTCTTACCTTCTTTTATCTTTCTCGGTTTATAACTTACAGGCACCTCATAAATTTTATAACCTTTTCTTGCTATCTTTGCTGTCACCTCAGGACAGAATTCAAACCCTTTACACTTGAGTTCTATGCTTTTTATTAAATCTGTTCTGAACATCTTATAACAGGTGGGCTCATCTGTTATGCGTGTTCTATATAAGAAATTGGTAAGAAGGGATAAAAACCGTCCTCCTAAATAAAAAGCGATGGATGACTTTTCCCCTTTGCCAAGAACCCTGGAACCGTATACCACTTCTGCTTTTTCCCCTTCCATTATTTTGAGCATTTTTATCCAGTCCTCAGGGTTATATTCTAAGTCAGCATCCTGAATAACAACTACATCACCTGTTAAATATTTCAGTCCTTCCCTTATAGCAGCCCCCTTCCCTTCATTCTTTTCTTTTAGGATTATCTTTAAATCAGGAGAGTGGAGATTATGGAGGGTTTCTCTTGTTCCGTCAGTGCTTCCATCATCCACAACTATAATTTCTTTTTCAATAGGGACATCTTTTACCCGCTCTATAATTTTAATAATTGTGGATTTTTCATTATACACCGGGATTATTACTGATAGTTTCATATTATATGTCAGAGATTATTCCAGATTTCTATCGTGATTTTTTTATTTGTGATATCTTCTATTTCCTTTAACATAAATTTAATCTGAGGCACAGAATATTCTTTATTGGAAGGTATTGCTAATCTATAACTTTTATATATCATAAATTGATGTTTTGCACCTGAAACGGGACCCTGAAATCCTAACTTTTTAAGTTTCTGGATGAATTTTGCTCTTTTAATGGGAGATAATCTCTGCATAATCAAGTTCTCTATTTAAATCTATATCACCAATGATGGGTAGAGGATGTTTCATTTTAAAACCAAGTAAGACCCATGCTTCTAAAACTGATTGCAGCTTTTTTTCACATTCTTTTAGTGTTTTAGCAAATGCAACTACACCTTTACATTGTGGAATTTTTCCTGCATATGTTCCATCTTCTAACTTTTCGTATACTGCCTGGTCCATTGCCATTTTAATATATTCGGAGATAATAAATCGCATCGTTTCCCCCTTTATTTCTTATATTATTATACCTGAAACTCTATCTTTCAGCCAGAAGAAGCCATATACAGCAATGATTATATAAAATGGTTCAATTGGCACACGGTATCTTATAGAGGACAGGAAGATGATATGAAAAACTGTAAATAAAATGATAAGAGAATGGATAAACCACATCTTTTTATTCTTTAATGTTATGAAAAAACCGAGAATAAAAAAGGGAAGCATAATACCGAAACTGAAAACACTTACAATTCTATAAATCGGCTTTGTAAATTCTGATGCATTTGGTATGACATTCCAGAACCTCTTGAATTTATTCTGAAGAAGCCACAGGAACCGGGAGGGATTTTCTTTTATTATTTCAAAGGTTTTTCTATAATATGCAGTATCTCTTTCTACTTCCGGTAGTTTTTCTATCTCTTCTGGAAAGTATCTGCAAGGTCCTCCTTCTGAATAAGGGTTGTTGCCCTCCCAGAATACCCTTCCTCCCATTGTTGTCCCTGGAATAAATTTCCCAAATACAATATAATTTCTGATAATCCAGGGACTTAAAGTTAAAGAGAAGAATACCAGAATGTAGAGAATCTTTTTTATTTCCAACTTCAATTTTTCTTCAGCAAAGGCAATATTGATAAATGCCACAGGAAGGTATAACTGCATTGTAGGTCTGCAAAGACCTGCCAGTCCTGAAGATATACCGGTTTTTATCCATGATGCAGGTTTGTCTGAGAGAGTAATGAAATTATAAATTGTAAGTACAGTAAGAAATATAAATAATGTTTCTGTAAGCAAGAATCCATTGTAAAAAATGAAGTAGGGATATGCAACTGCTATAATACCTGACCATAGAGCTATCTTCTCTGAAAAAAGTTTCTTACCTGAAAGATATATAAAACAAACAGTAAGAGCAGAAATAAGGCATTGAAAGATACGAATACCTGATAAACTGAATTTTAAAAGATATAGTATGCTTAAAAACAGTGGATAAAGAGGCGGTCTAAACCCTTTCAGTCCTTCATTGACAAAAAATCCATTACCCTCCAGAAAATTCTCTACCATTTTATGATACTCAAACTCGTCATCAAAATAGAACTCATTTCTCAGTGTAAGGACAAAAGCAACCCGTATCAGAAAAGCTGTGGTAAATAAAATTAATATCTTTTTCCTTTGAGATAATCTTTCCATATCTTTATCCTGAACATTAAAAAGTTGTTATGCCCGTAAATACCTGTACGGATAAGAGTATAGTCAGTTTCTTTTACCTTTTTTCCTCTGGGTGGAGTTACAAAAGCACTTTTATATCCAGATTCCTTTACTTTTTCTATAACTTTTTCATTAAAATCACCATAGGGATAGCAGAAATACAATACTTCTTTCCCTGTTTTCTCTTCTATTATTTTTTTTGAAAGAGAGACCTCCTCTATAAGTTTTTTTTCATTGAGTTGAGTAAGATGTGGATGGGAGAGCGAATGTGAACCGAAGATTACACCTGCTTCTGACATTTCCTTCACTTCTTTCCAGTTTAAAAAACGGTCTTTTTCTTTATCACTATATCTGCTGAATATTATGTCCGTTCCAATATAATTTACTGTTAGAAATATAATGGGAACTATATTGAGTTGTTTCAAAACGGGTAATGCATACCAGAGATTGTCAGCATATCCGTCGTCAAAAGTTATCAATAGAGAAGATGGATTTTTTATATACTTTTCAGGATGTACTGGTTTAAGCCCCTTTTTTAAAAGAAATTCTATCTGTCTTCTAAAATTTTCAGGAGAGACAGTTAAGGCATCTTTCTTATAAAATGGATTAACCCTGTGATATGCAAGTATCATTTGAGTAAATAGTGTAATGCAACACCCCACAGTAATGCCCAGGAAAAACTTGCAAGTGTTCCAACAAGAAAGTATTCACTCTCTTCTCTATTAGAGAATCTTATAATAGATTTACCTACGAAAAGTAATCCTATAGGTTCATATATCTTCATCAAGAGAAAAGTTAAGATTAGAAATCTCTCAAAATACCCTATAAATTTACCTGCATTTAATAACCCTTCATCTCTATTTTTGGGCAGTTTTAAAGATTTACATATTTTGTTTATAACAGCTCCACCACCCCAAATACATACAATATAAATTACGAAAACTATAATAATTTTCATTTTTATACCAGTCAACCTTTTCGGGTTGACGAAGGCAAAGTCAGCCTTTTTCGGCTGATAGTATTTTGTTTATTACTTCCTCTGATTTTAGTACTAAATCATATTTTGCTCTTTTTAAACTTTTCCATATACTCTGTTTTGTAACCTTTTCTTTTTTAGCAACCTTTTCAATAGAGCCCAGATTTTTATAAAGATAATATCGTTTATAATGTATTTCATTCCATTCTTCTTTAGTTTTTTCTATCCACATAAGGATTATGTCTAATAAAGATTCAATGGTTTTATTGTGTAAAATTATTTTTATGCTTCTTTTTTCCTTCTCAGCGTTTATAATTGCCTGGCGTGAATTGAAAAAACATTCACCATCCATTTGAGAAGTCGTATTATAAAAATTTGTAGATATGCTTCCCTCCCCAGCTCCAAATCTCATTTTATAAGGGTATAAATTTTCTTCAAAATATCCTGTTATCTGTAAAAGCGGAGAGTTTTTTCTAATAAGTCCCTGAATTTCGTCACCTATAGTAATGGAGAATTTAACAACTATAAATTCTTTAAACTTTTTATTTACTTCTTCGCAAAGAGAGGCCAGTTTTTTCTGTAATCTTTCTCTATTACTTATTTCCCTTGAGCTTACAACATCTCCTGTAATCACTAAAAAGGTTTCTTTCATATCTTTATTTTATTCTATTTCACAGTAAAATCCAATCTTTTAAATCTGTATCTTATAATCAAAAAGATCATTTTCATCCCTAATACAAATGCCTTTCTTATACTTCCCGTGACAGACGATTTTCCCACTCGCGGTTTATAATTTACAGGAATTTCTATGAATTTAGTGCCTGACTTTATAACAAGGAGGGTTAGTTCAGGTCCAAAGTGTTGAGTCCCCACAGTGAAGTGTTTTTTGACCTTTTCGTAAACAGGTCTCTTTATCAACCTCATAGTGCATCCAACATCAGTAAGTGTTGTTGTGTTATAAAGGAATTCCATAAGTTTGCCCACAGCCCAGTTACCCCATTTTAGAAAAAAATTCATATTGGCACCTTCCCAGATTAGTTCTCTTGTCGTTCGCGTTCCTAATACATAGTCAAAGTCATCGCTGTAAGCAAGAAGTTTTATTACATCCCTGCCAGAAAATGTGCCATCCGGCTCGGAAATAATAAGATAGTCCCCTGTTGCTTCTTCCAGCCCTTTCCAGATAGCATATCCATATCCCTGTCTCTTTTCATAAACAAGTCGGGCAGATGTCTTTTTTACCTCTTCATCCGTTCCTTCTGCAGCATTATTATTTACCACCACAATTTCATCTACAAAACCAGATGCAAAAAAGTCATTTATCGCATCTCTGATAGAATCCTTCTCATTATAAGTTGGAAATATCACACTTACCTTTTTATTCTTCCACATTTTTTCTCCTGTAAATTATAATATCAGGATTAGGAGGCCAGAAATCCTTTGCTGAGAACTTAGTTCTGTTAAAGGTAATGCCCATTATAGAAGCAAGCTGTTTGAAATGTTTCAGTATATAATATTCCGCAAAGAAATTTTTTATGTCAGATTCTTTTTGCCATAACATTTCATATTCACTGATAATGAAATATTCTGGTTTTTCTTTTTCTAATAATTCTTTATTCCAGAGTATGGGTACTAATCTATATCTATAAAATTGAAATGGGGGTGTTCTATAAGGTGCAGGCATCTGCAATAATCCTATTTTTGCCTTTTCCGGGATATTTTCATTTATCCATTCCCCAGCTATATCACGAATATTTTTCTGCATAAAAATTCTGGTATAAGAAATAGAATAAAGAAATGTCCATGCAAGAACAAAAAATACTATAATATTTCCCAGAAGTTTAAAATTCTTTCGTATTTCTGTAAGGAATACTCCTGCAAAGATAGCCATAAACGGAATTAAAAATATCCCTCTCCTGGTGTACCATGGAGAGAAAGAAGAAAATACTAAAAAGGGCACTACAAAAGATAATAAAAGGAAAGTTTCTTTTTCTTCTCTTTTTTTAAATATGATAAGAATATAACCACCAATAGCACTTATTAAAAAAGGCCATCCTACAGCAGATTTTAAAGAGGCAAAAAGAAAATAAAACGGCTGGAAAGAAAATTTAAAATCACCAGCACCATTTTTTATCGTCGCAGACATAATTTCTTTGTCCAGAAGTAGAAAGATATGGATTACAGCAAAAACTATGAATAAAAATGTTATTCCAATAGTAGTATATTTAAAACTCCTCATAAAACTTTTTTTCTTTAAAAATCTTATACATCCTGCCCAAAATATAAATATACCACTTAATAAATATGGAATAAACACAGATGTAGCAAGACCTGCTGAAATGCCCGCAATTATATAATATTTTAGTCTATCTTCATTTAAAATCTTTAAACTGAATAGAAAAGAAAGCATTATAAAAGGAATTGCAAAACCATAATAATACCCAAAATGATTCCAGAGATTTAAAACAGGAGATATACCATAAAGAAAAGCAGAAAAAAAAGCTATATCTCTTCCAAATTCATTGCCTATTTTCCACACAATGTAAGTACTAAAAAGCATAGTTAAAATTAGAAATACTCTTATAGAAAGATAGATTTTCCCAATTTCCCAAGGATGGGATATATAGAAACTGATATCATTAGTATCATTAGTAAGTTTTATAAGATTTAATGATTTACATACTCCAAGCCATAAACCAGCTGAGTAGATATAGAAAGAACCAGGTACTGGCGTTTTGGGACTAAATTCTTTTCTTTTGAGGTTAATATGGGAAAGAGCAATAATAGTAACATGTTCATCAGGATAGTAGGTTCTTAGAAAATAAGTTCTCATAGCATTTATCTTGGCTAGGGTTATTGGTATTTTGTTATGTATATTTACTACTATCTGATTTTCGTTGTAATCATGACGATATTCTTGAGTTGAATATTTAACCATTTCTCTAATTTCCTTTCTTGCTTTTACCATTTCAGGAAGTAATTGTTCTAATATTTCTTCCTCATTTCCCATTAGCAATTTCATAGTGTTTTTTCCTGGCAATCCCCACTGTATACCAAGAAAATTACCAATGAACGTAGTTGTCAAAATGAATATAAAGGGGATAAATGTTTTCAGGTTTTTCATTTATTTATCCTTTTTTATGCTTAAAATAGATAATATTATTATAAGCGGCATAATGGGTTCGCGGTATCTTATGATTGTCTTGAAAAATAGAATAATAGGTAAAGACCAGCAGATAATTATGAGATAGAATAAAATGAAGTCCTTCCATCTTTTCAAAGAAAGCAAAAATCCAAAACCGGCAAGGATAAAGATGGGAAGATTGGTGATTAAAGATATAACTGTGTGATGTGTCTTATAGCTTTCTCCCGGTCCTGAAAATGTATGCGGTGTTAATCTCCAGAATCTTAAAAATCTGTCTTTTACAAGTTTCCAGTAAATATCAGGATTTTCTTTGATAAATTTGAAAGCAGCCCTGTAAAAATATCTATCTGTTTCAACTTCAGAAAGCCCCTTAATATCTTTTATTACCGGTTCGTCATATTTTCCTGTTGGGTCCCAGTATCCTGATAGTTGGTAGATTGATTTTGGATTATTGGCAATATAACATACAATACCACCTTCCGTTGATGTGAGAACAAAGGTTCTGTGGATTTTATAGTTTCTTATAGCCCACGGAGATACTGCTATAGCCGTTGTTATTGCATAAGATAGAAAATTTTTACAGAGATGTTTTCTGTCTTTTATAATCAGCCATAGAAAAACAACAGGTAAGAATATAAGAAAAACAGAACGAGTTAAAATAGCGATACCTGTGAATATCCCTGCTGCAATGAATAAATATATATTGTTTTTTCGCACTCCATTAATCAGTAATAAAACTATAAGTAAGAGTAAAAATATCTCAAGTGTAACAGGGGCAAGATAGCCAGTCCAGAAGATAGAAGGTGGATAAACCGCATATATTAAAGCAGACCAGATACCTGCCGTCCTATTTTTTAAAACCTCTGCAGCAAGGAAATACAAAAAGATGCAACTTATAGCACTGATTATGGCAAGTCCGATTTTTGCTGCAAGATAACTGTGTCCGAATATTTTGTAGATACATCCGAGAAAGAGTGGAAATACAGGGGCACGCCAGGAATAGAATCTCACTCCATCAGGGAAATATGGATTATTGACCCAGTAGCCCTGTCCTGAGGCAAGTTTCCAGCCAAGTTCATCCCACCAGTCCCCCCATACATCAACACTATTATTTAAAGTAAGGATAAATCCAATACGAAGAAGTAAAGCAAAAAGAAATATGAATATAAGTTTTTTTACTATTTTCTTTTCCATATCAAAATAACCGGATTTGGATGACACCAATCATAAGGAATATCTTCTGGATGTCTGAATTTTATCCATTTTAATGATGGCTCTTTTTCAAATATCTTATAAACTTCATAGTTAGAAAGTAAATCTTTAATAAATTCCATCCTTGCTCCCCTCAGCCACTGATATTCACTAACTATAAAATATGAAGGTTTTTCTTTTTCTATCTCTCCCTTATTCTGTGTAATGGTAATTTTATAATCTAAAAACCTGAAAGGTGGAGTTCTCCATGGAGAAGGTGATTCAAGTAATCCAATTGCTTTATCAGTGGATATGTTTTCATTTATCCATCTTCCTGCTTCAACTCGTATATTTTCCATACCAAAGAGTTTAACATAAGAAGCGGTATAAAGAATAGTATATAGTGCAACAATTGTAAGTGCCATACCTATAACCTTAAATCTAACTTTTGAAAAGAAAAGCCCTGCTGAAAGTAAGAAAAGCGGGTATAAAAATATGCTGTAGTGAATCCACTCTGCTGTTGTGAATGCAAAATATAGAAAAGCAGGAAGTATTATAATTAAGAGCATCCAGTTTAGTTTTTCCGGTTTATATATAAGTCCCCCTATAAATCCAGTTATTACCGTAATCCATAATAAAGTTCCCATTCCGTATCTCATTGTGTTGAATAAGAAGATAATGATTGATTTTAAAGAAATATCTTTATGCCAGTAGGTGCGGAGATATGCAATTTCTTGAAAGAATTCTTTATGGGATAAAAGGACATAAGGGTTTGTTAAAAAGAATATTCCAAGAAAGATTATAAATGTAAATATAAGATTTCTAATCTTCCATTTAATATCTTTATTGAAAAACAGAATAAATATAACCACAGCCCAGTATATATAACCGTAAGAGAGTAATGTTCCAAATGATAAGCCTGCAAACATAGAGGCAGTATATAAGCATTTTACCTTTTCTGATTTATAGAACTTTATAAGAAAATATATGACAGATAAGAACCACAATAGTCCATAAGAAAATGGTTTTAGATAATGAGACCACGTTACAACCCCGGCAGATGTTCCAAAGAAGATAGTTAACAGGTAAACAATCTTTTTGTCCTGAAATAATTCCTGGCATATCAATAGAAATATTATTATTGATAGAAAAACTCCTGTCGCTCCGAATATTCTGCCCCATATGTAAAGTTTTCCCATTTCTTCAGGATGAAGAAAATAAAAGGACATATCCGGGGAGAGTATTATTATCTTAATCTTTGAAAGGAGATAAAGGAAGACCCCCATCGGGTATAAATATACTCCACCATACTCATAAAAATGAGGATTAAAATTGAGTTTTTTTACATCCATCTTGCTTAAAGTAGCAAGAACTGCCTGTTCATCTGCTCCAGAAGAACGGATGAGATAACTTCTACAGGA
>Ga0116166_1004162_pt1 | contig 10759 bp, 10 predicted proteins | sample AD_JPNMR2_MetaG_FD_89884 | JGI IMG/M metagenome (GOLD analysis project Ga0116166, IMG submission 89884) | Active sludge microbial communities of municipal wastewater-treating anaerobic digesters from Japan - AD_JPNMR2_MetaG | ecosystem: Engineered > Bioreactor > Anaerobic > Digestate | place...
GTTAATATAGTTTTGCTGTATAACACAGCAAATAAACCGGGGCAATGACGATTCTCGCAGAATGCCCTGACGACAATAGTTTAAACATTGCCACGGTAACATTTTCGTAATGAAGGAGTATTGTTATGGACGTTATGGAAGCCATCCTTACAAGAAGGAGCATCAGGAAATATACGAAGGGAAAGATAACGGAAGAACAACTGATGACGATAATAAAGGCAGGATGTTATGCTCCGTCAGCCCATAACCGTCAGCCCTGGCATTTCGTCGTAATAAGGGACAGTGAGAAACTGAAGAGAATCACGTCATTCCATTCATATGCCAGGATGCTTCCCGACGCCGGCGCCTGTATAGTGGTGTGCGGCGACAAGGAAAGGCAGCCGCAGACCGGATTCCTGATAGAAGACTGTTCGGCCGCCATACAGAACATGCTGCTTGCCGTTCACAGCCTGGGCCTCGGAGCGGTCTGGTGCGGCCTGTATCCGGTGACACATCTGACAAAAAGCATGAAGCAGCTTCTTTCATTGCCTGATACGATAATACCTGTCGGCCTGATAGCGATAGGGCACAAGGGAGAGGAAAAGACAGCGGCGGACAGATTCGATATAAATAAAATACACTATGAAGAATGGTGAGAAAAAGCGTAATCCATGACAACGCCGCCGATGATTGCTTCAGCAGCAAGAATGAAGCTCACTTTTACTATTTCTTTCGAAACCATGTCAAAATATGAATCATATGGAATTATCGTATTATTGAGAATAACCATCAGGGTTCCTATGGAATAAATGGCCAAAAACACGTATAACCCGTACTTTATCAGGGCTTTGGGCAATTTTTCCATACTGTCGAACGCGGTGAATATTTTTTCTATGTTTTTTGTACGGTTGGACTGCCTTGTACTCATATCCCATACCCCCCTTTCTTATAATATCTCCTGTTTGCTTACTATAGCATGTTAACATAATATTGTATATGTATCAAGCGACATTCTTTGCCACTTGTCCATACACCTGTACTATTCGAGGAAAATGTGGTAAAATATAAATAAGCAAAAACATTCCTGTTGATGCTGTAGCAAAAGGGAGATCCATATGAAAAAAGTTTTCATAAGTGTCCGTGACTGCAGGCCAGTCATGAAGATAGCCGAGGATATCTTCAATGATTACGGTGCGGTTATAATTGCCGACGGTACTATTTTGTACGAACATATTATTGGCCGGATCACGGATCTTGGATTTACCAGGATAAGGATCTACGACACAGAGGAAGATATCAATAAGGTCAGCGGTTCTGATCTGTTCAGGACGCAGTATATTGAAAACGTCAATTCTGTCAAAAGTATCCTGCACGATATATCCAGCGGAAAAGAAATAGATGCCGAACGCGTGGATTATGCAACAAGCTCCATTTTGTCAAAAATAAATGAGAACAGGGAAATAGTAAGCTGCATATCAGAAATGCGGGCTGCCGGCGAATACCTGTATACCCACAGCATAAATGTGGCGCTTTTGTCCATGCTGTTGGGAAAATGGCTCAAGTATGATTATTCAAAGTTGAAATCTCTTGTGACGTCAGCTTTTCTCCATGACATAGGAAAGAGCAAGGTGCCCCCGGAAATACTGAACAAGCCCGGCCCTCTTGATGAAGAGGAATTCGGGGAAGTCAGGAAGCATTGCATGATCGGATACAAACTTGCGGAATCGTTTCCAGGCATGAATGAAGATATCCTGAAAGGCATATTGCTGCACCATGAAAGGGAGGACGGATCAGGCTATCCGTTTGGCCTGAAAGGCGACAGGATCCATGAGATCGCCAAGATAATAGCTGTTGCCGATATTTATGATGCAATGACTTCAAACAGGTATTATAAAGAAAAACGGTGCCCGTTTGAAGTGATAGAATATATCGAAAAGGAACATCTCGGCACTCTCGATCACAGGATAACAAGCACGTTCCTGAGGAACATCGCGTCCTATTACATCGGGGAACATGCAAGGCTCAGCAGCGGAGAAACAGGCGAGATCGTTTATATCAATCCCTACAACATTTCAAAGCCTATCGTCAAATGTGCAGACAGGTACATCGATCTGTCGACCGACAGCAAGATCAGGATAACGGAAATGTCATGATCATTCTTCGGATCCTGCGTTAAAAGTTTACGATAAAAGATTTTCAAATACGACGGTATACCAGTATTTATATCGGAGTTTTTTTAATTTTGTGTCATTTGATGTTGGATAATAAGAAATACCATCGAAACTTTTTTGTGGGACAAGTGATACAAATACGTTATAATTAGCAATGCAAAAAGTCAAATTCTGAAGGGGGTCGTCATCCATGGCAAACAGGATGCTTGAGAAATGCGTGTCAGTCGGGGCAAACCCCGGATATCCGGAATGCGTGAACAGGTTCGATCTTGAATATTATCTGGTTGAAAGCGAAATGGAGCTTGATGATCCGGGAAATGTCCGGAAAGTTTATGGCATAGAGATAGTTAAGCGGATGGATGACGGATCCGTGGAAAACGGCCGGTTCGAAGGCATATACGCTGATAAAGGCAGGACAAGGGAATTGATCGCTATCATGGCCGCGAATACCGTTACTCCGGTTTCCCTTCCATACATACTCGATGACCTTCTGGGAGAGTAAACTGCAGAAGGCCTGGTCAATGAATATTTGCATTGGAGCAAAAAAACATATCATATCGTTTAAAAAATTTCATTTTCTGAAGGGATATCCCCCACTTATGTAGAATATATTGCAAATCATATAAACCTCATCTGAGTTAAGCTTGGAGCGAGGTTTTATCATTATGGCCGCCGGCTTGAACTATTGGCGACAAAAAGAAGGAATATAGGCAAAAGTGTCGAATTTTATTAGAGTATTTTGCATTATATACCCGTATACTATTGTGTGATGCAGGAAGCGATGCCGGCGCCATATTTCGGCAGTATAGATGAAAAAGGATGATGGTACCATCAGGTTTTCGGATGAACTGATTGAGGAAATACGTTTAAGCAATGATATAGTTGATGTTGTTTCCGAATATGTAAGGCTTGAGAAAAAGGGAAAGAATTACTTCGGCCTTTGTCCCTTCCACAGGGAAAAAACACCCTCTTTCAGTGTCGAACCAGGGAAACAGATATTTTACTGCTTTGGCTGCGGGAAAGGCGGCAATGTGTTCCATTTTATATCTCTCGCGGAAAGGCTGGATTTCATCGATGCTGTGAAACTGCTCGCCGACAGGGCGAAGATACCGCTGCCCGAGAGTGATGACCCGCGTGAAAAGGAACGTGCGAAACTAAGGCAGCAGATCCAGAATATAAATCTGATAGCTGCGAGATTTTTTTACGATGCATTGAGATCAAAACAGGGACAGGCTGCCGCAGAGTACCTCAGGAAGAGGGGGATCACTGAAAGCACCGTCAGGAAATTCGGGATCGGTTACTCTTATGACGGATGGGACAATCTGTATGAGCACCTGAAGTCCCACGGGATAAGCCAGGAGGCCATGCTCGAAAGCGGATTGGTCATACGCGGCAGTTCAGGGCGCCTGTTTGACCGTTTCAAAGGAAGGCTGATGTTCCCTATTTTTGATGTCAGGGGGAATGTGATAGGGTTCGGAGGACGCGTGCTCGACAATTCGCTCCCGAAGTACATGAACTCTCCTGAAACTGTTTTATATAACAAAAGAAAGCATCTATATGCGTTGAATTTTGCCAAAAATCACGGAGGAAACAGTATTATCGTTGTCGAAGGATATATGGACGCGATTTCGCTCCATCAAAGCGGGATCGGCAATGTGGTGGCATCTCTTGGCACGGCGCTGACCGACAGCCAGGCACGGTTATTGAAGAAATATGCCGATGAGGTGATCATATCGTATGATTCGGATGCCGCCGGGCAGGCTGCGACGCTGCGAGGACTGGAGATACTCAATGACGTCGGGTGCAGCGTCAGGGTGCTGACTTTACCTGAAGGCAAGGACCCTGACGAATATATAAAAGCCAACAGTGCGGACAAGTTCAGATGGCTGGCGAATAATGCTCTGCCGCTTGTGGAATATAAGATAAAGGTAATAAGGAAGGATCATGACCTTTCCGTAACTGAAGAGAAGATAAAATTCCTCAACAGGGTTGCCGATGTGCTCGTGAAAGTCGACAATGCCCTGGAACGGGAAATGTACATAAAGAAATTATCCATAGAATATGAAATATCAGAAGAGGCAATGCTTTCCGAAGTAATGAAGCGGACAAGGCCTGCATCAATGCAGCGGATGAAGTTGTCAAAAACTGTAGAAACGGCAGGAAAAACGATTCCGGCGGCAGAAACAACAAAAGAGAAGATAATTCATGGCGAACGTTTCGTACTGTCGTTATTATGTGTTGACAATAGTATATATAATGTGGTAAAAGAGCATTTTAAGATAGGAAATTATATCGGAGAAGAAAACAACAGGATCGCGGAAGTCTTGTACAAGCGGATAGAAGAAGGCAATGGCGTTTCACCGGCGGAACTTATGAATATCGTTTCTGCTGACGAATCAGGCATATTTGCCCGGGTCCTGAACGAGGAATGTCATTGTGATGATAATGAGAAGGCGATTTTGGGTAAAATTAGGGACATAGAGCTGATGAAGTCGGAAATGAGACGGGATCATATAATTGACCTGTTGAAAAATAAAGGAAAACTTTCAGAAAACGAGGTCGATAAACTGGAATCGGAGTTGAGAGAATTGATTCAGGAAATAAAAAGGATAAAAGAAACGCCCGAATACAGGAAAGAAGGGAGGGGCCGGATATGAAGACACAGAACAACGGAAAAGGCAATAACAACAACAGCAGCAGAAAAGCGATATTGAAGGAATTGATCGAAAAGGGCAAAGCCAAAGGCATGCTGACATATAAAGAGATAATGGACGCTTTCGAGGAGGTCGAGCTTGAGCCCGAGCAGATAGAGAAAATATATGAGACCATCGAGAATATGGGCATCGATGTTGTCGGGGATATCGATGCAGAAATAAAAGAACTTCAGAATATCGAAAATATCGAAGAAGATGTCGACCTGACTCTTCCTGAGGGCATCAGCATAGATGACCCTGTACGGATGTACCTGAAGGAAATCGGCAAGGTGCCGCTTTTGTCCGCAGAAGAAGAGGTTGAACTTGCCCTCGCCATGGAGAAGGGCGACAAAGAGGCGAAAAGGAGGCTGGCGGAAGCCAATCTGCGCCTTGTGGTGAGTATAGCGAAGAGGTATGTCGGAAGAGGCATGCTGTTCCTCGATCTCATCCAGGAAGGCAACCTGGGCCTGATCAAGGCTGTTGAGAAATTCGATTACAGAAAAGGGTTCAAGTTCAGTACGTACGCCACATGGTGGATCAGGCAGGCAATTACCAGGGCTATCGCCGACCAGGCAAGGACAATCAGGATACCTGTCCATATGGTCGAGACCATAAACAAGCTCATACGAGTATCGCGTCAGCTGCTGCAGGAGCTTGGAAGGGATCCGACGCCTGAAGAGATTGCAAAAGAGATGAATATGTCGGTCGATAAAGTCAGAGAGATCATGAAGATCTCCCAGGAGCCCATATCTCTTGAAACCCCGATAGGAGAAGAAGAGGACAGCCATCTTGGAGATTTCATACCTGACGATGACGTTCCTGCGCCCGCGGAAGCTGCAGCTTTCACACTGCTGAAGGAACAGCTTCTCAATGTCCTTGATACTCTTACACCAAGAGAGGAAAAGGTGCTGAGGCTCAGGTTCGGGCTTGATGACGGGCGTGCAAGGACTCTCGAGGAAGTTGGCAAGGAGTTCAACGTGACGAGGGAGAGGATCAGGCAGATCGAGGCAAAAGCTCTGCGTAAACTCAGACACCCCAGCAGGAGCAAGAAGCTGAAGGACTATCTGGACTGACATCCGGATTTGCCCTTCCGGAATCTTATCCTTGGAAGGGCAAAACTTCAGATATAAACAGCGTTGCAGAATAAATGGGCGAAAACGGCAGAAAGCCAGTGATGCTTTGAACGGAGAGCAATATTTCATGAAAAAAGCTCTTGACCAGCAAGCCTTTCAAAAGTATAATTATACTTGTTTCGTTCCTCAATAGCTCAGTCGGTAGAGCATGCGGCTGTTAACCGCAGGGTCGTAGGTTCGAGTCCTACTTGAGGAGCCAACACGGGCCTTTAGCTCAGTTGGTCAGAGCAACCGGCTCATAACCGGTTGGTCCGGGGTTCGAGTCCCTGAAGGCCCACCAGGAGAGCAAGGATTCATTTCCTTGCTCTAATTTTTTACGTCCTTTTATCAGCCAGATCGTCGAAAATGCGGTCCTGCTGCATATTAGCCTGAACCGTCATTTTCCGGGATTCCCTGTCAGTCCTTTTTGGCACGCCGGCCGCTGAACTGAACGGTATGATCGTTTCCCGCGCTGTTTCAACATCGCTTGCATGTTTGCGTGAAAAATTCCTTCCCATCATATCTCGCTCCTAACCGGAAAAGATTTGGTGTATAATTAAGCATGTACAAAGTGCAGATTTTTATAACGGTAAGGAAAATACGGACGGAGAGAAATATGAAACTGGACGGAAGGCTCGGCATGATAGCTGAAAATATACCGCGGTGCAGCATCCTGGCGGATGTCGGCACTGATCACGCATTCATACCCATATATGCAGTGGAGGCATCCCTGTGTGAGAGGGCTGTTGCAGCAGATGTAAGGCCCGGACCTCTCACGGCTGCCAGGAAAAATATTGCAAAACATGGACTGGAAAGCCGTATCGAAACGAGGCTTGGAGACGGACTGGGGCCGATATGCGAACCGGAGTGCGACGTAGTTGTAATTGCAGGGATGGGCGGCCCTCTGATCAGAAGGATATTGGCGGAATCATCAGAAAAGGCAAAAAAGTGCCGGCTGTTGCTGCTGCAGCCAAACAATGCGCCGGAAGCCCTGCGCAAATGGCTTTATGAAAACTGCTTCAGCATCATCTGCGAGGATCTTGCAGAGGACAGCGGGAAACTGTATTGCCTGATCAAGGCCAAATGGACCGGTACATATGAAAAACGGGATGATTTCGACTGCTATATAGGCAGGAAGCTCCTCGAGAGCGATGATCCGCTTATCATACCTTACCTGAAGAAGAAACTCGGTGAACTGGACACTATAATAGACGGACGGTCGAAGTCAGATCCGGGAAAGCCACGCAGGGTCGAATACGATTCCTACATGGATACGAAGACGTGTATGGAAATAAGGGACAGGCTCCGGGCCTATCTTGACGCGAGATGACCGGGACAAGTCTGCGGGGTATGCCTGTGGCCATGATACGGAACAGGCATGCCTGCGGGAACAACCAGGCTTAAAATAAAGATAAAATGAGGGATACCGGATTAGAAAAGTAACGGAAAGGAGAAATTTTCATGATAACATGCGGCGATGTCATGGATTTCCTTCAGGAACTTGCACCTGCCGAACTCGCGGAAGATTGGGACAATATAGGGCTTATGACAGGCGGCAGGAAAAGGAAAGTCGGCAGGATCCTTGTCTGTCTTGATCCGACAGCGGATGCGCTTGATAAAGCGGCAGAAATAGGGGCAGACCTTTTAGTGACCCACCATTCCCTGATTTTCAAAGGGCTGAAAAGCGTGAACGATGATGATATTGTCGAAAGCCGCGTATACACTGCCATCAGCAAAGGCATAAGCGTTATCTCGGCCCACACGAACCTTGACTATGCAGACAGCGGAGTAAACGTGCAACTGGCATCCGTTTTAGGCTTGTGTGATCTGGAGGTGCTTGGCCATGGTCCCGGAAGGGTGGGTATGCTGAAGGAAAGGACAGACCTTGAAACGTTCATAAGCCATGTGAAGACATCTCTTGGTATATCCCACGTAAGAGTGGCCGGCAATGCCGCGTCAGGCGTGCGGAAGGTCGCAGTTTTCGGCGGAAGCTTTGATGGCGATCTGGATGCTGTAAAGAGATCATGTGCTGATGTTGTTGTTACAGGGGAAATGAAACACCATACTGCGTTGGATGTTCGTGAAGCAGGCCTGTGTTTTATAGTCGCCAGCCATTTCAGCACCGAAAGAGTAGTGGTGCCATATCTTGCATCTGCGATTTCAGGCAGGTTCCCGTCGGTCGAGGTGATATGTTTCGATCAGGAGAAGGACCCTTTTATTACTTATTGACTTAACACGGCTTATGGATTATCATAAATCCGGAAAACAAAATATGTGAGTAAGTCGGATAATCGCGGGTACAGTGCCGAAAGGCCGTATCTGAGGAAAGTCCGGGCTCCGCAGGGCAGGGTGCCGGGTAACTCCCGGTGAAGGCGACTTCAAGGAAAGTGCAACAGAAATATACCGCTCAGCGTGTGATGTGTCAAGCATCAATGCTGAGTAAGGGTGGAAAGGTGAGGTAAGAGCTCACCAGCGGCATGGCGACTTGCCGGTCTATGTAAACCCCACCCGGAGCAACACCGCAGAGGGACATATGGTGGCCCGCCAGTCCCGGGCAGGTGGCTTGAGCCATGCAGAAATGTATGGCCCAGATAGATGATTATCCACGACAGAACCCGGCTTACAGACTTACTCATCAAATATATCAAAGACACCGGCTTTAAGGCCGGTGTCTTTGTGTCGGTACAAATTTGATATCCGATTTGAAATTCCGGGCAGCCGGGTCATTCGAGCTTGAATCTGGCAATGGTCTGCTGCAGTTCTTCGGAAGATGCTTTAAGCTCGTCAGCGAACCGGGACAGTTCTTCAATGAATGAAAGCTGTTCTTCAGTGGAGGCTGTGACTTCCTGCGTGGAAGCAGCAGTTTGCTGGGAAACGGCCGAAATGTTCTGGATGGAATTTATGGCCTGTGTCTTGTTTTCTTCCATTTCGGCGACTCCGGACATTATTCTCTCCACCTGCTCAGAAAGGTTCCCCATAGATCCCATTATCCTGTTGAAAATCTGTATCGTTCCCTGTACAGCTTCATTCTGGGATTTAAGGTAAGCTTCGGTATCATTTGCCTTGTCTGCCGTTTTAGCCGTAAGGTCCTGTGTGGACTTGATGATATTGGCGATCTCACGGGCAGATTCCATTGACATCTCCGCCAGTTTCCTGACTTCGTCGGCAACGACAGCAAAGCCTTTGCCGGCTTCTCCGGCCCTGGCTGCTTCTATCGCGGCATTGAGCGACAGAAGATTGGTCTGGTCGGCAATACCGCTGATGACCTTTATTATTTTTCCAATGGATCTTGATTGCGCTTCCAGGTTCTTGATGTCTTCAATAATCTCTCTTGTGATGTCTGTTGTCCGTCCGGCCTTGACGTCAAGATCCTCTACCGTGGCAAGCCCGGTCTGTGTAAGGGACTTTGTGTCGCCTGTCAGTTCGTCTATCAGCTTTGCGCTTTTTATCACATCATTTATCTTCTGATCCAGTATGCTTATCTTCCTTACACCCTGTTCCGCATCGGCAGCCTGTGCGCCGGCTCCGGTCGCTATTTCCTGTATTGCCCGCGTTATATCCTTCGAGACGTTGGATACCTGCTGTGAAGTCGATGAAACGATCTCCGCCGATCCTGTGACTTTTTCAGCGACTTCAGATGTCTGTACGATAAGGTTTCTCATACTGGCTATCATGGAACTTATGCTTCTGGTAAGTTCACCGAGTTCATCCTTCCTCCTTGACTGCAGAGTAACTGTCAGATCTCCCGAAGCTGCCCTGGCGGATGCGCTTATGATCCTGTTTATCGTCCTGCCCATGCTGTTGGCCATCAGTATACCTGCTGCAAATGCAATAATGACTGCGGCAACACATGTAAGTACTGTAGAGATTATGATACGATTCGCCGATGCTTCGAGGATACTGTCAGGGATCAGGTTTATCAATGTTATGCCGGTCCTGGAGATCTTCCTGAAAACCATGAAGAAGTCTTTCCCGTCCATTGACACTGTGTCGGCGCCAATGGCTTCATCAGAACCGAGCAGCTTTTTATAAAAATCCTGTTGCGTAATGGTGCTGGTATCAGTCTCGTCAACAGCATTGACGACGACCCTGTTGTCAGGGGTCACCATAATGAACTGCTGGCCTTCATAGATTATCTGAGACTCGAACAATTCAGAGACCACGTCGGCATTGACATCAATTACGAGAATCCCTATGCTCTTCGCAGTTTTCGTGCTGCGGATCAGCCAGGCGAATGACAGTGAATACGAATCGGGCGACACTTCCAGTATCGCATCCAGTTCCTCATGCCTGCCGAACCATGCCCTTGACGACTCGTTCGATTCAAGGGTTTTTACCAGATTTGATTCTGCGATCTCGTTATACTTAACCGTTCCCTGGAATATGGTAGAAAGGGGGGTGATGTTCTCATCCTTCGGTATGATGAAAATGCTTTTTATATCAGGACTGAAGTGAGTTATATTTATCAGGGTCTGCCTGGCGTTTTTGAGCGTGTCTGCTTTCTGCATGACATCATCGCCGTAGTTGCCGGTCAGGTAGTTCTGAATGTCGGTATCGGCGAAAATTTGCCCGGCCAGGTTTTCCATCGTCTGGAGTATGACCTCGAGGTATTTCCCGCTGTTCTACATCGATGACACGAATGATTCCGTCATGTTTTCCCTGGCCATCCTTGAAGAATTGGTATAGGTCATGATGCCCTGTACTGCTATCAGCAGGATCGGTATCATGAATACAAGGATCAGTTTTGTGCGTATTTTCCTTATATCCTTGAAAAACTTCGGGATGTTCTTCAAAAAGCCCGGAA
>Ga0116166_1004167_pt1 | contig 10748 bp, 10 predicted proteins | sample AD_JPNMR2_MetaG_FD_89884 | JGI IMG/M metagenome (GOLD analysis project Ga0116166, IMG submission 89884) | Active sludge microbial communities of municipal wastewater-treating anaerobic digesters from Japan - AD_JPNMR2_MetaG | ecosystem: Engineered > Bioreactor > Anaerobic > Digestate | place...
CATGAAGGCAACAAGTAGATTGCGTCCAAGAGCCAGGTCTCCTTCCAATGACACAGCAGGCCCATCAGAAATCATCTGGCCCTTCTTCACTTTCTGACCAGGAGAAACAACAGGTTTTTGATGAAAACATGTATCCTGGTTCGTCCTGCGAAATGTCTGAAGGTAATAAACATCGTGATGCTGCCATGGAAATATGCCTTTTTCATCACGTTCAATAATTATTTTTCTTGCGTCAACATAGGAAACAACTCCTGAATTGATCGCCTTAACCACAACACCGGAATCCATGACAACTTTTTTTTCCATGCCTGTCCGTACAAGCGGAGACTCAGTTCTCAACAGTGGTACTGCCTGTCTCTGCATGTTTGAACCCATCAATGCGCGGTTTGAGTCGTTGTGTTCAAGGAATGGAACTAGAGAGGCACTCAAACTAACAACCTGTTTTGGAGAAACACCTATAAGTTCAATTTGATCTTTGCTGGCTTCAGTAAACTCTCCACCCTTGGACCTCACTCGTATTGTTTCAGGAATAATTGCTCCTGTCTTCGGATCAAAAGGAACATCCGGTGGTGCGACAACATAATTATCTTCTTCGTCCGCGGATACGCGAACGATTTCATTAAACAGAATTCTACCGTTTTTGACCCTGTAGTAAGGTGTTCTGATAAAACCCATACCATCAACTTCAGCATATACTGTCAAGGAATTAATCAAACCGACATTTGCGCCTTCTGGCGTTTCTATCGGACAGACCCTTCCAAAGTGTGTATAGTGAACATCCCTTACCTCAAAACCTGCCCGTTTTCTTTTCTTCACACCGCCCTCACCAACAGCAGTTACTCTTCTTTTGTTTGTAAGCTCAGAAAGCGGATTCACCTGGTCAAGAAACTGAGAAAGCTGATTGCGGGCAAAAAATTCTTCAACTACTGTAGAAAAAATCCTGCTATTCAAAATATCCTGAGGTGAAATATCCTGTGCTTTATCAATAATTGCCATTCTTTCCTTTACAAAATGAGCAAGCCTCACCAATCCTTCATATACATGCTCTTTCACAAGTTCAGCCGATGTTCTTACCCTTTTATTACCAAGGTGGTCTATATCATCGGTTTCACCCTGATTTTTTTCCATAAGATTGAGTAAATATTTTATGGTTTTTATAATATCATCTACTGTAAGATGCTGCTCTTTTATATTCAAACCAAGTTTCTTGTTTATCTGCATCCTTCCTGCGGGTGAAAGGTCGTACTGTTCAGATGTAAAGAATAATCTTTTGAAAAAACTTTTTGCTTCCCTTTCTTCCATCGGAAAACCAGGTCTTAACTCAAGATAGATTTTCCTGATGGCGTCTTCGGGGGTTTTAATGTCAGAATCCTTTTCAAGAGTTGTCTTTATAATACTGTCATTGGGAACCCTGTCAGGTGCCTCATAGAACAGAGATGGAATCTCAAAAGGGGAATATCCGAGAGCCTTAAGAAGCGTTGTTGCATAGACCTTCCTCTTACCAAAATATGCATAAAGACATGTTATATTATGATGTAACTCTGGATGAAATTCCATCCATAGACCACGAGCCGGAAAAATACGCGCAGAAAATGTGGGTCGCTGTCCAATTTCTTCTTCTTCCTTAAAATAAACCCCCGGAGACCTCTGTATTTGATTAACAACAGTCCTTTCAATTCCATTAATGATAAATGTACCGCGTTCTGTCATCAAGGGCATAAGCCCGAGATATACATCCTGGGCTTCTCTAACGCTTTCTATCCTGTTATGAATCTTGTCTTTCTTATATAATCTGAATTTTACTTTGAACTTACCGCCGTAGGTAATCCCCTTTTCAACGCATTCAAGTTCAGATTCAATCGGGTCTTCTATTGCGTAGCTAATGTACTCGAGAAACAGAGTACCATCGTCACTGGCTATCACGTGATGCTTTTCACCAGGAAACAGGTCTGTCTCAACAAAAACTTTTCTAAGTATTTCTTCAAGCCCAATTCTTTCCCTCTTTTCTGGAGGAATATCTTTCTGAAGAAACTTATTATAGGGTTCTGTTTGAACTTTTAGCAAATTTGGAATTTGCAAATGTTTCGTTTCCATATTCTCCATTACCCCTGTTAAGGGTTCTCTAACATTAACAACCTTTTTTTATTTTATTTCAACAGACGCACCGGCAGCTTCAAGCTTCTTCTTAATTTCATCTGCTTCTTCTTTACTCACCTTTTCCTTTAATGGTTTAGGAAGAGATTCCACAAGATCTTTGGCTTCTTTCAAACCAAGATTTGTGATAGCCCTGACCTCTTTAATAACCTGTATCTTGTTTGCTCCAAAACCGGTCAGAATGACATCAAAAGATGTCTTTTCTTCAACCGGACCAGCTGCCTGTTCAGCACTGGCAACCGGTGCAACGGCTGCTGTCGCCATAACAGGTTGAACTCCAAACTTGTCTTCAAGTTTTTTTGCCAGGTCAGCAAGTTCCATGGCAGTCAGACTTCCAATTGCTTCAACCAACGCATCCACAGAAAGATTTTTCTCACTCATTTTTCCTTCTCCTTTTTTTCAGAAAACGTTTTTAACACAAGAATTAACCGTGTTACTGGATATTTAATGTTATATACAAGACCATTTAAAGGAGCACGGATACCTCCAATGACCATTGCCTGCAGGGTTTTCTTTGAAGGAAGCGTGCCAATTCTTTCAATAGTATCAACCCCTATAAATGATTTATTTAAGATCCCGAATTTTACCTTAATTTTTCCTGAAATTTTTGAATATTTTAAAAGTTCTCGAACAACATCCGATTCATCTGCTGTTTTACTCCAGACAAGGACATTCGGCCCTTCCATAAAATTCATGGCTTCATCAAGTGCAAAAGACTGAAATGCTTTCCTCATCAAGGTATTTTTCACAACCATCACCTTTGTTGAATACTTCTTCATCTCTTTGCGTAGTTCTTCCATTTCTTTAACAGTAAGTTTTGAAAACTCTGCAAGGATTGAGACCTTGCTTGTCTCTATTTCGTCTGACAAAAATTTCAAAAGTTTGGCCTTGTCGTTTTTGTTCATACGTTCACCTTGTTATTTCAGGAAATAGTCGACTTGATTTCCTGTGAAATTTTACTGATATTTATTGGAAAAGATGGCCCCATTGTGGAAGAAAGGTGGGCACTTTTTAAATAAATACCCTTTGCGCCCTGTGGCTTAGCCGCAACAATCGTTTTGAGGGCAGCGTACAAATTATCAAGAAGCTGTTCCTGAGAAAATGAAACCTTTCCAATAGGAATATGCAGGTTTCCATCCTTGTCCATTTTGAACTCAATCCTTCCTTTTTTCAATTCCTCCACAATCTTCTCTATCTCAAATGTCACAGTACCGGATTTCGGGTTTGGCATCAGACCTCTTGGACCAAGGATTTTTCCTAAAGCAGCTATATTTCTCATCATATCAGGCGTAGCAACGACTGCCTCAAAGTCCAGCCATCCACTCTTAATTTTTTCCACAAGTTCATTTCCGCCAAAATAATCTGCACCCGCATTGCGCGCCTTTTCAATATTTTCACCCTGAGCGAAAACCAGAACCTTTACCTGTTTTCCACTCCCATGAGGAAGATTCACAGAACCCCTTACAGGTTGCTGAAGCTTCTTCAGGTCAAGCCCAAGGTGAACAGCAAGGTCAACCGTTTCATCAAAACGAGATGAAGGATTGGCTTTTATGAAAGCAATGGCTTCTTCCGGTGTATAAACAGCTTTCTTTTCCAACCTTTCCTGAATTGCTTTGTATTTCTTGGATCGTCTTTTCATCTTTACCCCTCAATCGATAATATCTATTCCCATACTTCTTGCACAACCCTCAACGATTTTCACTGCCTGCGCAAGATCTTCTGTATTAAGGTCTGGTAATTTTATTTTCGCTATCTCCTCAACCTGTTTTCTTGTAACCTTGCCCACCTTTTCCTTGTTGGGCACTCCAGAACCCTTCACAATGTTGGCTACCTTTTTTAACAGCGCTGCGGTGGGCGGGGTTTTTAATTGATATTTAAAAGACCTGTCTTCATAAATGGTAAGAACCACAGGAATAATATCGCCTTCTTTCCCCTTTGTTGCAGCATTAAAGGATTTACAGAAATCCATGATGTTGACCCCATGTTGCCCTAGTGCTGGTCCTACAGGTGGAGCAGGAGTAGCCTGACCTGCTGGAATCTGCAATTTCACAACTGCCTTGATCGGTTTTGATGATTTTTCTGCCATATTCACACCTTTTCAACCTGCCAGAAATTAAGTTCTAAAATTGTTGACCTTCCAAAAATTGAAACACTAACCTTCAATCTTTCTCTTTCGTTATTAACTTCTTCAACCACGCCTGTAAAATCAAGAAATGGCCCATCGGTTATCACAACCTTATCCCCTTTATCAAATTCCACTTTTGGAACCGGTTTGGTCTTTCTCTCTTCAATTTCCTGTAGAAGATTGGTAATTTCCTTATTCTGTAGAGGTGCGGGTCTTGTCCCTGCGCCGAGCACATTAAATACTCCATTGGTTGTTTTCACAAGATGCCATGTCATTTCATCAACATCGTCTTCTGCCTCTATGAGCAAATAACCCGGAAAAAACTTTCTTGGTTTCACGGTTTTTTCACCCTTTGTACTATCTATCACGCCCTCTGTCGGAATAATAATTTGTTTTATATTGGCATTGCCAGTATTCACAAGTCGTGATTCAATCAGTTTTTTAATCTTTTCCTCATGTCCGGTTCTAACGTGAACAATAAACCATTTACTCATTATTACCTCGCAAACACATGAAGCATTCTTGAAAAAATTACATCAATGATACCGAAATAAATTGCCATTAAAATCATCAGAACAATCACCGCGAAGGTTGACCTTTTAAGCACCTGAAAATTTGGCCAGGTCACTTTTTTGAATTCAACCTGACTTTCTTTCAAAAACATCTTTATCTTTTGCATAAATTTTCACCATTGTTACAGGCCTGGGAGGATTTGAACCTCCAACCTTCGGTTTTGGAGACCGCCGCTCTGCCGTTAGAGCTACAGGCCTATCTGATTTCTCTATGGACCGTGTGCTTACGGCAGCCTGAACAGAATTTTTTTAGTTCAAGACGGTCCTTACTCTTTTTCTTATTTTTTTCAGTTGCGTAATTGCGTCTTTTACATTCCGAACAAGCAAGCAAAACATTTTCAGCCATAATATATACCTCAGGAGATGATTTCTGTGATTGCGCCTGAACCCACAGTCCTTCCACCTTCTCTGATTGCAAATCTTAACCCTTTCTCCATCGCAACCGGCACCATCAACTCTGCTTCCATCTCTATGTTATCTCCAGGCATCACCATCTCCACACCTTCCGGTAACTTAATAGATCCGGTCACATCTGTCGTCCTGAAGAAAAATTGTGGACGATACCCAGGGAAAAATGGCGTGTGCCTGCCTCCCTCTTCCTTCTTCAATACATATACCTGCGCCTTGAACTTCTTATGCGGCGTGATACTTCCAGGCGCTGCTATTACCATCCCTCTCTCTATCTCTTCCTTCTCTATCCCCCTCAATAGTAACCCTACATTATCTCCTGCTACCGCTTCGTCAAGTATCTTCCTGAACATCTCTATACTGGTTACCACTGTCTTGCTCACTCCTTCCTTTAACCCTATTACCTCTACCTCTTCTCCCCCCTTAATCTTTCCCCTCTCTACTCTACCTGTCGCTACTGTACCTCTACCTGTAATAGAAAATACATCTTCCACCGCAAGCAAAAATGGTTGATCTACTAACCTCACCGGCTCGGGTATATAACTGTCTGCCGCATCCATCAGTTCCCATATCGGTCCACACTTGGCACATTCCCTCTTACCACATCCACAATTCAACGCCTCAAGCGCTGATCCCTTTATCACAGGTATCTCATCCCCAGGAAATTCATACTTGCTCAATAACTCCCTCACCTCTAACTCCACTAAATCTATCAACTCCTTATCTGCCATCATATCCATCTTGTTCATAAATACCACTATCGCAGGTACTCCTACCTGCCTCGCCAATAGTATATGCTCCCTGGTCTGCGGCATAGGTCCATCCGGCGCACTTACTACCAGTATCGACCCATCCATCTGCGCTGCCCCGGTAATCATATTCTTAATATAATCCGCATGACCAGGACAATCTATGTACGCATAATGCCGCTTCTCTGTCTCATATTCAATGTGCGCTATCTGTATCGTTAACCCCCTCTCCTTCTCCTCCGGCGCCTTGTCTATGTCTTCATACTTCAAATGCTGCGCCTTCCCAGCCTTCGACAATACCAGGGTAATCGCACTGCTCAATGTCGTCTTACCATGATCTACATGCCCTATCGTCCCTATGTTTACGTGTGGCTTGCTTCGTACAAATTTCTCCTTCGCCATCTTGTCCCCCCGCGGTTACAAGAAAATAATTTAACTTTAACGTCAGGCCCTTCCCACCCTTAAGCTGCTGATGGGAATCGAACCCATGACCCCGTCCTTACCAAGGACGTGCTCTACCCCTGAGCCACAGCAGCCTGACGCTATTCAAGAAATTTTATTATATACAACAATTTGAAAAAAGTCAAATTTTAAAAATTGAACATAATACGAAATCTTCCACCCTCGTCTACGGCTGCATCTTATATCGTCCAGACACCCATGTTTTCACTTGCCGAACCTGGACCTGTTTAACCACTCAGATCCCGTTCTTTGTAAAATTTTTGGAGCGGGATACGGGATTTGAACCCGTGACTTCGACCTTGGCAAGGTCGCACTCTACCGCTGAGTTAATCCCGCGTAATTTTAGCGCGAGTTATTTACGGGAAGTTTCAATTTTTTGATAGTGAAATATGATACATCAGTTCTATTTATTGTCAAATTTTTCTGCTTCAGTTTTTTTAAAAATAGTTAAGTAAATTTTCAACACAACCCAGAAAGATATCAATCCTATGATAGACCCACACAAAATATCTCTAAAAAAATGAACCCCTGCAAAAACTCTTGAAAAGGCAACCATGAAAGCAAAGGCGAAAAATACCGGCCACAATTTACGAAATATCCAGGACAAAAAAAATGCAGCAGTAAAAATTGTTTGCGCATGGCCAGAAGGAAATGAATCCGACTTTAAAACAGGACCGGTAACACAAATAACATGATCCTTGAAATATGATACAGGCCTCGCAGAAGGAAACAGTTCCTTGATAATATGGACAATGATGGCGCCAAATATCAACATAGAAAGAAAAATCCAGAAATATCGCACCAGTTCACTGCGTCTTGTGAAATAAAGAAGCACGACGACAATCAGTGAAGCAACTTCCGTTGACCCAAGATAACCAATAGCAAATAGAATATTTGCAAGCCATTTATTTCTGAAAGCAAATTTGTTGACTGTGAGAAAAGCACGGTTATCAATCTCAATGACCTTTTTAAAAAAACTTCTTTGTTTGAAATTCAAGGAATTAAAGTATAAAGGATCTGTTTCACTGGTTTTGAAATTGTAACACTGGTAAAAACGAAATGTCTTAACCTTTTTCCCTTTATAAAAAATTTCAACAGTAATAGGTCTGTCAACCGTTTCAAATCCGTACATTTTTCCCGGATCATCCTTAAAATGTTCATCAGTAAAAAAAATACCGTTTTCACCGGAAAGTTCTGTTTTAAGGTTTCTATCTCTCTGCCAGAAATCATACTGGTCCACCCTTTTACTCAAACAGAAAAGTCTATTATTTGCAACATCCACCGGGAGAGAAAAAGCCATCTGGCTTGCAAGATAAAACTTGTGAGTAAACAAGAAATTATTCTGGTTACGTGAAACAAGGCATTCCGCCACCCGTGCACCAATATCCCATCCATACAGATCACCTGTGGGATCTGTTTCAGGAGATAAAGGGAAACAATGAAAAACAACCTGAACAGGAATAACCATTGTAAATAAAAGTCCTGTGAACAAAGAAAATTTTGCAATAGATTTTTTTATTCGGCTTGTTCCGATAAAAATTGTCTGCAGAAAGAAAGCGCACGGTACAATAAGCATGAGATAACCAACTGCAGGCCAGTGTGGCAAAATCTCGTTTGAAAAGGATGCATAACCAAAAACAATAAAAACAGGTAACGAAAAACTGAAAAATAATTGTGCTGGATCGTGCTTATGAAAAAAAGATTGAACTGCAATTTTAAAAAATGAGATTACCAGCATGAACCACACAAGTGGCGATATCAGCAACATCTGTGAAACAATATTGTGGATAAAAATACCTGGCTTAAAGAAAGATTTTTCACCAAGACCGTGTTTGAACTGAAATGCAAATGACACCCAGTAATTATTGTAATTCCATACCAGAACAGGAAGAAATATTAAAATACTGAGAATAAATCCCAGATATAATTGTTTTTTTTTGAAGGAATTTCTCATTTCTTTGTTGATTAACAAAAAAAGCAAAATCCCGGGATATATTAGAAATGCCGAGTATTTTGTAAGCAAAGCCAGTCCTGTGAAAATTCCAACAAGATACCAGAGGTTATCTTTACCTGTGGTACGAATCTTCCATATTGTCATGACAGATAACAACCAGAAAACAGACAAAATTGTGTCCGGTACTGTCATGATACCACCGAGAACAGAAAACAGGGGAATGAAACAAAAGATGAGGATAGCCCAGAACCCTGTTACAGTTGAATATAAATCTTTTCCTGATTTCAAAAGTAACCACATACATAGTGTAGATGAAATCAAAGCAGGCAATCTCACTGCAAGTGGAGTATTTCCGAAAATTTTTAAAAATGGTAAGATTGCATAACCCACGAGTGGTGGATGATCAAAATATGACATTGAAGGATGCATAGCATATTGATAATAATGGGCTTCGTCCCCGCTCAAACCATAAAAAGCAGCTATCAATAATCTAATAATAAATGATATCCCTATTAACAGGTACGCCCTCTGCCATAATTTTTTTTCATCCATTGAAATACCCTGTACGAAGAAGTAAAACCCTGTAGAGATACGCAACAAGTGTGGAGATTTTTAGTTTAGACCTGCCGTATTTTCTTTCATAAAAGACAATGGGATATTCTTTGACTCGTAATTTTTTTTTAAACGTATAGTAGAATACTTCTGTGACAATAAAAGCATCCCTTGACTTAAGGAGTGGGAATATTTCTGATAGCAAAGATGATTTAAAAAATCTGAAGCCGGAAGTCGGATCCGTCAGTTTAATACCAAGAATAAGTTTCAGGTAAATTCTTGCACATCGTGTTACCATCTCTCTTAAGAAATTTTTGCGTAAACTCATTGCTCCTGATAAAAATCGTGACCCTGACACAGCATCTGCGAATTTAAGACATTCAACCATTCCGGGAATAAATTCAGGAGAATGAGAAAAATCGCCGTCCATTTCTCCAATAACATCACAATTTTCTTGTAGTGCCATTTTATAACCAAACCTTCCAGCATACCCTCTTCCTCTTTTTTCTGTTCTTATAAAAACTTTTATATGTTGATTATCCTTAAAAAATTCCCTGACAATAATACCCGTACCATCTGGAGAATTATCATCAACAATGATCACCTTGATATTCATGTTAAGGCCAAGTATTTCCTGTACCAGTGGAATGATATTTTCCCTTTCATTGTAGGTGGGAATAATCAAAGCGATGCTATCTTTCAAAGCAATATCTCCTGATGGATTGTTCAACCTGTTGCGGTGTTATTAATTCCATACACGTTGGGTTTCTTGAACATCTTTTTTTGTAACAACATATGCAGGTAGCAGGACTGACAATTTTCACCCCATTATCGTACATCTCAATCTCATTTGAGGATGTTGGTCCAAACATTGCGACAGTTTTCTTACCAAGCCCGACTGCTACATGAAGAGCAAACGTATCACAACATAAAACGACATCACACAAATCAAGCAAACCAAAAAACAAATCAATGGAATTGTCGTATCCTGTGTTAATAACCCTCTTATCACTTTTTTTAGCAATCTGGTGAAGTAAATCCTTTTCTTCAGAACCACCAAAAATAAGAATCTCAAAATCATCAAGGGATGAAAACAAATCCAGAAAATGCTTTTCAGGCCATCTCTTTGTAATCCATCTGTTTCCTGTTCCAATTACTGCTCCCAGCACTTTTTTACCCTTCAGGTTGTGCTTTTCTGCAAATTTTTCTGCATGTTTTTTTGATGTGGCAGACACCGGAACAATAATATTCCCATACTCTGGCAAGCACGCAATTTCTGCAACAAACATTTGATAGGTTTTTGTATTACTTCTTTTCAGTTGATCATCATGGCTCATTAAAAAATATGTTTCTGCGGATTTGTTTGAACAATGAATATGTCCGGCACTATCATACCAGAAACCTCTTTTTTCTTTCGCTTTAACAATACCCGTCAGAATCAATGCGTCGTCATCAAGATCGAGATTGATAACCAGGTCAAATTTAAAAAGCGACAAAACATTTAGCGCATCACTTTTTTTAATAATCCTGTCAACAAAACGATTTCCTTCTAAAACAGGAACATGTTGATCTTCTGTAACCCAGAATAGCATACTTTCATGATATAAGGACTTCAAAGGTTCGCATATGGAAGTGGTTCTTAAAACATCACCGAGTGCACCAAGTTTTATAACCAGAATTTTTAATTTCACAGGGCTATATCGTCCACAATCATTGCATGTTTTTCCTGTGGTCTTATGATAAATGCAGGGCACATCTGGCATAAAAAAACG
>Ga0116166_1004169_pt1 | contig 10747 bp, 11 predicted proteins | sample AD_JPNMR2_MetaG_FD_89884 | JGI IMG/M metagenome (GOLD analysis project Ga0116166, IMG submission 89884) | Active sludge microbial communities of municipal wastewater-treating anaerobic digesters from Japan - AD_JPNMR2_MetaG | ecosystem: Engineered > Bioreactor > Anaerobic > Digestate | place...
CGTCGGCCGCGAAGTGCTGGACAGCCGCGGCAACCCCACCGTCGAGTGCGACGTGCTGCTCGAATCGGGCGTGATGGGCCGCGCCGCCGTGCCCAGCGGCGCCTCCACCGGCTCGCGCGAGGCGATCGAGCTGCGCGACGGCGACAAGAAGCGCTACGGCGGCAAGGGCGTGCTCAAGGCCGTCGAACACATCAACACCGAGATCAGCGAGGCCGTGCTGGGCCTGGACGCGGCCGAGCAGGCCTTCCTGGACAAGACCCTGATCGACCTGGACGGCACCGACAACAAAAGCCGCCTGGGCGCCAACGCCATGCTGGCGGTGTCGATGGCCGTGGCCCGCGCGGCGGCCGAGGAATCCGGCCTGCCGCTGTACCGCTACTTCGGCGGCATGAACGGCTGCCAGCTGCCGGTGCCGATGATGAACGTCATCAACGGCGGCGCCCACGCCAACAACAACCTCGACCTGCAGGAGTTCATGATCCTGCCGCTGGGCGCACCGTCCTTCCGCGAAGCCGTGCGCTACGGCGCCGAGGTGTTCCACGCGCTGAAGAAGATCATCGACGCCAAGGGCATGCCGACTTCCGTCGGCGACGAGGGCGGCTTCGCGCCCAACGTCGCCAGCCACGAAGCGGCGATCCAGCTGATCCTGGAAGCCATCGACAAGGCCGGCTACACCGCCGGCGAGCAGATCGCCATCGGCCTGGACTGCGCGGCCAGCGAGTTCTACAAGGACGGGCTGTACCACCTCGACGGCGAGGGCCTGCGCTTAAGTGCCGCGCAGTGGACCGACATGCTCGCCGCGTGGTGCGACAAGTACCCGATCGTCAGCATCGAGGACGGCATGCACGAAGGCGACTGGGACGGCTGGAAGCTGCTCACCGAACGCCTGGGCAGATCAGTGCAGCTGGTGGGCGACGACCTGTTCGTCACCAACACCAGGATCCTGAAGGAAGGCATCGACAAAGGCATCGCCAATTCGATCCTCATCAAGATCAACCAGATCGGCACGCTGACCGAAACCTTCGCCGCCATCGAGATGGCCAAGCGCGCCGGCTATACCGCCGTCATCAGCCACCGTTCGGGCGAGACCGAGGACTCGACCATCGCCGACATCGCGGTGGGCACCAACGCCGGGCAGATCAAGACCGGCTCGATGAGCCGCTCGGACCGCATCGCCAAGTACAACCAGCTGCTGCGCATCGAAGAAGACCTGGGCGACGTCGCCAGCTACCCGGGGCGCGCGGCCTTCTACAACCTGCGCTGAAGGCCACCGCCGTGCGTCGTGTGCCGGGCTCGCGGGTGGCGGCGCCGGGCCCGGGTGCCTGGCGGCGGTGCCGCTGCGCCTGCGGTGCGGCCGCAGCCCGCACGGTGCCGGCAAGCCCGGCCAGCTCCTGCGGCCGCGTCCTCGGGCGCCGGCGCAACCTTTTGCTGGCGGTGCTGGCAAGCACCGTGCTGGCGGCTTGCGGCACGGCGTCGCCGCGCACGCAGTTCGACAGCCAGTTCAGCTTCGATCGCACCTTCAACATGGTGATGGCCGCGATGTCCGACCAGAAGCTCACCTTCAGCGTGCAGGACCGCCGCCAGGGCCTGCTGGTGGGCGAGCTGAACGGCGATGTGGTGCAGGCCACGCTGCAGCCGAACTTTCTGGACAGCACGGTGCGCGTGAACTTCAGCGCACTCGGCACGCATGCCGACGAGCAGCTGCTGATGCGGGTCATCGACGCCTACCGGCAGCGCGTGTCCGGGCAGGCCAACATCCTGCCGCAACGTACGCCCTGAGGCTCGCATGCGACTGATCTCCCTGGTGCTGATCGCGCTGCTGGCACTGGTGCAGGCCGAGTTGTGGGCCGGCAAGGGCGGGCGCAGCCACGTCGTGCAGCTGCAATCGCAACTGCAAGCGCAGCAGCAGGCCAACGACGCGGCGCGGCTGCGCAACGAGCAGCTCGCCGCCGAGGTCAACGACCTGAAGGACGGCCTCGAGATGGTCGAGGAAAAGGCGCGCGGCGAGCTCGGCATGGTCAAGCCCGACGAAGTGCTGGTGCAGCTGCGCGCGCGTCGGCCCTGATTCGCGCGCGATGGAGCTGCTGCTGCAGGCGGCACAGCCGCTGCTCGCGCCGGTGCTCGAGCTGTGGGGCAGCCCCGTCACCTGGCTCGAGCTGCTGGCGGTGGCGCTGTCGCTGGTGATGGTGGTGTGCAACGTGCGGGTCGATGCCACGGCCTGGCCGCTGGCCATCAGCGCGTCGCTGCTGTACTTCGTGCTGTTCTGGCACAGCCGCCTGTACGGTGAAGCCAGCCTGCAGTTGTTCTTCGTCGTGGTCGCGTCGTGGGGCTGGTGGCAATGGCTGCGCGGGCGCACCGCCGAGGGCACCGCGTTGCACGTGCGCTGGCTGTCGCGCCGTTCGCGCTGGCGGCTGCTGCTGGCGGTGGCGATCGCCTGGCCGCTGCTGGGCAGCGTGCTGCTGCGTGCCACCGACAGCGACGTGCCCTGGTGGGACGCGCTGCCCACCGCCGGCAGCCTGGCCGGGCAGTGGCTGCTGGGGCGCAAGTACGTGGAAAACTGGTTGACCTGGGCCGCGGTCAACGCGGTGTCGGTCGGCCTGTTCGCCTGGAAGGGGCTGTGGCTGACGGTGCTGCTGTACGCGCTGTTCCTGCTGATGTCGCTGTGGGGCTGGCGCGAATGGGCGCGGCTGGCCGCGGCGGGCAGCACGCGATGATCGTCGCCATCCTCGGCGCCGAGAGCACCGGCAAGAGCACGCTGGCACAGGCGCTGGCCGGCGCGCTGGCCGGCCAAGGCCGGCGCGTCGCGCGGGTCGGCGAAGTGCTGCGCGAGTTCTGCGATGCGCAGCAGCGCACGCCGCTGCGCCATGAACAGGCCGGCATCGCCGCCGAACAGACGCGGCGCATCGCGGCGGCGGCGCTGGCGCACGATGTCGTCGTCGCCGACACCACCGCGCTGCAGATCGCGGTGTACAGCGACATCGTGTTCGGCGATCGCAGCCTGTACGACGACGCGTTGCGCGCCCAGGCGAGTTGCGAGCACACGCTGCTTTGTGCGTTGGACCTGCCGTGGGTGGCCGATGGCCTGCAGCGCGACGGGCCGCACGTGCGCGAGCCGGTCGACGCCCTGTTGCGCGCCGCCTTGCAGCGCCATGCACGCGGCTACGGCGTGGTCGGCGGACAAGGCCCGGCACGCACCGCCGCCGCGCTGGCCGCGCTGCGCACGCCCGCCGCACCCGCACCCGCACCCGCACCCGCACCCGCGCCGGGTCGGCAATGGCGCTGCGAACGCTGCGGCGAGCCGGGCTGCGAGCGCCACCTGTTGCCGCGCGGCTGAAGCCCGCGCCGCGGCAGCCGGGCCACGAACAGCCCGGCGGCGCGCTGCGCGCCGCGCGCCGCTACTGCAGCGAGCCCGGCGCCGCGCTCAGGTCGCGCTGCGGCGTGAACAGCCCGCCGACGTCGACCGCATCGAAGCGGTAGCGCTGGCCGCAGAACTCGCAGCCGACCTCGACTTCGCCGCGCTCGACGACGATGCCCTGCACCTCGTGCGGCCCCAGCGCACGCAGCATGTCGCGCACCCGCTCGCGCGCGCAGCTGCAGGCAAAGCGCGGCCGCCGCAGCGCGTGGGCTTGCACGCGCTCCTGCCAGAACAGCCGGTGCAGCACGGTGTGGGCGTCCAGCTGCAGCAACTCGTCGTGCGTCAACGTGGCCATCAGATGGGCGATGCGGTTGAAGTCCTCGTCGTGCCCGAAGGCCTCGTCGTACCGCGCGGCGCCCCGCGCCTCGACGCCGGCGCCGGGCAGCCGCTGAAGCAACAGGCCGGCCGCGGTGTGCGCGCCGGCGGCCAGCAGCAGCCGCGTTTCCAGCTGCTCGGACTGCCGCATGTAGTGCTCGAGCAGCGGCGCCAGCTGCCGCAGCGGCTGGCCCGCGGGGACGCGCAGCGGCACCACGCCCTGGTAGGGCTGCTGCCCCGGCCGGTCGCGGCCCGGATCGAGCGTGATCGAGCAGCGGCCGTGGCCGTGCACATCGACCAGCGTGTTCAGCGCGGCATCGTCCGCCACCTCGCCCGACACCGTGGCGGTGGCGCGAAAACCCAGGCCGTCGCGCACCTCGGCCACGGCCAGCTTGACCGGGCCGTCGCCGTGCACCTGCAGCAGCAGGCTGCCGTCGAACTTGATGTTCGAGCGCAGCAGCACGGCCGCAGCCGTCATCTGGCCGAGCAGCTCGCGCACCGGCGGCGCATAGGGCTGGTGGGCGTGCCGCGCCAGCAGCTCGCGCCAGCCTTCGTCCAGCCGCAGCAGCCGGCCGTGCACCGGCAACCCTTCGAAGTGGAAGCCGTGCAGCGCGTCCATGCCGGCAGGCCCCCTTCAGCCGATGCGCTTCAGGCCATCGCGATGGCGCCGCGCCTTGTTCACGTACTCGAGCGGGATGCGCCGCACCATCTCGAGCTGCTGCGCCGACAACGGGCGCACCGCCCGCGCCGGTGCGCCGACGATCAGCCAGCCGTCGGGAAATTCCTTGCCCTCGGTGACCAGCGCGCCGGCGCCGACGATGCACTGGCGGCCGATCTTCGCGCCGTTGAGCACCACCGCCTGGATGCCCACCAGCGTGCCGTCGCCGATGCGGCAGCCGTGCAGCATCGCCTGATGGCCGACGCTGACGTCGTCGCCCAGCGTCAGCGGCACGCCGGGGTCGGCGTGCAGCACGCTGCCGTCCTGCACGTTGGTGTTGCGCCCGAGCGTGATGAGCTCGCTGTCGCCGCGCAGCACCGCGCCGTACCAGACGCTGACGCCCTCGGCCAGCCGCACGCGGCCGATCACGCAGGCGTTGTCGGCCACCCAGGCGGTGGCCGACACTTCGGGTACCCCATCGTCAAGCTGGTAGATGGCCATCGGCGGTCCTCGTGCGCTGGGCTGGCATTCTCGCCGCAGTCTGGCCGCGCGGCGCTGCGCCGGCCGCCGGCACCCCGCGTGCCGGCTGCTCGGCGCGCGGGGTGCGGCCGCCGCTTTGCAGCGCCCAGCCCTCGGTGGCGCTGGCCGTCTCGTGCACCAGCAGCCGCGTGGCGGTCAGCGCGCCGGCCGCGCAGCGTTGCAGCAGCCGGTGCACCGCCGCCTCGTCCAGCGACAGCGCAAAACGCTGCCAGCAGCGGTTGACGCAGCCATCGGCCCAGGCATCCTCGAGCGCGTGGCGCAGTTGCAGCGCATCGGCGCCCTGCCCGGCCTCGAGCCGGCGCGGCAGCAGCGCGCTGAGGAATCGGTGGAAGGCCACGCGCGCCGCCTCGCCGGGCAGCAGCTCGGCCAGCGCGCGCAGCCGGCGCGTGCCGTCGGGGCGCGCGAGCTCGCGCGTGACCAGCGCCTGCAGACCCTGCACCGGGTTCAGCAGCCGCAGCCGGTTCGGCGGCAGCACGCGCAGCGGAATGCAAGCCGCCTGCGCGTGCGGCAGCGGCGTGACGAAGGAGATCAGCACCGCCGCGCGCGTCCACGCGGCGGCGTCCAGACCGTCGATGGCGCCGCCGCCGGCGCCCGGTGCCTGCTGCGCCCGCTGCATCGCCTGCTCCCAGCCCAGCGCAGCCTTCGCGCGGTTGGCCTGCGCGCTCATCATCGCCAGGTTGCCGGCGGCATAACCGGCGCGGTCGCACACGCGGTCGACCGAGACCTGCGCCGGCAGCAGCGGCATCCGCGTGAGCGGGCAGTGCAGCACCTCGATCTGCCCCAGGTAGTGCGGCGTGACGTCGGCCAGCTCGAAGGCGCGCCCGCGCAGCCAGGCGTGCACACGCAGCGCCAGCCACAGGCGCACGCGCTGCGAGGCGCCGCGGGTGCGCGCGCCGAAGCAGGCGTGGCCGGCACGCCAGCCGCGCAGCAGCGCATTGCCTGGCCGGCACTGCTCGGGCGGCGGCGGCAGGCCGTGGCGGGCGTGGTCCCAGCCGATGTCGAAGCCGAGCTGAGGCTCGGCCGGCGGTGCCGCGAAGTCGAGAAGGATCTGCGCCATGGTTCACTCCGGTCGGAAGCGCCGGGCCCCGCGCCCGCCGCATGACGGCAGTGTGCAAGGTCACAGGCTCATGGCGTGAGCCTGTGCAAGTTATCATCCGCGCGGCATGGACCGCACCGAACGCTTCTACAAGATCGAGCTGATGATCCGCAGCCGCGGCCGGGTCAGCTTCGAGGCGCTGCGCGGCGAACTGGAGGTCTCGCGCGCGACGCTGAAGCGCGACCTGCAGTACCTGCGCGAGCGGCTGGACGCGCCGATCGTCTACGAGCGCGCCGACAACGCCTACCGCTTCGCCGGCGATGCGCGCGCCCCCGCGCACCAGCTGCCCGGGCTGTGGTTCAGCGACAAGGAGATCCACGCGCTGCTGACGATGCACCAGCTGATCCAGGGCCTGGAAGCCGAAGGCGTGCTCGGGCGCCACCTGCAGCCGCTGCTGGACAAGCTGCACGGCATGCTCGGCGCGAACGACGTCGCCGCGCGCGAGCTGATGCAGCGCGTGCACATCGTCGCGGCCGCCCGCCGGCCGGTGGCCACGCAGCATTTCGAGGTGGTCGGCAGCGCGCTGCTCGAGCGCCGCCGCATCGAACTGCGCTACTACACGCGTGCGCGCGGCAGCGAAAGCCTGCGCGTGGTGTCGCCGCAGCGGCTGACGCACTACCGCAACACCTGGTATCTGGACGCGTGGTGCCATCGCAGCGACGCGCTGCGCCGTTTCGCGCTCGATGCGGTGCGCGAGGCCACCGCGCAGCCGCAGCGCGCCAAGGAGGTGGCGCTGCGCACGGTGCGCGCCGAGCTCGACAGCGGCTACGGCGCCTTTTCCGGCCGCCGCCTGAAGTGGGCGGTGCTGCGCTTCAGCGCCGAGGCGGCGCGCTGGGTGGCCGCCGAGCAGTGGCACCCGCGCCAGCGCTTGCGCTGGCAGGGCGATGGCAGCCTGCAGTTGAGCCTGCCCTACGCCGACGCCACCGAGCTGAGCATGGACATCCTGCGCCACGGCGACCAGGTGCGGGTGCTCGAGCCTGCCGATCTCGCCGCGCTGGTGGCCGCACGGCTGCGCCGCGCCGCGCACCAGTACGGCGCAGGCGGCGGCGACGGCAGCGCCGGCCCTTCAGCAATGTAGGCGCTGCGGCTCGCAGCGGATCAGCCGCCGCGCCTGGTTCAGCGCGTAGCTCAGCGCCTCGTGCGCCGACAGCCAGCGATGGCCGCCGGCCAGGCTGTCGTCGCGAAAGGCCTCGCGCGGCGCACCCGCGGTGCCGCGCACGCGGTTGACCACCAGCGCGGCGATGTAGCCTTGGCCGCGCGGCGCTTCGAGCGCACCGGCGTAGATGCGGTAGTCCCCTTCTGCGCGTTCGTCGAAGATCACGGTGTGTGCTCCTGGCGGCGGGCCCATCGCGCCGCCGTGGCGCCGATGATGCGCGCAACACGCGCTGCGAAACATCCACCGGAAGGGGGAAACCGGACCCGGCCGAGCCGGATCAGGCGCCCAGCCAATGGTCGGCGAAAGCCGCCAGATCCTGGTGCGTGGAGCGCGCCAGGCGCAACTCGTCGCCGACGTTGGGGCTGCCGTTGGGCGCGCGCAGCACCAGCGCGGTATGCACTTCGGTGGGCATGCCGCGCATGTAGGCGATGTAGTCGTCGACGAAGGCCACCGGGCGCAGCGCGGCGATGGCGTCGGCCTTGGGGCTGCGTTCGCCCTCCGCATGGCCGGTGGCGACGACGCGGCGGATCGGAAAACCCAGCGCCCTCAGGTTGCGCTGGCGCGCCAGGCGGAAGCGTTCTTCCAGCGCGGTCACGCACACCAGCTCGTAGCCGGCGTCGTGCAGCCGGTGGCAGGCCTGCACCGCCCCGGCGATGGCCGGCAGGTTCTCCCACAGCTCGACGCGCTCGAACTGCGCGCGCAGCGCCAGCCGCTGCTCGGCTTCGACGCGGCCGACCTCCCAGCGGTCCATGGGCCAATAGGCGTGCGGGTCGCGTTCGCCGGGCCGCACGCCGAACGCGTGCTCCCAGGCGCGCGCGTAACCGACGTGCAGGTCGACGAGCACGCCGTCGGCGTCGAGGGCAAGGATCGGTCGGGCCATGGCGGAACTGTATCGGCTTGGCCGGCGCCAGGCCCGGACCCATTGCACACGGCCCCGGCCACAGTGTGGCGCCGCGGTGCCAGCCGGCGCTGCGAATCGGTTTGCGGAGCGATCCGCGAACCGGCCGGCGGGTGTCAGTCGGCGAACTTCGGCGCGCGCTGTTGCAGCCGCGCGCTCACCGCCTCCACCTGCTCGGGCGCACCGATCAGCGCGGCCTGTTCGCGGCTTTCGGCCAGCAGGAGGTCCTTGGCATCGGCGTGCGCCGCCATGTCCAGCAGCCGCTTGGCGGCGCGCATCGCCTGCGGCGGCCGGGACGCGATCTCGCGCGCCAGCGCCAGCGCCTCGGCGCGGGGGTCGGCGCACAGCCGCGTCGCCAGGCCCAGGCGCAGCGCCTCGGCGCCGTCGAAGACGCGGCCGGTATAGACCAGCTCGCGCGCGACATCGTCGCGCACCAGGCCGCGCAGCAGCACCATGCCGCCCATGTCGGGCACCAGACCCCAGTGGATCTCCATGACCGACAGCCGCGCGTCGGCGGCCACCAGGCGCAGGTCGGCCGCCAGCATCAGCTGCAAGCCGCCGCCGTAAGCGGCACCGTGCACCGCGGCGATCACCGGCACCGGCAACTCGCGCCACACCCACACCGCCTGCTGCGGCGGGTTGGCACCGCCGGGCGTGCGCTGGCCTTGCAGCAGCCGCTGCGCGCCGCCGCCGCCCGCGGCCATCTGGGCGAAGTTGGCGGTGTCCAGCCCGGCGCAAAAGGCGCGGCCTTCGCCGGACAGCACCACCGCGCGCAGGCCGGGCAGGGTCTTCAGCTGCTCGCCGCTGCGGCGCAGCGCCTCGAACAGGGCGTCGTCCAGCGCGTTCATCTTGTCGGCGCGCGCCAGGCGCACATCGGCCACGCCGTCGTGAAGCTCGATCCGGATGCGCTCGTCCATCGTTCGAACCCCTTTCGTCATCGGGTCGCTGCGCCGGCCGCGCCGCGCGCGGCGACCAGCCGGTCCAAGCCGGCGAGCAGCCGCGCAAGGTCGATCGGCTTGGTCCAGTAGTCGTCGAAGCCGGCGGCGCGCGCCTGCGCGATCGCCTCGGGCATCGCATTGGCTGACAACGCGATCGCCGCACGGGGCGGCGCCTGCTCGCGCAAGCGGCGCAGCAGCTCGAAGCCGTCCATGTCCGGCAGATGCAGGTCGACCAGCACCAGTTCGGGCCGCAGCTGCCGCGCGGCCTCGACGCCGCTGCCGCCGTCGGCCGCCACATGCAGCGCGATCGCCGGGCGCAGCGCGCACAGCTCGCGCATCACCAGCACGTTGACCGCGTTGTCCTCGATGTACAGCACCGCCACGCGCTCGTCCGCCGCCGCGGCGCCATGGGCCGGCGCGGCCGGCGCGGCCGGCGCGGCCGCCGCGGCCGCGGTGGGCGCGGCGTGGGCGGCCTCGGCCTCGCAGGCCGGCGGCGCCTGCGGCAACCAGACGCGAAATTCGCTGCCGGCGCCAAGCGCGCTTTGCAGCTGCAGCCGCCCGCCCATCACCTGCACCAGATGGTGCACGGTGACCAGGCCGATGCCGCGGCCCTCGATGCCCTCGCGTTCGGCGCCCAGGCGGTTGAAGGGCTCGTACAGGTGCGCCTGCTGCTCGGCGCTCAGGCCGCGGCCGGTGTCGCGCACCGCCAGCTGCCAGCCCGGCACGCCGTCCACCACCAGCCGGTGCGTGCGCAGGCTCACGCTGCCGCCGCGGCGGTTGTATTTGATCGCATTGCTGATCAGGTTGCTCAGCACCTGGCGCAGCCGGCGCGCATCGGCCAGCACGCACGCGTCGCCGGGCGCGACGCGCAGCGTCAGCCCGTGTTCGGCCGCCGCCGGCTCCAGCCATTGCCGCACCTCGTCGACCGCCTCGTCCAGCGCCACCGGCTGCAGCGCCAGCGGCAGCGAGCCGGCCTCGACTGCGCTCAGATCGAGCACCTCGTCGATCAGCGCCAGCAGATGCGTGCCGGCGGAGCGGATGCGCTGCAGCCGCTCGCGCCGCAGCGCATCGGCGCGGCCGTGCGCTGCGGCTTGCGCGTCGTGCTCGAGCAGCTGGGCAAAGCCGAGCATCGCATTCAGCGGCGTGCGCAGCTCATGGCTCATGCGCGCCAGGAACTGCGACTTGGCACGGCTGGCGCGCTCGGCCGCCTCGGCGTCGCGCAGCGCGGCTTCGGCCACCTTGCGCTGCGTGATGTCCCAATTCAACCCGACCATGCGCACCGCCTTGCCGTCGGCATCGCGCAGCGCGTGGCCGGTGCTGGCCAGCCAGTGCGACGAGCCGTCGGCCCAGCGCACCTCGAACTCGAACGCGTAGGGTTCGCCGTCGGCCAGGTGGCGCTCGATGCGCCGCCAGCGCTCGGCCAGCGCCTGCGGCGACAGCAACGCGGTGTCGATCTGGCGCGGCGTGCGCGCGTCGTCGGGCCGCAGGCCGCGCAGCCGGTACATCTGTTCTTCCCAGATGACGGTGTCGGTCTGCACGTCGCGGTCCCAGATGCCGACGCCGGCGATCTCGGTGGCCAGCTTCAGCCGGTGTTCGTGCGCCCGCAGCTGCGCCTGCAGCGCGCGCTGCTGCGTCAGGTCCAGATAGATGCCCTGGTGCACAACGCACCCGCCGCGCTGCTCGAAGTGGCTGCGGCACATCACCCAGCGCACCGCACCGTCGGGCCGCACG
>Ga0116166_1004181_pt1 | contig 10726 bp, 6 predicted proteins | sample AD_JPNMR2_MetaG_FD_89884 | JGI IMG/M metagenome (GOLD analysis project Ga0116166, IMG submission 89884) | Active sludge microbial communities of municipal wastewater-treating anaerobic digesters from Japan - AD_JPNMR2_MetaG | ecosystem: Engineered > Bioreactor > Anaerobic > Digestate | place...
GTCTGGCGAAGTAGCGCGGCTGGCGATGCGCTGGATCGAGAGCGAGCCGGCGTCGTTCGAAGTGCGCGTGCCGCGCGGGCTGGTGATCGAGCCGGGCGAAGAGGTCGCGGCATCGGTCGACCCACCGCACCGGCACGTTGCCCAGGCCTGTGCGCTGGCCATCGACGGCCTGCGCGCCGCTGGCGTGCGCGCGCGGCTGCACTGCGTGCCTTTTGTCGAACGGCAGCGGCAGACGGTGCGCGCGCGGCTGCCCTGGCAACGGCTCGACGCGGAAACCGCTTCCGCCGGGCGCGCCGACCGGCTGAGTCTCGGCGCGCGTTACGGCGATTCGCCGCTCGGCGAAACACGCTTCGAATGAATGGCTTGCCAGTGTTTATGAGTGGAGAGGAACGATGCGCATAACTGGCCGGATGGAAATGACCGTACGCGACGCCGACGGCGCGCTGCTTGCCCGCCGGCAGGTCGGCAATCAGGTGCTGCGCGACGGCGCGCTGCTCGTCGCGCAACTGTTCGCCGGTACCGCCGGCGTCGGACCAATCGATTTCGTGCAGGTCGGCTGGAACCGCGAAGCGGCCGACGTCGAAAGCACCGCCCTCGGCGCACCGCCGCCGCCGGTGCCGCCGGCGGAAGCGATCGCCGCCGCAGCGCTGCGCAGTCCGGTGCGCAGCGAGGATTTCCGCCTCGACGCCACGCGCCGCGACGTGGTGCAGGTCAGCGTCAGCACGCTGTTCCGGCCGACCGTCGATCTGCCCGAGGTCAGCGAAGCCGGGCTGATGGCCGGCAACCGGCTCTACAACCAGGTGGTCTTCGAACCGGTGACGCTGCGCGTCGGGCAAGACGTCACTTTCTTCTGGGAAATCGATTTCCCTTTTGGCAATTGAGCGCTCTGAACAGACGAGGTAGGCAAGATGAGCGAACTGTCGATCAACATTCTCGGTTTTCCAGCGGTCAATCGCGACTTGCAGGTCGAGTTGCGCGACCCGACGACCAACGCCCTGGTGCGCGAAGTCAAACCGTTCGCCGACGGCACGCTGCAGGTGTCGAAGCTGGCGGCCGGCGCGTACGAAATGGTCGTCAAACATCCGAATCTGGTCCTGCCGGTGATCCGGCGGCCGCTACGCGTGCTACCCGACGGACCGACGCGCGTCTCGGTGTTGATCGACCCGTCGGTGTTCCGCAACACCGCCATCGAAGACATCCCCGACGCCGACCTGACGCCGGTGCGCCAGGCCGCCGACTCGATCGCCGAAACGCTGCTGCCGCTGGCCAGCAAACGCCCCGGTGAAGCGATCCGCGCCGAAGACTGGAACCAGATGGCGGCGAGCATCCGTCAGCTCGCCGAGACGGTGTCGCAGCTGTGCGGCTTGGTGGCGCCGAACGGCCACAACCATCGCGAACTCGAGCGCAAATTCGACGAGGTAACCGGCAATTTCGACGCGTTGACCAACACCCTCAGCGCGGCGCTGGCCGAATTGCAGCGGCAGATTCAATCGCTGCAGTTCCGCCGGCAGATCGAAGACGTCTTCGACGCCGCCACCGGCAACACGCCGGCCGACCGCCTGCCCTTGCTCAACGCGGCGCGTGCCAAGGCGCTGGCGGTGGCCAGCGACCTCGAAAGCTCGGTGACCGACACGCCGGTCACTTTCGGGCGCAAGGCGCGCAACGCCGGCGTCGAACTCGACGCGGTGGTCAACCAGGTGCTCGACGCGGCGCCGGAAGTGGCCGCCGTGCAGCAGGCGGCGAACAAGCTCAGCGAATCGGCCGACACGCTGAAGAGCCATCGCGCCGACAACTACAGCGACGAAGTGGTGCTCAACCGCAAAAAAGACCGTCTCAATGGCGGCGGCGGTCTGATTTCCCTGCTCAAGCCGAGGTAAACGATGGCCGACCTGTTCGCACGTATCGACAGTCTCAACGACCGGCTGATGCCGCTGGCCGGCAAACAGCGCGGCATGCGCATCGAAGCCGAAGAATGGAATACGCTGATCGACGTGCTGCGCGGCCTGCTCGACATCGACCGGGCGCAGGAGCAAATCGTCGGCGCCGAATTGGGAGAAAACTTCGCACCGCGCGAGCACCAGCATCTGCAGCAGGTGGCCGCCGACTGGCTGGCCGCCGATCTGCGCGCCAACATGGTCAGCGGCGGCGGCGACATTCCCAGCCGGGTGGCCGTCGCCGACCTGCGCAAGTACGTCGACACGTTCAAGACACAGCTCGGCGAATTGAGCGGCCAACTGGCCGATCAGGGCCGGCGCGTCGACCAGTCGGCGACCAGCGAACTCGACCGGCAGCGCCAACTGCGCAGTTTCGAAAGCCGTTTCGCTGGCGTCGAAGATCTGCGCGGCAGCGTCAGCGCGGTCAATGGCCGCCTGGACGGCCTGAGCGACAACCTGGAAACGGTGCTCTCGCTGCGCGAGCGGCTGACCGACGAAAGCGGCGCGCCGATCGATCTCTCCGCCTTGCGCCAATCGGTCGGCAGCCTGCAGCAGTTGCGCGACAACCTGAGCGGCGCCGACGGCCGCCTGCTGCGACTGCGCGATGTCGTCCTGCAACTCGACGAAGTGCGCGACGCGCTCGATCTGGCTGGCGAAGGCGGCGGTCTCGACAGCCGCATCGCGCTGGCCGTCGCTGAATCCGAACAGCGTCTGCAAACCGGCCTGCAACAGCGTCTCGATCAGCAGGGCGCGCAACTGCGGGCCGAAAACGCCGCCAACGCGCTCGGCCTGCGAAACGACGTCGACGCCGGTCTCGGTGAACGTTTCGCCGCACAGCAGCAATCGAGCGAGCAATTCACCGCCAGCTGCGTCGGCGAACTCGGCGACCGCCTGGCGGCGCGCAACGACGAACGGCTGGACGCCGCACGGTCGACGCTGCTCGCCGAAACCTTGCGCGCCGCCGAACAGTTTGCTGCCGCCAACGCCGCCAGCCTGCCGGAACGCATCGACGCCGCACTCGCCGGCGAACGCGAAGCGCTGGCGGCACGTCTCAACGAGGAACTCGCCGCCCGGCTCGGCGCAGGGCTGCGCGCGGAGATGACGGCGGCCGTCGGCGGCTTTGGCGAGCGCGTGGACGCCGTCGAACAAAATGTCGCCGCCTTGCCCGACGTGCTGAGCACGCGTCTGGCCGGGGAAATCACCGGCGTACGTGCTGCGCTGAGCGACGAACTGAGCGCCAGCCTGACGGCGACGTTGAACAGCCGCATTGCGGCGCTCGGCGACGGCCTGCAGTCCGCGCTGGCGCAGCAACTGCGCGCCGACGTCGGTCAGGCGCTCGGCGATCTCGACGGCCGCATCGCCGAAACCGTCGCCGGCCGTCTCGGCGACCTCGACGCGCGCCTCGCCGCCTCGGTCGACCGGCTGGCGGCCGAGCTGTCGGCGCAGGTCAATGAATCGCTGCGCCGCGAAATCGCCGCGCTCGATCTCGACACCCGCTTCAACAGTCTGGAAACGCGCCTCAATAACCAGTTCCGCGCCGAAATGCGCGACGCTTTGGCCAGCGAACGGCAGCGTAACAGCAGCGAACTGGGCAACACGGTGAGCGCCCTGCGGCAGGAAATCGACGCCGCGCGCGTCTCGGCGACCAACGACGCCGTCCGCCTGTCGCAGACGCAGAGCGTGCGCACCAATACGCAATTCAACAACGTCGTCACGCCGGGCGGCGGCGTGGCAATCATTCGCTGAGGAAAACGATGTCAGCCGCCGCGACCTTCCTGCCACGCAATCTGGTGCTCTGTTGCGACGGCACCGGCAACATCTGGAAGCCGGGACCGGCGAAGACCAACGTCGCCAAGCTGTTTGCGGTTCTCGAAAAAAGTCCGCTGCAGCGCGCCTTCTACGACCCCGGTGTCGGCACGCCGGACGGCACGATCGCCGACGGCGGCGGCATTTTCAGCCTCGACACCTGGCGGCGCGTCGGCGGCCTGGCCTGGGGACACGGTGTCTGGCAAAACGTCGCCGAAGGCTATGACTTCCTCCGTCACAATTACCGCCCCGGTGACCGCATCTTCCTGTTCGGTTTTTCGCGTGGCGCTTTCACCGCGCGCGCCATCTCGGGTCTGCTGCATATGTTCGGACTGTTGCGCAGCGAACACGACAATCTGCTGCCGGCCGTGCTGCGCGTCTATCGCAGCCCCAGTTCGCGGGAGCGCAACACCGCCGCGGCCGAATACCGTCGACAGTTCGCCGAGAATTTTCCGGGCAACGGCAGCGAGGTGCCGATCCACTTCATCGGCTGCTGGGATACCGTCGAATCGGTCGGCATGGGGCAATTTCTCGGGGCAAAGATCACCAGCGACGCCGAGGTCAAGCCGACATTCCGGCACGTCCGGCATGCGCTGGCGCTCGACGAACTGCGCTGGCCGTTCATACCGCGTCTATACCAGCCGCCGCGAGAACTGCCGGCGGACGGATCGCGCAGCTACCGGCAGGTCTGGTTCCGCGGCGCGCATTCCGACGTCGGCGGCGGCTACCGCGACGCCGCCGGTTTGTCGAACACCGCCTGGCACTGGCTGGTGCGCGAGGCTTACGCGCTCGGACTGCGTCTGGAAGACGATGCTTTGCAACAACACCCCGTGCAGCCGACGGCCTTGCTGCACAGCCAGATCACCAAGACCCCCTTCTGGCTGCTGACCGGCGTTTTCGCGCGCAAGATTCCCGCCGACGCCGTGCTGCACGATTCGGTCACCGCGCGCGACGCGGCCGGCGACAGCCGGCCGTTCGCCTGGCCGGAGCAGGCGACGTTCTGTGCGACACGCAGCGAGTTTCCGGGCGCCAGCGGCCCGCAGCACGTACCGCTACCGGCAGAGCCAGCCGCTGTCCCGTGCCGTCAAAAACCGGCGGTGTGGCTGTCGCTGTTGCTGCTGTTCAGCGGCCTACTCGCCGCGCTGCTCTGGCGGCCGCTCAACGACGCCAATGGTCAGGCGCTGTGGCAGCTGCAGCTGGGAGCGGGCCGGGTGGATTTCTGGCAACTGGGTCAGTCGCTGGCGACGAGCGCCGCCGAAGTGACCCGGCTGCTGCGCCTGGATTTCCTGTTCATCGTCAGCTACAGCGTCTTCTGCGTTTTGTTGTTCTTTCATCTTTTCCATGCGATGAGCTGGCGGCGCTACCCGGCCGCCTGGCTCGGCAAAACGGCGTGCTATGCGCTGCTCGCGTTGCCGCTCGCCGACCTGGCCGAGAATCTGTTCACCCTCGGCGCGCTCGACAGCCGGCTGACAGCCTCTCCGGCCTGGCTGTTCCCGCCGCAGTGGTGGGAAGGCGTCTGTTCGCTGCTGACGACGCTGGCGGCGACAGCCAAATTTGCCGCTTTGCTGGCGCTGCTGCTGCTCGTCGGCGTCAGCGCGCTGGCCTCTCTGCGCCGTCCGCGCCACTGAAACGATGCTCGACGCTCTCGAACGCAAACTGACCACCGTCGTCGCCGACGGTCTGGCGACGCGCCCGGATCTGGCGGTGCATCAGACACTCGGCGAGGGCGATCTGCCGGCGGCCGGCGCCGGCGTCGTCCGCGTCGGGCTGCTCGACTGGCAGCCGCTGGCCGGTTTCGACCGCGAGCAGTTTTCGCTCGACCGGGCGACTCGCCGCCGCGTATTGCCGTTGACCTTCAGCGCACGCCTCGCTTTCGTCCGCCGGCCGCTCGGTAACGCCGCCGAACAACTGCGTGCTGCGCGGGCGCTGCTTTTCGACGATCTGGCGCTGGCCAGTCACTGGCTGGCGGCGCCGACGCTACGCGACGGCAGCGACCTGCGCTCGGCGGTAGCCGATCCGGGGTACGCGGTGCACGCCTTCGAATTGACCGGCGGCAGCGCGAACAACGAGTTAAACGGCGGACTGCTCTCTGGCCAGTTAACTTGCGCCGGCCAGGCGACGATCTGGCCGCCCGGACCGCCGCAGACGGAAGGCGTCATCGACCAGTTGGCGGTGCACAGCAGCGCACTGCCGCTCACTTTCGGACTACAGCCGCCGCAGGTGCCGGCCGGCGGCAACGCCCGCCTGCTGATCCACGGTGCCCACGCCGGCCGCCCGCTGACGCTGTCGGTGGCCAGCGATCTGCCGCCGGCGCAGCGCGGCGTGATCGTTTCCGGGCAGCCGGGGGTCGAGAGCGCTGCGCGGCTGCACACCGTCACCGCGGCCGAAACGGTCGCCGACTACCGCGCCCCGCTAGCCGCCGACCTCGGCGCGCTGCGGCAGGAAGTGATCAATGTGCATCTGGCGACGCCGGACGGTCGGCGCGGCCTCTTCCTCGGCGCCGTCGTCGTGCGCCTGCAGCCATGAGCGCCGCACCACGCGCCGAGCGTCAGGCGCTGTTCTATTCGCCGGAGGTCAAGCGGGTCGAGAAACTGTTTCTCGCCGATCCGCCGCCGGTCGACCGCATCGAATTCAGCGATGAACATGGCGGCAGCGTGACGCGCGAACTGGCGATTCCTTATCTCGCCGGCATGGACGAGGTGCACGTCGATGAGGCGGCGCTGGCCTTTCGCGCCGAGGGCCGGCCGCTCGACATCGCCGATTTCACCGTCACCGCCGGCACGGGCGCCGAGCAGGGCTTGAAACTGCAGTTCGCCGTGCCGGCGCGCCTGCGGGAGGTCGAATTCTCCGCCGCGCCGCTGGCAGACGCCGTGGCGCCGAACACCCGTCTCGTCGTGCGGCCGCTGAACGCCGGGCGGGCCGGCCCGCCGGCGTATGCCTTGCCGCCGTTTTCGCTCGCCAGCCCGCTGTTCGCGCCGTTGCTCGGCGGCTTGAGCAACCCGGTCGGCGGCGTCGTGCGCCTGCCACGCATCGCCGGCAGCGGCTGGCTGTTCCAGTTGGCGACCGGCGACGCGCTCGACAAACTGCAGCCGATCCCCTTCCCGCTGAGTATCAAGCGCGTGCGTATCGACGCGCTGCCGCGCAACGTGCGCATCGAACTGCTCGGTCCGCCGCAGAGCGCCTTGTGGGGCCAGCCGGAGGTGCTGCTGCCAGAGAGCGGCGAGCAGCCGGTCAGCTTCACACCGGCAGCGCAGAACGTCCTCGCCGCGGCGCTGCCGGCGGCGCAGGGCACGCTGCCCGTGCGTCTGGCTTTCCACTCCGACGCCGGCGGGGCGCTGGCCGTCACCCGCCGTCGCCTGCAAGCCAGTTATCTGGCGCGGCCGCTCGCCGCGCAGACGACGCAACGGCTGGCCGGCGCCTGGACGCCGCTGACCCTCAACGCTCCGGCCGCCCGCCAAGCCAGCGGCAGCCGCGCGCGCCTACTGGCGCGCCTGCTCGACCGTGAACTGAACGACGCCTCGCCGCTGGCCGAAGCGCAGCCGCCCGGCGGCGGTCTGCGTCTGCGCGGCGAACGGCGCCTGGCGTGCGCCGTCGCCGTCGCACCGCGGCCGGGCGAAGCCGCCGGCGCACCGGTGCCGCTGGTCGCCCTGCGCCTGTTCCTCGCCACGCGCGACGCCGCCGAAGCGGTGCTGCAACTGCACCCCGACGTCGCCGGTCTGCCCGGGCCGCCGGCCGGCGATCCGGTCGTCGTGCAATGCGCCGCCGGCAGCGCCGGCTGGGTCGATTTCGTCCTGCGCCAGGATCTGCCGGTGATTTCCGCCGGCGCGCCGCTGTGGGTCAGCCTGCGCAGCAATCGCGGCGAAGTGCTCTGGCACGGTTGTGCCGACGGCAAGGTCTGGCTCGACGCCGGGCGTGGCGCGGCGTGGCAGTCGCCCGGACTGCCTTTGGCCGCCGGACAGGCGCCGCTGGTGCAGTTGTTCCATCGTCCGTCGCCAGCACAAGCGGCGAGCGCTCCGCGCGTCGCGCTGCGCTGCGGCGCGCGCGAATTGAGCAGCGACCTGCTCGCCGGCGCGACGCCGCGCAGCGAGAATGAATGGCACTGCGCGGACTTCAGCCTGCCGCCGGCATTGCTTGCCGAACTGGCGCTGGCCAAAGGCGCGCCGCGCGCCACGACGACGATCCATCTGGCGACGCGCCGCCTGCTTGACCTGATCTTCGACGATCTGGTCCTCATTTACGATCCTTTCGGCTGAGGCGGCGATGGCTGGCGCACTCTCTGCTCTGTTCTCGCTCGACACCGCCGCGCTCGACGGCAAACTGTCGCTGGCCAACGGTTCGGTACACGCCGAAGCGACGCTCTCCCTGCGCGATTTCGACGCCAGCCGCTTGCTCGGCGATCTGGCGCCGCTGCTCGCCCAATGGCGCGACCTGCCGAGCGACCCGTCTGCGCTCGCCGAGGTGTTGCGCCAGGCGCTCAAACAGCTCGACGGACTGGTCGATCTGTCGCAACTGTCGGCGATCGAGGAAGCGGCGCGTGTCCTGCGCGAACTGGTGCAGCGGCTGAGCCGGGTCGTCGACCAACTGGGCCTCGAACCGCAACGACTGGCCGACCGGCTGCTCGGCGATTTCGGCGGCGTTGCCGGGCTGCTCGGCGAGATCGCCGCCCGCTTCGCCGAAGCGGTGCCGAGCGAACTGCCGGAAGCGCTGCGCGAACCGGTCGCCGCCTTGCACGACCTGGCCGGCGGCGAACTCGACGCGCGGCGCATCGCCCGCTTTCTGGCGCGTTTCCTGGCCGGCATCGACCTCGACGCGCTGAGCGCGCCGGCGGCGGTGCTTGCCCAACTGCAGCAGCGCATCGAGGGCGCCGGCGGCGATCTCGAACCGCTGCGCCGGCACACGCTGGCGCTCACCACGCGCATCGACGCGGCTTGCGATCAATTGAGCAGCGGGACGCCCGACCTGGCGGCACTGGCCGCCGAGCTGCGTCAGGCGCGGCTGACCTTCGACCAGTTGTTCGACGAACTGCTGCCCGGCGCGGTGAATGCGTTCGCCGCCGACCTCGAAGCGATCCAGCCGACGGCGTTGCTCGCCGACCTCGACCACGCCTTGCAGCCTTTCCTGGCGCGCATGCCGGCGCCGCCGACGACACTCGAAGAAACGTTTCTCGAACCCTTGCAATTGCTGGCGCAGGCGGCCGACGGCCTGACCTGGCCGCAGCTCGAGGAACGCCTGCAGGAAATCGAAGCCGAAATCGACGACGTTTTCGCGCGCAGCGAAGTCGGCGTGCTCGGCGAAGCGGCCAGCCGGCTGCTCGACGGGCTGCGCGAACAACTGCGCCGGCTGCCGCTTCCCGAAGTGCGCGCGCAGATCAGCCGCCGGCTGCACGACGCCGAAGCACGTCTGCGCGGTCTCGAACTCTACTCGCCGGTCTACGATCTGGCGCAACGGCTCGACGGGCTGAGCGCGGCGCTCGACGCTTTCGACGTCTCCTCGGTGCAGCCGCAGGTCGCCGCGCTGGCTGACCAGATGCGCGCGGTGAGCGATGCATTCCCGATTGCCGATCTGGCCGCCGAACTGACGGCGCTGCTCGACGCAGCGGCGCAGGCAGTCGCCGGCGTCGCGCCGGCGCTCGACCAGGTGGCGGCACAAGTCGACGCCCTGGCTGGCCAAGTGAGCCAGATCGAACTCGATGCCGCCGGTGCAGCGTCGGTGAAACTGGTCGCCGATCTGCGCGGCAAGGTGAAAGAAGCGCTGGCCGCGGCCGATCTGCCCGACGCCTTGCGCGGTGCGCTCGGCACGCTGGCCGGCGAGATCCGCAAGATCGACCTGAGCGCCGAATTGAAAACGCCGTTCGAACAGGCGGTGGCGCGCATCGACGTCGGTGCGCTGCTGGCACCGCTAGCACCGGCGATCGAACAGGCGCGGCAGGCGCTCGGCAAGCTGGCGCCGAGTGCGCTGGCCGACGCGCTCGACGCGCCGTACCGCGAACTGCTGCAGGTACTCGAGAGCGTCAATCCGGCCGCGCTGACCGGCGCGCTGGCCGCGCGATTCGGCCAGGTGACGGCGCTTACCGAGCAGCTCGCCCCGAGCCGGCTGGTCACGCCGCTGCAAAGCGAATTCGACCGCCTGATCGCCGAACTCGGCCAGCTGGCCGACCCGGCGCCGCTGTTCGCCCCCTTGCGCGCCGCGTACGCCGAATTGCTCGGCCTGATCGACCGCCTCGATCCCGAACCGCTGCTCACCAAGGTGCTCGGCGTCGTCGCCGAAATGCCGAAAGGGCTGCAACAGAGCGCCAAACAGGCGTTGACGCAACGTGCCGGCGCGCCGCTGGCCTTGCCCGGCGGCAGCGGCGACGCGCCGTTTCACCTCGGCGACATCGTGCGGCCGGTGGTCTATCTGGTCGAAGAACTGCGCGGCCGCGTGCGCAGCGCGGCGGCCGGGGTGATCGACGAGGCGTTGCGGCAGGTGTCGTCGCCGCTCGCCAGCCTGCGCCGGCTGGCGCATTCGGCGAGCCTGCTGGCCGGCGAGGCCGGCGCGCGTCTCGCCGAACGGCGTCATCTGCTCGACCTCGCGGCGGAGCGCGGACCGCTGGCCGACCTGCGGGCGGCGATCGACCGCCTGCGCCGCGTCGAAGGATTGCTGGCCGCCGAAGGCCGTTCGAGCGTCGAACTCGGCGGGGCGGTGCTCGCCTTGCGCGTCGATGCGCACCTCGACGCCGCGGCGCTCGGCGGGCAACGGCTCGACGCGGTGCAGGCGGCGCTGACCGGCGGCACCGCCGGCAGCGGCACGCTCGCCGCCAGTCTGAGCCGTCTGGCGCGCCTGCTCGACGAATTCCTGCCCGCCGAACTGACGTTGCCCGACAGCCGGGCGACGGCGCTGGCCCGCCTCGACGCGCTGTTCGACGCCATCGACCCGTCGGCGATCGCCGCACAGATGGACGTGCTGGGTGCCAAGCTGCTCGACAAGATGCAAAGCTTCGCCCGAGA
>Ga0116166_1004213_pt1 | contig 10661 bp, 7 predicted proteins | sample AD_JPNMR2_MetaG_FD_89884 | JGI IMG/M metagenome (GOLD analysis project Ga0116166, IMG submission 89884) | Active sludge microbial communities of municipal wastewater-treating anaerobic digesters from Japan - AD_JPNMR2_MetaG | ecosystem: Engineered > Bioreactor > Anaerobic > Digestate | place...
CAAGAAGAAGACGCTCATCGAGCGGTTGCAGGTCTTGATCGAGGAATGTGACGCGGCCATCGCCATGCCCGGCGGTCCCGGCACGCTGACCGAGATCGCGCTGACCTGGAATTTGATGATCGTGGAGTCCCGCCGCCGAAGCCCGCTCATCCTGATCGGAGACGGCTGGCAGTCCGTCTTCGGTCAGGTCTTCGACAAACTGGGAAAATTCACGCCCGAGCGTCAGCGCGTTTTACTGCAATTCGCGGCGGATGCTGAAACTGCGGTAAAGTTAGTGGAGAACGGAGAGTGGAGAACGGTCAATCCATAATTGTCGTTCTCTAACGACAAAGAAAGTTGCGCCAGAGCGCGCAACCTGCTCTCTGCTCTCTACTCTCTGCTCTCTACTCATCTACTCTCTGGAGATTCAAAATGGCTGAAGAAAAACTTCCCACCCGCGCGGAAAACTTCGCGGAGTGGTACAACCAACTGGTATTGAAAGCGGAACTGGCCGACTACGCGCCCGTGCGCGGCTGTATGGTCGTCCGTCCCTACGGCTGGGCGCTGTGGGAGAACATCACCTCCTGGCTCGACCGCGAGTTCAAGGCGACGGGTCACGTCAACGCGACCTTCCCCACGCTCATCCCCATGTCGTTCTTCGAGAAGGAAAAGGAACACGTCGAGGGCTTCGCGCCCGAACTGGCCGTCGTCACGCACGGCGGCGGGGAAGAACTGGAGGAGCCCCTCGCCGTTCGTCCCACGTCCGAGACCATCATCGGCTACATGTATTCCAAGTGGGTCAAGTCCTGGCGCGACCTGCCCATCCTGATCGTGCAGTGGGGCTCCGTCCTGCGCTGGGAGATCCGCACGAAACTCTTCCTGCGCACGGCCGAATTCTACTGGCACGAGGGTCACACCGCGCACGCCACGCGGGAAGAGGCCCTCGAAGAGACCTATCGCATCCTCGATATCTACGAAAAGATCTACGTCGAAGAAGCCGCCATCCCCGTCATCAAGGGCGTCAAAAGCGACTCCGAACGCTTCGCTGGAGCGCAAATGACAACCGCTGTGGAAGCCATGATGTGGGACAAGCGCGCCTTGCAGGCTGGCACGTCGCATTACTTCGGTCCCAACTTTGCGAAAGCCTTCGACATCCAGTTCATTGACAAGAACAACGTCCTGCAATACGCCGAGACGACCTCCTGGGCGATCTCTTCGCGCATGATCGGCGCGCTCATCATGGTGCACGGCGACGACCAGGGACTCATCCTGCCTCCCCGCCTCGCGCCCATCCAGGCGGTGATCGTCCCCATCTTCAAGAACGAGGCGGAGAAGGGCAAGGTCATGGAGACCGCCGACCGCGTCTTCACGGAGTTGAAAGCCGCGGGCATCCGCGTCAAAATGGACGACCGCGACAACGTCAGCGCGGGATACAAATTCAACGATTGGGAAATGCGCGGCGTCCCCCTGCGGATCGAGATCGGACCCAAGGACGTGGACAAAGGCTCGGCCGTGCTGGCCCGCCGCGACGTCCCTGGGCGCGACGGGAAGTCCTTCGTCCCCCAGACGAATCTCGCCGCGGCCGTCGGCAGTCTGCTTGAAGAGATCCAGTCCGCGCTGCTCAAGCGCGCCACTGAATACCGCGACGCGAACATCAAAGCCCCCCAAACCTACGACGAACTGAAAGACACGGTCGCGGACGGTTGGGCGTTCTCGTGGTGGTGCGAGAGCAGGGAGTGCGAGGCGAAGGTGAAGGAAGACACCAAAGCCACCACGCGCGTCATCCCCTTCGACCAGCCCGAAGGCGAAGGCAAGTGCGTCGTCTGCGGCAAACCCGCGAAGAAGAAGGTTTACTTCGCGAAAGCGTACTAACCAGCGTTCGGTTAGGTAATCAGTGACCAGCAGGGCGCTTCCGAAAGTCACTGATTACTGAACGCTGAACACTGAACACTGGAACCAATGCCCGCCGTTGATCTCGCCCGCCTGAAAAAACAAGCCGCGCAACTGGCGGACCTATTCGGCCAGCCCGAGGCCTTCGTCCGCGCCCTGCACGAGACGCTGGATTTCTACGTCAACCGCAGCCTGCGCGAAGTGGACGCGGTCGCGCCTTCGTCGGTGCTGGAAACATACCGCACGCCCTCCGTCATCCTGCGTCACATCGAGATCGAACTCGCGCCGCTGGCCGCGGCCGATCCCGACGCGGCGCTGGAGCTTGCCGATCGTCTCTGGGACGAGGGTTGGCTGGAAATGAGACTCCTCGCCGCGTCCCTGCTCGGGCGGATTCCCCCGCGCGAGGAACGTCTGCTCCCGCGTCTCACCGCGTGGACTCAGCAGGTACGCGACCCATCGGTGCGCGCCGCGCTGCTCACCACCAGTCTCGCTCGCCTGCGAAAGGAAACGCCCGACCGCTTCCTCCTGCTCGTCAGCGAGTGGCTGAACCCCGAACGTCCGCGCCTGTGGGCGAACGGCATCCAGGCGCTGCTGCCCCTCATCAACGATCCCAAATTCAACAACCTGCCGCCCGTCTTCGACATGCTCGAAGCGGTCGTCGAGGCCGCGCCTGGCGTCCTCCAAAGCGACCTGGTTGATCTCTTCACGGCGCTCCACCGCGTCTCGCCCACCGAAACCGCCTACTTTCTGCGGAATGTCATCGCCAACTCGCCCAACCGCATCACCGCCGTCACCTTCCGACGCATCCTGCCGTCCCTGCCGCCGCAATTGGCCGAGTCCATCCGCGGGCTTGTGAAACCCGCCCAAACCGCGCGATAATCCCGCGAACGCGCATGTTCAAAACAAAACCGCTCTCCCCGAAACTCCAGTCCGCCTTCGCGCTCGTCGCCGCGGGCGTTCTGGCGTACGGCCTGCTCATCCCCTCGCTCGGATTTTTTCAGGACGACTGGCAGCATATTTTCTACTGGAATTCACGCGGCTCCCTTGGGATGCTCGAATTCTTGACGATAGACGGTCGACCCACAGCCGCCTGGTGTTATGCGCTGCTCTTTCCGATCCTGGGTTCCTCTCCCCTGAGATGGCACATTTTCGTCCTCGCATTGAGAACGCTGGCGGCGATTATATTTGTCGCCATCTTGAAAATACTCTGGCCCAATCACCAGGTCAGGACCGCGCTGGCTGGTTTCTTTTTGCTCCTCCATCCATTCTTTATTCTCCAATCATTGGCCGTAGCATACGCCATCCACTGGGCATCGTTCACATTTCTCGCCTTGTCCATCCTGTTGACGATCCGCGCCGTCCAAAACCCGAAGCGCTGGCTGGTTTACACCGCGCTCGCCATCCTCGCGGAGACGCTGCACCTCTTTACCGTCGAGTATTTCGTCGGGCTGGAGGCGCTCCGTCCGTTCGTGATCTGGGCAGTATTGACAAAGGCAGCCGCCGAACAAAGCCCCAATCCACCCAGCGCCTCCACCCGCAGCGCTTTCCTCCATTCTGGCTACGCGCAAACCGTCAAGCGCACAATCCGACTTTGGCTCCCCTATCTCCTAATTCTCCTGCTCTTCCTCTACTGGCGGACGGCGATCCTCGGCGGTCTCGGCCTCCGCAACAACCCGATGGATTTTTCAACCGCGTCCATTTTGTCCGCCCTGCAAAATTTCCTCGCGGACGCGGCGCTCGTCCTCGTTGCCTCCTGGTTCAAACTCGTTGACCCGTCCGCCCTCGAACTCACCCGCGCGAGGAATTTCGTTCTCCTGGCGATCACGCTTTTCTCCGCCATCCTTGCCTATCTCCACTCCCGATTCCTCAGCGACCCCAGGCGCCAATCTCCAGTTACCAATTACCAATTACCCCCTAAATCCTATCTCCTCTCCTCCATCCTCGCCCTCCTTCTCGGACTCGCGCCCGCCTACGCTGCCAACTTCATCCTTCACCTGAAACTCGAACCGTGGAACGGACGCTTCGCCCTCGCCGCCCTCCCTGGCGCGGGGATGCTGGCCGCGCTGGCCTTCGAGTCCCTCTTTACGTCCGAGCGGACGCGGCGCGCGATGTTCGCCATCCTGATCGGCCTGCTGATCGGATTCCACAACCGCGTCGGGTTCGATTTCAAAGCCTCGTGGGACAAACAGGTCAAACTCTACGAGCAGTTGACCTGGCGCGCGCCGTTCATCGAGCCTGGGACGGCCATCATCACCGACCAGGAAATCCTCGGCTATATGGGCGATTACCCGACAAGTTTCGCGCTAAACACAATCTATAGCGAAGCATCCCTGCGGGACGATACCAAGTCCCTACGCCCCAGCCCATATTGGTTCTTCGCCATGTCCGAGAATCTCCGCACAGACGCGGACTCACTCGTCGAAGGCGTGACGTTGACCGCGAAAAAGTACGCGTCCACGTTTGAGGGGAATAGTCGCAACAGCCTCATCATCGTCTTCGAGCCAGAGAAAAACCAATGCCTGTGGATTCTCCGTCCCGAAGACGCGGCCTATCGTGGGCTGCCCGAACAGGTCAAGAAGGCCGCGCAGGTTTCGAATTTGAGTCGCATCCGCGATCAGCACGATGCCGTTCCAACTTTGTATCGCGCTATCATCCCTGAAAATCCAGCATCGTGGTGCTTCCACTATCAGCGCGCGGACTTGGCGCGGCAGTTGGGCGATTGGGAGCAGGTTATCTTCTTCTGGGAATTGGCCGAGCGCGGCGGCTACGCGCCAGGTCATGGATTTGAATACATCCCCTTCATTCAAGGCTACGCTCATCAGGGAAATTGGAAACAAGCGCTGGCGCGGACGAAGCAATCGAACCGCGTCAGCGCAAACATGAAAACGATACTCTGCCCCGTGTGGGAGGAGCTGGCCGCGTCCACGCCAGAGTCGGTTGAGCAAGATTCATCTGTGGGCGAAGCAATGGAATTTTTGGGGTGTCGTTAATTCAGCACACGGATTTCGCGGAAAGATGAGATTTTCACGGAAAATTTAACAAATTCCGTGTTCGTCCACAAAATCCGCGTAATCCGTGTACAGATTTTACCCCCTCACCATCTCCAACACGTCCAACAGCCTCGGCATCCAATTTTCGTTCTTCGTAAAATTGACCCAATAGACGTTCCTCCCGCCGCGCACGTCTGGCGCGAGGTCGGGGAGACGTTTCTCCTTCGGCGGATTCGCGGCATCGTCCTCCGACCCTCCAGCGGGCGCGGGGAATTTGAGCGCGACCTGTCCCGCCTCCCAGCTCACGGACGCGAGTCCCGCTTTCTCGGCGCGCAGTTTGACGCGCATCTGGTAGAGCAGGTTGTCCGCCATGTCGGGCAGATCGCCGAAGCGGTCGCGGAATTCGGACGCGAGCGCGTCCAGTTCAGATTCGTCGCGCAGGTCCGCGATGCGGCGGTAGAGTCGCAGGCGTAAATCCTGGTCGGGGATGTAGTCCGCGGGGAGGCCGATGGCGAGGGGAAGGTCCACGTTGACGGGCATTGCTAAAGGCAGGTTGAATGTTGAAGGTTGAAGGTTCAATGTTGCTTTCTCTCGGGTTGAACTTTCAACTTTCAACCTTGAACTTTCAACTCGGATATGCCTAACCGCATCTGCCAGCAATCTCGTATAAAGATGGAAGCCGACATCCTGGATAAATCCGTGCTGGCGCGGACCGAGCAATTCGCCCGCGCCCCGAATTTCGAGATCGCGCATCGCGATGGAATAGCCCGCGCCGAGCTGCGTGTTTTCGGCAATCACGTCCAGCCGCGCCTGGCCGTCCGCAGTGGGATTGATCTTGTTGTGACGGAAAAAATACGCGTAGGCGCGCATCGCCCCGCGTCCGACGCGGCCGCGCAGTTGGTAAAGCTGCGCCAGCCCGAAGGTGTCGGCGCGGTCCACGATGAGCGTGTTCGCGTTCGGGATGTCGAGTCCCGATTCGATGATCGTCGTCGAGAGCAGGACGTCGATCTCCCCCGAATTGAAGCGGCGCATCGCCGCCGAGAGTTCATGCTCGGGCATCTGTCCGTGACCGACGTCCACGCGCGCTTCGGGGACGAGTTTCTCCAGATGCGCCTTCATCGCGTCAATAGTGTGGACGCGGTTGTGGACGAAGAAAATTTGTCCGCCGCGTTCGAGTTCGCGCAGGATGGCCTGCCGCACAAGTTTAGGCGAGTACGCGCCCACATGCGTGCTGATCGGCAGACGCTCTTCGGGCGGCGTGTTCAAGTTCGAGATGTCGCGCACCCCCGTCAGCGCCATGTAGAGCGTGCGGGGAATCGGCGTGGCGGTGAGCGTCAACACGTCCACTTCGGTGCGCAATTTTTTCAGGTGTTCCTTGTGCGCCACGCCAAAGCGCTGCTCCTCGTCGATTACCACCAGCCCCAAATCCTTGAACTGCACGTCGGACGAAATGAGTCGGTGCGTGCCGATGACGATGTCCACTTCGCCCAGCGCGAGCCGCAACAGCACATCGTCCTGTTCCTTCGGCGTGCGGAAGCGCGAGAGCATCTCCACCTTCACGGGGAACGCGGCGAGGCGCTGCAAAAAAGTCTCGTAATGCTGCTGCGCCAGAACCGTCGTCGGCACCAAAATGGCGACCTGCTTGCCGTCCATCACCGCCTTGAACGCGGCGCGCAGCGCGACCTCGGTCTTTCCATAACCCACGTCGCCGCACAACAGCCTGTCCATCGGACGCGGCAATTCCATGTCGCGCTTGATCTCGCCCAGCGCGCGCCGCTGGTCCTCGGTCTCCACATACGGGAACGAGTCCTCGAGTTCACGCTGCCAGTTGGCGTCGGGCGAAAACGCGTGACCGACCGAGACGCGGCGACGCGCGTACAGATCGAGCATCTCCTCGGCGACTTTCTGCACTGCCTCCCTGACTCTCCCCCGCTTCTCGCTCCACGCCTGACCTCCGAGTCGGTCCAACGACGGACGGCCTCCCTCCGCCCCGACGTAGCGCGTCAACCTGTCCGCTTGATGCACGGGGACGAAAAGCGTGTCGCCGTCCTCGTATTCCACCGCCAGGAACTCGCGTTCGCGTCCGTCGAGTTGACGCTGGACGAGTCCCGCGAAACGCCCGACGCCGTGATCCACGTGGACGACGTGGTCGCCCGCCTGAAGGTCCGCGTAGACCGCTTCGGGCGTCTCGACCGCGGCCCGGGCGCGCGTCCGCGGCGTCGGCCGCTCCCAGCCGAAGATCTCCGAGTCGGTGATGAGATAGAGATCGCCGAGACTCCAGCCTTCGGAGAGGGAGGCTTCGAGGAAGATTGGAGATTGGAGATTAGAGATTGAGGCGCGCTGCTTCCAGAGTTCCTCCAACCGCGCGCGCTGCCGCGAGACGATGACGACTTGTTTGCCGTCGTCCACGAGGCGGGCGAGGTAATCTTCAAACGGCTTTAATCGTCCCGCGAATCGTTCAATATGCCCAAACTGACTCGCCAGCGACTCACCCGCTACTGAAGACTGATCACTGAACACTGATAACTGCTCACCGCTCCGCCCCAACTCAACAAGGGACTTCTCGCCAAGCGAATCCGCCAGTTCGGACCACGTCAAATATGGGACGGGGAAATCCGCCGCGAACGCGCCTTCCTCGACGGCCTCCTTTCGCGAGCGAAGCGCCTGCTCTTCCACTTCCTGAATCATGCTCTCAACGTGATCCAGGTCGTCCACTACGACCAGCGCCTTCGACGGGAGATAATCGAACAGGCTAGCGGGGAAAGGATGGAGGAGAGGGATGTGGAACTCGCTGAGTTCGGTTTCGCCTTCCGCGCCTCGCGTTTCAGTTTCCTGTCCGCGCGCGATGAACTCCCGCGCGGGCGTGACGAGGACGGATTCGAGATTCTCCACCGTCCGCTGCGTGGCGGGATCGAACCTGCGGATGGTCTCGATCTCGTCCCCGAAGAAATCCAGGCGGACGGGTCCGCCCTCGGCCATCGGCCAGATGTCGAGCAGGCCGCCGCGATAGGCGAACTGTCCCGACTCGAGGACGGTGTCGGCGCGCTGGTAGCCGATCTCGGTCCACGCGCGGATGAGCGTCTCGGGCTGGACGGATTGCCCCGCGGAGAGTTTCCTGCACGCCTTGAGATAGTCGCGGCGCGGGAGCGTCCGCGTCATAATGGAGCGCGCGGAGGAGACAATAACTGGCGGGACGGAGGGTTTCTCCGCAAACGGCAAATGATAACTGGCGAGGGCCGTGAGAGTCTGGAGACGCTCGCGGCGGGTGGTCACGCCCCACGAAGACTGTTCATAAAAAAGCGGGTTCGGCTCGGCAAAGAGATAGCGCGGCGCTTCGGGAAGCCAGAAGGCGAGCTCGTCGAAGAGCGCGAGGGCGTGGTCGGCGCGGTCGGTGAGGAGCAGGATCGGCTGGTTGAGGTCCGCGTGGAGGCAGGCGAGGACAGGCAGGCGCGCGGAACGCGGCAGGCCGAGGGGACGCGCGGCGAGATTCCCCAGCAGAGATTCATAGGCTGGAAGAGAGCGGATGTGGGAGACGAGGATGGAGGAGGACACAGAATTGTGCGGGATACGGGATACGGGATACGGGGTACGGGGTACGGGTCAGAAGATACAGGTTAGAAGATGTAAGTTAGAAGTTACTACGGCTCGCAGTTCAGCTGCGTGTAAACGCGGCTGCCAAACTATCAAACTACACAACTACGCAACTACCGAACCATTAAACCTATTCATCGCCGCGTTCAAACCCTCCGTTATAAACGTCAACACGGCGTCGGCGGCGCGGTCGAGGGTTTCGGAGACGATAAGCATTTCAGCGCGGGAGAAATTTTGCAGGACGTAATCGGCGGGAGCCATTCTCCCAGGCGGACGTCCAATGCCGATGCGCAGGCGCGGAAAATCTTTTGTGCCGAGGCGTTCGATGGTGGATGCCATCCCGCGCTGGCCGCCCGCCCCTCCGCCGGGACGGATGCGAATCGTCCCGAGCGGCAGATCGAGGTCGTCGTGCGCGACCATCAGGTTTTCGGAGGGAATTTTGTAGAAATGCAGGAGTCCCTGCACGGACTGTCCCGACAGGTTCATGTACGTCTGCGGCTTGGCGAGGATGAGTTTGCGCTCCTCGTAAAATCCGCTCGTGACGATGGCTTTGGATTGCAGTTTTATCCCGCGCGCGTCGATGCGGACGGCAAGTCGGTCAATTAACATGAAGCCGATGTTGTGGCGGTTGTCTTTGTATTCGCGGCCCGGATTGCCGAGGCCAATTATGAGATAGTTTTCAGTCATCAGTTTTCAGCGCTCCGTGTTGCGTGTCCACTCCACTTCCGCAAGCGGAGGAGGGCGGCGACCGCGATAAAGGCCAGCAGAGTGGCGAGGATGGCGCGACCGAGAAAAACGCAAATTTGCGATTCGCCCAGCGTGATCGGATTGGGAGGAAGAGAGGTGGGCGTGGGGAGACGCGTGGAAGTCGGCGCGGGCTGCGGGGTCGGAGGGAGAGGCGTGGGAGGAGGGACGAATTCGGTCGTGGCGGTCGGTTCGGGAGCGGAAGTCGGCGCGGGCGTCTCGGTCGGGAGTTGGTTGCGGACGCGGAGTCCCGTCACGAGGGATTCGAGGATGGAGCCGTCCTGCAAGGCGACGCGCAGGCGCAGGTTGTAGTCCCCGTCGGTGACGGAGGTAGTGTCCCAGGCGGCGAGCAGGCCGTCGGTCACGGGCGAATCGGTCTGGTAGACGAGGAACCAGGTCGAGGTCGGGTCGGAGGCGTAGGCGAAGGAAAGTTCGGAGGAGGCGAATCCCTCGGCGGCGCTCGTCCCCATCACGTTGACGAGTCCGCTTAACGTCGAGCCTGACGAAGGCGCGGCGATGCGGATGTCGGTCTGCGCGGCGGCGCGGCCGGACGAGAGAACAATCAGAGCGAACAGAACGGCGATCCGCCAGCGCATCAGAAGAATTTCAGCCAATCGGTGTTGGTGAAGATGCCGCAGGCGAACAGGACGAAAAGGACGAGGAGAATGACGCCGCATCCGATCCCCGAACAGGAACAGCCCTTGCCAAAGCCGAAGCGGTTCTGAAGCCAGTCGAAAAGTTTGTCGAGCAAAAAGAGTTGAAGCAAGCCAGCCAGACAGCCTTGTCGGTCTCTCATTTTGATCTCCTTTCGTGTCGGCAACTGGTAAGTTTAACATGAAGACGGGTGAGGGTCAAATTGAGGACGGAAAAACCCCATGTTTGGGAGCGCTCAAAAGTTATTAGGGGAATCCAGGTACGGCAGTGCGCTTGGAAGCCAGGGCATCCCATTGTCCGCCGAACCAGGCCGCCCGGGCTTTGGCCGTGGCTACAGCGCCTGGGACCCGCTCAGGCGCGCTTTTTTCCTGCGGCAGAACGCGCCAAAGGCGCAATCGGCACGCATCACCGATGCCACAGTTTTCTTGTCAGCCAATCGCCCAAGGCATATAATCGCCCTCGGTAGGACGACCTCGTTCAACTCGGAGCGACCCAGCGGAAATTTTGTCCCTTCCCCTTCAATTTTCGCCGCCCTGCTGGATCAATTCTTAACCGTTAGGCGTTTGGCTTTTCCAGCCCTCTTGCTTTTTCTGCTCCTTCCATGCTACACTCTCCTTGTGTTCGCGGATTGGGACGTGGATTGTCCCGAAAGAACATCGGGACCTTGTTGGGTTTGAGGCGCAGGTACCGATACGGGCTTCCGGCTGTCTTGACCGGGTCCAGATTAGTTTCCGCGGGCTCCCATTTAACGCACCGGGCTTTGACGTTTGTGCGCCATCCCATAGCTGCGGCCGGGAGACCCTCGCGCTCACG
>Ga0116166_1004217_pt1 | contig 10653 bp, 10 predicted proteins | sample AD_JPNMR2_MetaG_FD_89884 | JGI IMG/M metagenome (GOLD analysis project Ga0116166, IMG submission 89884) | Active sludge microbial communities of municipal wastewater-treating anaerobic digesters from Japan - AD_JPNMR2_MetaG | ecosystem: Engineered > Bioreactor > Anaerobic > Digestate | place...
AATCTTATTTTAATCTTAAAAGAGGGGTAAATATAAAAACTAATTTGGGTTAGGTTATTTTTGACAAGATGTATCATATTATAGTTAGATTATATTTGATTTGATTCGTTTCCTGGGAAATCCCTATCAAAATTATATAAAATATATCTATTAAGGTAAAGCAAACACGCTTACCAGAGACAAATGGTCGAGTTTAAGTGTTTTTAACTCGAATTCGGCGATTTATCTTTGATTATCGGAGTTTGCTATGTTTTTATCTCAAGGAGAAAACGATATGATTTCCAAGGTTTTTAAAAACATAGAACTATTCAATAAACTATCCGATTCGGACATTAAAAAACTTCAAAAGATAGGTAAAATAAAAAAATACAAAAAAGGAGATATAATTTTTAATAAAAACGAAATAGGCAAAACTTTTTTCATAGTTAAAAGCGGAGAAGTAAAGATATTTACGAGTATAGGAAGAAAAAACAAGATTTTATCTTTAATAGGAGAAAAAAATTTTTTTGGGGAACTCGCGCTTTTGGGTGTGAAATATAGAACCGCCTCCGCAGTATGCGAAAAAGACTCGGAGTTATACGTAATAAGCGCAAACGAGTTTCAAAATTTTTTGTTTAAACATAAAGATTTTATGATTAAAATGCTATATATAATGGCCGAAAGATTAAAAAGAGCGGATGAGGAAATAGAAAATCTTATATTTCATAATATGTTCGGAAGAGTGACAAAGTTCATATACGAAAGATATATTCAAGAAAAAAACGAGAAAATAAAAATAAGCCAGCAGGAAATAGCTAAAAATATAGGCACTACGAGAGTCCCGGTAAACAGGATAATTTCTCACTTAAAAAACAAAGGTATAATAGAATGCAAAAGAGAAATGATTTGCATATTAAAGCCGGAAAAAATAAAAAAGATAGTCGAAGGAATGAGATAATGAATACCGTAAGAGGATTTAAAGATATAATATATCCCGAATCTTTCAAAATTTCGGAGATAGAAAGGATATCGAGAGAGGTTTTTGAAGTTTTCAATTATAAGGAAATAAGAATACCGACGGTAGAATATCAAGAATTATTCATAAAATCCACGGGAGAAACGACGGACATAGTAGAAAAAGAAATGTATAAATTTGAAGACGCTTCAAAAAGGATTTTAGCTTTAAGGCCCGAAGGAACTCCCGGGGTGGCAAGAGCTTATATAAACAACAACCTTAACATAAAGGGAGAAAATACAAAATATTTCTATATCGGCAACATGTTCAGGGCGGAACGGCCTCAGGCGGGAAGGTTTAGAGAATTTGAGCAAATAGGAGCGGAATACATAGGAACGAACTCCGCTTTTTCGGACGCCGAGGTTATAATAATGCTGGATACGATATTAAAAAAAATAGGGATCAAATCTTATCAAATAGAAATAAACTCCATAGGATGCTTTGAATGCAGGAAAAAATACAGAGAAGTTTTAATAGAAAACTTAAAGAAGCTTGAATTGTGCGATTTATGCAAACAAAGAATAGAGAGAAATCCGTTGAGAGTTCTGGACTGCAAAATCGACAAAGAAAAATTTTCATCCATCCCTTCCATACATCTATGCGGAAACTGCCAGGATCACCATAAAACTTTGAAAGAATTGCTTACCAAATCTAACGTAGATTATAAAGAAAACAAACTTCTGGTAAGAGGACTTGATTATTATACAAGAACGGTTTTCGAGTTTAAAACCGCTGAGTTAGGTTCCCAGGATGCCATAGCGGCCGGAGGAAGATACGACGATCTTATAAAATCCATGGGAGGTCCAAATTCGCCGAGCGTCGGCTGGGCTATGGGAGCGGAAAGAATTTTAATGCTATGCGAAAAAGAAAACATATCTTTTAAAAATAAGCCTTTATGTTTCGTAATAACCGCCGACCAAAAATATTCCGAATACGCTTTCGAGTTGCTATCAAGCCTCAGAAATAGCGGAATCAAGTCGGATTTTTCAAGCTTTCACCAAAGTTTAAAATCTCAAATGAGAAGCGCAAACTCAAACGGCGCGAGATACGCTTTAATAATAGGAGAAGAGGAATTTATTTCCAATACGGTTACGATTAAAGACCTTTCAACCGGAGAACAATCCAAAAAAGAAAAAGACAATCTTATAAAAGAGCTTTTAAAGATTATTTAAAACAAAAACGGAGAAAATTATGATGAGAACACATACCTGCGGAGAATTAAATTTAAAAAACGAAGGCCAAAAGGTCAGTTTATGCGGATGGGTGGACTCGAAAAGAAATCACGGAGGAGTTCTTTTTATAGTTTTAAGAGATTTATACGGAATAACTCAGATAGTCGTCGAACCTTCCAACAAGCATTTTAATTCTGCCGAGAATTTAGGAAACGAATATGTGATAAAAGCTGAAGGAACGGTAAGAAAAAGACCCGAAGGTAACGCTAATAAAAACATACCGACCGGAGAAATAGAGGTTTACCTTGAAAATCTGGAAATACTAAATACTTCCAAAGAGCCCGCGTTTGCCATAGCCGAATACATAAACGTAAACGAGGAAACCAGATTAAAATACAGATACCTGGATATAAGAAGAGAAACCATGAAAAAAAATCTGGTATTTAGAAGCAAAATAGCCCAGGTTGTAAGAAACTATCTTTACTCGAATAATTTTAACGAAGTGGAAACCCCGATACTTACCAAATCCACCCCGGAAGGCGCCAGAGACTTTTTGGTTCCTTCAAGGATAAACCCCGGAAAATTCTACGCTCTTCCGCAATCTCCTCAAATGTTTAAGCAAATTCTTATGGTAAGCGGTATGGACAGATACTTTCAGCTTGCCAGAAACTTTAGAGACGAAGATTTAAGAAGCGATAGGCAGTTGGAACATACTCAGATAGATCTGGAAATGAGTTTTGTAAACGAAAGGGATGTGGCTTTGATTGTAGAGGGGATGATGAAAGAGGTTTTTAAGTTTGCCGGCTACGACATAGAAACCCCTTTTATGGATATGGAATACGAAGAGGCGATGTTAAAATACGGAACGGACAAACCGGATTTGAGATACGATTACGAAATAAAAGAGGTAACCGAGATATTCAAAAATACCGAATTTAAAATATTTAGGCAAACCGTGGAATCTAACGGAACGATTAGAGGGATAAACGCGAAAAACGCCCATCAATACTCAAGAAGCGAAATAGACAAACTCACCGAGACTTTAAAATCAAACGGCGCCAAGGGACTTGTGTGGTTAAAGATGAAAGACGGCAAAATAGATTCTTCTATTTCAAAGTTTTTGAAAGAAATGGAGGTCGAATCTCTTAAAAAGTCTTTCGACATAAAAGAAGGGGATACCGTATTTATATTAAGCGACGACAAAAAAAACATACTTAATTACATAGGGATTTTAAGAAACGAAATAATAAAAAGAGACCAGAATCCAAAAAAGAAATGGGCTTTTTTATGGGTCAGACATTTCCCACTTTTAGAATGGAAAGCCGACGAAAACAGATACGACGCCACACACAACCCTTTTACCGCTCCTTTACCCGAGGAACTATATAAATTGGACAAAAAAGAGGAACTTGAAAACATAAAATCATGCCAGTACGACCTGGTATTAAACGGGGTGGAGTTGGGATCGGGTTCGGTTAGAAACCATAGAAGGGAAATACAGGAAAAAATATTTAAACTTATGGGATACTCCGAGAAAGAAATTTATGAAAAATTCGGAATGCTGGTCGAAGCTTTGGGATACGGCGCTCCGCCTCACGGAGGAATAGGAATAGGATTCGACAGGCTTATAGCGGTAATATGCGGATACGATTCCATAAGAGAGGTTATAGCTTTTCCAAAAACCACAAGCGGAATATGTCCTATGACCGAAGCACCGTCGGAAGTGGGAGAAAAACAATTAAACGAATTGAAAATACAAATTAAAAAATAAAAAATAAAATATGAAATATCCCGATTGGATAGTAAAAGAAGTGGGAGAAAAAAAAAGATTTTTTCATAAAGAAGAAAACGCCATAGAAACCGACGAAGACCTTAAAGAGTATAGAGCAAACACCATATGTTACGAAGCGAAATGCCCCAACAAAGGAAAATGCTTTAAAGAAAAACACGCCACTTTTTTAATACTGGGGACCGAATGCACAAGAAATTGCAAATTTTGCTCGGTTTCGAAAGATAAACCAAAACCTCCGGACCCGAAAGAACCGGAAAAAATAGCAAAGCTTGTGGAAAAATGGCAAATTAAATACGTAGTTTTTACGTCTCCAACGAGAGACGACTTAAAAGACGGGGGAGCAGAACAGTTTAAAGAAACTATAACTCAAATAAAAAAGCTATCTCCAGATACTATAATTGAGCCGCTAATTCCCGACTTTAAAGGAAATACTAAGTCCTTAGACTCAATATTGTCGGCAAATCCGGAGGTTATCTCTCACAACATAGAAATGCCGGAAAGATTATATAAGGAGATAAGACCCAAAGCAAATTATAAAAGAAGCCTTGAAACAATAAGATATATAAAAGAAAAATCTCCAAAAACCATAACCAAATCTTCTTTAATAATCGGTTTGGGCGAAAATATGGAAGAAATCAAAAAGACATTGACCGACATTAAAAACAATTTATGCGATATAATAGTAATAGGACAGTATTTAAATCCGACGGAAGAACATTATCCTATAATTAAATTTTACTCCCCAAAAGAGTTTAAAGAAATTGAAAACTACTCCCTACAAATCGGATTTAAAGCGGTAGTATCTTCTCCGCTTGCAAGAACATCTTACACGGCCTACGAGGCTTACAAAAAAGCGGTAACATAAAGTGAATCTTTTTTTCCATAATACCAAAGCCAACAAATATTCGATAAACTCCCTGTCTTTTGTCGTAGAAGATTTAAAAGATTTAAAAGTCCGTTTTTTTTACGAAATTTCCGAAATAGAAAACATAATAAATAAAAAAGAAACCGACATATTCGTGTTTTCTTTTATGACCCCTTTTTATGAAAAAGAAAAAAAACTTTCTATTTACTTAAAAACAAAATACCCGAAATCTTTAACCATCGCGGGCGGGCCTCATATATACGACAAAAACTCATCGGAAATATCAAACCATTTCGATTATGTTTTTATAGGGGAAGGGGAAGAAACGTTTAAAGAATTTATAAAAAACTTAACAAACGGCTTACTTCCAAAAAATAAGGTTATTAAAAATTTTAAAAACATAGACATAAACTCATATCAATCGGTTTCGGATAAATTTAAAAGATTCGGTTCGATTGAGATTACGAGAGGATGCCCTTACAGTTGTTTTTATTGCCAGAACCCTTTTAATATGGGAAAGATTCAAAGGCACAAAAAAATAGAAAACATAATAAAAGAAATAGAAATACTTTTAAAAAACGATTTTACCGACATAAGATTTATTACTCCGGACCTCGCCTCTTACGGTTCGGTAAACGGAAAAGATTTAAATCTAAAAGAATTCGAATCGCTGGTTAACGAGACAAACAAAGCGGTAAAAGGGAAAGGAAGGGTTTTTTTGGGGAGCTTTCCTTCGGAAATAAGGCCCGAACATATAACCGAAGATATCGTTAAAATATTAAAGGGGAAAACTTCGGCCAAAAGGATAATAATAGGAGGACAAAGCGGAAGCGACGAGATATTAAAAAAAATAAATAGAGCTCACACCTCATCCGACATAATAAAAGCCGTATCCATATTAAGAAAAAACGATTTAGAGGCGGATGTGGATTTTATATTCGGTTTTCCTTTCGAAACCGAAAAAGATTTAAACGAATCTAAAAAAATAATAGAAATATTGACTCAAAAATACTCGGCCAGAATTCATCTCCATTATTTTATCCCTCTTCCTAACACGCCTTTTGAAAATTTAAAACCAAAGCCGATCGATTTAAAAACCAGAAGATTTCTATCCTCTCTTACTTCAAAAAACATAGCTTTCGGCCAGTGGGAAAATCAGATAAGATTAGGACATAAGTCCTAATTCGAATTAGGCAAATCGTAATTGAAAATAGCTCAAATATCTTTATAATATAAAAAGGAGGAGATATGAATAACATAAAAAAGATAATAATGTTACTGTTAACGATAGCAAACGGTTTATATTTAAGTTCTCAAAATATAGATTTTGACAACCAATCCAAATTAAACATACCTCAATTGCAACTTCCCAACGTTCAACCGGCCATAGGAACCGAAGAAAAGGTTTCGAAAATAGTCGGCGGAGTGACAACGACAAACTCGGAATTTCCTTTCATAGTTTCCTTACAACATTCTTACTACGGCCATTTCTGCGGAGGCTCATTAATAGCAAAGGATTGGGTTTTAACCGCGGCTCACTGCGTAGACGGAATAACTCCTTCTTACATAGTAACGGGCATAAGCAAGCTCACGGATACCGTCGGTCAAAGATTTACTCCGGTTAAAATAATAAAACATCCTTCCTGGAATTCCCAGACAATGGACTACGACTACGCTTTAATCAAATTAAGCGGACAATCCTCCGCTCCGATTATAGAATTAAACACGCTGGAATTAAACGCCGGAACCAATCTAACGGTAGCGGGGTGGGGACTTACCAAAGAAAACGGAGACATCTCCAATACGCTTCAAAAAGTAACTCTTCCGCTCGTATCCAAAACAACCTGCTTAAAAGCTTATCCTAACGCCATAACCGACAGAATGATATGCGCGGGTTACGCCACCGGCGGGAAAGACTCATGTCAGGGAGATAGCGGCGGTCCTTTGGTATACAAAACCTCTTCAAAAGCGTATCTTGTCGGTGTGGTTAGCTGGGGTGAGGGATGCGCGAGAGAAGGGAAATATGGAATTTATTCAAAGGTAAGCGCCGTTAAAAACTGGATAGAAAACACCGTAAAAACGGGAAGTTCAAGCTCACTTATACTCGATTATTGATATACCGATAAACATTAATAAAAAAAGCGGGGAAAATCTTCTCCGCTTTTTTTATTTTAAAGCCCCAACTCCGAGCTTACTTCTCTCATCGCGTTTAACGACAAATCTATAAAATCTTTCAAAGGAATATTTATTTTTTCGCACTCCATTATTACACTTCTGTCCGCCCCGGCCGCAAATCTTTTATCCTTAAATCTTTTAATTACCGATTCCGGCTTTACGCTTGAAAGTTTTTTATCGGGATATACCAGAGCGGTGGCTATTATCAATCCCGTGACCGTTTCTCCGGCTCTTAAAGCTATATGAAAAGGCTCTTCGGAAACTTTTTCCCATGCAACGGGATTATGCATTTTAACGGCTTCTATAATATCTTGCGATATCCCGTTTTCTTTAAGTATCTCTACGGCCTTGTGAGTATGAGTTTTGATATCCTGAGCCGTAAGCTCCACGTCTATATCGTGTAAAAGACCGCAAAGACCCCATTTTTCCGGGTCTTCGTTTAGTTTTAAAGCCAATTTTTTCATAACGGCTTCGGCGGCTATCGAATGTTTTATTAAATTTTCGTTTTTAACGTATTTTCTTAATAAATCCAGAGCCTCGTTTCTTGTCATAAACTCTCCTTAAAATTATTTTATAAAATTTGTAAAATTATAAATATGGCGGAAATAGAATTGGGTTTGTACCATTATAAACTTATATATTCGATAGTAACCATTTTAGAAAGTTCGAAATTAATAAAAAATACGATCTCCGATTGTTTTTATAAAATAACGGTTTCCATAAATCCAGATTTATCGATACTGTTCTTATACGACGAGCAAAACAAGTTAAAGCCTTTTTTATCTCAGGGCATAGAAATAGAAAAAATAAAAGAAATAGATTGGGAAAAAGACGGAATAATTTCTAAAACTATTGAATATTCTCTTCCCATAAAAACGGATTCCTTAATTCAGGATAAAAACCTGAAAAATACTTATCTGGTTTTACCCGGTTTGGGATATAAATTGGACTCCATCATTTCGATTCCCATATCCTACGATAAAAACAATTACGGTTTGTTATTTTTCGCAAACAAAGAAAAAAAATTTACTCCCCACGAATTTGAAACTCTCAAAATAATATCAAGCCAAATAAGCTATCACTTTGAAATAAACGATTTGACCGAACAGGCGGATAAAAAATGCAAATATTTCTCGGTTATATTGGATCAAATGAGCTCCGGAATAATAATATATTCGGCAAACAACCTAAAATTCATGAATAAAAAAGCCGAAATAATAACCGAAAGAGAAGGAGTAAAAAACGAAAATCTTTTAAATCTGATAAAAGAAATAGTTCAAAATCAAAAATCCGTTTCGAGGATGGAAACAAACATAATTTTTGGCGGAAAAAGCAAATTAATAGGTTATTCCGCAAACTTCGCAAAAATAAACGGCGAAGACACGGTCATACTGGTATTCCAGGATATAACTCAATTTGCTAAAAGATAATTTAAAACTCCGCATATCCGGGAACTCTGGGATATGCACAAACGTCTCTTATATTCCCTATACCCGTGACCAGCATCATCATTCTCTCAAATCCCAAACCGAAACCGCTGTGAGGAACGGTACCGAACCTTCTCAAATCCAGATACCACCAGTAAGAATCTATGTTCATATTAAATTCTTTCATTTTCTCGATTAAAACATCGAGTCTTTCTTCTCTTTCGCTTCCTCCGACCAGCTCTCCTATTCTCGGGACCAAGAGGTCCATACCTCTTACCGTTTTACCGTCTTCGTTTAGTTTCATATAAAAAGCGGCGACATTTTTGGGTTTATTATACATTATCACCGGTTTTTTGAAATAATGCTCGACTAAAAACCTTTCATGTTCGCTTGCAAGATCAGTTCCCCAACTTACTTTATTTTCAAATCTTTCGTTTTCCTTTTCCAAAATTTTAACCGCGTCGGTATAAGTAAGCCGTTCGTATTTTGTTTCGATTACATTTTTTAAGTTATTAATAAGATTGGGTTCGACGAACTTCGCAAAAAGCTCTATATCGAGTGAGCAGTTATCCATAACATGTTTTGTTATGTTTTTAACAAAATCTTCGGCGAGATCCATATCGTCGTATATATCGTAAAACGCCATCTCGGGTTCTACCATCCAGAACTCCGCCGCATGTCTATAAGTATTTGAGTTTTCGGCTCTGAAAGTTGGACCGAATGTGTAAATTTTGCCCAATCCCAAAGCCAAAGTCTCGCCCTCCAACTGCCCGGAAACTGTAAGATAAGTTCTTCTTCCGAAAAGGTCTTTGGAAAAATCCACATTGCCGTCTTTGTCTATAGGAAGATTTTTTATGTTGCCTATATCGAAAGCCGATACGCTAAACATCTGTCCAGCGCCTTCGCAATCCGAAGAGGTTATAATGGGGGTATGTACATAAAAAAAACCGTTATCTCTAAAATATTTATGTATCGCAAAACTAAGCTCGGACCTTATTCTTAACATGGAAGCGTATTTGTTGGTTCTCGGTCTTAAATGAGCGACGGTTCTCAAAAACTCGTCGGATGTCTTTTTCTTTTGAATGGGATATTTTTCCTGATCGCATTCTCCCAAAACTAATATTTCTTTCACTTTAACTTCGTATTTCTGGCCTTTGGCGGGGGATTGGACCAAATCTCCGATAACTTTAACCGAAGCTCCGTTTACTATTTTGGCAAGTACGGATTGAAATTTGGGATCGGAATTATCTATTACTATTTGAAGATTCTGTCTAGTTGAACCGTCGTTTAACTCCGCAAAAGATTGGCTTTTAAGGTCTCTTCTCGTTTTTACCCATCCCATCAAAGTAATATCGTTAACCGTTTTATCGTTTAAAAGGATTTCTTTTATCGTAGCCGTTTTCATTTCCTTCTCCTTTTTTCAGAGAGCTCTTCGTCGCTAAGCTTTGAAACCGAAACGAGTTCAACGAAACAATTTTTATCTTCCGCCATATAATCTTCCATAACATATCCGACGCCCGGAGCGTAATATCTTGTCGCCATCCCGGCGTCTCCGCCGGCTATTTTTGTAAGAACTTTAAGACAGTTGGTAAATTTTCCGGCTTTAATGGAAAGTTTGTCTGTCATAGATACTATCTCGTTGGAATCCGGATACTCGTCCCACTTAACACCTTCTTTCGGAGGTATGGGAAACTCTTTTCTTCCTCCAACGACTATGCCGTCGGTAGTAATAACCCATTTGGAATCTTTTTTTATTTTAAATTCGGTCGTATGTTCGTCTCTCAATACAAACTTCATTCTGGCGTCGGCCACGGCATTTTTTCCTTTTTTATTTATTTTAATTATATCTATATATACCCTGGCTATCCCGTCAAATTCCGAACTTTTAAACTCATACTCATATCTTGTTTTTTCTTTTAACGGAAAATAGTCTTTTGGCATACTCGCTCCTTATAATAAAAACCTCTATAAATTCAATTATACAAAAAATGATATAAGGGTTATAAATAAAATTATCATATATAGAAAAACCCCCGTCATTTTTAGTAAAATAAAGATAAGGGCATATTTTGGGCGTGTAGCTCAGCTGGGAGAGCGCCTCGTTCGCAACGAGGAGGTCGTGGGTTCGATCCCCATCACGTCCATTCTACTACACTAAAGCTTCGTAGAATAATCATAAGTATTTTAAGAACGAGGCGCTGTGACGCCATTTTTGCTTCTTGCTTTGC
>Ga0116166_1004226_pt1 | contig 10635 bp, 9 predicted proteins | sample AD_JPNMR2_MetaG_FD_89884 | JGI IMG/M metagenome (GOLD analysis project Ga0116166, IMG submission 89884) | Active sludge microbial communities of municipal wastewater-treating anaerobic digesters from Japan - AD_JPNMR2_MetaG | ecosystem: Engineered > Bioreactor > Anaerobic > Digestate | place...
AAAATACCTCACAATAAGACGAAAAACCCTCTCGGAAATGTGCGAACGATGACAGTACCTGTTAACCTTGTCCATAAGCCAACTTATAGCACTTTTCACGTGCCAAAGTTGTCATGAACCTTTCGTAATCCCGGGTGCTCAAGAGGGAAAGAAGAACGCCCAGGCAGCCTCCAACTCGCCGATTTCCGGCCCGATCGTCCGCCTCAGTGCGAAGCGGCGTCAGAATCCGCACGTACCGCCCAACAAGGGGATGACGCCTGGGCGCTTCAGGGAGGGGCTGGGATAGCCGGGGCGTGTACCTTTTGCGTACCCGTGTACGCGTAACCGGGTACAAAAAAGCCACCCGCACCTTCGGGCGCCCTTTCGAGACCGAGAGACCTGATACCGCGGCGGCACGAGGAGGCGCCCGAACGTCACGCGCGCTTTGAGGCGTGCTGTTTCAGTCTTCGTCCTTGATGACGCTAGAAGGGTCCGTCCTGATCCTTTCGAGCTTCGCCTTGAACTCATCGTTCGGCTTGACGCCCGCCTTCTTCAGCATGTGCTCGGCGTGCAGGCCGATGTTGCGCGTGTCCCGGTAGAAGGAGTCGTCGAGCCTCGAGGCCGGGTCGTAGCTCGACAGCCGGTCCGAAGCGCTCCTGTGGTAGTTGGCGCCCGACATGACCCTCTTCATGCCGGTCGACGAGCAGGCCTCGCAGCACAACCCTTCAGGGTCCTTGTAGCCTTGGACGAGGACGGTGGTGACCCTGCCGCAACTCGTGCACTTGTATTCGTAGATGGGCATGCTGTCGTTCTCAGGGGCCCTGGGGATGAGCCCCGGGGCCCCCATGCGCTCAGTTCTTGTCTCCCTTGACCTCTTCGAACTCCGCGTCGACGACATCGTCCTGGGGCCTGGAACCGGACGAGGCGCCCCCCGAACCGGCCGAGGCCGACGCGCCAGCCTGCGCCGCCGTGGAGTAGATCACCTCGGCGAGCTTGTGCGACGCGGCGGTAAGGGCGTCTATCCGCTTCCTGATGAGATCCGTGTCGTCCCCCTTGAGGGCCTCCTTGAGGTCGGCCATGGCGTTCTCGATGCTCGATCTCGTCATGGCGTCGACCTTGTCGCCGTGTTCCTTGAGGGTCTTCTCCGTGGTGTAGACCAGGCTGTCCCCGGCGTTCTTCGCCTCGACGAGCTCCTTGCGCCTGCGGTCCTCGCTCTCGTGCTCCTCCGCCTCACGGATCATCCGGTTGATGTCCTCCTCGGTCAGACCGGAGGAGCTCGTGATACGGATGGACTGTTCCTTGCCCGTCGCCTTGTCCTTGGCCGAGACGTGCAGGATACCGTTGGCGTCGATGTCGAAGCTCACCTCGATCTGGGGGATACCCCTCGGGGCGGGCGGAATGCCCACGAGGTCGAACTGGCCCAAGAGCTTGTTGTCGGCCGCCATGGGCCTCTCCCCCTGGAATACCCTGATGGTGACCGCGTTCTGGTTGTCCTCTGCGGTCGAGAAGATCTGGGTCTTCTTCGTGGGGATCGTGGTGTTGCGCTCGATGATCTTGGTGAACACGCCGCCCAAGGTCTCGATCCCCAGGGAGAGGGGCGTCACGTCCAAGAGCAGGACGTCCTTGACCTCGCCCCCGAGCACGCCGCCCTGGATCGCCGCGCCTATGGCCACGACCTCGTCGGGGTTGACGCCCTTGTGGGGTTCCTTGCCGAAGATCTCCTTCACCTTCTGCACCACCCGGGGCATGCGGGTCTGGCCGCCCACGAGGATCACCTCGTCGATGTCCTTGGGCGTGAGACCGGCGTCGGCAAGAGCCTTGCGGCAGGGCTCCTCGAGCTTGGCGATGATGTCCTCGACGAGGTTCTCGAGCTTGGCCCGCGTGAGCTTCATGTTGAGGTGCTTGGGCCCCGACTGGTCCGCCGTGATGAAGGGGAGGTTGATCTCGGTCTCCATCATGGACGAAAGCTCGTGCTTGGCCCTCTCCGCCGCCTCCTTCAGGCGCTGGAGGGCCATGCGGTCCTTGCTGAGGTCGACCCCGGTCTCCTTGCGGAACTCGCTCACGAGGTAGTCGATGATCCTGTTGTCGATGTCCTCGCCGCCCAGGTGCGTGTCGCCGTTGGTCGCCTTCACCTCGAACACGCCGTCCCCGATCTCGAGGATGGAGATGTCGAACGTCCCGCCGCCGAGGTCGAAGACCGCGACCTTCTCCTCCTTCTTCCTGTCGAGACCGTAGGCGAGCGCCGCCGCGGTGGGCTCGTTGATGATCCTCTTCACCTCGAACCCGGCTATCCTGCCTGCGTCCTTGGTGGCCTGCCGCTGCGAGTCGTTGAAGTAAGCCGGCACCGTGATGACCGCCTCCTCGATCTTCTCGCCCAGGTAGGCCTCGGCGTCCATCTTGAGCTTCTGGAGGACCATGGCCGATATCTCTGGCGGCGCGTAGCGTCTTTCCTCGATCTGGATCGCCGCGTCGCCGTTGTCGGCACGCACGATCTTGAAAGGCATGACCTTAATGTCACGCTGGACCTCGCCGTCGTCGAACTTCCTGCCGATGAGCCTCTTGATGGCGTACAAGGTCTTTTCCGAGTTGGTGATGGCCTGCCGCCTCGCCACCTGGCCGACGAGGCGCTCGCCGCTCGCGGTGAACGCGACCACCGACGGGGTCGTCCTCGCGCCTTCGGCGTTGGGGATCACCTTCGGTTCGCCGCCTTCCATGATGGCCATGCAGGAATTGGTTGTGCCAAGGTCGATGCCTAGTATCTTTCCCATGTGAACTATCCTCCCGAAAAGTGTATCGTCACGCAGCCACCGTGACCTTCGCAGGCCTCAGCACCCTGTCGTTGAGCATGAAGCCTTTCTCGACCTCGTCCACGACCGTCCCGGCCGCAAGGTCTTCCCTCGAGACCTGCATCATGGCCTCGTGGTATCTCGGGTCGAACGCTGCGTCTTGGGTTTGTATAGGTTCCACCCCGTGTCTTTTCAAGGTATCCAAGAGCAGGCGCTCTATCATCTGGAGCCCCGTGATGAACGGCTCGTCGTCGGGATAGAGGTCCCTGGCGGTAACGATGGACTTCTCGAGCGCGTCGTAGACGAGCAGGAAGTCCTTGAGGACCGCCTCCTTGCCGTACTTGACGACCTCCTCGTGCTGGCGCTGCTGGCGCTTGCGCATGTTGTCCATCTCCGCCAGCGCCCTGAGGTACTTGTCCTTGTACTCGTCCACCTGCGCCTTGAGTTCCTCGTACGAAGGCCCTTCTTCGGCAGGGGCGGACGGCTCACCGGTACCTTGGCCTTGTTCCTGCATCAGGGATGAGGTGTTTTCTCCCTGTTCATCGTTTATCTTCTGCTCTTGCGTCATGTCACATTTCCTCCAGGAGCTCGCTCAAGATGTGTGCCATGTACCCCACCAGCGGGATCACCCGCGAGTAATCCATCCGTATGGGACCGATCACGCCGAGGGACCCGACCGGGACGTTCCGGCGGGAATACCCGCTCGCCACCATGCTGAAGTTGTCCATGCCCAGGTGTTCCATGTCCTCCCCCAGCAACACGGAGACACCCGGCACCTCGAGCACACGGTTCAAGATCCTCACGATCCTCCCCTTGTCCTCGAACGCGTTCACGATGTCCTTCAGCTTGTCGAGGTCTGCAAGGTCGGGCTTGTTGAACACCGTCTCCTTTCCCTGGATCACGACATCGGGGACGTCTTCCACCGCGTTGAGGGCCGTGATGCCGAGGTCGAGGGCCTGGGACACGATGGAATCGAACACGGCCTTCTCGCTCTTCATCTCCCTCATGAGGGCGTCCCTCATCTCGTGGATGGTGAGGTCGTGGTAGGTCTCGTTCAGGTAGTTCGCGAACTGGTCGAGCTTGTTCTGTGCAATGTCCTCGCCCTTGACGACGTGGTTGTAGACCATGCCCGCCTTGCTCACGACGATGACCATGATCCTGCCCATGTCCAGCCTCACGAAATCTATCCTCTTGAAGTGGAAGGCGTCCATCCTCGGCAGGATGATGATCGAGGCGTTCTGGGATATCTGCGACAAGAGCACCGAGGCCCTCCTGAGCGTCTCCCTGATGTCGGCGGCGCCCCTGGTCATCTGCCTGGCTATGAGGTTCTTCACGCTCTTGGCGAGCGATTTCACCTCCATGATGTCGTTGAGGTAGCGCCTGAAACCCTCGGGCGTCGGTATGCGTCCGGCCGAAACGTGCGGCTGCTGGAGCATGCCCATCTCCTCGAGGTCCGCCATCACGTTGCGTATCGTCGCCGGCGAGAGCTCGGTCATGTACTTGCGGGAAATGATCCTCGAGCCCACGGGCTCGCCGGTCTCGACGTATTCCCGTATGATGGCGTTCAGTATCTTCTTGTTCCTGTCGCTCAACTCGGTCATGGCGGCGGACCTTAGCACTCGATGACTCTGTCTGCTAACAATCACCTTATAGAAGCTCGGGCCCCCCATGTCAATATCCGAGCACCCGGGTGGGGACGGGCGGACCGGTACGGACGGCGGCGGGGGTGAGGCCCCGCCGCGTTATGGCCTTCACGCAGGATGCATGCGTCCACCCTCTCATTCACGACTGGACAAGGAGGTGGTTTTAGTAATAAAGAGGCACCGGGACAGAGGGGGTGCGCCCCCTCGAAAGGTTACGACACCGAGGATCCGATGAAGGAAGCGATCGAACACCTGCTGAGGGAGGCGATAGGAGACCTCGTCCGGTCCGGAGCCATCCCACCCGTGGACACCGACAGGGTGAGCCTCGAGGTGCCGCCGGAGAAGACCTTCGGCGACTTCTCGACGAACATCGCGCTCGTGTCCGCGAAGAAGGCCAAGATGCCCCCCCAGAAGCTCGCCTCCACCATCGCATCGACGCTCGCCCGGCACGACGACGTGTTCGAGAGGGTGGAGGTGGCCGGCCCCGGCTTCATCAACCTCCACGTCGCGCCCGGCGTCTGGATCAAGGAGCTCAGGCGCATCGTGGAGCTCAAGGCCTCCTACGGCAGGTCGAATGCGGGCAGGGGCAGGAAGGTGCAGGTGGAGTTCGTGAGCGCCAACCCCACGGGCCCCCTGCACGTGGGGCACGGCAGGGGCGCCGCCGTGGGGGACACCCTCGCCCGCATACTGGACGCGGCGGGTTTCGACGTGCAGACCGAGTACTACGTCAACGACGTGGGCAACCAGATGAACAACCTGGGCGCATCGGTGCTCCATCGCTACCGGGAGCTCCACGGCGTCGAGAGCGCCTTTCCGGAAAACGGCTACAAGGGCGACTACATCAGGGAGATCGCGGCAGAGCTGAAGGCGGAGCGCGCCGACAGCCTGATGGGCATGCCGGAAGATGAGGCCCTGAGGGTCTGTCGCGATTTCGCCGCCGCGTCCATCATGAACGGGATCAGGAAGGACCTCGAGCTGTTCAACGTCAGGTTCGACAGGTGGTTCAACGAGTCGAGCCTGTACGAGGCCGGCAAGGTCGAGGAGACGCTCGGCACCCTGAGATCCAGGGGGCTCACCTACGAGGAGGACGGGGCCCTCTGGCTGAAGACGACGGCCTTCGGGGACGAGAAGGACAGGGTGTTACGCAAGAAGGACGGTTCCCTCACGTACTTCGCCCCGGACATCGCCTACCACAAGGACAAGCTCGCGCGCGGCTTCGACTGGATCATAGACATCTGGGGTGCGGACCATCACGGGTACGTCCCCCGCATGAAGGCGGCCATGTCGGCCATCGGCGCCCCCGAGGACTGCTTCCACGCCCTCCTCATCCAGCTCGTCTCCCTCGTCAGGGGCGGGGCCGCGGTTCAGATGTCGACCAGGGCCGGCGAGTTCGTGACGCTCAGGGAGATCATCGACGAGGTGGGCAAGGACGCGGCGAGATTCTTCTTCATGATGCGCCGCTCGGACGCGCAGCTCGTGTTCGACCTCGACCTCGCGAAGAAGAGGTCCGAGGACAACCCCGTCTTCTACATCCAGTACGCCCACGCGAGGATATGCTCGATCCTCAAGAACGCGGCCGAGCTCGGCATCGAGCCCTCCTGCAAGGAGGCGGACCTCGACGTCCTGTCCTCTGGTGACGACCTCGAGCTCGTCAAGGTCCTGGCGGCGTGCCCGGACGTCGTCGTCGACGCGGCGCTGTGCCTCGAGCCCCACAGGATTGCCTTCTACCTCCTGGATGTTGCCTCCGCTTTCCATAGGTTCTATAATAGGAACCGCGTGATATCCGACGACGTGACGCTGCGCGCGGCCAGGCTCGTGCTCGTGGACGCCGCGCGCCAGGTCATCGCGAACACGCTCGCCCTCATGGGCATAGACGCACCCGAGACGATGTAGGGGTCATGGGAAAGAAGAGAAAGAGGCGCACAGGCGGCCCACACAAGACCACGTCGACGGCGAAAAACGTGGCGCTCCTGTTCCTTTCCCTGGGCATGGTCGTCTGCTCCTGCATCGTCTACGCGTACCTGTTCGGACGTCACGGCATCACCCTGGATCCGCTCCAGAAGGCCATAAGCGGCTTGTCCTCGGAGGAGAGGCCCGACAAGCCGTACCCGGAGACCGGGCCCACTCCGCCCAGGCAGCAGGCGGCGAGCGCCTACGACTTCATGTTCTACGACATGCTCGGCAACAAGGACGAGGCCCACAGGGAGACCGGGTCCTACAGCGTCCAGGTGGCGGCCTTCAAGTCCGAGGAGAGCGCGAAGACCATGGCGAGGTCCCTGGAAGACAAGACGAGGGTCAAGTTCAGGATCGATCGCAAGGGTCCCTCCTATTTCGTAAGGTGGGGCAGCTTCTCCACCAAGGAGAAGGCCGACAGGCAGTGCGCCAGGCTCTCGGAAAAACTCGGGCGGGAGTGCATCGTGGTCAGGATGTAACGTACCGGGGGCCGTCCTTGTCCCCCCGGCGGTTGAGGAGGTTGGAGCCATAATCCTGCACGTTGTCGGGGCGCGGCCCCAGTTTATCAAGCTCGCCCCTGTCACCAGGGCCTTCAGGGAGCTGGGTCTGCCGTACAGGATCCTCCACACCGGGCAACACTACGACCCCTCCATGTCCAGGGCCCACTTCGACGCCCTCGGCCTCGAAGAACCCCACTACCACCTCGGGGTCGGCTCCGGGACCCATGCCAGGCAGACGGCCCGCATGATGGAGGGCATCGAGGATGTCCTCGTCTCGCTCAGGCCTTCCCTGGTGTTGGTCTACGGGGACACCAACTCGACCCTGGCGGCCTCGCTGAGCGCCGCCAAGCTCAAGATCAAGGTAGGTCACGTCGAGGCGGGCGTGAGGAGCTTCGACAGGACCATGCCCGAGGAGATCAACCGGGTCGTTGCGGACCACCTGAGCGAACACCACTTCTGCCCCACCGCAGGCGCCCTCGGGCTGCTCGAGAGGGAAGGGATCAAGGGCCTGCTCACGGGCGACGTGATGTACGACGCCATCCTCCAGTCACGCCCCGATACCCTCGTGAACCCCTTCCCGACCCCGTACGCGCTCGTCACCATCCACCGGGCGGAGAACACGGACGACGAGGCCCGCTTCAGAGGGATCTGGGCAGGGCTGGAACTCGTCTCGAGAGAACTACCGGTGATCTTTCCCGTCCACCCGCGCACGAAGGCCGCCCACGAAAGGCTCCTGGCATGCGGAACGGGACGCATCAGGGTGATCGATCCCGTCGACTACCTGACCATGCTCGCCATGATCCGGGACGCGTCCCTCGTGATCACGGACTCGGGCGGCGTCCAGAAGGAGGCCTTCCTCCTCGAGACGCCGTGCGTGACGGCGAGGGAGTCCACCGAATGGCCGGAGACCGTGGATGCCGGCGCCAACATGCTGTGCCCGGCGGCCCCTGACGAGGTGTACCGGGCCGCCCTCGCCATGCTGGGAAGGACCGTGAAGGCGGAGGCCAACCCCTTCGGCGACGGGGGCGCCGCGAAAGCGATCGCGGCCTTCCTCAAGGAGCGCTACGGCGGTCCCTGAGTCCCCTGGGAAAAGCCGGCCGAAGAGGCCGGACGATATACACTGATATTTCATGAACATCGTTGCACTGAAAGGAGAAGGTCATGAGCAACACACCGCACAGCGCGCCTGGTGCGCGCGAACTCCTGGCCAGGGCGTTGCAGGAGGCATCCGGGCCGGACGTCCTGAAGGCGATCGACACCTTCCGGGCCTGCGCAAGGGAGTACCTCAAGACAAGCCACTTCATGAAGGCGATCGCGGTCGCCAAGAGGGCGAAGAGCGTGCTCGGCCCGCACCCGAGGGTGAGGGCCCTGCTCGTCGAGACCTTCCTCGCCGCGGGCCTCGTGGGCGACGCGAAGAAGGAACTCGAGTGCGCGGCGCAGGCACTCGGAAGGGATGACCACCACTTCTTGGCCGCGCTCGACGACCATGCCTTCCTCGAGGTACTGGTAGCCGCCGTTCCCGTCGCCTATCCCAAGGGCAGGATCGTGGTGAGGCGCAACGAGACGGGGAAGGACGTCTTCACCATCCTGGAAGGCGCCTGCGAGGTGGCGAGGGAGGGCAAGACCCTCGCGGTGCTCAGGCGGGGGGATGTCTTCGGCGAGATCTCGTTCTTCGGCTCGAGCGCGCGCAGCGCCACGGTAAAGACCCTCGAGAGGAGCCTGCTGCTCAGGCTGCCCTGTGAGGAACTGGAAGGGGCGATCGCGAGGAACCCCCTCATCTCGGAGGTCCTCGAAGGGGTGTACGGCGAGAGGCTGATCAGGAAGGCCTCCGAGGACATGGACGACGGGGTCCGCCTCGAGGCCCAGCCGGAGCCCATAGCGACGCTCAGGTTCTCCAAGGGCCAGGAGATCCCGATCAACCCCCAGGGCAGCGTGGCGATCGTCAAGCACGGCATCGTGGAGGTCGACTACGACAACCTCTGCCTGAAGACCAAGCGCTACTACAGGCCCGGCTCGATCCTCGCCCGCGCTCGGGCGAGGGCGGTGGCGGGCACGGACGTGGTGATCGTGCTCGCGAGCGTCCCGCAAAAAGACCGGGGCGACAAGATCCCGTAAGTGACGAGGAGACGGCCGCTTCGAACACCCCCGAAGCCCGTCCGGGGAGATCGCAGGTGCCGGGAGGGCTCTTGGGCGGCCGTCTCGCCCGGGGGTTTGAAGCCCGGCGGGAGAGACGCTCCCCGAAGTCTCTCCCTGTTGACGGCGGGAAGACGGCTCGGGGGTCATGGACCTGCACGCGTCATGCCCCCCGGGACGCCCACATGAGAGGCCGGGGGGTGTCCTCAGCCTGGGCCGGCGACCACCCCCGCGGCGACGGCCATGACGATGCCTGCCGCCACGGCCACGTTCAGCGACTCGGTCGGCCCCGCCATGGGGATGCGCACCCTGTGATGGGCGCGGGAAGCGAGCACCGGGCTCAACCCCGAGGCCTCCCGGCCGAGGCAGAGGGCGAACCGACCCTCGAAGAGGGCCGGGGCCGGGGTTTCGTCCCCGTCTATGGTGAGCGCCACCAGCCTATGCGAAGACGCCACGATCTCCTCGTGGGTGCCTCTCGCGACGGCGACCCCCAGGCACGACCCCATGGACGCCCTCACCGCCTTGGGGGAGAAAGGGCTCGCGGTGTTCGGCAAGATCACGACGCCCCTGAAACCGAACGCCTCGGCGGTCCTTATCACGGTCCCCACGTTCCCCGGGTCCTGGAGGCCGTCCAAGACCACGATGCGGTCCTGGCCGAGGACCTCCTCCATCCTGGCCCACGGCACGTCGAACAGCGCCAGCAGGCCCTGGCTCGTCTCGGTCTCCGCGAGGGTGGCGAACAGTGCGTCGGAGAAGACCGCATCCGGGCTCGCGGGCAGGGCGTGAGCGCCGAGGAACGAGGCGCTCACCGCGATCGTCCTTGGCCTGAGCCCCCGCGAAAGGGCGTCCTGGACCAGGCGCCTGCCCTCGAGCACCATGACGTCCCTGCTCCTCTTCAGGCGGCAGATGGCCTTGTAGACCTTGTTGCCCCTGCTCGTAAGCACGGCCATGGCCGGCCCGGCACCCCTGTTCACTTCTTCAGAAACGGCCCCAGGAGCTCTATGGGCAGGGGGATGATCGTGTTGGTCGAACCCTCGGACGAGATCTCCCGAACGGTCTGGAGATACCTGAGCTGCACGGCGATGGGCTCCTTGGCTATGACCTGAGCCGCCTCGAAGAGCCTCTGGGCGGCTTGGTACTCGCCCTCGGCGTTGATCACCTTGGCGCGCCGCTCCCTTTCGGCCTCGGCCTGGCGCGCCATGGCCCGCTGCATCTCCTCGGGCAGGTCTATGTGCTTGAGCTCGACCGCCGACACCTTGATGCCCCAGGGATCGGTCTGCCTGTCGAGGATGCTCTGGATGTGGAGGCTCACCTCCTCCCTCTTGGAGAGGAGTTCGTCCAGCTCCGCCTGGCCGCACACCGAGCGCAGGGTCGTCTGGCTGAGCTGGCTCGTCGCGTACAGGTAGTTCTCCACCTCGATGACCGCCTTGAGGGGGTCGATCACCCTGAAGTACACGACGGCGTTGACCTTGACCGTCACGTTGTCCCTGGTGATCACGTCCTGGGGCGGGACGTCCTGAACGATGGTCCTCATGCTGAGCCTGATGAACCTGTCCACGAGCGGGATGATGATGATGAGCCCGGGGCCCTTGGGGGTGCCGAGCACCCTGCCGAGCCTGAAGACCACGGCCCGCTCGTACT